>Ga0070731_10005857_pt1 | contig 10014 bp, 13 predicted proteins | sample Coa_R1_2_FD_66448 | JGI IMG/M metagenome (GOLD analysis project Ga0070731, IMG submission 66448) | Surface soil microbial communities from Centralia Pennsylvania, which are recovering from an underground coalmine fire - Coalmine... | ecosystem: Environmental > Terrestrial > Soil > Unclassified ... | reverse complement strand
TCGATGACCTCGCTCACCGCCTCGATCGCCGCCGGCGAAAGCATCATCGCGCCGAGGACGGACTCCTCTGCGTCGAGATTCTGCGGCGGGACCGGGGCGGTGGCGAGGGCCTGGGCAGGCAGGGCCATCAGGGCGTAGTGAAGCCGTGGGTGGGGATGGTTTCAACGGTGTGGAAAGCCGCCCGAGGACATGGTTGGGAGCGGAGTTTTGCAGCCATTAGGGAACGTATGTTCGCACAGCGACCGGCTGTCGTGTGGATGAATAAACCCGCTCGCAGCACGAACTTCCGCCTCAGATCCACAGGAGGTGGAGAGCGATGTGGAGAAAGAAGCGACACAAGTCGTCCACAGCCTGTGGAAATCCTGCTGAACAGGGGGCGCGGCTATCGTGCGCCGCTTCTGAGCGTCCCCACCCGCACGAGCGTCGCCGTCGCCGACGACGCGGTCGAGCTGTCGCTGCCAGACGGGCGCTTTCGCCGGGTCGCGCTCGTCCATGAGCTCCGGCGGCCGCGCGTCCTGCCGTTCGAGCGGCGCGGCGCCGGCTGGCGGCTCCGGCTGCCGCGGCCGCCGGCCGACCGCTTCGAGTACCTGCTCGAGCTCGAGCACGGTGATGGGTCGACCGAGCTGGTGCCCGACCCGGACAACCCGCTCCGCGCGCCCGGCCCCTTCGGCGACAAGTCCGTGGTCGAGTTCCCGGGCTATGCGCCGCCCGCCTGGCTGAGCGACGAGGAGTCGCAGGCGGGTGAGCTCCGCGAGCTCCCGTTCGGTCTGCTGTGGGCGGCAGCGGAGACGGAGCGGGATCGCCCGCTGCCGCTCGTTCTCGTCCACGATGGCCCCGAGTACGCCGCCTACTGCGATCTGCTGCGGCTGTTCGACCACCTGGTCGCGTTCGGCGAGCTGCCGCCTTTTCGAGCCGCGCTGCTCCCGCCGCTAGGCGACCGCAACGAGAGCTACTCGGCGTCGCGTCGCTACGCACGCCTGCTCGCCGAGCGCTGGCTACCAGCGCTCGCCGAGGCCGCGCCGTTCACGCAAGCGCCGATCGGCGTCGGCGCGAGCCTCGGCGCGCTCGCGTTCCTGCACGCCCACTGGACGTACCCGGGCGCGCTCGGCGGCCTGCTCCTCCAGTCCGGAAGCTTCTTCCGCCGCCGCTACGACGCGCACGAGTCCGAGTACGGCCGCTTCGCGCGCATCACGCGCTTCGTCGGCACCGTCGTCGGCGGCCGCGTTGCTGCCGAGCCGCTGCCGACGACGATCACCTGCGGCACGGCGGAGGAGAACCTCGACAACAATCGCCTCATGGCAGTGGCCCTGCGAGAACGCGGCTTCCCAGCGCGGCTCGTCGAACATCCTGACGCGCACAATTGGGTCTCGTGGCGGGATACGCTCCACCCGCACCTGGCCGAGCTCGTGCTGCGCGTGCTGTGAGACGCGAGGAGGCGGACGGCGTCTTGATCTTCGGCCACTGGGGGCGGCCGTTCCTCGTCTTCCCGGCACAGGAGGGAGGGCGCTACGAGTGGGAAGAGCGGGGGATGGTGGCGGCGATCGCCGACCTGCTCGACGCAGGCCGCGTCAAGCTCTATTGCGTCGACTCGTGGGACTCGCAGGTGTGGCACGACGAGTGGCTGCCGCTGGAGGAGCGCGCGCGTCGCCACGGCCAGTACGAAGACTGGCTGCTCGGTCACGTCCTGCCGCTCATCCATGCCGACTGCGGCGGGTTCCAGGAGATCGCGACGACCGGCGTGTCGTTCGGCGCCTTCCACGCCGCGAACCTCGCGCTCCGCCGCCCCGAGCTCTTCCCGCTCGCGCTCTGCCTCTCGGGCGTCTACGACATCGCGGGGGTCGGCTGGGGTGAACGCGGCGACGCTGTGTACTTCAACAACCCGTCCGACTACGTCGCCGGCCTCCAGGGGGACCACCTCGACTGGCTTCGCGCCCACGTCAGCTTGCTGCTCGTCGTCGGGCGCGGCGCCTGGGAGGACTCGACCGGCTCGCTCGAGCAGACACGGCGCTTCGCCGCGCTGCTGGCCGGGAAGGGAATCCGGCACGAGCTCGACATCTGGGGTGAAGACACCCCTCACGATTGGCCGGCATGGCGCGCCCAGATCTCCCATCACCTGCCCCGCCTTGTCTGAGCACCTGATCGGCCTCCTGCTCGGCACCGAGGACGACTGGCCGCGCGCCTTCGAGGCGCTCGTCGAGCAGCTGCCGCCGATCGAGCACGGCGGCGAGCGGCACACGTTCCGCACCGAGCGAGTCGCGAACGAGCCGTTCGATCTGCGCGCGAAGCCGCGCTACGCGCTCGTGATCGACCGGCTCGGCTGGTGGTACGACCTCGCGCGCGAGTGGGTGAAGAAGTGCGCGCTGATGGACGATGTCTACCTGCTTAACAACCCGTTCACGTTCCAGGCGATGGAGAAGCACTCTGCTTACTGCGCGATGATCCGGCTCGGCCTGAAGGTGCCGCCGACGTGGATGGTCCCACACAAGCAGCCGGCGCCGATGTTTCGGCGCGAGTACATGGCGCCGAAGCTCGAGCACATGGCAGCGCGCTACAACCTGGCGTTCTCGCTCGACGACGTCGCCAAGCAGGTCGGCTACCCGCTCTACATGAAGCCGTTCGACGGCGGCCAGTGGGTCGGCGTCACGCGGATCGAGGATGCGCACGAGCTGCACGCGCAGTACGACGCGTCGGGCGCGCGGCTGATGCACCTGCAGGCCTCGGTCGAGGGCTTCGACGTGTTCGCGCGCTCGCTCTCGATCGGCGCCGAGACGATCGTCCTGCACTTTGCCCCCGACGCGCCGATGCACGAGCGCTACGTGGTCGACCACGAGTTCCTGTCCGCCGAGACGGGCGACGAGGTCGTGACGATCTCGAGGCTCGTGAACGCGTTCTTCCGCTGGGAGTTCAACTCGTGCGAGGTGCTCGTGCGCGGCGGCGAGGTGCACCCGATCGACTACGCGAACGCGTCGCCCGACGTGGCGCTGACGAGCCTGCATTACTACTTCCCGTGGGCGATGGAGGCGCTTGTCAAGTGGTGCGTCTTCTGCGTCGTCACCGGCCGGTGGATGGCGATCGACCAGGATCAGCGCCGGTACTTCGAGCTCGGCGACAGCGATCGCACCTATGAGGAGAAGCTGCGCGAGTACCGGCGGCTCGTCGACACGTACTTCGACGTCGACGCGTACGGCGAGTTCTGCGCGACGGCGCTCCCCGCCGTGCGCGAGCTGACGGTCGACTACTTCGCCTCGTCGCAATTCGACGAGCTGCTGGTCGACACCGTGCGGACGGCGTTCCCCGCGCACGAGCACGACGCGATGGTCGCGCGCCACCGCGGCCTCGTCGGCGCCTGGGTGAAGGAGCAGTCGGCGTCGGCCGGCCGATGAGTTCTCGGCGCCGGCCCGGTCAAAGAGTCGAGAACCGGCTACACGAAAAGGAGACCCGAGATGTCCAAGGTGCAGTCCAAGCTGAATCTCAAGCAGGTCGGCCGCGTTTGCGTCACGGTCGCCGACACCGACCGCGCGATCGACTTCTACGTCAACACGCTCGGCTTCGAGAAGGTCGTCGACGTCCCGATGGGCGACGCCGGCCGCTGGGTCGAGGTCGCGCTTCCTGGCGCGGTCACCACGATCGCGCTTGCGCCGCCGCCGAACGGTACCGAGGCGGGTGGCAGCCAGACTGGCATCTGCCTCGACACCGCCGACGTCGACGCCGATCACGCGGCCCTGAAGGCGGCCGGGGCCGATGTCGACGACGAGGTCGCGCGCTGGGGCGGCCCGGTGCCGCCGATGTTCTGGGTGCGCGATCCCGACGGAAACTCGCTGATCGTCGTCGAGCCGACCCAGTAGGCACCGGAAACGAGGAGGAGGGTAGGGCTCGGCCCCTACCCTCCCGGTCGCGTCACTGCAGGATGTTGACGGCCCGCGCGACGACCATGACCGCCAGCGCCAGGCTGATCGCCGACTGCACCAGCATCAGCATCTTCGCCCAGCGGCTGAGCGGCATCGTGTCCGTCGGGCTGAAGGCGGACGCGTTCGTGAACGAGACGTACAGGTAGTCGAGGAACATCGGCCGCCAGCCGCCTTCCCGCAGGACAGGCTCCGTCTGCTGGGGAAAGAGGAAGTCCCGTTCCGCCGGCTTGCAGGTCGGTCTGGCGGCGGGTCCGCCGCCGTCGAGCTGCCAGTACCAGAGCCCGAAGATCAGCACGTTCACGACCCACATGTGAACGGCTGCGCGGAGGAGGACCGGTGCGTTCGCGTGCGCGCCGTTTACCAGCAGGTGCACGAGGAGGATGATCGACGCCGCGTTCGCCGCGCTGACGATCGCGATCAGACCGATCGAGAGCCAGTGCCGCGTCACGTGCAGGTGGTAGCCGCGCCAGCCGAGGCTCCGCGTCAGGGCTCCGCCCGGCACCGTCGCAAGAAGCGCCGCGAGCACGAGCAGCGTCAGGGCCGGTATCACCCAGCGCACGACCGAGAATGCTCCCGCGGACGAACCGGCGATGAAGCGCGAGGGCAGGTCTGCGTACAGGATCGCCGACGCGATGATCGCCGCGGAAGGCCACAACGGCGACTCCCCGAGCGACGCCGCGCTCGCCCCGATCACTCGCGGCGGGCGCACCCGGCGAGCGTAGCCCCGCCGGCTCACGCGGCCGCGTCAGCCCTCCGCGGGCTCGTCCGGCTCGGCGTCGGGGACAGCGACTGCCTCTTCGACCGCCGCGCTTGCGTCCGCCTCGAGGTCGGTCGCCTCGGCCTCCGCTTGGGCCGTCGCTTCTGCCTCCGCCGTCGCCACGGCGGCGAGCTCTTCGTCGCTCGGCAGCTCCTGGCCCTCGGGCGCGACCTCGACCCTGAGCTCGGCGGTCACGTCGGCGAACACCTCGACCGGGACCGTGTAGCGCCCGATGTGCTTGATCGTCTCCATCTGCAGCTTGCGCCGGTCGACGCGGATCTTCTGCACCTCCCAGAGGCGGTCGGCGACGTTCGTCGGCGTCACCGACCCGAAGAGGGTCCCCGTAGGCCCGGCGACGACGTCGAACCGGAGCGCCGACGCTTCGAGGCGTTGCGCGATGCCGCGCGCCTCGTCGACCGACTTCGCGTCGTGCCGCGCACGCAGCGCGTCACGTCGCGCGACTTCCTTCTGCACCGCCGGCGTCGCCGGCTCGGCGAGCCCGCGCGGCAGCAGGAAGTTGCGCGCGTAGCCGCGCGCGACGTTCACCACCTCGCCGCGCAGGCCGAGCTTCTCGACGTCCTGACGGAGCAGAACCTGCATCAGCGGTCGCGGTCCCTGTCTCTGTCGCGGTCGCGCCCGCGGCCGCCCTCGCGGTCGTCACGGCCCTCGGCGACGTACGGCAGGAGCGCCATCTCGCGCGCCCGCTTCACTGCGACCGCGACCTGGCGCTGGTGGCGGCGACAGGCGCCGCTGATCCGCCGCGAGCGGATCTTGCCGCGCTCCGAGATGTAGCGCCGGAGCTCGCCGACGTTCTTGTAGTCGATCTCGTCGACCTTGGACTTGCAGAAGAAGCAGGACTTGCGGCGACCGCCGGTCGTCGGCGCCGGGCGCTTCCTGCTCCGTTCATTGGTCTTCTGCGCCATGCGCTCCTCCTAGTCGATGCTGGAGCCAGACTGGAGTCTGGCACCTACCAACGGATCAAAATGGAATGTCGTCGTCGGCGGCGCCCCCGCCGAAGTCTGCGTCCGCCGCAGCGGTTGCGCCTGCGGGGACGAACTGGTTGCCGCCGGCCTCGCCGGCGTCGCCGCGGCCGCCGAGGAACTGCACGCTGTCCGCGATGATCTCGACCGCCTGGCGCTTCGTCCCGTCCTGCGCTTCCCATTCGCGCCACTCGAGCCGTCCGTCGATCGCGATCGGCCTGCCCTTGGCGAGGTACTGCGCGCAGCTCTCGCCCTGGTTGCCCCAGACCGTGACGTCGAAGTAGTTCGGTTTCTCGGTCCACTCGCCGGTCGCGCCGTCCTTGCGCCGCGTGTTGACGGCGACGCGGAGGCTGCAGACTGCCGTGCCGCTCGGCGTGTGCCGCAGCTCGGGGTCCCTCGTCAGGTTCCCGACGAGCACGACGCGGTTGATGTTGGCCATGGTCTCGCTCCTCTCCTTCGTGGAGTCCCCAGGCTACTCCGCGGTCCCGTCGGCGTCATCGGCCGCGGCGGACACGGCCGCAACGGGTGCCGGCGGCGCGCTCTTCGTGCCGCCGCGGACGCGGCGCACTGCGAGGTGGCGAACGACGCCGTCGGTGATCTTGAGCACGCGCGAGACCTCGGCCAGCGTCTCCGGCGTCGCGCGGAAGAGCAGCAGGTGATAGTCGCCGTCGGTCTTGTGGTCGATCTCGTACGCGAGCTTGCGCCGGCCCCACGGCTCGTGGGACTCCCAGGCGCCGCCGTCGCCCTCGACGCGCTCGCGCACGCGCGCGACGATCTCCACGCTCCGCTCAGGCGCGAGCTCGGGGTCGAGCAAGAGCAAGATCTCGTAGTCGTTCACGTCCCGAACGCTCCTTCCCATGGACTGAGTCGGCCCTGCCTCCTGGGCGCCGCATCGGGTGACGGCGCGACGGGCTGGGCGAGAAGTGACCGGCAGAGTAGCATCGGGGTTCAAGGAGTCCGCTCGGGACACGAGTGGTTCGATGCACCTCACGTTGCGTTGAGTACGAGTTCTCTAACCAAAATGGAGCCGTAGGCTTGAAGCGGCTGCTCGCGATCCTGGCCGGCGGGCTCGGTCTCGGCGCCCTGCTCCGGCGGCGACAACAGCGCCGTGCGGCGGCGGCGCCCCAGGCGCAGCTCGCCGACGAGCTGCGGGAGAAGCTCGCCGAGTCGCGCGCCGCCGAGGCCGAGGAGGCGGCGCCGCCGGCGCTCGACGACGACGTCGACGGCCGCCGTAACGACGTGCACCAGCGCGCCCGCGGCGCGATCGACGAGCTCGGCTAGAGCGCCGGCGCCGGCGTCTCCGCGCAGCGGCGCTCGTAGCAGTCGACCACGACCTCCACGGCATCCGCCGGGTCGTCGGTGACGTGCAGGAGCTCGACGTCGCCGGACGAGATCATCCGGTCGACGAGGAGCCGCGTGCGGATCCAGTCGAGGAGCTCGGCCCAGTAGTCCGTGTCGACGAGGACGACCGGGAAGTGCTCGACCTTGCCGGTCTGGATCAGCGTCAGCGCCTCGAAGAGCTCGTCGAGTGTGCCGAAGCCGCCGGGGAAGATCACGAAGCCTTCCGACGGCTTCACGAAGCAAACCTTGCGCGCGTAGAAGTGCTCGAACGTGTACTGCAAGTCGAGGTACGGATTCGATCCCTGCTCGTGCGGCAGCTCGATGTTGAAGCCGACCGACAGGCCGCCGCCCTCTTGCGCGCCGCGGTTGGCGGCTTCCATGACGCCGGGGCCGCCGCCCGTGACGACGGCCCAGCCCCGCTCGGCGAAGCCGCGGCCGACCGCACGCGCCGCCGCATACTCGCGCTGCTGCTCGTCGATGCGCGCGGAGCCGAAGACGGTCGCGGCCGGCCGGTCGATCCGGTCGACGAGCGCGAAGCCGGCCCTGAACTCCTGTGCGATCCGGTCGATCGCGTCGGCGGGATCCGGTTGCTCGCTGTCGAGGAGCCGCCGATCGTCCACTACAGCCGGTGCTGCGGCAGGTACGCAGCGTAGGTGCCGACCGCGAGCAGGATTGCGGTCAGCGCGTACAGCGTCCCCGAGACGAGCGCCTTGTTGCGCCCGCCGCCGTGCCAGAGGTAGCGCGTCGAGCGCCAGACCGATGCGCCGTCCAGGATGCTCACCGGTAGCAGGTTGATCAGGTTGAGGAAGAAGCCGAAGTACGCGAGCGCGATCAAGAGGCTCGAGTGGTCGGCGCGACCGAGCAGGTAGAAGCCGAGTGCGGCGACACCACCGAGCATCGGGCCCGCGATCGCGACGCGGGCGGTCTGCCACGGGTTGCCGCGCGTGTGCTTGACGTACGCGCCCAGGAACGGGATGAACACCGGCCAGTCGGGCTTGAGCCCCTCGCGCCGCGCCTCGAGGTAGTGCCCGAGCTCGTGCAGGAAGATCAGCGCGATCACGCCGAGCGCGAACCGCCAGCCCCAGATGAGCGTGTACCCGCCGAAGGCAACGAAGATCGCTGCGAACTTCGCCAGCGAGCCGAGCTTCGCGGCGAGCCCGAGCAGAAACAGGATCGGTGCGAAGATCCGGCGCGCGATGCCGCGCCAGTCCGTCCCGCGTGGCTGGATCGGCTCGTAGTCGCGGTCGGCGTACGGCTCCATGTACACGTTGTAGCGCGTCTGTCTAGGAGCCCCGCCCGAGCCATTCCTCGCCGCCCTCGTAGACCTCCTTCTTCCAGAGCGGAACGGTCTCCTTGAGCGCATCGATCGCCTCCTTGCAGGCGGCGAGGGCGGCGGCGCGGTGCGGGGCGCTGACGGCGATCACGACGGAGGCCTCGCCGATCGCGACCCGTCCGATGCGGTGGTGGATCGCGATCGACGTCACGTCGTGCCGCTCCTGCAGCCCCGCCGCGAGCTCGGCCATCACGCGCTCCGCCATCCCCTCGTACGCCTCGTACTCGAGGTGCAGCACAATTCGCCCGCGCGAGTGGATCCGCGCGGTGCCGGTGAAGGTGGCGATCGCGCCCGCCTCGTCGCTTCGCACCTCGTCGACAGCGCGCTCGAGGGAAAGCGGCTCCTCCGAGAGCCGGAACGCGCCGCCGGAGACCGGCGGGATCAGCGCGACCTCGTCTCCGTCCGCGAGCTCGCGCCCGGGAGGCGCGTACTCCTTGTTGACCGCGTAGAGGAGACCGGCGGGCTCGGCACCGAGCTCGAGCGCCTGCCAGACCTGCGCGACGTGTGCCGCCTCGACTGTGCGCTCGGCGAAGCCGGCGCGCTCGCGCAGGCCCGCGAACAACCGCACCTGCACGCGCGCCATAAGCTTGACTCTACGTCGTCGAGCTCGAGGTCTTCGACAGGCCAACCGCGATCGCGGCGACGCGCACGGCGCGAGCATACTTGCCGCATGGCGGCAGCAGACCGGCGCGAGACCGAGTCCGGGATCGAGATCAAGCGGGTCTACAGGCCTGAGGACGCGCCGGGCGGGCTCGAGCCGCCGGGGGTTCCGCCGTTCACGCGTGGGCCCTATCCGGACATGTACCGGGGCCGGCCGTGGACGATCCGCCAATACGCCGGCTTCGCCTCCGCCGAGGAGACGAACGAGCGCTTCCGCTATTTGCTCGCGGGTGGCCAGCACGGGCTCTCGGTCGCCTTCGACCTGCCGACGCAGCTCGGCTACGACTCCGACGACCCGGTGGCCGCGGGCGAAGTGGGGCGGACCGGCGTCGCGATCGACTCGCTGGCGGACATGGAGGTTCTGCTCGGCGCGATCCCGCTCGACGAGGTCTCGACGTCGATGACGATCAACGCGCCGGCCGCGCTACTGCTGCTGCTCTACGAGCTCGTGGCCGAACGGCAGGGCGTCGAGGCGAGCGCGCTCGCGGGGACCGTGCAGAACGACATCCTCAAGGAGTACATCGCGCGCGGGAACTACATCTTCCCGCCGCGGCCTTCGATGCGGCTGACGACCGATCTGTTCGCGTACTGCGCTGAGCGGATCCCGCGCTGGAACACGATCTCGATCTCGGGATACCACATTCGCGAAGCGGGCTCGACCGCTGTGCAGGAGCTCGCGTTCACGCTTGCGAACGGAATCGCGTACTGCGACGCCGCCGTCGCGGCGGGATTGTCGCCCGACGTGTTCGGCGAGCGGCTCTCCTTCTTCTTCAACGCGCACAACGATTTCTTCCAGGAGGTTGCGAAGTTCCGCGCCGCACGGCGGCTTTGGACGCGCGTGCTTTCCGAGCGGTTCGGCGTCACGAACCGGCGCGCGCTCGCGATGCGCTTTCACGCGCAGACGGGCGGGTCGACGCTGACTGCTCAGCAGCCGGAGAACAACATCGTGCGAGTCGCGATCCAGGCGCTTTCGGCGGTGTGCGGCGGGACTCAGTCGCTGCACACGAATTCGTTCGACGAGGCGCTCGCACTGCC
>Ga0070731_10005856_pt1 | contig 10015 bp, 9 predicted proteins | sample Coa_R1_2_FD_66448 | JGI IMG/M metagenome (GOLD analysis project Ga0070731, IMG submission 66448) | Surface soil microbial communities from Centralia Pennsylvania, which are recovering from an underground coalmine fire - Coalmine... | ecosystem: Environmental > Terrestrial > Soil > Unclassified ... | reverse complement strand
GGTCCGGATGTCGGCTAAGCTGCACCTTTTGCCAACTGGTTAAATGGCTTGTGATATATTTTCGCTTCTCAAGTACCTGATCTTCCAGCTTCCGGATTGAATCACTCAGGTCAACCTTGGTCTTTTCAGCCGTCTGTCGCAATTTTCCAATTTCATCAAATAAGTCTTTAATTGGCTTTTCAAAATCCAGGAACTGTCGATTTTTGATTACAGGCATAATTTAATGATGTAGAATGTAAAAGTAAGGGAAGCGTCTTTTTATTGGACTAAATGTTGCCTAAAATTAAAATTCCGCTATCTTTGCCCTCCCGAAAAATTGTAAAAATAATTCGGTTTTTTTAAAGATTTGAGGATAAAGGATCGGTAGTTCAGTTGGTTAGAATGCTGCCCTGTCACGGCAGAGGTCGCGGGTTCGAGTCCCGTCCGGTCCGCTCCCCGCTTAAAGTTCTGTACTATAGATGAAATTCAGTACAGAGATTTAGTTGATAATCAGCCTGAGTACGTTCAACCATATTCAGGCTGATTCATTAGGTCACGTGAGCAATACATGAGTAAACAACGGGTAAATTCGTAGCCCACGTGGAATGTTAATGGTGCTTGACAATCAGTCTAGAGCAATCTTTTCTGTTTGGATGCAGTCCGAGGAGAATGCTCAGTGTGCCGAAGACTATTGCAGAAATGTACTTTTGACCTTTAATTTCAAGGGCCCAGAGAATAAGAACAACACGAAGGATTCAGGCCTGAGATATCTGTATAACCGTATGGAAGGTCGCTATTGACAGCACCAAAATATAACATTGCCATTAAAACTGCCTTAATGAAAAATTTCAACCCATTTATTTTGGCTGTTTTGGTTACCATCCAAAATTGCCCATTTTACAGAAAGAGCCCCAGCCAAAAGCAAATGGAGCTATTAACCGATAGTGATAATCCTATGATTATGTATATTCTAAAATATTTCTTGAACTTCATTGATATATGAATAGATTTATAGTACCAATGAAGTTATGCTTCCTCTGCTCATCCAAGTTCTCCTAACTACTTTCATTCGGGTTATTTACATCTATCTATTTGACTAGTCACGCACTAAACCTGCTGTTATGGGCATCAGCATCGATTCATTAGACACCATTCGCCAATTAAAAAAAGGCGATATTATTTATCACCCGGAGAAGAACGAAAAATATTCAATTTGGGAGATCGGCAGAGATTTTTTTATTGTTGAACTCAAGGACGAAAGGAAGTTTGTAGATTTATTAAGGTTCCATAATTTAATTAAGGACGGTTGGCAGGTCCTCGACGGAAAGGAGTGACGGTGTGTTAAATCGAAAAAATTTGATTACAGGTCACGTTCGACTGCATGAAATTGATACCAGTCCTCGCTAATTAAATCACCCAAAGGAAAGAAAGATAGGTGGGGGCTATCAGGTGTGCCAATCTGTATGACTGTTACGAAACCACTCGAAACATTGATATCCCTTATCCGGAACATTAGCTGATTTTGTTGGAATATAACATCCCCTTGGCGCAATTTTAGAGCCTTGTCCAGGGAGTCAATCTTGACATTCATAATAGTAGGTTTTGACCTGTGGCGAGGTAGGATAGGCAGCTAGGAATAGAACGGAAACTTCGGCGGCAAACAGTATTAGGGGAAAAATAAAAATAGCATCATCCCCTTCAAAGAACGATGCTATGTATTATAAATCGAGGATGAAGGTAGACTAACTGATAACAATAAACCAAAATACATTATTTCTCTTTGTGGCCATTTTTGGGAGCCACGGGACAAATTACCTTTATAATACCGTAAGTGTTATTACTTATTCTCTTTTTTCAGCTCTCGCATATCTGGAACCGAAACCGTTACCTCCTTCCAAAATGCCAAAACCGAAAGAAAAATACTGGATAAACTCTTGCCAAAAATCAGCAACCAGAAAATCAATGGCTATTTAAAGCTCATAGATTTGCAATCAGGAATAAATCGAAATCTTTCTCTCCACATGGCATGCTCACTTTTGCCTCAACAATTTGTTCGAACAATGGTATGCCTACAGAAGATGTGAGCAGGCTGCTTGGTCATTCCAGCCTAAAAACAAACCAAGTGTGTGCCAGGATAACACAGGAGAGATTGAAAAAAGCATGGAAAAAATAACAAAAAAAACATTACAAGCACTATTAAACAAGGTAAAGAAACATATTTCCATTTTCTTAATCGGCATTTTTTTTCCCGGTTTCTTACAGCCAATCAGTCCGCGGTATTTGATCAACAATTAATCCTAAAAATTGATGCCTCGACCACGCAGGCAATAAAAGATAAAACAGCCGGGCTCACGATTACTCATACCGGACGAAAATGCACATATAGTGACAATGCTTCAGAAACGATAGAATTCAATGGAACAATACTTCATCAGTCAAGATCAAGGAAGGTTGTGTATTTTTATTGAGTATTGTCCTCCCTCCCCCAGGGAGTTTGTGAGATATAAAATAGATTTTGATCGCTCAATTTTGGTTTGCAGGACGCAGGATCATGAATATTCAGGCGTTTTAGATGGGTTTATTAAATTTAGTGATTGACCGACAAAAGGTAAACAACATGGGAATCATTTCAACAATAAGAAAAAGGTTAAAATATTGGTTCGACAAGCACAAAAACAAACGCTTCAGATTAAATTTATTGCAGGCAATTCAGTACTGGGTTGCATCCTTAATGACTGGATTGGCGGCTGTGTTGTACACGAAGCTTTTCTCCTATGCAGAAAATAGTTCGGCCTATATTTTTCATCGCGCGGGCTGGTTGTTTTTTATTATAACGCCATCCTGTTTTATTCTCGCTTGGTGGACAGTCAAAACTTTTTCACCTTATTCGCGCGGCAGCGGTATCCCTCAGGTAATGGCGGCTCTGGAGTTAGCGACCCCCAACGAACAAAAGAAAGTCAAGAAACTTCTTAGCTTGCGGATCATTTTTGTAAAAATATTATCAAGTCTTATCATGGTTTTCGGCGGAGGGGTAATAGGAAGAGAAGGGCCAACAATTCAAATTGCTGGTTCTATTTTCCGAGAAGTGAATCAGTGGTTGCCGAAATGGTGGCCCAAAATCTCCCGGAGAAATATGATGATGACCGGTGCGGCCGCTGGACTTGCTGCAGCTTTCAACACTCCGCTTGGGGGAATTGTTTTTGCGGTCGAAGAGTTAACAAAAACACATTTGAGCTATTTTAAAACTGCATTGTTTACGGCTGTAATTATCGCTGGATTGACGGCTCAGGCGTTACTGGGTCCGTATCTATATCTTGGTTACCCAGATGTCGATAATCTGTCGTCTTATATTTTTTTAGTTGTTGTTGCTGTTGCCATAGTTGCCGGATTGTTAGGGAGCATTATGGCTAGGTTGATTTTGATGATCTTAAAATGGAAGAGAAAATTCAAATTTAATTATCAGCATATCTTATATATTTCAGGCTGCGCACTTTTTGTCGCGACTTTTGCTTTTTTTATTAATCAAAGAATGTTTGGTTCGGGTAAAGAATTAATGACGACGACTTTGTTTACGTCGCATAAACAGCTGGCTTGGTACTTGCCCGCACTTAGAATTTCGGGACAAATATTTTCGTTCACGTCAGGTGCTGCGGGTGGGATATTTGCACCATCCTTAAGCGCAGGCGCCAGTCTCGGCGCTGTATTTTCAGGATGGCTTCATCTGTCTGACTCGAATACGAATCTGCTAATTCTATCCGGCATGGTTTCTTTTCTTACCGGGGTAACACGCACTCCATTCACATCTGCCATTCTTGTTTTAGAAATGACCGACAGGCATAATGTTATTTTTCATTTAATGCTCGCTGGAATGGCTTCCTCTCTCGTTGCTCTTATTATCGATAGACGTTCATTGTATGACCATTTAAAGGATCAATATGTAACTGACTTAAATAAAGAAGAAGCGGCAGAGGAAATAAATGCATGAAACCGGATTTAGTAGATATCCAGGAAATTATTCTGATCATTAGCACACTGATTCTTGCATTTATCGTTTCTAATTTTACTCGTAAAGTGCTGGCACGGTCTTCATTAAATTCTTCGAGAAAGCTGAACGTTGATCCTACCAATTACTGATTCTTAAAGACGGCATCTTCTTTTATTATCCATATTGTTGCGCTCATTATAATATTTCATCTTTTGCCCGGACTTGAAAGAATCGGAACAACTCGTTAATTAGCACTCATAACTCCTGTTGCATCAGCAGACTCTCAGGGGATTATAAAAGAGCGTCTTTGCGAAAATTGGTATAACGCTAACAATTGAACCGTAGGTTTTGTTGCCGTTTTTAAATAAACCGAAATGAAAACAAACCGTCTCATCATCATTAGTAATTTCGACTAACCGATTTCAAAAAAAAGATAATTATATGTCTTCGTATGCCATTGACGTTCGTGATCTGGACAAGGCTAAGCAAGATATTGCAGGAGGCAAGGGCGCGAACATTGGGGAACTTTTCAAAATCAATGGGCTACATATCCCGGGCGGCTTCTGTATATCCACAGCAGCCTATAAACAAATCATTGAAGGGACGCCCATTGTTCGCCAGCGCCTTGACGAATTGTCAATCCTGGATGCGGGAGACAGGGACAAAATCATTAGTCTGGGTAAAGAAATTCGAAGCAACATAGAAGAAGCGATCGTTCCAATGGAAATTTTGGATGAGATTATCCGCGCTCTTGCCCATTTCGGCGAAAACAAAAGTTTTGCAATCAGGTCAAGCGCGACAGGAGAAGATTTGCCGACAGCATCTTTTGCAGGCCAGCAAGACACCTACTTGAATGTTATTGGGAAAAAGCAAATCTTAAGTCACATAAAAAAATGTTGGGCCTCTCTTTATACTGAGAGAGCGATAAGGTACCGCCTCCAAAACGGCGTCGAGCATCGCAAAGTCCAGCTTTCCGTACTAGTTCAAATAATGGTCTCTCCATCGTCGGCGGGAATTTTATTTACTGCAGATCCAATTAGTGCCAGCAGAAAAGTAGTGTCCATTGATGCAAGTTTCGGGCTTGGGGAAGCCATTGTTTCGGGCCTTGTAAATGCTGATGTATATAAGATTCGAAATAACGCCATAACCGAAAAGAAGATTTCCAGGAAGTCAATAGGGATTTATCTGTTGGAGGAAGGAGGTACTGTAAGCCAGGAAATTGAGCCAAAGTTTCAAAATGTGCAGGTGCTGACGGACGATGAAATTTTGACGCTTGTGAATTTGGGTAGAAAGATCGAAGAACATTTCGGCAGTCCTCAAGACATCGAATGGTGTTTGGCCGACAATACCTTTTATATACTTCAGAGCCGGCCAATTACCACCCTGTTTCCGATTCCCAAAACAGGTGATCACCGAAACCATGTTTATGTATCTGTCGGACATCAGCAAATGATGACGGACCCCATGAAACCGCTGGGGCTTTCTATATTCCAGCTTACAGCTGCTCGTCCCATGTTTGAAGCAGCAGGAAGGTTATTTGTTGATGTCGTTGATGATTTGGCATCGGCGGATCGAAGTGGGATCGTGTTAAATGCATTAGGTCAATCCGATCCGCTCATAAAGGATGCATTGATGGCCGTAATAGACCGAGATGATTTCATCAAAGAGATACCAAAAGATCAAAAAAGTCCGAATTCGAATAAACATAGCCGGGCAATTTCATCTGCCATTGTACAACCGGAGGTCGAAAACGACCCATCAATCGTTTTTGAATTAATCAAAAATACTGAGAAGTCAATTGCAGAACTTAAACTTAACATCTTAGCAAAAGCAGGCCCTGAGCTATTTGATTTCATCCAGGAGGATATACAACAGTTAAAAAAGATGTTCTTTGAGTCAAAAAATTTGGCGGTGATTATGGCGGCAATAAACGCTTCAAACTGGATCAACCAAAGCATGAATGAATGGCTGGGCGAAAAAAACGCGGCAGACCAGCTTTCCCAATCCGTGCCAAACAATATTACTTCGGAAATGGGGCTCGCTTTATTGGATGTTGCCGATGTGATTCGACCCCATCCTTTGATAATAGATTATCTAAATCGATCAAAAGATGAGGATTTTCTCGATGTACTTCCAAGCTTTGCGGGTGGCATTGATGTTCGAAATGCGATTATCAGCTTTTTAGAAAAATATGGGATGCGCTGTGTCGGTGAGATCGATATTACTAAAACCCGTTGGAGCGAAAAACCAATAATGCTTGTTCCAATGATTCTTAGTAACATTAAAAACTTTAAGTCTGATGCCAGTCATCGGAAATTTGAACAGGGGCGACAGGTAGCTTTAGAAAAAGAAAAAGAGATTTTAAATCGATTGAAGCAGTTACCAGGAGGCGAAGAAAAATCTAGCCAGGCAAAGCAACATATCAGCGTGATTCGGAACTTTCTCGGTTATCGTGAATATCCAAAATACGGTATAGTCAGCCGTTATTTTATTTATAAACAAGCATTGCTGAAAGAGTCCGAAAAGCTTTTTCAAACTCATGTAATAAACGATCGGGAAGATGTATACTATCTCAGGTTTGAGGAATTTCGCCAAGTTGTGCTTTCGGGAAAACTGGATTACGAAATCGTTACCGAGCGAAAAGACAGTTATAAATTATACGGGAAGTTGTCGCCTCCCCGTGTGATCACTTCGGATGGTGAAGTTTTTGCAGGCAGATACAATCGGGAAAAAATCCCTTCTGATGCCTTTGTGGGCCTGCCGGTTTCCTCCGGAACTGCCGAGGGCCGGGCGCGTGTCATATTAAGAATGGAGGATGCGGATCTGGGAATTGACGATATCCTGATCACGTCGTTTACTGACCCCAGCTGGACGCCTTTATTTGTTTCAATTAAGGGTCTTGTAACAGAAGTTGGAGGCCTAATGACCCATGGCGCTGTCATTGCTCGTGAATATGGTCTGCCGGCGGTAGTTGGAGTGGAAAATGTAACCAAACTGATAAAAGATGGGCAGCAAATTCGTGTTCATGGAACCGAGGGTTATGTGGAAATCCTACAATAAAGAAGTAAAGAAATGACATTGTTAACATCGTTTTTCACTGAACGATCCCAATTGGAAACGCTACAACGCCATTTGCGGGATATACCCTGCCCTAAAAGCATTGACTGTCGACCTTGGCGTTAGCATGATAAATTCTCCAACTCGCGGCAATTTCAGTGGCAAACCATATCCCGAGGGCGACCATGGAAAAAGGGAGTTTCCAGCTGCCAGGCAACACTGGCCTTCAAAAATAAGCATTGATCCATTGGGGACATTATTGATCTTTTCCAAATACGTCAATTTGTTACCCATCTGATCAAGACGGTCTCTGTGCAGAATATCATCAATGGCACGAATAGAACTTTTTGTATCGAGACCAAATCCGGGATTACCCCTGCTAAAACATGTCTTAAACCTGTTGAAGTCCTCACGACGGCATTCTCCGCACGGGCGGTGACCCGCGGCAAAAGCGGTAGCCTCGTCAAGAAAAAAAAGTTCCGTGTATAGCCCTGGCGACATTACCTTTCGTTTCCTGTCCTTGAATTGAAGAACGCAAATCAACCATGCTTTTAATCGAAACTGCCGCGTTATTGTTTGCCGCTCGTCATGAAGAAGCCCCCTGTTTCCCATCCAGGCGCCCCTGTAAGGTGTAGCAATCAGATTACCGAAAGGATCGACACGGTTCTGTAACATGCGCTTAAATATTGGAGTCCGATTACTTATTGATCGACGCGGGGTTTTTAACTGCCTGCCTCGCCAGCAATTGCCATCCACTACCCTCTTTTTGCCATATGAGGAGTACAAATAGATCGGCATGACCAGGCACTCTGTCGTTATTGGTGTCAGCGGTTAGATGATGTCGCACAATCGCAAGGTCTCCAGATATGTATATGTGCTGCTCCGACAATTCCATCGTTTTAAACACGGACTTTCCTTTCAGTAGATCATCAATAAATTGCGTCTTGTCCTGAACCAGGCCGTTAGAATGCCCATAACTCAATTTTTCAGCAGCAAGATTTTCAAGAGCTGTTTTGTCTGCTGAGATCATCGCAGTTCGCAATCTCTCAACACAGCCAGCGACCTGCACTTCCTCCGAAGACTGGCAGCGGACCGATGCCGTTATAATAAGAGAGCTTAACCCGAGTAATAATATACTACGCATAGAAAAAATTTAGAAAGACCAAATTAAACATTTGATGGCGTTAATTCCGGCGTTTTGTATATTCACGAAAATTCACGTGGAACCTATAACATGCAGAAGAAAAAGCATCTATCAAATGCTGGTGCATTTGGCTTTACTCAGCACATTAAATTCCTCTGGCCAGCAACATCTTTACACCTTTCCTCTCGGGGTTCAGGCTTATACTTTCAGAAAAAGTTTTCCCATTGATGCCGCAAAGACGCTGGACACAATCAGGATGATGGGATTTTCGGAGATTGAAGGCGGAGGTGGGGTTGTCCCACCTGCTGAGTTCAAGAAATTGTGCGACGAGCGCTCGATCGCCATTCCATCGACGGGGGCCAGTTATGAAGAACTGATTCGCTCGCCGGATTCGGTTGCCGATCGTGCCAGAGTTTTGGGCTCCCGTTATGTCATGTGCGCCTGGATACCTCACGAGGCCGGGAAATTCAATTTGGAAAACGCCAGGAAAGCAGCTGAGGATTTCAATAATATGGGGGAAAAACTGGCTGCACGTGGTCTTGTCTTTTGCTACCATGCTCACGGTTACGAATTCCAGCCATACGCCGGTGGAACGTTGCTTGACTATCTTTTTGAACATACCGATCCCCGCTATGTTTCCTTCGAGATGGACATTTTCTGGATAAGATTTGGCGGAGGCGACCCTGTCTCCTTGTTGCGTAAATATGGCAAGAGATGGAAGCTAATGCACCTTAAGGATATGAGGAGAGGCATACCAACGGACCTCACTGGTCTGACGTCTCCTCAAAACGACGTTCCGCTGGGGACGGGGCAACTTGATATCCCAGCCATTATCAACGAGGCGAAGAAAGTTGGCATCACGCATTATTTTATCGAGGATGAGAGCGATGTAGTCGATAAGCAGGTCCCGCAAAGCATTCAATATCTTAAGAAGCTTTAACCGCGATGCAGCATCGTCAATCCGACAGCAAGTGGACAGTTTTCGTAGCGACGATACGTTGTCTCTTCTTTTCTAGAATAAAATTACCCAGGACCAGGCAATCCATCTCCATTCGCATAAATCCCAGGAATGCGTCTTCAGGCGTGCAAACTATTGGTTCGCCCCGCACATTAAATGAAGTATTCACCAGAACGCCGTACCCCTTAATGCGCTTGAATTCGGTAAGGAGCTGCCAAAACTTTGGGTTGGTCGACTGGTTGACCGTGTGCGCCCTTGCGGAATAATCTACGTGTGTCACGGCCGGCAACGTAGAAAGCGGATAGGCAAGCCTTTCTCTTAAGCTTAAATTCGCCGCATTATCCGGCGCCTTTTTTCTTAGTTCAGTTTTTATTTTTTTCAAAAAAAGCATATAAGGCGAGGAATCACCCGGCTCAAAGAATTTGTCGGCATCTTCTTCAAGTACACTGGGTGCAAAAGGTCTAAACCCTTCCCGGAACTTGGTCTTTTGATTGATAATTTGTTGCATTCCCCGAATTCCGGGGTCTGCCAATATGCTTCTGTTTCCAAGGGCGCGGGGACCGAATTCCATCCTGCCCTGGAACCAGCCCACGATTTGGCCTTCAGCCAGGTTTTTACTTACAACGCTAACCAGCTGGTCAAAATCCTCCATCTTTTCGGCAATGGCTTCATGCAGGTCAATAACGCGCTGGATATCGGTGTCCGAGTATTCGGGTCCGAGAAATGAACCATGCATGAGATCGGATGAAGAAATTCTTTGAGCCTGGCTAGAAAACTTTAGAAAATAGGCAGCATAGGCAGCGCCGATCGCGCCGCCCGCGTCCCCTGCCGCCGGCTGTATCCAAATATTTTTGAAAATTCCTTCTTCATACACCCGTGAATTGGCCGCGCA
>Ga0070731_10005855_pt1 | contig 10015 bp, 9 predicted proteins | sample Coa_R1_2_FD_66448 | JGI IMG/M metagenome (GOLD analysis project Ga0070731, IMG submission 66448) | Surface soil microbial communities from Centralia Pennsylvania, which are recovering from an underground coalmine fire - Coalmine... | ecosystem: Environmental > Terrestrial > Soil > Unclassified ... | reverse complement strand
ACCACCAGGACCGCCGGTCTCGGGTGGCGGAGAGTTGTTAAGCGTACTGCCGGAGAGCAGCGCGGCCGACGTCGAGCTGCCGGTTCCCCCAGGGTTGGATTGCGGCTGCGCATTGGCGTGTTGCCATTGCTGAATGAAAGGGTCCTGCTGGCCCGCCACGTAATTCGAGTAAACGTGAGCATAGGCGCTCTGATATTGCGCCATCTCCTGCGGCGTGTTCTGGACTTCCGCGACGCTGTAGCTTGAGCCGTGGTGTTGAATGACAATCGTTTGAGTTGGATCATCAACGATGATCACTTGCGGATGATCACCTTTGGTAACGATCTCAAAGACACCGTGTTTTAGATCTTTGAAGTCAATTGTCCCATTATCGAGGAAGGCGACATTTGCGCTATCGGCCTTTAGCTCGCGAATAAGCGCAAATGTAAAAGCCGCAAGCGTTACGCTGCCGATGCCGACCGCCGGCGCATTGTTACGCAATTGCCCAAAAGGCGTGTCGATACGCAAGCGCCCGTCGGTAGCAATCTTGCCACCAACAAGTCCGAACACACCTTTGGCGATGCGAATGAGTGCCGAGCTTGACGATTTTTTGGTGCCGCAACTGAATTCATCGAGCGCCATGCGTCCGTTGGCGTGAAGATGAAGCGTCGTGCCGTCCACGAACGTAACGGCGATAAGACCGTCATCGCCGGTTTCAAGAACATCGCCTTCATGGACGGGAAGACCAACGCCGGGATCACCCACGATCTCGTTCGCGCGGGTAATCGTGACCGACCCAACGGCGATTTGCAGTTCACCGATGACGGGTGGGCTCGCCGGCTTTCCGCCGGAAGCAATCGCACGGCCGTCCTCTACCGCGGCATCCCTGCCAGACAACATACTGCCTCACCCGTATCCGGAGCCGGCACCGCGGGGTCGATTGGCGGCGGCGCCATGTCCGGATAAGTCGTCCGATTCGGATATTCTTCTGTCGGGGCAGCGGCGCCACCGATTGAGAATATTTTAGCGAATTTTTTACTCGATTGGCAAAGATTCGGGAGGTAACCCGCTAATTAAGTTACCGCGGTTCCCGTGGATTTGGCGGGCAAATTTGCCGTGTCGCGGCACCTCCTCTAACTGTGCCCAATTGCTTGAGGATTTGCACAAATTAACGGCCGGCGAACCCGGTTCCGAGTCACTATAAATCCGGCCTACCGATTGATTTATGGGAATAAACGCGCTAAACACGTTCATATTTCCTTAGAGTTCCTTTCGCTGCGCGTCGAGAAAGCCATGACTGCCCGTTGGATTGCCCTGGTGGCCGGCCTTTACCTAGCGGCCGGCGGTCTGCTGCCAAGTTTAGCTTGGGGCCAGAGCGATTCGAAGGGTCCACCCCGGCTTGACGTGAATCCGATCGGCAAGGTGCTGACCGTCGCCGGAATAGCCCACATCGAACATCCGGCGACGATCCTCGTTCAAGCCAATTTGCCGACCAGCGGCAATGCTCCGACCAAGGTGGGGGATCTGGTTTATCGCGGCGATGTCATTGAGACCGGCGCCGACGGCGCGATGAGCATCACATTTGCCGACGGTACCTCATTCAACGTTTCCAGTAATGCCCGGATGGAAGTGAATGATTTTGTCTACGATCCAAATGGCCATTCCAATTCCAGCCTGATGAGTCTGACCAAGGGCACCTTCACTTTTATTGCCGGCAATGTGGCGCATACCGGCGATATGAAAGTCGATACCCCAGTCGGAACGATGGGTATCAGAGGAACCGCACCGCGCGTACAGATCCTGGATGACGGTACGGTCAAATTTTCGACGCTGGTCGAACAAAAGTAGAGCGCTAGCAATAAGCACAGCTTGGAGCCGGCGGCTTCACCGGGAACCATGACCGTGCCGCAGCGGATATGTGCATGAGACATGTTGTGTCGCGGACGATTGCGTATGGCGCTGCGTCTCTACTCGCGCTGACGTTTCTCATCGCCGCCGCACCCGCACAGAACTCGGATGTTACCAATGTCGACGCCTGCAACGGCAAAAATGGCCTATCGCCCGATCTGCAGATCGACGCTTGCACGGCGCTGCTGAGGTCAGCGGATAATCCAAAGGTCGTAGCAATAATTTATAACAATCGAGGCAACGCTTATGTCGGCGAGGGGCAGTACGACCTCGCCATCAAGGACTTTGACGAAGCGATCAAGGCCGATCCCGGTTTTGCCAAAGCATTCAACAACAGGGGCGTCGCATACCAAAAAAAGGCCGCCTACGATCTCGCGATAGCGGACTTTGACGCAGCCATTAAACTCGATCCAAATTATGCTCACGCATTCGCCAATCGTGCAGAGACATTGCAAAAAAAAGGAGACGATCTGAATGCCGCGAAGGACTTCGACCAGGCAATCCAGCTTAAGCCGACATTGAATTCGCTGTGGAACGAGCGCTGTTGGACGCGTGCCATAGTCGGAGACCTGCCGGCCGCGCTGGACGACTGCAATACGGCGGTTCGATTGACGCCGGACGATGCCGCGCCATTTGATTCGCGCGGGCTGACCAAACTTAAAATGAACCAATGGGATTCAGCGATCGCTGACTATGACGCGGCACTGAAGATGGATCCCAAGTTGCCGACTGCGCTCTACGGACGTGGCTTTGCCGAACTCAAGAAGGGCAATTCCACCGGCGGCAATGCAGACATCGCTGCGGCAAAGTCCATCGATCCGAGTATTGCCGAGGAATTTTCCCGTTACGGGCTTAAGTAGGCGCCGGTCTCCAATGGACGATTTCAAGCACAGCCTATACCGCGCAGTGTTTTCATCGGCGCGTACCGCCTCCTGACGCCAACCATTCATGTCGGGCCGTCAGCCGGGAAGATTTCCGAGGCCCGCAGCCATTTCGCAGCTTTGTGAGCTGTCGTTAATTCGGCCAGCCGTTCTATGAAATCGTATGCCGGCAAATCCTGGTTCGCATGATGGGTCAGAATGCCGGTAGGCTCGTCGATGTCACAGAGTCCCAGGCGACGTTGCCGCAAATGCCCGATCAGCTGAGCAATGGCCGTTCCAGTGCCGACAAATGCAGGCGGGTGCTGCCATTCCAACAAATCAGCGTGCACATTGCCCTCGAAAATTCCTGCGCCCTTTGCGGTGCTACTGCGCGCGCCTTTGCGCGACATCGACCAGAGGCCGCTTTGCAGGAGCAACGGCAGAAACGTGTCGTCGAAGTGATACCACGGCGGCACGAATACCGGCTGAAAGAGTCTGCCAAACAGGGCCGACATTCGTTCCCGGCCCTGGCGAAGCTCTTTCATGACGTCATCGGCGGGACGATCGCCGGAATATTCAGTTCGCATGGTGGGCGAGCCATGATTCGTGTGATGCCATCCATGCTGGAGAACGGTAATTCTTTGACAGCCGTCGAGTCGTTCGGCGAGCGCCTTCGTCGTCCAGCCTGAGATAATGGCTAGCGCAATAGGAAGGGGCTCGGCCGTCGCCAAAAGCCGATCGAGTTGCTCGGTCGGTGCCACGCCGTCGTCATCGCGCCACCAGAATGTTGCGGTCAAGCCCGCCGCGGTCCAGGCATCAAGCTCGTTAATCAACGCCCGCCATTCGCCCATAATCTGCATCTCTTTGCGCTTCAAGGGGCATTGCCTATTAGATCAAGCTTGTCACGTCCCGGGAGTGGTTGTCAGCCGTCGCCTTCCTTGGTTTCGTTCCTTGACGGCTTTTAACTGTTGAAGCCTTACTACCTCGAATGCCAGTTAAACGACACCGGCGGAAATTTTTCGCCGTCTTACCGGTCGAACCCGGCGGTTTGGCTGTTATTGCTCAGGGAGCGCGGACCAATGCGAGGAGAGAAGTCTCCGGATCGCTTGACGATCTTTGCTAAGGGAAATCTAGACGTCCGGGATTCGCTGCACTCCTTGAGGATCGATGGCAAAGTACTTTGGAATGGAATTAATGAAATCCTTCGCGCACGATTTCCACAAACATTGGCGCAGTTGCGTCACGAGATCTGGACCCGATCGGACGCACTTCTCGAAACGGACGGCGCCGTGCCTGTTGGACTGTCAAAACGGCAATTACCGCTGAATCCCTATTCTGCCTCCGCCCAGTTCAGTCGAGCACTGTTCGAAACCCCCGCTGACGTCATCGTCCTTTCCCTGCAGCCGGATTTGACGACTCCGTTGGTCCGTCACCGTCGCGATGGCTACCTTTTTTTCCCGAACAATTGGGAATCGTGGCTTTCAGCAGACAAACTCTGGCTGCGTGATGAATTCGAAAAATTGGATTTGCTGCCTGTCGCCAGGTCGATGAGCAACTTGGCAAGAATCATCGCGCAGATTCGAGAGCATTCGACTGTCCCGATTATGATTTACAACGTTTCGTCGGTCGTTCCCGGCGAATCGGTCCATTGTCACGAGGGATTGGCGGATATACTCTCTACCCGGATCAGACGTTTCAATCTTGGACTAATCGAGCTGTCGCAGCAGACTGGTATTTCGGTCATTGACGTCGATTCGGTCGTCGCACGCTCGGGGGCCGACCGTCTAAAACTCGATGCAGTGCATTTAACCGCCGAGGGCTGTCGACTGGTTGCCGAGGAAGTTGTGCGAGTTCTCGAAGATTTCGGCTGTTTTTCGCGGGGGGAGACGAGCCGATGCTCGTGAGCGTGGTTGTCCGGTCCAGGGACGAGGCCGACCGACTCCGCCTGACGTTAACTTCGCTCGCCCAACAAACGGTTTCCGCGGAGGTCATTGTCGTCAACGATGGGTCAGCGGATCATACGCCTACGGTGCTGGCCGAGGCAGCGCGTTGGCTGCCGCTGAGGATTGTCAATCATTCGAAACCGCGAGGACGCTCCGGGGCAGCGAACGCCGGCGCACAGGTGGCCAATGGCGATATCGTGGTATTCTTGGATGGCGATAACATCGCAAGCCCCGATTTTGTAGCTCGACACCGCGCCGTGCATTGTGCGGAGCACCCGCTCGTCGGCCGCGGTGAAACGTTCCATCTCCGCGGCACCCGTTTCCTCCGCGACCCCGAAGCCGGCATTCCCTGGCCCGATGCAGAAGCGTGGCTTGCTCGCCGCCCGTCCGATGAATTGTCGCGGATAAGGGTGACGCGGGACGAGATCATCAATCGCTTCGACGAACTCGAGGGCCGCGCCGCTCCGGGAATTTATCCGGGCGCCGGTCCCAGGCGCTTGTCCGAACTCGAAATGGACGCCTTAGTCGGCCATCCTGACTGCGCCGTTCTCTGGGCGGCCGCCAGCGGAAGCAATTTGTCCGTGCCAAGAAACCTGTTTCTCGGCGTCGGTGGATTCCACGAAAGGCTGGACATCAATGAACACCGGGAACTTGCTTTGCGACTCTGCATGGCCGGCGCGCGAATGGTTCCAGTCCAGGGCGCGCGGACATACCATCTGACCCACCGCAGCGGCTGGCGGGACCCGCTGCAGGACACCGCCTGGGAGCAGATCTTTTACCAGGCTCACCCGATCCCCGCGGTTAAACTTCTGGCCATCTTTTGGGCGAGCCTATCCGGTCCAAATCGGATTCCCCACGAGGCTCGAATCAAGTCTCTCATTGAATTGGAGGCCGCGGCTCGCGGCGATACCTGCATCGACTACGACGCTATCCGGCGTCTCATTCCGACGTTGGCCGTATTGGACGCTGCTCACTCTTCCGAAGTTCGGCTAGGCTGACCTGCGCTACATCAAGAGCAATTGTGAATGGAATCGCCAACTCCCGTATTGATCGCAGCCGTCGTCGATGATGCGGAACGGCCCGCTTTAGTTGCCGCTTCGGAACAACTCTCTGAATGCCTCAGCGCCGCATCCGGAGTGCGCTGGCCGGTTGGAATTCGCTTGCTGGATTCCATCGCCGACATTCAAAAGCCGACTGTCATCATCACCTCGCTTCTTCCCGAGGTCGCGCGGGCCGATGAACCGATATCGTTGACGGAAGCAAGGTGGCGGCTTGATTTATCGAAGATCATGGAACTTGCGGTCCCATCCGTTTTTGTGTGCACCGTGTTTCGCTTCGTCGCAAATCAATCGAATCCTGGACAGCCGGATGCACGGCCACGGAAGCTCGAGCGTATTCGCCTCCTCAATTTACTCGCGGCGCAATTGTCACATGATATAGGAATTAATGTCATCGACATCGATAGCATTTTTGCGCATGCCGGGGCACGACAGATGCAGACCGATTATCGTCTGGCCGGTGCAGTGGCCGCGGAAGTCGCCGCATACACCATTGTTGTAGGCATCCTCGCCGTCGGACTCGACGACATCATTCCGATCGATGTCCAAGAACGGGCGAGAGAATACCAAGGCGAGTTTCTGCGGATCAATGATATTATCAATCGTCGCCTGAAGCAGCGTCAATTAGCACAGCGCTGGGCCTGATGGATTCAATTGGGCTACTTCGTTCAATGCTCCTGATTAGGACGTTCGAGAACGTTTTTGCCCGACGCCGAGATCACGGGTTTCAACTCCTTTCCAGCGGCGAGGAGGCCGTCGCAGTCGGACTGTGTGCGGCGCTGACCGCCGAAGACCAACTGCTGACGAGCGGCCGATCGATTGGCTTTGCTCTTGCTCGCGGTCTTGACCCTGGCTTGGTTATGGCGGAACTGCTGGGCAAGTCGGCTGGCCCGTGTCGCGGCAAAGGGGGGCGTGGCCACTTGGCGCAACCCTCGGCGGGCTTTTTCGGCGCCCACGCTGTCGTCGGCGGCAATCTGACGATCGCCGCTGGCGTCGCCCTGGCCACTCAACTTCAAGGCCGGGCGACAACTGTCGTTTGTGTTTTCGGCGATGGCGCTTGCGGTTCCGGTGCTCTGCATGAAACTCTGAACTTCGCGGCCCTCTGGAGACTTCCCCTAGTGCTTGTTTGCAACAATAACCAATATTCAGTCTCGACGCCGCGATCACAGGCTTTGGCTCCGCAGCTACTCTCCGATTTGGCAAAGCCATTCGGCATTCCCAGCGCGACAATCGATGGAACAGATGTCGTTGTAGTACGTGACGCTGTCAAAGACTTTGGCGACCGGGCGCGGTCGGGACAGGGTCCGTCATTTCTGGAGTGTGTTTCGTATCGTTTTGCCAGTCATTCGACTGCGACTCGTGAAACGCGGGGCGTTGAAGAAATCAGCGCGCTCAAGCAGCATTGTCCCATTCTTCGACATATCGCGCGACTCCAAGCCGAAGGAATTTTGACTGCAGACGTCCTAGCTTGCCTCGAATCCGAAGTCGAAGATGCTGTTGCGCGAGCCGGCTCCTTTGCAGACGCGGCTCCCTACCCAGAGCGGTCGGAGGTGCTGAGCGATGTTATGTAACGCACCCGAGGCCGTCACAAAACTCTTTTTCCGAGAAGCGATCGCCCGCGGTATTCGCGAAGAGATGAGGCGCGACGACAAAGTCATTCTGCTGGGGCAGGACGTCGAATCCTTCGGCGGATCGTATAAAGAATTTGTCGGTCTTTACGAAGAGTTCGGTTCGGCCCGCGTCCGCAATACGCCCGTAGCGGAGGCAGCGATGGTCGGCCTCGGCGTCGGAGCCGCTGCCGCGGGAATGCGACCTTTGGTCAGTATTACCTACATGGATTTCCTGCTTCTCGGCCTCGACCCTTTGGTCAACTACGCTGCGAAAGTCCGCTACAAAACTGGCGGACAGATTTCCGCTCCTGTCGTGGTCAAGGTCACAGCGGGCGCCAAAGGCCAGGGCGTTGCCCATTCGCAGTGTGTAGAGGCTTGGCTCATGGGCGTGCCAGGCTTGAAAGTTGTTGCCCCTTCGACACCGGCCGACGCCTATGGACTTATCAAATCGGCCTTGCGGGACGACGGCCCTGTGGTGTTCGTCGATCACAAAAGGCTGTTCCCGGCCGCCGGAGAAGTCCTGACCGACGAACAATCAGTCCCCATCGGCAAGGCCATTATCCGCCGGCGCGGCACGGACGTCACGATCGTGACGCATTCGTACATGGCTTCGGTTGCGGCAAAATCGGCAGAGCGGCTCGCCGCCGACGGCGTTTCCTGCGAGATCGTCGACCTTCGCAGCTTGGCTCCGCTCGACGTGGCAACCGTCTGCGAGTCGGTGGCTCGGACCGGAGCGCTGCTCACGCTCGAAGAAGGACAAACAATCTGCGGCGTTGGCGCCGAGGTGACGGCTCGTGTTCGAGAGGAGATGGATGTGTCGCGGGTCGCGCGAGTCGGAGCCCTGGCGGCACCGGTGTCCTTTAACCCGGTTCTTGAAAGGGCGTGCCTGCCGGATCCCGAGCGCGTAGTTCAGTCTGTTCGACGACTACTTGCGCTCAGATGAAAAATTTACGGTGATTAGATCGCATGATTTACAAATTGGTTGTCCCAGGACCGGTCGAGGACGTGGAGGAAGTCAGAGTATTGGAATGGCATGGCTCAGTCGGCAGAGTTTTTAGTGCCGGCGAGCTTGTCGTCGAATTAGAGACGCACAAAGCGATCATCGAGGTGCGAACGGCGCAGCCGGGAATACTACGCGGCATTTTGTGCGCGGCCGGTGATTGGCAAAGAATTGGCGAGCCCTTAGCGGTGCTGAGCGACAATCCTAACGAACCGGTACCGACGGTGGCAGGGGAATTAGTATCGTGGCTTGTCGAGTTCGAGATCACTTGAGCGAGGCGGTCCAAAACCGGGAACGCCGCGGGCGCGTAGAATGCGTAGGATCTCACCCCGAACTTCAGCCTGCATAAGTCCGCTCGAATGGACCCCATCCGGGAGGTGTTCCGCCGCCCCGATTTCGGCGGCAATGGCGTCTTGGTCGACGATCGAGACGCCGCACTCCCGCTCCAAATCCTGAAGCATCAGGTTCAGTTCCTTGTTGCGGATGTACATCAGGGTATCGTGCATTGGGATATCGAACGGCGCGTAGTTGTAAATTCGCTCGAGACCGGAGCTCGACATCGCGTTTAGGATTAAGAACTTCATATCAGTCCTGGCGCGGACAGCCTCGACGAGCTGACGGTAGTCATGAAGGATGTCCTCGGGGGTCCGTTTAATCGGCTCGAACTCGGTCTTAAGCCACGCACGCAGGACGGGCCCAGCCTGGGCAACGCGAAAGTCATGAAGTCTTAGGCGATATCCGAGACGACGGTGCCGCAGAATGATCGCCGGTTCGGCATTGAGAGAAAGAATGACGACGTCAGCCGGCCCGGTTCGCCGCAACCCGGTTCGTGTCAGTATCTGGTAATGCTCTGTCAATGGCGATTTCTGAAGTGCGGATAATAGGCAGCCGCCGAATATCCAGTCGTCAGCCGTTGGGAGAACCGATCCGGACGAAAACGATCGAGCGAAGTCGGTCATAATGTCCTGAAATTGATCGGTGGTGCGCTTGAGCTGTTCATATGTGACCGCGGCGCAAGGAACCATTGCGAGGTCGGGAATAAATACGATCTGAGCTGGACCGGGAGCCGACGCGAACATTTCCAAGAACGCGGATCGTTCGCCGCGGATGATGCCTGACAGTTCGCAGATTCCCAAACTTAGCACAGTACCGAGAGTGCCGTCGCCTTCCCACCAGGCCCGGCTACGTTCGTGCCATCCGGTGAATAGGCCGGACCGAATTTCTGCAAGTTCCGTCACGCGGCGTCCGGCATACAGAAGAAGACGTAGTTCTCCGTCGGACGCGGAGCCTGAGCCTTGATTGCCGGGCGAACAATCGAGGTGTCCAATGATGGAGTCGGGCGTCCAGGAATCAGACCAAGCCTGCTGATCTAGGAACCCGCCGCGCGAACTGTGGACCGCCTTGCGCAGTTGACCTCCGATGCGGGTAGCGAACGCAACCTGCAAGTCGCGCAACTCCTCGCTGAAGGGGGTTTCGAGGTGTTGATCTACTACCGCGACATTGCAAAACGCGATGACTTCGCCTGGTCGACAAACGTGGCCGTCGTCGCAGAGCCAGCGGATACCCGAACGCTGGATAGTGAATCCCGCCGCGCTTAACGGACCCGTTCGCAGAGGAATTGATGTCACGATCGGTCGACGCTCAACCAGTCGGATTG
>Ga0070731_10005854_pt1 | contig 10015 bp, 8 predicted proteins | sample Coa_R1_2_FD_66448 | JGI IMG/M metagenome (GOLD analysis project Ga0070731, IMG submission 66448) | Surface soil microbial communities from Centralia Pennsylvania, which are recovering from an underground coalmine fire - Coalmine... | ecosystem: Environmental > Terrestrial > Soil > Unclassified ... | reverse complement strand
GCCGGCCTGAACATCTGGTCCGCCCGCCAAACCCGAATCGACCGCATCATCCTCCTAAAGCGAGCCGCCCACAATCGCCTGACCCAAGCAAACGAATCCGCCGCCCGCTCCCTCTGCGAACCCATCTTCTATTGGTGGGACCCCAAGATCTCCGCCGCGCAACAGCGCGCCTTTGACACCCTTCTCGCCGCCGTCACCGTCCACTCCCTCGAATATTCAAACCTGGACGCTGCAATCGACCTGCTAGAGCGCTAATGAACATTAACGTTCATTCCCGTTCATTAACGGCCAATCTAAGATTCACAGATCCCACGCCACCCTCCATTACTCTCACAGACCTCCCCTTCCTTGATCGCACTCAATTGACGCCGCTCTTCTCCAATCTCGCTCTCTCCCCCGAAATCCGCGAACACGTCGATGCCGCCATCGCCCGCAACACCCAACGCCTAACCCACCTCCGCGAAGCTTACTCACAAATCAAATTCGACCACGTCCTTCTAAAAGGCCTGACCCACGTCCCCGATTTCTGCCCCGACCCCACACTCCGAGTCCAATACGACCTCGACCTTTACGCCCCCTCATCTAAGGAAGCCCTCGATTCTCTCTTGAAACTCGGTTACACCCCCATCGAAAACCAGAAAGCCCTGGCGATGGACCATCTCCCCACAATGGTCCGCAAGACCGGCTGGCAATGGCGCGGCGACTATTTCGACCCCGACCTCCCTCCCGCTGTCGAGATCCATTTCCGCTTCTGGGACGTAGAAACCGAACGGCTCCGCGCCGAATCCATCGACGATTTCTGGCGACGCCGCGAAGGCCACGAACTCTGTTTGCCAGACAAACTAGGCTACGCGTCCCTCCATCTCACCCGTCACCTGTTACGCGGCAACATCCGCCCCGCCCACGTCTGGGAACTGGCAAATTTCCTCCACACTCATCACCACGCCCAATTCTGGCGCACCTGGCGCAGTCTCCACTCCGCCTCCATCCGGCGTCTCGAGGCCGTAGCGTTCGCCTTAGCGAAACACTGGTTTGCCCCAAGCATGCCCGATGCCGCCGAAGCAGAAATTGACGCACTCCCGCCCTCAGTCCGCCAATGGTTTGAAATCTACGGCTGGTCCCCGTTAGAAGGAATCGAAAAACCCAACAAAGACGAACTCTGGCTGCACATGGCCCTTCTCGATTCAACCAGCGACCGAGCTCAAGTCCTCCGCCGGCGATTGATTCCCGCATCGATGCCCGGCCCAGTCGATGCAATCCACATCCCGCCCGATCAACTCACCCTATCTCGCCGCATCCAGCGCGCAACGCGCAACGCCAGTTACGCCCTGGTCCGCGCCGCCCATCACATTCGGCTATTCGTCCCCACCATCTGGGACGGCATCCGCTGGTGGTTCCACACTCGCTCATAAACTTCAAGCATTTCCTCACGATACCTATCGAGCGTAAATCTCTCTTCGAAATCTGCCCTCGCCCTCTTCACGACACCCGTCAAATCCATCCCTAAAATCTCAACAATCCTTGCACCGAGCCGCGCGCGCCAGCAAGCCGATCCCGATGTGTTCCCATCGCCCACCAAAAACCCATTCTCCCCATCCCTCACGACTTCCGGAATCCCCCCACTCGCATAAGCCACCACCGGAACCCCCGCCGAGAACGCCTCCAAAATCACCCGGGTCGTAGCCTCCGCCTCCGTCGACGGCACCACCAACAAATCCAACCCCGCGAGCACCGCCGCCACATCCTCCTGCCACCCCAAAAACTCGACCCGCAGCCCCTCGGCACATTTGTGAACCTCGGCCAGATACGAATCCGGACAAAACATCGGCGCCCCACAAATCACAAACGTCGCGTCAGGGATATGACGAGCGGCGAGCAAAAAATCCACCTGCCCCTTCATCGGCGCAATCCGCCCGACCACTCCGATCCGCCTCTTGCCTGGCCTCGTCCCGAAGGCAATCTCCGCGACTCCGTTATAAACAACCGGTACGTGAGACCCGAACAGCCTCGCAACATGCCGCGAATTCGCGATGACCGTCGCCCCCACATGCCGGATGGCCCGCAACGCCACCCGCAGCGACGTGGAGTCCCTTAAGTAATGCTGCGCCTGAAACACGACAGGCCGCCGGCCCGCTCCCATCGCCACTCCCGGAAGCAAACGGGCCCCGCCCACACTGATCAAGTCACAATCCGCCTGCGCGACAAAGCGCCGGAGCCGCGCCGTATCGAAGGCAAACTGCAAGGCATCCCCTGCCGTCTTCCGCCCCAGCGAATAATTCCCGAACTCGATCGACGCCGTCTCCGCTCCCTCCGCCCGAGCCTTCTCAAGCAGCTCCCCATCTCCCGGCGCCGCCACCACCGCCGTCCACCCGCGCTCCCGCACCGCCGGCAAAAGGTCGAGCAAATTCCTCTGCCCGCCCCCCACTTCGCCAAACTGCTCGAGAAACAAGATCTTCATCGCCGCACAGCCATCGCCAGCACCCACAGATACAAAGGAAGCACCCGCCAGAACGTCAGCAGATCGGCGGACATCATTTGCGCGGCCTCCGCAATCCAGAAGCAAAAAATCCAAGTCCCGTAGAACGATTTTTTGGCGTCGCCCGAACGCGCCGCGCGATACCCCTCCCGCACAATCGCAAAGTTCAGCAGAACCAGGGCCGCCAACCCAACCACTCCGGTCTCCGCCAGGATGCTGAGATACATGTTGTCCGCCACCACCCGCTGCCCGATGAAATCGGAATATGGCAGCGTCTTGTAACCCACGCCGAGCAAGGCGTGCCACGGATGTTCCAGCAAAAATCGCCCTAGCACTCGCCACGACTCCGCGCGTCCGCTCAACACCACTTCGTTCGACGAAAGCGCATACGTCACTGAAGCCTGCAAGCGGACCCAATACAACCCTGCGTACGCCGGAAAATACCGGTACAGCACGATACCCAGTGCGACAAGCGATCCCGCCGCAAGCATCGCGGCCTTACGCACCGCCGGCCGCTTCCTTTCCATCACCGCCAGCACTGCGATCGCGATCACCACGTTCGCCACCGAGGATCGCGAATACGAAAACATCAGCGCCGCCGCAAAAACGCCTCCTCCTGCCAGCAGCACCGCGCGATTCGCCGCCCCACGCACCAGGGCGACCGCCGTCATCACCAGAAAGAACGCGCAGAAGTTCCCTAGCGCGCTCGCTTCATAAAACAACCCCTGCGCTCGCCTGTAAACGCCGCTATCCAGCCAGATGTACTGCGCGCCAAACCCCGCCGGAGCCGGAAACTGATAGTAAAAATCCAGACATGCAAACCCAGCCGAAGCGAGCGCAACCCAATAAATGCGATGAATCGGAATGGAACCAGCGCGTCCCGGCCCCATTGCCACGTAGAAAAACACCCAGACCGATATCCCCGCCAGACCGGCTCTTGCCAGGCTCTGAAGCGCGATCTCCGGCCCCGAATATAGCGCCGCCGGCCCCACACTGATCGCGAGCATCGCGAAAAAAAGAATCAGTGTGCCCGGCAGCAGCCCTCGCCGGAATCGCCATTCGTCGAGCCGCAGAAACCCGATGACGACGCCGAGTGCCGCAAAGATCAGCGCCGGATGCGGTCCGGAATTCCCAAATGCGATCGGCAAGGGAGGCGCTAGCAAGGCGACGGCAAAAAATAGCGTCAGCCAGGCATCCGGCGAACGCAGTATCCAGGAAAGCAAGGGAATCAGCGCCAGCGGGGCCGCCAGCATCCATTGCAACGGACCCCGGGTAAGCGCGATCGCGGCAGAGTAGCCGGCCAGTGCGCCTGCCGTGCGAATTACGCGGATGCCCGAAAGGTTAGCGTCCGAAACGTTAGAGTCAGATACGTCAGACATGCGAAACACGCCACCGCCAGGGCCAATGCGACGTTCAGCCCGATGTTCGGCGCGCTGGGCTGTTCCGGTACCACTCCAGGATCGATCACGTGCAGCCGGTCGCCACGCGTTCCGGTAGCAGCCTGCACCTCATGCAGCTTTCCCTCCGCGCTCTCGATGCCCTTTTGAGCCACCTTCAGCCGCCCCTGAAATGCATCAGCTTGGGCATCGTGCGCGGAGCTGAGAGACCCCTTGGCCTGAATCTGCCGCCCGAGTTCCGCGTCACGAGTTTCCAGGTCCCGAATGCGAGCCTGCACTCCGGCAAGCCGTGAATCCGTCGCGGGCAGCTCCGCCGCTTGCAGCCGCGCGTCGCCCAGGTCTCGTTCCACGTTTTCGCGAGAAATCGTCAGCGCTTGCAAGTCCGCGCGAATGGACGCTTCAGCCGGCTCGCGTCTGGCGAATTCATACCACGCCGCTTGCTCTCGATCGAATCTCTTTTGGGCCTCGTCCACCTGCCGTTGCGCGTCTATCAGGAGTTCCTGATCGTTCGAGAGGCTATTGGAACGGGTCTGACTGACGGTCGCTTCGGCCAGGAACTGAGCAAAGGCCTGCGCTTGTTTCGCATCCGGCAACGTGACAGCGATCTCAAGAATTTTCGTGTCGCGGACCTTCGTGACTTTCAAAATCCGCCGTTTCAGCCCTTCCAGGGGCCCGGAGTCCCGGAGGTGAAATTTCTCCGCCCCGCGGAGGAAAACGGTATCGCTCGCGGCCACCAGTTCGTACGCTCGCAGCGATTCGAAATACATCGGAGACACCACGGTCGAACCACGTGGATCGTTGCCCGCCGGAGGATCGATCGCCACGCTGGCCGTCGCGGTGTATTGTTTCGGAAGATACAAGCTTGCGATCAGAGCCAGCACCCCAGCCGCGGCGCAGACGATCATGACGAATCGAAGATTCCGCCGCAGATATTGCAGATATTGCTGCGCGTCAAACGACGAATCCCGGTACTCGCGGATTTCGGATTCCGCGACTCTGGTCCTGACCACCCAAGTTCTCCTCACCGGGATTATACTGCCCGGCGATTTTATGACCTAGGCGAGACGCAACGCCAAGTAGCTGGAAGTTAGCATCTTCCTAAAGCGCGTTAAACAGTCTACGGTAGGGTGGCCATATGGCTTTCCTGCTGCCGTCGGTGGCGGCGCTCGTTGCCCTTCTGATTTTGCCCGGATGGTCCTTCTATTTCGAAGTGACCCCGAAAGTTACGGTCATTCTGGTCGGCGCTGCCGCTGTAATTCCATTCCTCCGGTGGCCCCAGGCGAGACGGACGCAATGGGCGGTGGGCCTGATCGCGCTGCAAGCGGCTGCGATTGTGCTGGCGACAATTTTTTCCAAGAATCGCTGGCTGGGGTTCTACGGGAGCACCTGGCGCAAGAGCGGGATGTTGGCTGAAATCGCGATTCTGGTTTTCGCCGCCGCCGCAATCGGTCAATTTTCCGATCCGGAGCGGCTGAAAATATGGCTGCGCGTTACCATTGCGGCGTCGATTCCGATCGGCTTGTATGCGGTCTTCCAGTACTTCGGAGTCGATCCCATTTTTCCATCGAACGCCTATCACTTTGGAGAAGGACGATTTATGATCGTCCGGCCGCCTTCGACTTTGGGTCACGCGGCCTATCTCGCGACGTATTTGCTGTATGTGGTCTTCGGCGGTATCGCGCTGGCGCGGCAGGAGATCTCCCGTGCCTGGAAGTGGATCGCAGTTGCGGCGGCGGGGCTGGGCGCTTTTGCGATCGTGCTCAGCGGAACGCGGGCGGCGCTGGTCGGGATCTTGATTGGACTGGTTTATGTTGGCGTTCGGGCTCCCAGCAGGCCAAATTGGCTGGCTTGGTCCGCTTTGGGCATTTTCGTCATCGCCGGGTTCTATATTTCGCCCCTCGGCGAGAAACTGCGGGCGCGGGCGTTCTGGGCGAGTGAGGATGCGCTCGGCGGCGCCCGCCTGATGTTGTGGCGCGATACGCTGCGCATGTCCACTGAACGACTGGCGTTAGGCTACGGACCGGAGACGTTTTCGCGCGAATTTCCCCAGTATCAATCGATGGAACTGGCCCGCGCGTTTCCGGATTTCTATCACGAATCGCCGCACAATATTTTTCTCGACGCGCTGATTTCGAAGGGTCTGCTCGGCGTTGTGCCCTTGCTGCTGCTGTGCCGATTTGGTCTGCTTGCTCGAAATTGGCTGGGCGGTGGATTCGTCGCGATACTCGCCAGCATGCAGTTTTCGGCCTTCACTGTGCCCACCGAACTTTTCTTTTATCTGTGCCTCGCGATGGCGATTCGTGAGACCGAGCCGGTCGCAGTCAGGCCCAGGCGACGAAATTGGCTGGCTTATCTGGTTGGCTTATGCCTTTTTGCCCTTCCGTTTATCTGTTTCGCGATTTTTCTGGAGACAGGCGATGCATTGCTCGATTCCGCTCGCCGCTCGCTCGACCGGGGCGATATAGATGGCGCGGCGCGCATCGAGGATACCGCACGGAAGTGGAGTGCGGCCGCGGACATTTACTTTTCACGCCGGTTTGTGGCCCAGGCTCCGGCCGATACGATCGGGCGACTTCGCGTGTGGCAATACGCGATGCAGGCAGCACAGAACGCTCCCGAGTCAGCCGATGATCCGCAGAACGCGTGGGTAAATCTGGCGGCGTTACAGGCGACGGTCAACGATGTGGAAGGCGTAGAGCGGAGCTTGCGCGCCGCGACCCAGGCGGCCCCGAACTGGTACAAGCCTCATTGGCTTCTGGCGCAGGTTCTCGATCGTCTCGGAAGAAAAGCGGAGGCGCGGGAAGAAGCGGGCCTGGCGTTCGATCGGGACGGCGGTAAACACGTCGAAGTAGGGCAGATTCGAGACCAATTGGACAGGCGCTAAGCGCTTAATAAGGCCAATGCGATCCGCTCTAGCAAGTCTTTGCCGCTTGCCGTATTCTTTGGCTATGAACGAGAGGTACTCTTTTACCAAGCGTTGGATCGTTCCTGTCACCCTGTTTTCATCTTCATTGGCGCTTCATGCGCAGATGTCGATTGTGCCCGGCGGTGTGTTGAATGCCGCGAGTTTTGACAAGACCGGCGCGGGTGTCGCTCCAGGTTCTCTGATCACGATTTTCGGGACCGGACTGGGGGCGACTCAGGCGGATGCGGATACGGTGCCATTTTCGACCACGCTCGGCGGCGTGAGGGTCACGGTTAACGGTTCCTTTGCGGCGCTGCGCGACGTGATTCCGGCGGCGGGGATCATCAACGCACAGGTGCCGTTCGGGGTTTTGCCCGCGGGCCAGACGACCGGCAACGTGGATCTTGCCGTGAATTTCAACGGCGCTCTGGTCACGCAATCGGTCAAGATTGTTCCCGTGTCGCCGGGAATTTTCACGATTCCGTCGGGATTGGGCAATGCGATTCTTGCCGGCCTCTCAGATTTCCAGATAGCGGCTCCTCCCGGGTCCATTAACGGCTTAACCACGCACCCGATTGACCGTGGAAGCAATGCTTTCATGTACGTCACCGGACTGGGCGCGATGACTCCGCCGGTGCCGGATGGCAGCGATGGCGCGGGCCAGACATCGCAGGCCAACAGCACGCCGATCGTGTGGATCGGCGGAGTAAATACGGGAGTGATGGCGCACGTGATTTTCGCCGGGCAAGCTGGCTTGTACCCAGGGGTTTCTCAGATCAACCTGACGATTCCGACTAACGCGCCCACGGGAGACAAAGTTCCGATTCAGGTTCAGAGCGCTGATGGCAGCGTCACGAGCCCGGCAGGTGTGGCCACGATCTCTATCCGCTAGTCCGCAAGCACACTTTTGGAGGCAGGGCTGAGACGCCCTGCCTCTTTTTTCGTTTAGAGGACGTTTTCTGTCCCCTCCTTCTTGTCGTAAAAAAAACCGAAAATAGAGTCAGCACACCAGCTTCTCACGCAAGGCGGTGCTTTTTCTTCGACGCGGGCTTGGGTTTGAGGGACGATACGTAGGCATAGCTGGCATTGAAGAATTTTTTCAGTTCGGCAGTCGACTCCAGCAGCCTGTCGGGGACTTCGACGTATTCGGGCTGGACTTTTCCGTAGGCTGTGCAGAGCTTCGCTTTATATTTCTTGAGAAATGCCTCGCGCTCTTTTTCGGGCAGCCGGAGTTCGAGCTTGCCCTCTTTGCTCAGGTAGCTGAACATGTGACCGTTCAAAGACGTATAGGGCACGGTCGCGCCCTTGATTTCGAGGCCTGAGTTCGTGGCGACTAGTTTCTCGTAAAGAGCGAGTGCATCGGATTTGGGCATGATTAGCGGTCTCCCTTCCGCTTCTTGGCGATTCGGCTGAGGACGGCGAGTTGTTCCAGATACTCCTTCAACGGCCGCGCGGGCGTTCCCCACATCACCTGGCCGGCTCGTACGATCTTTGAGGTCAGGACGCCGCTACCAGAGCCCAGTACGGCTCGGGATTCGATACGCACTTTGTCGCCGACGCCGACCTGGCCTCCGATGATGGCGTAATCTTCGACGATCACGCCGCCGGAGAAGCCGGTTTGCGCGGCGATAACTACATGCTTTCCGATGCGGCAGTTGTGGCCGATGTGGACCATGTTGTCGAGTTTGGTGCCCGCGCCGATGGTGGTCACTCCCAGCGCGGCGCGGTCGACGCAGGAGTTCGCGCCGATTTCGACACGATCGCCGATTTCGACGCGGCCGACTTGAGGGAATTTCTCATATGCGCCGGCGGTCAGGACAAAGCCGAATCCGTCGGCCCCAAGGACGCAGCCAGAATGGAGGATCACTTCGTTTCCGAGAGAAACGTGATCGTAGAGAGTGACGCGCGGATGGAGCAGACAGCCGTCACCGATGACGACATCGTTACCGATGGTCACGCCGGCGCTGAGGCGGGTGCCGGGACCGATGCGGGTGCGGGCTCCGATGGTCACGAGGGGGCCGATCCATGCTTCTGCTGAAATTACCGCGGTCAGGTCGATTACAGCGGTGGGATGAATTCCGGGCGTCCACGATGGAGGCGGGAGAAGCGTCGAGATGGCGCGGGCCATGGAGCCGCGAGGGTCCTGGGTGCGGATGAGGGCGCGGACTGATTGGTCAGGAAAGTCGGGCGGGACCAGGAGACAGCCGGCGCGCGTCGATGGGGACTTGTTGCGGCGCGCGACAAACGAAAGATCGTGTGGTCCGGCATCTTCGATGGGCGCGACGCCGGTGAGGTCGAGTTCTCCGTCACCTTCCCATGCGGCGTTCAGCCAGTTTGCCAATTCCCTGACGAGCATCCTTATATTCTCAAGGAAACAACTGCGATGCGCCTTCCGATGCGACGCACTGGTGGATTTCGGGAGTGCGCCCATAGGAACACCGATATTTCGATTCGAGCGCTTCCTTCAAAGAATCGACGGCGCGGCGCCGGACAAGATTCACAGTGGATCCACCGAAGCCGCCGCCCATGATCCGCGCGCCCAGAACGCCGGGGACTGTCAGGGCTGTCTCGACCAGGAAATCCAGTTCCGGGCAGCTCACATCATAATCGTCACGCAGACTGCGATGGGACGCGCTGATCAGGCGTCCCATTTCAGCCGCGTCGGAGCGGGCCGCAGCAGTGACGAAGGCTTCGACGCGGAGGTTTTCAGTCACAATGTGCCGGGCGCGTTTGAGCGACGTCCCTGAGAGCGAATCCAGTTGAAAGAGAGCGGCGTCGCGAAGGCTGGCGACTCCTAAAGCTCGGGCTGCTTCGGCGCATTCGGCAACGCGGGTGCGGTAGGCGGAATCGCCGAGCTCGTGGCGGATCATAGAATTGGCGGTCACGACGGCCAGGTCTTCAGAAAGCTTTACAGGCTGCCATTCGAGCGAGCGGCAATCGAGGAGAATGGCCGACCCGGCCTGGCCGTGGGTGGACGCAAATTGATCCATGATGCCGCAGGGGAGGCCGACGAAGTCGGTCTCGGCGGCTTGCGCAATCTGCGAGACTTCGAGAGGATCGCGCGGCCCCCCGAGCGTGAGCGTCATTGCGACGCCCAACGCGGCAGACGAACTGAGTCCTGCGCCAAGCGGAATAGTGGAGTCGATGAGAATATCTTGCGGCGCGATCGGAATCCCGCGACGGGCGAGTTCCCAGGCAACACCGAGAATGCGATCGTCCCACGCGCGGCGGGGAGTA
>Ga0070731_10005853_pt1 | contig 10019 bp, 7 predicted proteins | sample Coa_R1_2_FD_66448 | JGI IMG/M metagenome (GOLD analysis project Ga0070731, IMG submission 66448) | Surface soil microbial communities from Centralia Pennsylvania, which are recovering from an underground coalmine fire - Coalmine... | ecosystem: Environmental > Terrestrial > Soil > Unclassified ... | reverse complement strand
TCAGCGGTTCGAATGCTGGAGAAGGAAGGCGTGGGCCTCATATTCATAGGCGAGGGGGCGATGAAGCCGCAAGTGGAGGCGATGGCGGAGGGATGCAAGGCGATTCGCCTCTTGCCGTTTCGCCCGGCGAGCGAAGTGCCGCTTGTGCTTTCTTCCGGTGACTTGCACGTTGTTACCGTGAAGAGAGGGCTCGAGGGCGTCGTGGTGCCGAGCAAGATGTATCCCACGCTTGCCGCGGGGCGGCCCGTGCTGGGAGTTGCCCCGGAGGAATGCGACGTCGCGCGGATCATTCGGCGCTCCGGATGCGGCGTTGCAGCCGATCCGGACAATCCGGAGAGCGTTGCGGAAGCTATCCGAAGCGTGTTGCATGACTCGGAACAATTGCAGGGTATGGGACGCCGGGCGCGGGAGATCGCTTTTTCTTATGATAGAGTGAAGCAGTTAAAAATTTTCTCGGATACGATCGAGGAAGTAGTCCGTGAATGATGAAGGCTGATACGATAGGCGCGGGACAGATTTTTCCGGGATGCTGAACTAGGCCTGAAATCGGTGCATTGATGAATACGAGCCTGATTGCGTTTGCCGTTGCCTTGCTTGCCTCCATGGGGCTCACGGTTCCGGTGCGGCAGCTTGCACTGCGCGTGGGGATGGTGGATCATCCGGGGCCGCGCAAAGTGCACGTCCAGCCGATGCCGCTGCTTGGAGGCCTGGCGATTTATCTGGGCGTGTTGATCGCTCTGCTGGTGTCGCTGAACGGCCCCGCGCTGATGCAGGTGATCGGAATTTATGCGGGGGCTACGCTCGTCGCCGTCGTCGGCATACTCGACGACCGCGGCCTGCTCCATCATCAGATCAAACTGTTCGGGGCCATGCCCGCCGCGGCAGTCATTCTGCTCATTTCGGGAATTCGCGCTCAGGTTTTTTCCAACATCTGGCCGGGGAGGCCGGGCGTCTGGGCTGACACCGCGCTGACTTTGGTCTGGGTGGTAGGGATCACTGCGTCTTTCAGCATCTTGGATCACATGGACGGGCTTTGTGCGGGCGTCGCCGCGATGGCTTCTCTCTTCTTTGCCATTTTCGCGCTTGAAAATGGACAGCTTCTCGTCAGCACCATGGCCGCAGCGGTTCTTGGCGCCGCCGCCGGATTCCTGCGCTGGAATTTCAAGCCCGCGAAAATTTTCATGGGGGATGGCGGGGCGATGTTCCTTGGCTTCCTGATGGCGACCTTGGCCCTGAAGCTGCGGCCGACCATGTCCGGCAGTCACAATGCTGCGTGGCTCGTTCCCGTTTTCATCCTCGGCGCAACGATCTTCGATACAACGCTGATTTCCATTTCCCGCTCCCGTCGCGGTTTTCTCCCCTTCACAACTCCTGGAAAAGACCACACCGCGCACCGCCTTGCGAATATTTTTCAGAGTCAGCGCACCGCCGTTCTGGCCATATATTCACTCGGCGCTGTTTCTGGCCTTCTGGCTCTCGCCATCAGCCATCTGCCCGCCCGCGGCGCTTACATGGTTGCCGGACTCGCGGCGCTCGCCGTGCTGGGGGCCGTCGGCTTGCTCGAGCTTGCTCCTTACGAACGGCAAACCCGCAAGATGTAACGATGGCCGATCGCGCCTCGAATTTCAGGTCTCGGAGTTTTGAAATTTAAACCCGCATCCTTTGAAAGGCACAAAGGGTGCGGCACCCGCCGTGGCGGACTGCTTACGCGTCGGTCGCAGTGTTCCAGGGAGAGGGACTAATTCTGCTGGCTTAATTCTTCGCGCCAGGAGCGCGAGAGGTATTCCACGCGCAGGGCCCGCTCGCGCAGATCTTCGGAATCCGGCTCGCAGAGATAAACCTTTAGAACGTCGGAAACCGAGACGCGGTTTTCGTCCAGATGGACGCGGACGATTTCGTCGCCCGCGCCGATTTCGCCCTCGCGCAGGACGCGGAAATAGAAACCGCTGCGGCGGCTGGCGAGGAATCGCTTGGCCATGTCGTCGCGCTGGAATTTCAAATTCAACTTGTAGCAGGGAATTCGCGGCTGCGTGACGACGACTTCGGCGCCGCCAATCGTGTATCGGTCTCCGAGGAAGACATCGCCTTCGAGGAGGCCTTGCGTCGTGAGATTTTCTCCGAAGGAGCCCCACGGCAGGTCCACACCCGGCAATTCATTCTTCCAATAAGCGTAGTGCTCGGAGGGATAGGCGTACACTGCTTTATCCCGGCCGCCGTGGACTGTCAGGTCTGCCTGGCGGTCGCCATCAAGATTGTGCGGGCGCATGAGGATGCGCTGGTGCACGGGGTTTTTGAAAATGCCAGTCGATACTTCGCCGCCGTCGAGCAAGACTCTGCGGGGAACTCCGACCTGAATGGAAATCAACTTGGGGCTCACGGGCTTCCTCTTGTGGCGCGCGATGCGGAAGCGCTCGCGGCTCTGCAAACATTCGATTCGTCAGCGAAGGAACAGATGCAGATGATATTCGTCTTGGGCATACGAGTTCAATCTGGAACAAAGATTTTCTTTTGTGGAATGTCGGCTTCCGCTTTGCGTAACGTCGCAGTTTGGCTATACTGCTCTGTCGCTGGATAGGCTTGACGATGGGATATCCGGGGGGACGTGCTTTAGGATATTCTCTTCCCATTTGAGGGGAATCTTGACGGCCGCCCTGGGACATCAGCCCTCTTATTTCGTCCACAGCTTTGAGAGGAATGGAAGCGCTTCCATGTTGATGCGTTACTACCTTGCGGTAGGATTTTGAAGCGCGGGAAGGTCACACTGCAGCCGACAAACAAAAAGGGCCCAGGCAATACGGCCGGACCACAGGTTGCCGTGATCGGTGGTTCCGCATCCGGATTTTTCACCGCATCACTCCTAGCGCGGGCCGGCTGCGCCGTGAAAGTGCTGGAACGAGCCGACCAGCTCGATCCGACTCCCCGGACGCTCATCGTGACGAGCCACATGCGTGCAGTGCTGGGACAGGTCGGTGAGGCCTCCGTTGTCAACGAAATCCGCAAATTTGAATTGTTCACTGACGGGCGCTCCGCCCAGGTTCCGCTGAATCGGCCGGACCTGATTATTGAACGTTCGCGGCTGATCCGGGGCCTCGCCGAAGATGCACAAAGCCGCGGCGTAAAAATTTCCTTCGGCAACCGGTTCCTGGACCTGCAAAGCAACGGAAGCGGATTGCGCGTGAATGTCGAGCGCGTGCAGGACGCCCGCGTCGAAGAACTGCACGCCGACGTGGTGGTCGGAGCGGATGGGGCGCTGTCGCGTGTGGCGCAGAGCGCCGGATGGCCGCGACAGCCGACTGTTCCTCTTGTGCAGGCTATCGTGCGCGTGCCTGCGGACATGTCTGTAAACACGGTGCGCGTCTGGTTCATCCCCGATGACACGCCATACTTTTACTGGCTGATCCCGGAATCGAGCGAGCGCGCGGTGTTAGGTTTGATCGGCGAGGACGGCCAGGAAACCCGGCGCTGCCTTGAGCGCTTTATGGAAAAGCGCGGGTTCACGCCACTCGGTTACCAGGGCGCGAGAATTCCGGTGTACGACCGGTGGACGCAGGTCGAGCGGCGCGTGGGAGCGGGGCGCGTGTTCCTGGTCGGCGATGCGGCCGGGCAAGTGAAAGTATCGACGGTCGGCGGGATCGTCACCGGATTCCGCGGTGCGATCGGCGTCAGCGAATCGATCATGAACGGCGGAGAGAGCCGCGAGCTGCGTTCTCTGCGCCGGGAGCTCGATCTCCACCTGCTCATCCGCAAGACGATTCATCAATTCAAGCAGGCGGATTACAGCCGATTGGTCGACCTTATGAACGACTCGACCCGCCGCTCGCTCAGCCAGTACACGCGTGACGAGGCCTCGCGCGTCCTCTGGAATATCGCCTTGAGCCAGCCGCGTCTCCTCTTGCTCGCTCTCCGCGGGCTGCTCTCCGGTGGCTCGATCCTTCCCAAAAATCGCGGCTGAGATTTTCCCGAGCATGGACGCACGCGCCCTTCGCGAGTAGACTCCACGAGAATCTAATGTTGGTAGCACAGACTTCAGTCTGTGGGGTTCTATTGGATCTTGGCTGGCGCTTATGGCGTGGGCTTGCTTGCCGAACCCCGCAGACTGAAGTCTGTGCTACTTGACCCGCTGAGAAAAAGCTCGGAAGAGGTGCAGCCATGAAGAATTTCAAAGCCGACGTTGCAGGCGCGCTTGTCCTGTTGTTCAGTTTATCGGGGGGAAGCGCGTTTGGGCAGAACACCACGGACTCGATTGACGCCCACTTGGTCGCGGCCAGAAACGCGGCGGGATTTGATTTTACCGGCACACTGGCCCGATTATGCGTAGCTCCCGCTCCAGTTCCGAGTACGCTGCGCGACGTGGCGCCTGGCCCCGCTCCCGCGAGGGATAGCTGGTACATCGAGCCAGCCAAAGTTTTCGACAATCTCTATTTCGTCGGCTCCAAGATCCACAGTTCCTGGGCATTGACGTCGAGTGAGGGAATCATCCTCATCGACACGCTGTGGACCTACAACTCGGAGGAAGAGATTGTAGGCGGGTTGAAAAAGTTGGGATTCGATCCGGCGAAGGTCAAGTACGTGATCATCAGCCACGCGCATCCCGATCATGTAGGCGGGGCCAAACTCATGCAGGACCGGTTTGGTTCCCGGATCGTTATGGGCGGCCCCGACTGGGATTCCATCGAAAGATCGGTCAACGGGTACCCGTTGGGTAAGCCGAAGCGCGACATCGTCGCCGATGACGGCCAGAAAATCACTCTCGGCGACACGTCGGTGACACTCATCGCTACGCCGGGGCACACGCCGGGGACGCTTTCGATGATCTTCAATGTGAAAGATAACGGCAAGCCGCTCACAGTCGCCTACTCGGGCGGTACAGCATTTAATTTTCCCAGCACGGCGGCGAACTTCGACATGTACATCAAGTCGCAAACGAAGATGTCCGCCGCGGCGGCAGCGGCGAATGCGACCGTCTTCATGTCGAACCACTCGGAATTCGACGAAGCGACGACGAAGATCAGGATGCTCGCCTCGCGCAAGCCCGGCGAGCCGCATCCGTTCGAGATCGGGAAAGAGGCGGTGGCGCGCTATTTCGTTGTCACAGGAGAATGTGCTCAGGCCGCGCGCCTGAAGCTGACGCAGCCCCCGAAATAATAAGTCGAATCGCATTTTGTAATTAAATTAAAGGGGTCCGACCTTGGGGTCGGACGACCGCCGACGTGTGAAAGAGGCCTTTAGGCCCTGAAGCTTCAGGGGCTAAAGCCCACTAAGACGCAGACCTGAACGTCGGTGCTGAAGCCCCGACCTCCCAAATGCGCGACCATTCGCAATGACTCTCAATTAAGGCATGCTCTCAACGCCTCGTGCGTGGACATGAGCGCTTTCCCCGCGTAAACTCCGCGATGCTGCCTACCTAGGTTCTGGAGGGCTCCAAATAGTGCCCGCACCTGGCTGGGCAGAAACAAGAATCAGAGGACACGCTTGAGCATCCTTGGTCTTTCCGGCCTCGCGCACGATTCCGCGGCCGCTCTTCTTTCCGATGCCGGCATTGTCGCCGCCATGGAGGAGAGCAAGCTGGTGCGGAGGCGCACCGCCACTGGAATTCCGCGCGAGGCGATTCGCTTTTGCCTGGAGCGCGCGGGGACGGGGTGGAGCGGTGTTGAATGCGTTGCCGTGGCCAGCCGGCCGGTACGCACCTGGGTGCGCCAGGCATGGATGCGCGCGAAGCTGACGCCGTTTGCGCCGGTTCCAAGCGGCTACTATCAGACGAAGGCCCTAGGCGAGTTGGGGCGCGAGCTCAACAACGGGCGTCTGCTTGAAACACTGGGCGAATCGCCTCACTTGAAAGTCCTGCACCTCGAACATCACCTCTGCCATGCCGCAAGCGCCTTCTACGCTTTCCATGCCGAACGCGCGCTGGTGCTCACGCTTGACGAGCAAGGGGACGGACGCTCCGGCTCGCTTGCGCTCGGTGAAGGCAACCGCCTGCGCGTTCTCGAATCGATTCCGTTTCCGCATTCGCCGGCGTGGATTTTTTCGCAGATCACGGATTTGATCGGCTTCACGCCTCACGCGGATGAACACAAGACGCAGTGGCTGGGCATGGAAGGCGAGCCCGTGTTCGAGGCGCTGTTTCTGGAGATGATGCGGCGCGCGCCGGGAAAATTACCGCGCCTCGCCACGCGTTACTTTAATGCAGGCCTGGCCGGACATATCGCGTTCTCTCCGAAATTTTACCGGGCGGTTGGAGTGGATCCGGCAACCGGCAAAGCCGCGGAGACAGGGTCGCCGCGCCCGCCGGTCGCGGAGACGTTGCGCAGGCAGCTCGCCGCGAGCGTCCAGCAAGCCTGTTGCACGGTCGCCGCGGAGCTGGCCGAGCGGTACCGGAAGCAGACCGGCGCGAAATCCCTGTGCCTCGCGGGCGGCTTGTTCCTGAATCCGGTTGTCGTCTCGCATGTGGAAAGGAACACGGGCTTCGACCACGTTTTCGTCCAGGCCGCGGCAGGAAATGAAGGGACCGCGCTGGGGGCGGCGTGGTACGTGCGCCACCAAATCCAAAAAAAGCCGCGACAAGCCGCGATCGAAAAACTCGATTGGGGGCCGAGCTATTCGAGCCAGGACATCAAGAAGGTGCTCGACAATTGCAAGGCGCGCTACCGGTTCCACGTGAGCGATGACCACCAACTGGAGGAAGCCATTCAGCTACTCGGCGCCGGGAAAATTGTGGGGTGGTTCCAGGGCGCGGCGGAATTCGGACCTCGCGCCCTCGGCAATCGCAGTCTGCTGGCGTCCCCGTGGGCCGCGTACGTGAAGGAAAACTTGAATGAATTTGTGAAGCACAGGGAATCGTTCCGGCCGTTTGCCATTTCCGTGTTGGCCGAGCGCGCTCCGGAATATTTCGACTACACGCCTTCGGCGCGATTCATGGCGACTCTTGGCGTCGCGAAACCGGAGGCGGCCCGTCTGCTGGAAGGATTTCTACTTCCGGGAGGGCGCGTCCGATTGCACGTCGTGGAGCGCGCGGCGAACCCGCTTCTCTGGCGCCTGCTACAGAGATTTGGCCAGTTCTCTCCCGCGCCCATGCTCGTGAATACCTCTTTCAATTTATTTGGAGAGCCGCTGGTAGTTTCGCCACGCGATGCGGTGAGAAGCTATTTTTGCTCCGGCGTCGATGCCCTGGTGATTGGGAGCTTTTCCCTCGCGAAGACCTAGCCAGGTGTTACCGAAGGGAAATTCAGGGGAAATCATCTTTCGCTGGGCGAGGGAATAGGTGAAAATGAACTTGTCATTCGCAAAAGAATGAATGGGCCTGCTTTAAAAGGGAGACTGAGCGTGAAACTTGCTGTGATTGGATGCGGGTATGTGGGCCTCGTGTCGGGGAGTTGCCTGGCCGAAGCGGGGCATGACGTGATCGCGACGGACAACGATGGCGCGCGGATCGCGGCGCTGCAGGCGGGGAAAATCCCGATTTACGAGCCGCATCTTGACAAAGTGCTGGACAGCGTGGTGCGGGAAGGGCGCTTGCGGTTCACGGCCGATGGCGCGGACGCCGTGCGCGAGTCAGACGTGATTTTCATTTGCGTCGGGACGCCGCCGACGGAATCAGGGGAGGCGGACCTGTCGGCGATCGACAACGTGGCGCGGATGATCGCCAAGGAGTCGCGCACGCCGAAGCTGGTGATTGAAAAAAGCACAGTGCCTGCGCAAACCGGCGAGCAACTCAAGCGGGCGCTCGAAGTGTATGCCACGAATTCCGGGGCCAAGTTTCGCGTGGCCTCGAATCCGGAATTTTTGCGCGAAGGGACAGCGGTGCTGGATTTCTTCCATCCGGATCGGATCGTGATCGGCGTCGAGGAGAAAGAGAGCGAGGAACAGTTGCGGGAGCTGTACCGGCCGATTCTCGAGGGGCGGTTCCGCTGCCCGGTGCACCAGCCGAATTGTCCGCCGGCCACGACTCCGGATTTTGTGGTGACGACGATTGCCAGCGCGGAGCTCATCAAGCACGCGTCCAATTCGTTTCTGGGGCTGAAAATTTCATACGCTAACGTGCTGGGCGATTTGTGCGAGCGGCTGGGAGGCAATGTTGAGGAAGTGACGCGCGCCGTGGGCCTCGATCCGCGAATCGGCGGGCAGTTTTTGAAGGCAGGACTGGGATTCGGCGGATTTTGTCTGCCGAAGGATATTCAGGCGTTCATCAAGCTGGCCGATCGCGCGGGAGTGGATTTCGGGTTGCTCAAGGAAGCCGAGCGTGTGAACAAGCAGCGCGTGGAGCGCCTACTGGAAAAAGTGAAGAAGGCGCTGTGGGTGATGAAGGGGAAACAGATTGGCGTTCTGGGGATCGCGTTCAAGCCGAACACGGATGACATTCGCCTCGCGCCCGCGATCGAAGTGATCCGGCGCCTTCTGGCGGAAGGGGCGCAAGTACGCGCGACCGATCCGGAAGCCATGGAGCGTGCGCGCGCCGTGTTTCCGGATTTGACCTATAGCGCCGACCCATACGAAGTAGCGCGAGGCGCCGACGCGTTGCTCGTGCTCACCGAATGGGAGCAGTTTCGCCGGCTGGACTGGAAGCGCATTCGCAAGGAAATGGCGCGCCCCTTGGTAGTCGACGCGCGGAATATGCTGCGCCCTGCGGAGATGAGGGACCTGGGATTTGACTATATGAGTTTCGGGCGGCCGGATACGGTTGGTGTGATGGCAGGACAGTAAGGCTGGGTTCCGGCTGTCCGGTTTTTTGCGGCTTGCAGAATCAAAACCAGACCGGCTGAAGCGCGCCCTACGTATTCGCTTCCGCGAATTGCCTCTTGAACGACTCCAGCGTCAGCCTTAACCCTTCTTCCAGATTCACTTTTGGTTCCCAACCTAACAGACGCCGCGCTTTGGAAATGTCCGGGCAGCGTTGCTTGGGATCGTCCTGCGGCAAGGGTTCGAAGACAATGGGAGTGGAGGCGCCGAGCAGTGTGCGAATGCGTTCGGCGAATTCCAAGATTGTTATTTCTTGAGGATTTCCAATGTTGGTCGGTTCGTGTTCATCGGACATCATCAGACGATAGATTCCGTCGATCAAGTCGGAAACGTAGCAGAAACTGCGCGTCTGTTTTCCCGTGCCGTAGACGGTGATGGGCTGACCGGCCAATGCCTGATAAACGAAGTTCGGCAGGGCTCGGCCGTCATTGAGGCGCATGCGCGGACCGTAGGTGTTGAAGATGCGAATGATGTGCGTATCCAAACCTTTTGCGCGGTGATAAGCCATCACCATGGCTTCCGCGAAACGCTTGGCCTCGTCATAAACGCCCCGGGGGCCGACTGTATTCACATTGCCCCAGTAGGTTTCGGGCTGAGGGCTGACATGCGGATCGCCGTAGCATTCGGACGTGGACGCCAGGAAATATTTGGCGTTCTTCGCAAGGGCCAGGCCCAGGGTATTGTGCGTTCCGAGCGAACCCACTTTCAGGGTCTGAATCGGAAGTTTCAGATAATCGACCGGGCTTGCAGGCGAAGCAAAATGGAGGACGTAATCGACGGGGCCGGCGATATCGATAAATCTTGTGACGTCGTGTTGAACCATCCGGAATCGAGGATTTCCCTCAAGATGGCGAAGGTTGGCGGCGGTGCCAGTGACCAGGTTGTCGACGGCGAGAACTTCCCAGCCGCGGTCGAGAAGGCGGTCGCAAAGGTGCGACCCGAGAAAACCAGCGCCCCCTGTGACTACTGCACGCAACGGATTGTCTTTTCCACGCGACTTCGTTCGTGAGAATTCCGCGTTTTCATGGTGCCATCTCCCCGGGACGGTCGAAATCTGCGGACGCCCTGAATCTCATTGTATCCTCAGCAATCCTTGGGATGAAATCCGTTTCGGCGGATCGAGCGCCTAATTGTAACTGCCCAATGCGGGCGTCGGGTGGGCGATGGAAATCCTCGGGCCGCGATTGACCTCCAATTAGCACCGGGTTAGGATGCCGAGTTCGCCCTATGGCTATGTCCCACGAGCGATTTTTCTTGCTTCGGTGCTGTCCAAGCTGCAGGAG
>Ga0070731_10005851_pt1 | contig 10022 bp, 10 predicted proteins | sample Coa_R1_2_FD_66448 | JGI IMG/M metagenome (GOLD analysis project Ga0070731, IMG submission 66448) | Surface soil microbial communities from Centralia Pennsylvania, which are recovering from an underground coalmine fire - Coalmine... | ecosystem: Environmental > Terrestrial > Soil > Unclassified ... | reverse complement strand
ATGCACCCGACGCTCGACAGCTCGGATATCGAGTTCGTGCGCGATCAACTCGTGTCGGGGCTGCGACAGCGCTTTGACAGCCCGGATGCGACACTGGACTACCTGGCGGACAGTATCGCGTGGGCGGGGCACCCTTACGCCGTGTCGACCGTCGGCACCGAGGCGTCCGTCTCCCGGATCACAGCGGCCCAGCTTCGTGCGTATGCCCGGGACCAGTTGGTGACGTCGCGGATGCTGCTCGTTGTGGTGGGGAACGTGCCGCGGGAAAAAATCGAGGGGCTCGTGCGCTCGACCATCGGTCGTCTGGCTGCCGGCAGCTACGCCTGGACGATGCCCGACACGCTGGCGACGCCAGCGGCTGCGGCGGTGTTCGTCTCCAGGCCCCTTCCGACCAACTACATCCAGGGCTATGCCGCGGGGCCCGGCGCCAACTCTCCTGACGCGCCAGCCCTCCGCGTTGCAGCAGCGGTGCTTTCCGGGCGCCTCTTCACCGAGATTCGTTCGCGCCGGAATCTCACCTACGCGGTGAGCGCGAGCTTCCGGGATCGCGGCGTGACGTCCGCCGGCTTCTACGTGACGACCACGGCGCCCGACACCACTGTAGCGCTTATCGAGGCCGAAGTGCAGCACCTCAAGAGTTTCGAGATCGACACGGACCTGCTGCGACCGCTCGTGCAACAGTTCATTACCGAGTACTTCCTCGACAATGAGACAATCACGGCGCAAGCGGATTTTCTGGCGCGCGCACAACTGTATCGCGGCGACTTCCATGCGGGCGAGAATTTCGTGGCGGAACTCCAGGCGGTGACCGGGGCCGATGTGCAGCGCGTTGCCCGTCGCTACTTCAGGAACGTGCGCTGGGCATACGTCGGGGATCCAGCTCGCATCAGGAAGGAGCGATTGACGTCGTTCTAGCCCCGTACGGCGGACATTTTGTCCGCTTGAAACTCGCACCGTGAAAAGAAGCACCACGGGCCGGAAGTGGGCCCGCACTACCCGCCCGGGGCAACGTTTGCTTTATCGCGAAATGTGAATAATTTCACATGGCGCGGGCCGCACAGCCCGCAGCGGCGGTAAAGCAACCCTACGATACAGTTCGGTCTTGGAGGCCCTACAGAATGCGGTTCATTGGTATGGCGCTCGTTTCGGGCGCAGTCGTCCTCGGCGCCTGCGGTGGCGGGGAGAAGAAGCCAGAGGCGCCAGCGGCGGCTCCGGCGGCAGCGCCGGCAGCAGCTCCGGCGGGACCGGTTACCGTTGGAACTCCGGCCCCGATCACCGGAAAGACGGTGGAAATCAAGATGATCGGTGACGCCCAAGGGTACCGGTTCGAGCCGAAGGACGTGACCATCAACACTGGCGATGCCGTCAAGTTTACGGTCGTCGGTGGTGGTCCACACAACGTGGCATTCGACCCCACGAAGTTGCCGCCGGATGTGCGAACCCAGCTCGACGCGAACTACGGCGCCGACAAGATGGCCGAGCTTTCCAGCAACCTGAAGATGAATCCAGGCGACAACATCGTGATCTCCTTCGGGAAGATCAAACCGGGGACCTACGAGTTCAACTGCACTCCCCACCTTGCCATGAACATGAGGGGAACCGTGACGGTGAAGTAGCAGGAGAAAACGCTCGCAGGTCTCGATCGATTGAGCGCCCCGGCCAGCGGCCGGGGCGCTTGTTCCTGTGGCTGTTCGTTCAAAGGTGCGCGACATAGTGTTCGCGATCGTGACGATTCTCACCGCCGCGCCGCTGCCGTCCCGCGCCGAGTGGCTTGGCGCGCGCGCAGCACTTGCGGTGCGTCGGTCCGGTCGGCTCGCGGCGGTCGCCGGCGCCACGCTCCTGCTGTTCCTGCTGTCGCTCTTCGGGATCTCGTCTTCGGTCCCGCACGGCGCCGTGTGGATGCCGCCGTTCCCCGCAGGTGTAGCCGCGCTCATCCTGGCCCTGTTTGCTGGATTCGCCTCGAATCTCGCCCTGGAGATCGCAAGACCTGCGATTGCGACGGCTCGCGAAGCGGAGCAGTCAGCAGGTGCGCCGCTCGTGTGCATGATCCGGGTGCCGGAGGGCGACGCGATTCCCGATCGCATGGATCCGTTTCAGATGCTGTATCTGGGCCTCACCGCCACTGGAAAGAGACCGCGAACCGTTGCAATCGCGGGCGACAACCGCACCGTCGTAGCTACCACGGCCGGCAAGCTCGCGCTCGTCGCGGCAACTGATACGACCGCGACCCTCGTGGTCGATGTGGACGCGGAAGGCAGCGCCATCGCTGGTTACTACGGCCTTCCTCCCGAGCCAGGATTCACGGACGCGGTCGCGGGAGTCCGACTTTGGCGAGAGGTCGCGCGGCCGGTAGGCGCGAGCTCAGGGCTGGCCATCGACGTGGTGCCGGCAGGCTCGATTCGACAAGACGTGACGGATCCCGAACTGCTGCGTCCCGCACGCTCCGACTTCGCCGGGTTTCGTGAGCAATACGATCTCTGCATCATGGCCGCACCGACTCGAATCGCCGTCGATCAACTTGGCGCGCTCATCGAGTCGCCGATGGTGGTGGTGTGCGCTGTTCTGGGGCAAACCACGGCGGAGACCCTCCGCGCCGCGACGAACCGCCTTCGCACTTCCGGCGCATCGGTGGTTGGCATCGTCCTCTGGGACGGAGATCTCCCCGTGGTTCAGTCTCGTAACATGTTGATGGCAAAGATCTTGGGGGTGCGGTGACCGCGGACATCGAGCGCGAGTACGTCAGCCTCGGCCGGACGCGATGATCGCCGCCGATACGTGTGGGGAGAATGCCGATGCGCGCCTGCACCGGCACCACTTATGTTTCGCCTCCCAAACAATGACCGGATACTCCGACCGAATCAATCACGCGCTTGCCTTCGCGGCCAAGCATCACGACCGCCAGGTCAGGAACGGCATGTCCCTGCCCTACGTCACGCATCCGGCGAATGTAGCCCTCATCCTGACCCGATACGGCCGCGACGATGAGACGGTTCTCGCCGGAATCCTTCATGACGTCATCGAGGACTGCGTTCGCGACGGATGGACGCGTGAAATGCTGGAGGAGCGAGTCGCCGTGAAGTTCGGCCAGGCTGTTCTCGATACGGTACTCGAGGTCACTCAATGGAAGTACGACGAAGAAGGCAATGAGTTTGACCGCGAAGAGCGCAAAGCGGACTACCTGCACCGCCTCGCGTCGGCCAACGATCGTGCGCGCTGGGTGTGCGCTGCCGACAGGCTCCACAATGGCAACACGATCCTCGCCGATCTGAGGCGCACGGTCGATGCTGATTCCGTCTGGAGCCGATTCTCTGCCGGTCGCGAGGGGACCATCCGGTGGTACCGCGCGGTGTACGAACGGCTGAGCGAAGTCGGCTTCAAGGCGCCCATTCAGGAAGAGCTCCGGCTCGTCGTCGAATCCCTCGAACGATACAGATTTGCCGTTGCCAGCTCCACGCGCTAGGCGGGGTAGCGCCGGGCAACGTAGTCGTTGAGGATGTCGAGAAACTCGGGAACGATGTGGTCACCCTTTAGCGTGACGAAGAGTCTGCCGTCCATGTACACGGGTGCCTTGGGTTCCTCGAAGGTACCGGGAAGCGAGATTCCGATGTTGGCGTGCTTCGATTCTCCCGGGCCGTTCACGATGCATCCCATAACGGCCACGTTGAGGTCCTCGACTCCAGGATGACGCAGGCGCCAGACCGGCATCTGCTCTCGCAGGTAGCACTGGATGTCTTCTGCCATCTTCTGAAAGAACGTACTGGTTGTACGGCCGCATCCGGGACATGCAGACACCTGCGGCGTGAAACTGCGGAGTCCGAGCGACTGCAGCACCTGCTGAGCGACGTGCACCTCCTCGCACCGGTCTCCGTCGGGGCGCGGGGTGAGGGAGACGCGGATCGTGTCACCGATTCCCTCCGCCAGGATCAGCGCGAGTGCGGCGGTGGTGGCGACGACGCCTTTCATCCCGAGTCCAGCCTCCGTCAGTCCGAGGTGCAGTGCGTAGTCGCAGCGAGCTGCGAGCCGCCGGTAGCAATCGAGCAGATCAGGTACCTGCGATATCTTGGCGGAAATGACGATGCGGTCGTGCCGAAGTCCTGCCTCCTCTGCGAGAGCGGCGGAACGAAGCGCGCTCTCGACCATTGCCTCTGTATAGACGTGCTTGGCATCGAGCGGTTCTCGGAGCGCGGCATTCGCATCCATCATGGACGTCAGCAGATCCTGGTCGAGCGAGCCCCAGTTGACGCCAATGCGCACCGGGCGGTCGTGCTCGACAGCCACCCGGATGATGCTCCTGAAGTTATCATCGCGATGCCGGCTGCCGACGTTCCCGGGGTTGATGCGGTACTTGGCGAGCGCCACGGCACAGGCTGGATGCCTCGTAAGCAGCAGGTGTCCGTTGTAATGGAAATCCCCGACCAGCGGCACCGTAACGCCCTGATCCGCGATGCGCTGGATAATTTCGGGGACGGCGCCCGCCGCCTCGTCGTTGTTCACAGTAATCCGGACGATCTCGGACCCGGCGCGCGCAAGCCGAACCACCTGGTCGGCTGTTGACATGGCGTCGGCCGTGTCGGTATTGGTCATGGATTGGACCACAACTGGTTGAGCACCACCGATGCCGACGGGGCCCACGAACGTCGTGACGCTTGAACGGCGGGACTTGAAGATCATGGCACTTGGGAGGGAGACACCACACCGCTGAAAACTAGGGGAAAACGGACAGCAAGGTTACCTTCGGGACAATCCGCGCCGCAGCGAGGCTCGTTCGTGCGCGCGCTCCCTGCCCTGCCCCTCACGCCGGACATTGAACATGGTTCCTCCCGATCCCGAACCGCCGGACGACGCTGTCGCCAGACGAAAGGGTTTCCTCGTTCGCCATTGGGCTATGCTGGCCGCCGCGGCGACGCTGATTGTCCCGGCGCTCGCTTTCACGATCTGGGCCGGCTCTGCACTGCGCTACACATATTCGAGCGGGCAGCGCGTAGGCTTCGTTCAGAAGTTTTCCAGAAAAGGCTGGATCTGCAAGACGTGGGAAGGCGAACTGGCCATGGTGAACCTGCCAGGATCGCTCGCGCAGATATTCACCTTCACAATACGAAGTGATTCCGTCGCCAGCGCGCTCAATCAGGCGATGTCTCGCGGACAGGTGCGAGTCGAACTTCAGTACGATCAGCATCGGGGAGTTCCCACCTCGTGCTTCGGTGAGACGCAGTACTTCGTCACTGGAGTGCGCGTCGTTCCATGAGGATCGAGCGCACGGCACCCTGCCGGGACTGTCGGTCAGTCCAGCCTGGACCCAGACCTATTGCCATTTTTTCCAGTCATTTGTACTTTCTGCTCGTTCTGGAACTTGAGCCTCAGCTTGGCGATGCGAGAGTTCGGAGCGGCCCAGCGCGGGGGGCCCAAACGGCCCCGCGGAAGAACGATTGTCAGGGTACGGCGCGTTCCGCTCCCTGCATCAATCATTTCACAGGAGTTTGGAATGCGTACGACCGGGAAGGTCAAGTGGTTCAATGACGCGAAGGGCTTCGGGTTCATCACGCCCGACAACGGGCAAAAGGACTGCTTTGTGCACTACAGCGCCATTCAGGGAAGCGGCTTCAAGTCGCTTGCCGAAGGTGACGCCGTAGAGTTCGACATCGTTCAGGGCCAGAAGGGTCCTGCGGCGGAGAACGTGTCGAAGGTGGGCGGCTGATACGCCCCGAGTCCGAATGCAGGAGCGGGGCGCTTCGTCAGAGGCGCCCCGCTCCCGCATTCGCGAGCGTCACGCACGAGGGGAGACCCCGCCGCTGGGGCACGTACCGCTCGAGCGCGTCTGCCACCAGCTGTTGGAGTGCGCGATCGAGCTGGCCGTCATCGAGACGAAGTATGATGAGTGAGCCGAAGCACACAATGCCCCTCCAGAACGAGGGTCACGACGAGGCGCTGCATCGCGGAATAGTCGATCTTAGGACGCCTCGCGCTCAAACGCATCCTCAATCCGCAGCGGAATCATGTTCGTGTTACGGAAATTGTTTCCGCAGCTCTAAATAGGCCAGTAAAAGGAACGTTTGTTTTCGTGCCGTGACCCAAGATCATCGTTCTCCTGCCAGTTTCCTCGCCCTCTTGAGTTGTTGCCTGACGGAGCGCGGACCGGTTCCACCGATGATTTCGCGGTGGCCCAGGGACGTCTGCGGGTCCAGTTCTCTCAACACATCAGCAGCAAACGACTTGTGGACGTTTCGGAAGGCTCCGAGTGGCAGTTCCGCGAGTTCGCAGCCAGTCGCCTCTGCCTCACGTACCAGTACCCCCACAGCGGCGTGGGCCTCACGAAAGGCGACGTTCCTGCGCACCAGATAGTCCGCAAGGTCCGTCGCCATCATGGCGCTGGTCACCGAAGCGCGCATGCGACGCTCATCAAAGGTCAGGGCATCAACTGTCCCTGCCACGGCTGGAAGGAGCAAGTGCATCGCGTCGACCGCATCGAAAAGCGGTCTCTTGTCTTCCTGCAAGTCTTTGTTGTAGCCACTCGGAAGTCCCTTGAGCGTGGCTATCAGGCCCGTGAGATCGCCGAGCCTTCTCGCGCCTGACGCACGGGCAAGCTCGAGCGCGTCAGGATTGCGTTTCTGCGGCATCATCGAGGAGCCCGTGGAAAACGCATCACCGAATCGAACAAAGGCAAACTCACTGGAGCCAAAGAGGATCAGGTCCTCCGCGAGGCGGGAGATATGGATCCCGACGAGGGTCAGTCCGAAGAGCAACTCGGCGATGAAGTCACGGTCCCCGACGGCATCCACACTGTTGGGGGAGATTTCGCGAAACCCAAGTCGTGCGCGAAGCAATTCGCGCGAAATCGGGAACGCGGATCCGGCAATCGCGCCTGACCCGAGTGGAAGAACGGCAGCCGCACGCGCGGCGGCGGAAATGCGCTGCCTATCGCGTTCGAGCGGCCAGAAATGGGAAAGCATCCAGTGTGCGCCACTCACCGGCTGTGCCCGTTGGAGGTGCGTGTAGGCCGGCATCACCGCATCCAGCAGAGACTCCGCTTTGTCCAGCATGACTCGCTGAAGGCGGATTATCAGGGTATCGAGTCCGCTGCACGCGTCCATCGTCCAGAGTCGTGTGGCTGTAGCGACCTGATCGTTACGGCTGCGGCCGGTGTGCAGCTTCGAGGCCACGTCGCCCGCCACCGCGTGCAGCATGCGGTCGATCATGGTGTGCACATCCTCGTCCGTGGCAGCCGGTCGAGCACCCGCCTCCAGTCGCTGCGCCACCGTGCCCAGACCCTTGATCAGCCGCGCGGACTCACGGGAGGAAATGACTCGAGCACGTCCGAGGGCACTCGCCCATGCCTTGGACAACGCGATGTCGAAGGGCCAGAGGCGAAAGTCGACGGTGATGGAGCGATTGACCGCGTCGAGGAGGGGGTGGGGGCCCGCCGAGAACCGGCCGCCCCACAGTTTGTGTGCGCCCTCACGCTGCCGCGGAGTGCCCGAGCGACCCGAGATCCTGCGTCGCCTTGGCGGCGTCATACGCCGGCAAGGGCACCGGGCTTGGGAGTCTGGGTGTTCTTCTTGTCGATCTGGGTGGCTGCCACGCTGCCCCTCGCCTCGAGATCCTTCAGCGCACGCACCCGCTGTGAAAGCCCGAAAAGACGGATGAAGCCGGCCGCGTCGCTCTGTTCGTACACGTCGTCCTCGCCGAACGTGACGAACCGCTCGTCATAGAGGGCCTGATCGCTCTGCCGTCCGGCGATGGTCACGGTTCCTCGGCAGAGGCGGAGTGTGATCGAGCCCACGACGCGTTCCTGCGTCACGGTCACGAATGCATCATAAGCCTCTCGCTCCGTCGTCCACCAACGACCCTCGTACACAAGGTCGGCATAGCGAGGGGCGATCAAATCCTTCGCTGAGAGCGTCCGACGATCGAGCACCAGCATCTCAAGCTCGCTGTGCGCCGTGTAGAGCAGGGTACCGCCCGGCGTCTCGTAAACGCCTCGCGATTTCATGCCGACCAGCCGATCTTCGACGATGTCGGCCCTGCCGATGCCATGCCGCGCGCCGATTTCGTTCAACTCCGTCAGAAGCTGCATCGGCTCGAGCGTGGAGCCGTTGACGCTCACAGGAGTCCCTCCCTCAAACCCGATGGTCACGTCTTCGCCGCCAGCGGGAGCGTCCGCTGGATCGGTCGTGAGCATGAACAGGTCCTTTGGTGGCAAGCAGTTAGGGTCCTCGAGCACGCCACCTTCATGCGAGATGTGCCAGATATTCCGGTCGCGGGAGTAGATCTTCGCGTTGGTGGCCGAAACGGGAACATGGTGCGCCGCCGCATAGGAAAGCGCATCCTCCCGGCTCCTGATGTCCCAGAGGCGCCATGGGGCGATCACCGGTAGCTCGGGAGCAAACGCCATGTAAGTCAGTTCGAAGCGAACCTGATCGTTTCCCTTGCCCGTGCACCCGTGAGAGAGCGCGTCCGCCCCGATCCTTCGGGCGACGTCGACCTGCTTCTTCGCGATGAGCGGTCGCGCCATCGCCGTGCCGAGAAGATACTTGCGATTGTAAATCGCACCGGCCCGCAGCGTGGGAAAGATGAAATCCCGGACGTACTCCTGGCGAAGATCCTCCACGTAGCATTCGTCGGCACCTGAGGCGATCGCCTTTTGGCGAATTCCGTCGAGCTCCGTTTCTCCCTGTCCAATATCCGCGGCCACGCAGACGACCTTCGCCTCGTAGTTCTCGCGCAGCCAGGGCACGATGATCGAAGTATCGAGGCCGCCCGAATAGGCGAGGGCGATAGTGCGCATAGGGGTTGGAGGCAAAGACGAGGTGAATATCCCACCGGAACCGACGCAGTCTACTCACATAAATATGCGGACGCAAGTGCTCGATGCTAAGCGCGCTGGCCACCATGCCTCTAATCGCCGAGTGGCGGGGCGCCTACTTCCTTGCGAGGGCGAGCAAACGCTTCGCAACCCGCTCCCTCGCCGTCTCGGAGCGGCAAATAATGAGGATCGTGTTTTCTCCCGCTATGGTTCCGATCACGTCGGGGCTTCCCTCCGAGTCAATGGCCTCGGACATCGGCTGAGCGCCGGCAGCCACAGTCTTCACCACGATGAGCTCCCGCACGAACTCAAGGCGATGGAACAGTTGTGGTGCCAAAGAAGCGAGGGTAGCACGGCTCCCCTCGGATGAGCTGCTATCGCCCAACGTGTAGCGAATTCCCGCGGGTGTGGACACGCGCGCGACGCGAAGATCCCGCATGTCGCGCGACAGCGTGGACTGCGTAACCTCCTGCCCTCGTTCCGCCAGGAATTGGCGCAACTCCTCCTGACTTCCGATCGGACGGGTGCTGACGAGTTCGCGAATCGCCTGTTGTCTGTCGCGCTTGGCGGGCATCTCTGGGGCCTCCTCAATCACGACAACTCTTGTGGTATCTAACATAGGTCATGCGGTGAGGTTGACACGGCGGGGCTGCAATCTTATGCATTAAGAAATGCATAGAATCCCGATCGGCATCCTTGGGGCGAGTGGATATGCGGGCCGTGAACTCTGTATGCTCGTGGCGAAGCATCCACAACTGGTGCTGGCGTTCGCCGCAGCGAACGAGAAACGTGGACAGCGCACGGATATCCCGGGTTATGGGAGCCTCACGTTCGCGGCCCCGGAGGACATACGGCTCAGCGACGTGGCGCTCGTCTTCAGTGCCTTGCCGCACGGCGCATCGAGGGAATGGATAGAACGCGTGCGCGCGGCGGGCGCGAAGGCAGTCGACCTCTCGGCCGATCTGCGAATTGGAAACGCGGCTACGATGACCGTTCCCTACGGCCTCACCGAAGCGCGCCGGGATTCGATTCGTGGCGCGTCAGTGGTGGCGAACCCCGGGTGCTACCCGACCGCGATCCTGCTCGGACTCCTTCCCCTTCTGGAGCAAGGTCTCGTTGCTCGAGGCGCGACGATCGGAATCAGCGCGGCGAGTGGCGTCACGGGTGCCGGACTCACGGCACGCACCGACCTGCTGTTTGGAGAGGTGACCGAGAACTACCG
>Ga0070731_10005850_pt1 | contig 10022 bp, 7 predicted proteins | sample Coa_R1_2_FD_66448 | JGI IMG/M metagenome (GOLD analysis project Ga0070731, IMG submission 66448) | Surface soil microbial communities from Centralia Pennsylvania, which are recovering from an underground coalmine fire - Coalmine... | ecosystem: Environmental > Terrestrial > Soil > Unclassified ... | reverse complement strand
GGCCTGCCATCGAGAATAAATTGCGGAACAACACCCCATACTCGTCGACCGTACTTCGGCGCGACGTGGCGACGCGCCAATTTGCGACCAGGCGCTCGTACCGAGGCAAATCGTCGGCATCGCCGCCCGGATGCACCTTCGACACCCGCGCGAAAACGCCCAGCACCGTGTTCGTGTTTCCGACGTCTATCACCAGCAACATGAATAGCTCTTATTGTGGACCGAACCGCTAGCGTTCGCGCACCGTGCCACTTAGAACAATCTGCATTCCGTGAGCAGTCTGTACCCGCAGGAATCCGCGTCCATCCAGCCCTTCGGTCGTTCCCTCGAAAGCCGATCCGTTTTCCTCGATGCGAACTTTCTTTCCCTGCACCCAGGACGAGTTCTCCGCGAACCGGCGGAGAATCGATTCGCGCGCCTCCGGATCCTGCAAGAACCGCCGATACTCGCGATCGAGTGATTTTAACAAAGCGCGAACCAACTCGACGCGGGACCATTCGCTTCCGGTTTCCAGGCGCAGCGAAGTTGCAGGCAATTCCTTGGGAAAACTTGCCTGATTTACGTTGATCCCAATTCCCACCACAAGGTAACGGACCCGCGTGGCCTCCGCATTCATTTCCGTGAGGATGCCACAAACTTTTTTCCCCTCGATCAGAAGGTCGTTCGGCCACTTCAGATCAGGATTCACGCGTGAGTCCACTTGCTGAATCGCGGATTTCACGGCCAATCCTGCAGCCAGTGAAAGAGCAAGCACCTCTGACGGCGGCAGCGTAGGGCGCAGCACCACGGAGCAATAAATCCCAGTAGAGCGCGGCGACTGCCAGGAATTCGCCCCGCGCCCGCGGCCGGCCGTTTGTTCTTCGCTCAAGAACACGCTGCCTTCCGGCGCTCCTTCCGCCGCTGCCGCCATAGCGGCGGCGTTCGTCGATCCAATTTTGTAAAAATGATGAAGGTGCGATTCGAAAATCGTACTCCGCAACAGAGGGCGAAGAATCTCGGGAAGCAGTAGATCGGGCACGGAACGGAGTTGATATCCCGTGGCCGGATGGCCCGCGATGTCGACGCCAAGACCTCGCAGTTGCTGAATCAGTCGCCAGACTTCCGACCGGCTTGCCGAGATCTCCTGGGCAATCTTCGTGCCGCTGACCACGACCGTGGCATGTTCCATCAACAGGCGCACGATCAGGCCCAGGCGAAAATCTGTTGGCTGCAATTGTGAGGCGGACGCCCCTGCTCGCGCCGATTTGCGGATTGTGGCCGTCTTGCCGATGCGGAGATTATGCGCGAATCGCGAGCAAACGACAAACGCAGCGCGGCCGCCGTTCTATGCCGGCACGACGCGCATGCTCATATCGACCGCGTGGATGGAATGGGTCAGAAGACCGACCGAGATGAAATCGACGCCGGCTTCGGCATACGCGCGGACATTCTCGAGTCGAATCCCACCTGAGCACTCTACCGGAATGTGATGTTCCCTCTTCGCATCCGCCTGCGCACAGCGCTCGACAGCGCGCCGCACGTCCTCCGGAGACATGTGGTCGAGAAGGACGACCTCGGCTCCATTGGCCAGCGCCTGATCCAGTTCATCGAGATTGCGCACTTCAATTTCGATGGGCTGCGATCCACGCCGGTTGCGGTGTGCGCGCTCCAGCGCCGGCCCGACTCCGCCCGCCAGCACAATGTGATTATTTTTTAAAAGAACGCCATCGGAAAGATCCAGACGATGGTTGTGACCGCCCCCGCAGCGCACTGCATATTTATCGATAGCACGCAGTCCCGGCGCCGTTTTGCGCGTGTCCAGAATCTTCGCCTTCGTACCCGCGACCGCATCCACGAACTTCCGCGTCAACGTCGCGATGCTGCTCATGCGCTGCAGGAAATTCAGGAGGACGCGCTCGCACGAAAGAATGACACGCGCATTGTGGCGAATCACTGCGACCGACTGCCCCGTGTGCAGCCGCACTCCATCAAAAATCTCCGGATGCGTCGTTACTTCGTAATGCGCGGTGACGGCGCCATCGAGCGCCGCGTACACGTCGAGAATGCGGGCGAGGCACCCGATTCCCGCAAGAATGCAATCCTGTTTGGCAATAATGGTTGCCGCCGCGCGTTGATTCGGATCGATGCAGGCATAGCTCGTCGAATCGTGCGTCGCCCGGTCCTCGACTAGGGCATTTTCAATGATCGATGTAAGGCGTCTTGAATTCCAGTCCATAGAACCTACTTGAGGAGACAGCCGCTCTCGGCTTTCGGCGGGCCGTAAGCCCGATTCGTTACTGGCAGCCCAGCTCTTTCATCTTGCTCAGAGTCTTCTCCTGCAGCATAGAGAGCTCAGCCTGCTGTTTCCTTAAATTGTCCACCACGTTCGCCGGAGCTTTTGCCAGGAATTGTTCATTTCCTAACTGGCGCTGGCCGTTCGCGATTGCCTTCTGCAGCCTGTCCAATTCCTTCTTCTGGCGCTCACACTCAGCCCCAACGTCGATCTTGCGCTCGTAGATCAAGTGCACGTCGAAACGCGCCGTGCTTCTTGTGTCCGGCAACTTGGCCAATGAGGCCTCAACAAATTGGATGCTTTCCACGTTCGCCAGTCGCTCGACGGCTCCGCGATTTTGCTCGATCATCGCCCGAATTCCACTCTCGTGCGCGAACAATTCAATAGGAACCTTAACTTTGGGCTCGACTTTAAGTTCCGCGCGTAAATTGCGAACACTCACAATCAAGTCCTGCAAAATGGCCATCTCAGCTTCGGCTGTCAGATTAAACTGTTTTTCGTCCGCCTGCGGAAACGCCGTCAGTGCGATCGATTTTGCCGGAGCCTTCCCTTCATAGATCGCCTGCCAGATCTCCTCGGTAATGAACGGCATCACCGGATGAAGAAGATGAAGCGAAGCATCGAATAAGTTAACCAGATTTGTGCAGGCGATGCGAGCTGCTGCTTTATCGGCGCCCTCTTCAACATTGAGCCGCGGCTTGATCAGTTCCAGGTACCAATCGCAGAATTCACCCCAGAAGAAATCGTAGATACGATTCGCCGCTTCGTGGAAGCGATACGTCGCCAGCGCGTCATTAACGTCGGCCGTTACCCGATTAAATCGCGAAAGGATCCAGCGATCTTCAAGGGTCGCGGTGTCGAATCCGCTCACGCCGCCGTTGCTGCCGGAACTTCCCGGCTGGACAGCCGAAGGTGGTTGTCCCCCCATAAGACCGACCCTGTCCACATTCATGAACATGAATCGCGCCGCATTCCAAATCTTGTTAGCAAAAGCGCGATAGCCGTCCGTCCGGCTCTCGCTGAACGCGATGTCAGTTCCGGGCGCAGCCATAGCTGCAAGCGTAAAGCGGGTCGCATCCGTGCCAAAGCGTTCGATGATTTCCAACGGGTCGATCACGTTCCCCTTCGTCTTTGACATCTTCTGCCGCTCGGCGTCCCGTACCAGCGCATGAATGTACACATGCCGGAAAGGCACCGTGTCATTCGCGAATGCGGCGTCGTTCGGCAAAGCACCCTCAGCTTCTCGACTGGCTTTCTTGATCGCCGCGTCCTGTTCGTGTCCCTGCATGAAGTGGCAGCCGAACATGATCATCCGCGCCAGCCAGAAGAATAGAATGTCGAAGCCCGTGATCATCAAAGTGTTCGGATAGAACACCTCGAGATCACGCGTCTTATTGGGCCATCCCAGAGTGGTGAATGGCAGTAGCCCCGACGAGAACCACGTATCGAGCACATCCGGGACCTGCTCCAGCTTTGCGCCACCGCATTTCGTGCACTTCGTGGGCGCCTCGCGCGCGACGATCACTTCCTTGCAGGCGTCATTCCCGCATGTCCATGCCGGAATCCGGTGTCCCCACCACAACTGGCGGGAGATGCACCAGTCGTAGATGTTCTTCATCCAGTTCAGATAAACCTGGCGATAGTTTTCCGGGACGATGGTGATCTCGCCCTTTTCGACGGCCTCCCGCGCCCGATCGGCCAGCGGCTTGATCTTGATAAACCATTGTTCCGAGAGCCGTGGCTCGATGACTGTGCCGCAGCGATCGCATTTGCCGATCGACAGCGCGTAGTCCTTCTCCGCGACCAGAAAACCTTGCTCCTTCAGATCGTGCAGAATCCGCTTGCGAGCCTCAAAGCGGTCGAGTCCCGCATAAGGGCCCGCATTCTGATTCATGTGGGCACGATCGTCCATCACGTTGATCTGCGGCAGATTGTGGCGCAATCCCGCCTGGAAATCGTTCGGATCGTGCGCCGGCGTCACTTTCACGGCTCCGGTCCCGAATTCCGGCTGCGCGAGATCGTCCGTGATGATCGGGATCTCGCGGTTCATCAGCGGCAGCAGCGCATTCTTGCCGTGCAGATGCGTGTAGCGCTCATCCTTCGCGTTGACCGCAATCGCCGTATCGCCCAGCATCGTTTCCGGTCGTGTGGTCGCTACCGTGATGAATTCGGAGGTCCCGACCACCGGATAACGGATCTCCCACAACTTCCCCGCGACATCCTCATGCTTCACTTCGAGATCAGAAATCGCCGTCTCATGCCACGGGCACCAGTTGACGATGTAATTTCCGCGGTAAACCAGCCCTTCTTCATACAGCCGGACGAACACTTCGCGCACCGCGTGCGAAAGATTTTCGTCCATGGTGAAGTACTCGCGGTCCCAGTCCACCGAGGCGCCGAGCCGCTTCATCTGGTCGAGAATGGCGCCGCCGTAATGACGCTTCCAATCCCACACGCGCTCGATGAATTTCTCGCGGCCCAGATCGCGCCGTTTCGTCCCTTCGGCCGCCAGTTGGCGTTCGACCATCATCTGCGTGGCGATGCCAGCATGATCGGTCCCCGGCAGCCACAGCGTGATGAATCCCCGCATCCGGTGCCAGCGCACGATGATGTCCATTTGTGTCTGGTTCAGCATGTGGCCCATATGCAGGCGCCCGGTCACGTTTGGCGGAGGGAGCAGTAGCGTGAATACGGGGCGCTTCTCGCCCGCAGCCGGCGTGGGCACAGAGAAAAGCTTCTCTTTCACCCAATATTCGGCCCAGCGCGTTTCAATCGCGCCCGGCTCATAAGCTTTAGGAAGTTCGTGGGCCATTTAGCAAGGGATACGTTCGTGATCAGCTCTTTGCAGTTCGTGGCCGGAAATTCAATAGCCCGCGCCGCAAAGAGCTACACAAATTAATGAATCAATGCTGAATTCTGAGTGTATCGTCCGGGGAAAAGAAGGGTCAAACGCGCTGCCCACTACGCCACTTCGATTTTTTCATCCAGCAGTCGTTTGTCCTCCTCATTCGAGCCGGTCAGTTCGAATGAGTTTGTGGTCGCCGCCTTGCCTCTTTCCACGCTGGTGATCACGTACGAACATCCCAGCCAGTGGGCTTCGGCATGATCAGTTTTCGACCATTGCGCCGGATGGTCCGGGTGAGAGTGGTAGAACCCTACGATGTCTTCTCCGCGTTCGCGGCCTTCGCGCTGTATGCGCACCAACTCCTTCGGATCGATGTTGTAGCGATTATGCGCAGAATCGGTGCGCGTGTTACCGCAACGTGCCGTTCGCGTGACCACGCGGCTGCCGTCATCTTCAAATCGACCAAGAAGCACGCCGCAGCATTCGTGCGGATAAGTCTCTTCCCCATGTTTTCGGATGGTGTCGTAATCAGATCGGGAGAACTTAAGCATACCGTTAATTGTTGAACTTTGATTCTTGATTGCTGAATGGGAACGAACGGCAAGCTTTTTATTCAATAATCAAAACTCGACAATCAACAATTCTTACCTTTTCTTACCTTTCCGTCCAGAATCGCTCGCTCAGGTATTTCTCCCCCGAGTCGCATAGGATCGTAACCATGATCGCCTGCTGGCTCTTCTTTAGAGGCAGCTCGCGAGCAATCTTCAGGCATCCGACGATGGCGGCTGCGGCCGAGATTCCAACCAGCAGTCCTGCGCCGCGCGAAAGCTGACGTGCCATTGCGTAGGCGTCTTCCGTCGCAATCTCCAAATTATGGTCCGCGAGATTCGCGTCGTAGATCTTCGGCACGATCGCGCTCGCCATATGCTTGGCGCCTTCGATTCCATGGAACGATGAGTCGGGCTGCAACGAGATGCACTTTACGGACGGATTTAATTCTTTTAGCCGCCGCGTCGTGCCAATGAACGTCCCGCTTGTACCCAGCATCGAGACGAAGTGTGTGATGCGTCCCTGCGTCTGCTGCCAGATCTCGTTGGCGGTCCCCATGTAATGTGCTTTCCAGTTCGCGTCGTTCGAATACTGGTCGGCATAGAAATATGTATCCGGGTGTTTGGCGGCGAGATCACGTGCCATGCGGATTGCCCCATCCGATCCGTCGCCGGGATCGGTATAAAGAATATTCGCACCGTACCCTTGCAAAATCTGCTTGCGCTCGCGAGACACATTCTCCGGCATGCAGAGTGTCACGGGAAATCCCTCTGCCGCGCCCAGCATGGCATACGCGATCCCAGTGTTGCCGCTGGTCGCGTCCAACAGAATTTTGCCGGGTCGAAGTTGGCCTGTTCGCCGCCCCACCGCGACGATGTTCGCGGCCGCGCGATCCTTCACCGATCCGCCCGGGTTATACCATTCAGCCTTACCCAGAAGTGCTACGCCCGGCAGATCTCGCGTCAGTGCATCCAGGCGAAGCAGCGGAGTATTTCCTATACGCTCGAGCAAGCTATGCCCCAGCGTTTCTCCCAGACCGGAAGCAACTTCTCGGGACTCTAGGCTCGGCTCCGAAGCTGCCGCTGCCGCCGATTTGATGGAACCGAATGTCATGTTTGAACCGAAAGGCCGTGACCAACGTAATGTGCTATGTGGTGCGAAAGAGAGTATGTAGTACCTTGTTTAGATGAAATAGATTCGTCTGGCGATGCAGCCCGTGTAAAGTTACGCTCGTTCTCATAACAGTATGCATCTAACGAACGGGCTCAGGCCGGCAAGGAAAGGTTAACTCATAACGCAATGACAAAGACAGTGGAAGCACGAACCTACGAAGAAGCGTTAGCCTGGCTGCGCGATCATGGGTTCGACGTGACTGACGCCCCCGGCACCAACAGCCGCGTTTTTCTGCGCAAATATAACGTCTCGGCAGCGATCCAGAAAACGCCCGAGGATGGCATAAAGATTTTCGCGTATCCCGGATATTTGATCGGCAGCGAAATTTCGAAGCTGGTCAACCGCGGATATCAGCAATTCCTGAAAACGTCGAAGGCGGAAGTCCCGGCTTCTGCGGATCAGCTCAAATCTCTCCAGTCCTTTTCCGAGGAATTGAAACAGGGACTCGGCCTGCCCAGCCTGTACAACGAGTCGCTGGGAACGGTGAGCGAAGCATATCAGTACGATCGTGTTGAAGATCGCGACAAGCCTGCCGTCGAACGCCCCAAGCGCCCCTGGGAAGTTTCCGGCAAGCAGGCCGCTGCTGCCAAGAAGGGCCGCGCGTAATCTCCTGATCTCTATCTTTCGACCGAACGGCGTCACGGAATCTTGGCGCCGCCAATCGGTTTTCCCTCATCCGCGTGTTCGAAGCAAATTAGCCAAGGCAGCGTACTCTCTTCTCTCGGCTGGTCTTCTTGACCGCGAAATCCCTCCGTGCTACAAGCGACGTTCGGTCATAATCGCGACAAAAACGAACAAGCAAGTTCGTCGCACTCGGTCTCGACTCTGCCGAGGCCGGGTTTTGCGGAGGGAGACCTTCCATGAAAAAACGTCTGCTGAACTTGTTTCGCGCGTTTGTTGTCGCGAGCGTCTTGGCCGGTTTTTGTGCTGCACAAAGCCAGCCAAAGCCACCCTATCTCGATCCTTCCCAACCTATCGATCTCCGCGTCGACGATCTGATCCGCCGCATGACGCTCGAACAGAAAGCCTCGCAGCTCGTGAATCAGGCTCGCGCTATTCGGGAGCTGCAAGTCCCGGCCTACGATTGGTGGAGCGAAGCTCTCCACGGGGTTGCCAATGCCGGCACCGCAACCGTTTTCCCCGAACCGATCGGCCTTGCCGCAACGTTCGATGATCCTTTAATTCACGAGATGGCTGCCGTCATCGGAACGGAGGCCCGCGCCAAGCACAATCAAGCCGTGAAGGCTGGACGCCGCGACATTATGGAGGGCCTTGATTTCTGGTCTCCCAACATCAACATCTTCCGCGATCCACGCTGGGGACGCGGTCAGGAAACCTACGGTGAAGATCCCTTCCTGACTGGGCGAATGGCTGTCGCTTTCGTGACCGGGCTTCAAGGAGATGATCCGAAATACTACCGTGTGATCTCCACGCCGAAGCATTATGCGGTGCACAGTGGGCCGGAGCCTTCGCGCCATACGATCGATGTCCAAGTCTCCAAACACGACATGGAAGATACCTACCTTCCGGCATTTCGCGCGGCGGTCATCGAAGGAAAAGCTGAATCCGTGATGTGCGCCTACAACCGCGTCAACGGAGAACCGGCCTGCGCCAACAAGTTCCTTCTCGAAGAAACGCTCCGGGGTGCGTGGAAATTCAACGGATATGTGGTCTCCGATTGCGACGCGGTCGATGACATTTACGAGGGGCACCGCTTTACTAAAAGCCTGGCCGAGGCCGCCGCGATTTCTCTGAAACGTGGCATGGATAACGAATGCGCTGACTATATGACGCTCGTCAATGACAGCCATGACTATCAGCCCTACCTCGATGCCGTGAAACAGGGATTATTGACCGAGGCAGACATCGATCGCACGTTGAAGCGCCTCTTCACTGCGCGGATGCGGCTGGGAATGTTTGATCCGCCGGCGATGGTGCCATACTCCAACACGCCAGAGTCCGAGATCGACAGCACGGCCCACCGCCAACTCGCGCTGAAGACCGCTCGCGAGTCGATGGTGCTACTCAAAAACGACGGTGTTCTGCCGCTGGGGCCGGGAGTGAAAAAGATTCTGGTTGTCGGCCCGCTGGCAGACTCCGTGAAAGTTCTTCACGGCAATTACAGCGGAACGGCATCCCACGCCGTGACCGCGCTGGAAGGCATTCGTCGGCAATTCACTGGCGCCCAAGTCACGTATGTTCCGGGGACGAATTTTTTGCGAAAAGACTCGGCCATCCCGCAAAAATCGGGAGCCGATCCAATCGTAGACGCAGCTTCAGCAGCGCGTGATGCCGACGTCGTCGTCGCGGTAGTTGGCATCACCTCCGAACTTGAAGGCGAGGAGATGAAAGTGGATCTCCCCGGATTCAAAGGCGGCGACCGAACCAGCCTCGATCTTCCGGAAGAAGAATCCGCGCTGCTCGGCGCCGTCAAAGCCACCGACAAGCCGCTGATTGTCGTGCTGATGAACGGCAGCGCTCTCGCCGTTAACTGGGCCAACGATCATGCCAACGCCATCCTCGACGCCTGGTACGCCGGAGAAGAAGGCGGGACTGCCATCGCCGAAACGCTCGCCGGAGACAACAATCCTGCAGGACGCTTGCCTGTGACGTTCTACAAGGGCGTCGAGCAGTTGCCGGAGTTCGAAGATTATTCCATGCAGAATCGCACCTATCGTTATTTCACGGGACAGCCGCTCTATCCGTTCGGCTATGGTTTGAGTTATTCGACGTTTCAATACAGCGATCTCAAACTCTCCAGCCCCACACTGCAAGCGGGAAGCTCGCTCGATGTCGAAGTCGATGTGAAGAATAGTTCTGCGCGGGACGGCGATGAAGTCGTGCAGCTTTACGTCAGTTTCCCCAAGATACCCGGAGCTCCAGTACGGGCCCTGCGCGGATTCACGCGCGTCCAGTTAAACGCAGGCCAGCAGAAGCATGTGAAGTTGACGCTCGGGACTCGCGATCTGAGTTATGTGAACGAATCCGGAGATCGCCTCGTTGCTGCCGGGGATTATGTCATTTCTGTTGGTGGAGGGCAGCCCGGCACCGGTGCGGCGAAGGTCGAGGGCCATCTCTCCATCCAGGGTGAGCAGAAGCTGCCCGAATAAAGCCTTCTGCCTTTCAACTTATCTGCCGCAGCGCCGGATAGATTCTGCGATAGGTCTGATACGCCCTTTGCAT
>Ga0070731_10005849_pt1 | contig 10023 bp, 7 predicted proteins | sample Coa_R1_2_FD_66448 | JGI IMG/M metagenome (GOLD analysis project Ga0070731, IMG submission 66448) | Surface soil microbial communities from Centralia Pennsylvania, which are recovering from an underground coalmine fire - Coalmine... | ecosystem: Environmental > Terrestrial > Soil > Unclassified ... | reverse complement strand
TACAAGCCAATACACACTACGTATGTAAGTGTGACGGTGAAGTGAGGGTCAAAAAACCACTTCTCCAAAAAACGGGGAGAAGTGCTGATCCATCGTCACTATCTTTGCTATCTTTTTCGCGCGGTGAATCGCAGGAATCCAGACGGGGGGCAAAGGGATGCCCCTTCTACTGTCGATAAATGTGCAGGGGATTGGCGGAGCATCTAAGATAGAGCGATGCGCGAAATGGCTGGAACGCTCGACCGGGCGGAGAGTGCAGAACCGGTGCGGGAACTGCGATTGGTGGTAGCGCATGATTCGTGGCTGCGGAACTTTCTGCAGAATCTGCGGGAGTTTTTTCGGCGGAGCGAATCCAGGTCGGCACCGGCGCCAGACTTCTGGCCGGATGTGTTCGTGCATCCCAGAGTGCCGTGGACACGGTTCTTGCAATCCGGGGCATGTCATGTTTTGGTTATCGCGTTGATCTGGGCGGGATCGCGATTGGCGGCATTGCAGCCGCAGGTTGCGCCAGCGCCCGCGGTAACTCACGCCGAGGTTATTTATTACGCTCCGGCAGAATATTTGCCGCCGATCGATACGCGGATGGCGCGAACTGCTCCGGCGGAGAGGGCGGATCCGGAAGTCTCTGCGCAGCCGATTATTTCAGTGCCGCGGGAGCCGGACAACCGGAGGCAGACTGTGGTTTCGCCTCCGAAGGTGAGGTTGCGCGAGGATGTTGCTCTGCCCAACACAGTGGCGTGGACAGAAAAGGCGCCAGTGCCGATTGCGCCCGCGCCGGTGGTAATGGCGTCGGAAATTTCGCGGCTGGCACCGCGGGTGGAGCAGTCGGTAATCGCTCCGCCGCCGGATGTGCAGGATAAAGCGCGCCAAGTGAGTGGGCTCAAACTGGCGGTGATCGCACCACCGCCTTCGGTTGAGGCCGATGCGACGCGGCGGATAGGCGATCTGGAGATTGGACGAAGCACGGTGATTGCTCCGGCCCCGCAGCTTGTACTGGATGCACAGCGGGCGGGAAGGAGCGCGGCGCAGGTGAGTGCGAGGGCCGTAGCGGTGATCGCTCCGCCGCCCTCCGTACGCGGATCGCAGGGATCGCGATCGCAAGGGAACTTGATTGCGCTGAGCCTGCATCCGGCGGTAAGTGCGCCGAGCGCGCCGGTAGCGGGAAACCGGCGTGGGAGTTTTGCTACGAATCCGGAGGGACACGCGGGAGCTTCCGGGGCTGCCGGCGCGGCGAGCAGCAAGGGGAGCGGAGCAAACGCGTAAGGCAAGGGCAGCAGCGATTTGCCTTCGGGATTGTATGTGGGAAAGAGCGCGGCCGCGCCTTCGGCGGTTTCTACGGGAAATGCAGCGGGGGCCGATCGTTATGCGGTGAATCCGAATTTGCTGGCGAGTGCGAGACCGCCGCGGGTTTCGGCGCACATGTTGAAGCCCGACGCCAACAGCAAGCTCTCGGATGAAGAGCGCACGGTGTTTAAAGATCGCAAATTTTATTCGCTTAGCCTGAACATGCCGAATTTGAACTCGGCTGGTGGGAGCTGGGTGATTCGGTTCGCAGCGCTACGGGCGGATTCGCATGAGCAGGGTTCTTCGCTTGGAGCTGTGGCGGCGGTTGAGGGAGTCGAGAACGAACTATCGGCGCCATCGGCGACCCTCAAGGTTGATCCGGCTTATCCGCTGGAACTCATGCGGCAGAATGTGGGCGGAACGGTAATTCTTTATGCGGTCATTCACAGCGACGGGAGTGTGGGGAAGATTCGCGTGCTGCGCAGCGTGGATGAACGGCTTGATCGCTATGCCAGCGACGCCATTGCCAAGTGGAAGTTCGATCCGGCGACGAAGAATGGGACTCCGGTGGATGTGGAAGCTACGTTCTGGATTCCGTTTAAACCGGGAAAGAATGCGGTGGGGTTCTGATTTCCTGCCACGGCAAACAAAGCAATTGATCTAGCGGCTCGCCGCTTTTTTCTTTTCCAGGGCGGCGTAGATTGCGGGGTCGGTGCAGATTTCGTAGTAGGCGCGGTCGGTCCATCCCTGAACGGAAAAATCTTTGGAATTGATACGGGGCATGCGGCTTTCGCGGACGACGATTTTGCGGAAGATGTCGCGATCGACGGGAACAGTGCCGCTGAAAAGCTTGTATTCGCCTTTGTCAGACGAGGCGGAGGGCGGGAGTTTGACGGCAAGCGGGACGAGGGAAATTTCCTGCTCGAGTTTGCGGAAGGCAGACTCGTTCAGGCGGATGCCGCCGAGGTTGTAGCTGATCACCGAATCTTCCGGATTCCCCGAGGGCCCGGCTTCGGCAGATTGAAACGCATAGACGTGAAATGGCCCGGCCTGGGGCTCCATCACTTTGCGAGCGTGCTTGTTGCAGGAAGACAGACGATCGCTTTCGTTGAGCGCTTCGGAGATCATGATCTGGCGCTCTCCATCCATCAGATAGAGAGGAGCGGATTCCTGCAGCGTGATGCCGACGCCGAGTTCGAGCTCAGGCATGGCGGAGCGATGCATTAATTCGTTGTAGCCGCGAACGATTTCGATCATTTCGCGGGCGAGCACGCAGGCGCGGCTGACGGCAAGTTCAGGCTCTCCTGAGCGTTCGAGGATGGCGAGAATAATGGCGTCGCCTTCGAGGAAGACTTTTTGGGCTCCGTATTTGCTGAGGAGCTTGTTGACGGGGTCGTAGAAATTCAGACTGAAGTAGGAGGCCGGGTTCAGGCCTTTTTCCATTAAAGTGCGAGTGAGACGGGTGGAGTCGCGAACGTCGGCTTTGATAACGACGTGGCGAAGGACGCGATCTTCTTCGGGTTGCTGCTGCTCATCGGGCAGAAGAAATTCGTAAAGGGTTCCGTTGACGCGGGAAAGCTCGCGCAATTTCTCGGTGCCGGCGAGGTTGACGGAGTCGAGGGCGGCGGTGAGGGTTTCGAGGCGGCGCAGGTCGCGGTGGTAGTGAGAAAAATCCTGAAAAAAACGGGCCGCAACTTTGGCGCGTTCGGCGCCGCGGCATCCAGCGACTTTAGCGACGGCGGCATAGAGACTGTTGGGCGAGAGCTTGCCGTGCTCGTGGATCATGCGTTCGACGCGGTCGCATTCCGGGCGCGAGATAAGAGCGTTTTTGAGCTGCTGCGGATTGATGCGGGGAGCGTATTCACTGAGCAGCGGCACGGTGTGATATGAGGCGATGACGCACTCCATGACCTGCTCGTCTTCTAGCAGACGCACCCATTTTGCGAGCCGCTCGGCGCGGGCGGGGCCTTCGGGCGTGGATTCGTCGGGGGTACCCGAGCCGACGAGCGTGTGCGCGTTTTCTGGAACGCAGAGCCAGGAGTCAATCGTCTCGGTGTTAACTTCCTCGCCGTAAAGCGAGCGCATGAAATTCCAGACAATATCCTGCAGCCGGGGATAGCGGTCATTGTCGCGCTCCCAATTGCCGAGCATGACGTAGTGCTCGGCGCAGAGATAGTCATCGCGGCCGTCTTCGGAGAAGGCCAGACGGTTGACGAAGATGCCATAGCTCGCGAGCGCTGCACCCGGGTTCTGATCTGAGGCAGCGGCTTTGCCAGATTCGTTTTCGCCTGAACCCGGTTGGTGGCCCGCGGCTTCGCCGAAGAAAGATCTGCGGGTGCGGGCGAGAGTTTCTTTTTCGATCTCGCGGATGGTTTCGAAGAGGTCTTGTCCGGTCTTGCGCAGGATGATTTTTTTGCGCACCTGAAAAGCGGCGACGCGTTCGCGATATTCGACGGCTTTGCCGTGGCGAATGCCTTCGTAGTTCTTGAGCAGGACGCGACAGCGCTCGAGCGCTTGCGCGAATTGCTGGTGCATTTCAGTGCGCAGGAATTTAGTGATGGCCAGCCGCGCCAGCAGGTCAATGGAAATGTTCTCGTCTTTCTTGGCGCGGTTGAGCGCGGCGAGATGCAATTCGGTGAGCAGCGGCTTCCAGTCGGATTTGTCGGCGGTGTTGCGAGTGGGAGTCGCGGCGGCGGCCCGCATCCAGGAGGGACCCTGGTTGCGAGGCTGAGCCTCGGCAGCGAGCAGACCTTCCAACTCACCGTAGCGGACGATCAAGCGCATGATGTTGGCCCGCGCGGCCTCGATAAAGCGCGGGCTTAAGGAAACGTCGTGGCGCAGATTATCGACGCCAACGGAGATGCCTTCCAATGTGAGCGACGGGGTGCTTCGGATCAACTCGGGCAACGGCTGTTTTTCTGGTTGTTTGCCCAGGCGGAAGATGGGGAGTCGTGGCATCGTGAGAGCTTGAAAATTATTGGAAGTCGCTGATTTATCAGTGCTATTGAGGCTAGCATGCGAGCTGGGATGGCTAAAGTTACCGAGGTTATCGGGGAAATGGCGGGGTCCGGGAATGGAGATGGAAAGTTGATAGTGGGAGGTCGATCGCAGAAAACAGTCCTGGCCGGAAAGGCATCTGTTCACTAGCTTTAGAAACGGCTTTCTGCGGAGATGGCATGACTGTTATGCGGGCGCCTTTATTGCTGATGAGTGCGGTGATTTTCGGAGTGAGCGGATGGTTTGCGAGCCCGGTTGGGGCGGCAGGGCCGGGGACGGCGAGCAATGCGAGCGCCGCTAACGACAAAGGTGAACTTTTCATTGCGTTCGTTTCGGTATTGCGCAATCCGCGGTGCATGAATTGCCATTCGCACGGAGACTTTCCGCGCCAGGGAGATGATGGGCATCCACACATCATGAACATACGGCGGGGAGAAACCGGCTTCGGCGGGCCGGCGGTGAAGTGCAGCACTTGCCATCAGGATCACAATCTGGACGGAGCACACTTGCCGCCGGGAGCGCCGGCATGGCATTTGCCGCCTCCGGAGATGCCGATGATATGGCAGGGCCTGACGGATGGGCAGATTTGCCGGTCGATTACAGACCCGAAGCAGAACCGGGGAAGGGATTTGGATCAGCTCGTCGAGCACCTTACCGCGGACAAACTGGTGATGTGGGGATGGAATCCGGGTGAGGGGCGAAAGCCCGTGCCGATGCCGCACGATGAGTTCTCGAAGAGGGTGAAGGCTTGGAGAGCGGCGGGTGCGCCTTGCCCGGCGGAGTGATTTGTCCACTACTCCTCGCCTTCGCGGCGCATAAGGTCACTCCCGCGGAGGGTCCGCGGAGGAGCAAGCATTTTGGCTTGGATCGATGGGAGGGCAATAACCGCGGGCTACACGGCCGCGAGGCGCTCACTCTTTCGTGCTAAGATGCTAGGCCTTCCTCGGGGGAGGGGGAGCGTTATGCGTGCAGCCTCCAAGCCAATTCTTGCAGCAACGATCGTAGCTTTCCTGCTGACCACCCTCTGCTTCAGCCAGAGTTCGCTCATGGTATCGCCGAGATCCGGGCCGCCCACCACCGAGACCGATGTATCCGGAAGGGGCTTCTCGCCGGGTGCAAAGATTCATATCTACTTCGACAGCGTTCCGGAAGGCGCGACGGTTGCGAATAGCTCAGGCTCGTTCTCGAACGTTGCGATTGAGATTCCCGCGTCAGCCACGCCGGGCGAGCATCGGGTGCGGGCCGAAACCTCGGGGGGTGTCGGCGCACAGACGCTGTTTCGCGTTAATACCAACTGGGCGATGTTTGGCTTTCAGTCTGCTGGCGGACGATTCAACCCGTACGAAAACCAACTCAGCGCGAGCAACGTTGGCGGGTTGGAACTGAGTTGGACCTTTGCCGACTCCCCTGGCTATTCCTCGTTCGCCGTAGCGGATGGCGTTTTATACATCGCAAGCGACGAGGACGCGAATCTTTATGCCCTGAACGCCTCAACTGGCGCTAAGCTGTGGAGCTCCCACATAGCGAATAGCCAATCTTCCCCTGCCGTTGCTGATGGGGTGGTTTATATCGGCTCTACCGACCACAACGTCTATGCCCTGAACGCCGGGACGGGTGCGGTGCTGTGGAGTTTCGCAACTGGAGGTTTTGTGGACTCTTCGCCCTCGGTGGCCAATGGTGTAGTTTATGTCGGCTCAGATGACTATAACGTGTACGCCTTGAACGCCGAGACAGGCGTTAAGCTATGGAGCTTCACTACCAACGGTTTCGCGTACGCTTCGCCCACCGTCGCCAACGGTCTCGTCTATGCCGCCTCTTTTGGCGGCGAGGTGTATGCGCTGAATGCTTCGACGGGTGACGAGGTGTGGAGCTTCACGGCCGAAGAGTCCGTGTACTCCTCTCCGGCCGTGGCCGACGGGATCGTCTATTTCGGCTGCTACTACTGCGATTACATCTACGCCGTAGACGCAGCAAGCGGCGAGGAACTGTGGACCTTCGGGGCCAGCGGCACGTTCCCGTTTTCTTCACAGGCAGTATGGGATGGTATCGTCTATGCGGGCTCTGGCGATAAGAACGTTTATGCCCTCGACGCCAAGACCGGTGAGGAACTGTGGACATTCACCACAGGGGGCGGTGTGGAATCCTCGCCCGCTGTAGCAAACGGCGTCGTTTATGTCGGTTCGTATGACTTCAACCTCTATGCGCTGAACGCCAAGACCGGTGAGGAGCTTTGGAGTTTCCCCACTGGCAACTATATCTACTCCTCGCCCGTCGTCGCTAATGGCATGGTCTATTTCGGCTCCGGCTACGTCAACACCTACGCATTCAGCCTGCCTGCGGGCGGGAAGGACAAATGAAATAGTCCTTGGCGATCTTTTCCACTCGCCGCTCTATTGCCCGCTGCTCTTCGTTCGTGCCGGTTCGAACTCGTCGCCCTTCTGCCAGCCCACCAGGCGAGGCAGGCTGGCCGCTTCCCAGCCTAGCGCGAAGCCGAAGCGGGCCATGGCGGCGTCTCCGATGAAGTTCATCTCGGGGTGGTACTCGTCGCTGGGCTGGTGGTAGTGCTTTTCGACGTACTCCTTATTTTTGTTGTCGCCCCAGGCCACGTCGTGACCCTTGAATTTCAGGCCTTCGTTGATAGAAAACGATGGAATGCCGACGCGAGCGAGGCTGAAGTGGTCGGAGCGGTAGTAGTGGCCGGCTTCGGGGCGAGCATCGGGACGAATCGTGAGGCGAAATTCTTTTGCCGTCGCCTGCACCCAGGGATAAAAAGTGGTGCGCTCGGCGCCGGAGACTTCGACATCTTCGGGTTCGCCGATAGGCTGAACGGCGTCATAGTTCAGATCGAGCGCGATCTTGCCTGCTGGAATGGGTGGGTGCTTGCCTAAATATTCCGAGCCGAGAAGACCCTGTTCTTCGGCTGTGACCGAAGCGAAAATGACCGAGCGCTGCGGACGATCTTTGGCGGCGCTGAAGGCGCGGGCGAGTTCGAGGAGGATGCCGCAACCGGTACCGTTATCGACGGCGCCGTTGTAGATGTTGTCGCCGGGCATGTCAGGACGGATACCGAGATGATCGTAATGCGCCGTGAACATGATCGCTTCGTCTTTCATTTTGCGGTTCAAGCTGGGCAGCGTGGCGACGACATTGGTGGATTCGAAGTTGCGAACCTTGCTGACCATGTGCGCTCTTAATTTTGCGTTGATGTTGACCGGGCGGAAGTCGCGCGAGCGCGCGTCGGACATAAGCTTGTCGAGATCGAGACCGGAGGTGGCTACGAGTTTTTTCGCGACATCGAGTTGGACCCACGAGGCTACTTTCAGCGCTGGGCCCTCGAGCTTGAGATACGATTTCTCGCCAGAGTTCGAGTTGCGCACGACCTCCCACGGATAGCTCGCCATGTCTTCTCTATGGATGAGGATTACGCCGGCAGCGCCTTTGCGCGCGGCTTCTTCGTATTTGTAGGTCCAGCGGCCGTAGTAGGTGAGGGCTTTGCCTTTGAAGAAATTGGGATCGTCGGAGGGAGGCTCGTTGACCAGCATGAGCAGCACTTTGCCGCGGACGTCAGCGCCTTTGTAGTCATCCCAGTGATATTCCGGAGCTTCGATGCCGTAGCCGACGTAGACGATGTCGGCGTCGATATCAGACTGCGGCTGCTGGGTTTGGTCGTAGGCCACATATTCGTCGAGCGGCTTGAGATCCATGGCAGCGCCTTGTTTCGGGACCAGAGTGAATCTGGTTTCGGGCAGAGTGGTAATTCCAACCAGCGGAACTTTCTGCAGGTAGGTGCCGTTGTCGCCAGCGGGTTTCAATCCATATTCGGCGAATTGCGTGGCGATATATTCGGCGGCGATGTCTCCGCCGCGCTGTCCGGTGCCACGACCTTCGAGCAGATCGGAAGACAGAAAACGGACGTGCCAACGAATATGTTCGGGATCGATGGTCTGCATGGCGGCGAAGGCGGCTGGAGACATGCGGACGGAAACGGCTTCGTGCCTGGATGGAGCGGGAACGGGCGCGGGAGCAGGATTTAACGGGTCTGCTCCCCAGGCCAACACACTCAACCGCAAAATGCAGGTGAAAACGAAAAGGGCTCGGACGATCAGGCGCATAAGCGAGTCTTCTCCCAACGGCCGTCAGCGGCCCCGGAAAGTAGCTAATCCTGGTATTTAAGGACGTTGAAGAGCTTTAGAGAATTGTAACGGATGATCGCCCTTCACTAACCAGCACGACCGTGCACAAGAGGGTAACTCACAGGAGTTGCGAACACACGGAAGCATGCTGACCTTTGGTTAGCAGGGTTCACACGTGCATGATTTTTTATTTTGATGCTACCCGCGACCGCGGGATCAGTTCTTGGAGCTTCAACCGGCGCGGAAATCGCGGACGTCTTCCGCGGGTCGGAACAGAGCCGCGGGCGAGATTTTTCCCGCTTCGGCCATTTTGCGGGAGATTTCTTCAAAGTCTTTTTTAACCCAGCCGACGCTGGAGAGTTCGATCTCACCATCCGCTGCGATCCAGAAAATAGTTGGGACGTTGGTCAAGCCGTAGGCGTTCGAGACGGGATATGTGTGCGTATCGTCGAGCAAGATGGGGAAAGTTACGCCAAACTCCTTTGTGAAAGCGGCTGTGTCTTTTGCGTCGTTCTGCGAGATGCCGACGAGTTTTACTTTGCTGCCGCCGTAGGCCTTGTACAGACGTTCAAGAAATGGGAATGCGTACTGGCAGGTGGGACAGGAAACTTTGAAGAAGGCGAGCACTACTGGGCCGTTGGCTAACTCATCGCGGAGGGTGAAGGGCTTGCCCTCGAGAGTTTTGAGTGCGAATTCTGGGGCTTTCGTGCCCGGGGTCAGTGCTGTCATGGATCGTCCTCCGGATTGGCGGTTAAAAATGTTTCGCAGCCAGTGCATGTTTGATGTGGTCTTTTTTTATTTTAGATCAAGTCGCGTCATTCGCAGGAGGGATGGCACTCTCGAAGCATCCCGCCCGACGGAGGATTTTCCGGGCTAGACCGGTCAGGGGAATCGCTGTGAGACTGCGGGCCGAGAACCACTTGCCGCTTCCAGGTTCTTCTGACGGATCTCTCCACACCCGGACCGTGTAATCCGTCACGGTAATGGAATGGCGAAGAGTGAAAGCGGGTGCTGACGAATCGTCCCCACGAATCTTTTCCGGTAATTCCCACATGGATGCCATGAGCGAGGCGTCGCTCGCACGGCGGACCAAGAAGACCTCGGGACCTCGAGCATCGTTGGCACGAGAAATAAGCGAGTAGTGGATTTCCCGCTTCTCTTGCGGCGCGGGTTTTTCAGTTGTGGTGAGTTCGCCGCGTGTCGCACAGAGATCGATGACCGGACAGGTTAGACATGCGGGCGCGCGCGGGGTGCAGACTGTTGCCCCGAGTTCCATCATGGCCTGATTGAAATCGCCAGGATTTTGCGAATCCAAGAGATCATTTGCGAGCTGCCACAATTGTTCTCCGGCTATGCGCTCGCCTGAAATACGTTGCAGGACGCGTTCGACGTTGCCATCGACTACCGCGACGGGCTCACTGAACGCGATGCTGGCGATGGCGGCGGCGGTGTAGCGGCCAATTCCTGGAAGATCGCGGAGGCACGCGGCGGTGTTGGGAAATTTTCCGGCGTGAGCGCGGACGATAACTTTGGCGGCGGTGTGGAGCATGCGGGCGCGGCGATAGTAGCCGAGGCCGCTCCAGGCGGCAAGGACGCTGGCTTCGCGGGC
>Ga0070731_10005848_pt1 | contig 10028 bp, 9 predicted proteins | sample Coa_R1_2_FD_66448 | JGI IMG/M metagenome (GOLD analysis project Ga0070731, IMG submission 66448) | Surface soil microbial communities from Centralia Pennsylvania, which are recovering from an underground coalmine fire - Coalmine... | ecosystem: Environmental > Terrestrial > Soil > Unclassified ... | reverse complement strand
CATTTCCCGGTTTTCGAGTGGCGCGTTACGAGGATAAGATGGGTCTGCGCACTTCGCGCTCGGCAGAAATCACATTCACCGATTGCGAAGTCCCGGAAGGGAACCGGCTGGGCGAAGAGGGCCAGGGCCTGAAGATCGCGCTTGAACTCCTTAGCGGCGGTCGCGTCGGGATCGCGGCGCAGGCAATTGGTATCGCGCAGGGAGCGCTCGAAGCATCGGTGGCCTACGCCAAAGACCGCCGCGCGTTCGGCAAGAGCATCGGCGACTTCCAAGCTGTACAATGGATGCTCGCAGACATGCAGACCGAAATCGAAGCCGCGCGAGCCCTGGTACATCATGCCGCTTGGATGCGCGACACCGGCGCGCCGCGCCTCGGCCCCTACGCCTCGCGCGCAAAATTGTACGCGGGAGAAATGGTGAATCGCGCCGTGTACAAAGCCGTGCAAATCCACGGCAGCCTGGGATATTCGCGCGAGTCCGATGTCGAGCGAATGTACCGCGATGCCCGCGTCATCACGATTTACGAAGGCACCAGCGAAATCCAGCGAATGATCATCGCGCGCGACTTGCTGGCTTCAGCGCACGGGGAATCGACTCTGTAGAGCACCGCGTTGTAGAGAAGCTTTGCAGAGAAGAAGTGTATAGAAGCTTTGTAGGGCACGGCTTCAGTCGTGCCGTTGCTCGGCTGGATCAAAGCGGCTTTAGCCGCTGGGTTTTGATTGGGGATAGGGAGAGCTGATTCGAGTGACAGATTCCTCTCACAAAAAACGAGTCCTGAGCGGCATGCGCCCCACCGGGCGTCTCCACATCGGCCACTATTTCGGCGCCCTGGAAAATTGGGTCAAGCTCCAAAATGATCCGCAATACGAATGTTTCTTCTTCGTAGCTGATTGGCACGCGCTAACGTCGGATTACGCCGACACATCCCGGGTAGCGCAAAACACAATTGAAATCGCAACGGACTGGCTGGCCTCGGGCCTCGATCCCGCGAATTCCACGCTATTCATTCAGTCCTCCGTTCCGGAACACGCCGAGCTTCAGTTGCTCCTCTCGATGGTAACCCCGCTCGGCTGGCTCGAACGCGTCCCGACATACAAAGAGGCGCTCGAAAACGTGAAGGACAAGGATCTCCACACTTATGGTTTCCTCGGCTACCCTGTCTTGCAGTCAGCAGACATCGTTATTTATGACGCGGACCTTGTGCCCGTCGGCGAGGATCAGGTCGCTCACATCGAGTTGACCCGAGAAATCGTGCGCCGGTTCGACTTCTTCTACGGTTTCAGAATCAAGCCGGAACTTTTCGAGCCGGCCAATCTGCGTTTCCTGTCGCGGCACGTGCACGACGCAAAGATCCTGCCTTCAAATGGGAAGCCGTTTACAGACGAACAAAAGACGGAAGCGGCAGATTTCCTCCGGAAGGTGGCGCTCGAACAGGGAATTGAAAACTTCCTGGATTCACTCAAGGCGTATGGCCACTTTTTCAGCCGCTCGGCAATTCTTCGCGAGCCCGGCTCGCTCCTCACGGAAACTCCGCGCATCCCCGGCACCGATGGGCGCAAAATGTCAAAGAGCTACGGTAATTTCATTTCGCTCAGCGAATCGGATGAATCCATCCGCGCCAAATCGCGCGCCATGATCACCGACCCCGCGCGCAAGCGCCGCACCGATCCCGGCAATCCCGACGTTTGCCCCGTCTACGATTGGCACAAATTGTTTTCGCCGCCGGAAACGCTGGCCTGGTCCGCGGCCGGCTGCCGCAGCGCGGGAATCGGCTGCATCGAATGTAAAATGGCGATGGCCGACAATCTGATCAAATGGATCGAACCGGTTCGCGCGGGTCGCGAAGAATATGCCGCGCATCCGGACAAAGTGCTGCGAATCCTTGACGACGGTTCACTGAAGGCGCGCGAGGTCGCCCAGAAAACAATGGCGCGCGTCCGCGAAGCCGTGTTCAACTGGAAAGAGAAGCGCGCGGAAGTTGCCGCGTCGCGCAAAGTTGGTAGTTCTTAGTAGCACAGGCACTCTTGCCTGTGCGCTTTTGATATGTGCAGCTTATCCGATACGTGCCCGGGAGTTGAGAAATCCGCGCAGGCAAGAGTGCCTGTGCTACTTTTTCTGCCGTCGACCTAGCCGCCTCTTGTAAGAGGTCAGAGACTAATACAGCTAGAGAGGAAAAATGGCGTCACCCTACAATATTCATCTGGAGACTTACGACGGCCCGCTCGATCTCTTGCTTGACCTGATCAAGAAGCAGGAGATCGACATCCACAATATCCCGATCGCCAGGATCACGGGCCAGTATCTCGAATATCTCCACAAGCTCGAGCAACTCGACATGGACATTTCGGCCGACTTCATTTACATGGCCGCGACGCTAATCTACATCAAGTCGAAAATGCTCCTCCCGCCCGACCCGCTCGGTGGCCCCGAGGAAATGGAAGACCCGCGCGCCGACCTCGTGCATCGCCTTGTCGAACACGAAAAGTTCAAGAGCGCCGCGCAACTCCTCCACCAGCGCCAGCAAATCGAAGAACACGTCTGGTCAAAGCCTGACCTGACTCTGTACGAAAGCGAAGGAACGGAAGGCGAGCTGATCGTCTCGCTCGTGGATCTCGTGAAAGTATTTCAGCAGGTGCTCGAGCGTCGCAAGGAAGTGGTGAAGATCGAACTGCACCACGAACAATTTACCGTGGCGCAGATGATGGATTTGCTCCGCCAACAAATGGTGGCCGCCGAGGAGGGCATTGACCTGATCAATTTCTTTGAGTCCTGCCCGTCGCGCCACGCCATGATTGTCGCGCTGCTCGCCGTCCTTGAGCTCACGCGCCTGCAGGCGATCGTCCTGGTGCAGCAGGAATTGTTCTCAAAGATCTGGGTGCGAAAGCATAAAATGTTCGACGTGGTCTTTGCCGGCGGCGAATCGATTTCCGACACGCTGGCGGAGCCGCTTCGGGGAATCGACGAACAATATTCATGACCATGAATCCCACGGAACTAAAAGGCGCGCTCGAGGCTATTATCTACGCCGCCGATGAGCCCGCCACGCTCGACCAAATCGCAAACGCCGTAGGAGAAGAGAAGGCCACTGTGCGCGCGGCGCTGGATGAAATGATCACCGCCTATGCCAGCGAAGATCGCGGCGTGGAAATCCGCGCCGTCGCCGGCGGCTACAAGTTTTACACCAAACCGCAGCACCATGAAGTGGTTCGGCGTTTTATAAAAAGCCTGCGACCTCCGCTGCGCCTTACGATGCCCGCGCTTGAGACGCTTGCCGTGATCGCCTACCGCCAGCCGGTCACCGGCCCGGAGATTCAAGAAATTCGCGGCGTGAATGTTTCCGGAGTGATCAAGACGCTGCTCGAAAAGCGCCTGATTGTAACCGCGGGCCGCAAGGCCGTCATGGGCCGGCCCATCATGTACCGCTCGTCCAAGGAATTCCTGATGCGCTTCGGTCTTTCCGATCTCGAAGAACTGCCGAGCCTCAAGGAATTTGAACAGCTCGCGCGTGCCGCTCTTGGTGCCGACGAAGGTATCGCGCCGATCGAACCGGAGCAAACGGAGTCAGTGAATGGCGCGGAGGCTGGATCTGGTCCAGCACCCGTAGTCGAGGCAGTGGAAGAGCCGACCCTTCAAGACTCGCAAAGTCGACAAGAAGTTGCTGAACCCGAAGCAGAGCATGCTGAACCACCCAAGGCTGAAAGTGCCTCCTAGAAAAATCCATGCTTGAGCGCCTGCAAAAAATTATCTCCCGCGCCGGAATTGCGTCGCGCCGCCATGCGGAAGACTTGATTCGCAGCGGGCAAGTGTTCGTCAACGGAGTTGTCGTCACCGAACTCGGCGCCAAAGCCGATCCGGAACGAGACCGAATCGAGGCAGCCGGCCGCGTCGCTCGAACTCCTGGCGCGCACGTTTATCTGCTGATGAACAAGCCGCCGGAAGTAGTTTCGACTCTCGCGGACCCGGAAGGCCGCCGCACGCTGCGCAATTTTCTGGTCGGAGTGTCCAAGCGCGTTTTTCCCGTAGGGCGGCTGGATTATGCGGCAGGCGGCGTGGTTTTTCTGACCGACGACGGCGATCTGGCCAGCCGCATGATGAAAGCGTCGATCTCACTGCCGCAAACGTATTGGATCAAGGTAAAGGGTCGCCTCGGTGAAGCGGAACTCAAGAGCCTCGCGCGCGCGCTGCGCGGCAAGATTTTTCCCTTGCGCGCTCCCCACGCGGCTGGCAAAAATCCGCCGAATCCATGGTACGAATTGCAAATTTCCGGCGTTCGCCGCGAACTGTTTCTGCGCAATCTCCTGGCAATGGGCCACCCTGTCGAAAAAATGAAGCGGATGAAGCTGGCTTCGCTCGACGCCGACAGCGTGCCGGAAGGGGAATACCGCGAGCTGAGCGCCCCCGAAGTGGCGAAACTGGTTCGCGCCGTGGACCGCGCCCTCACGCAGGAAAAGCCTGCTCTGGCCGCCGCCAAGCCGCGCCGCGCCTGGCGCCCCCGACGCGTAATGTCAAAGCAGGAGGGCCGCTAGAAGGTTCTCTATGTCTCCTACGGAAGAAAACTCAATCACCGAAATTCTCGCTTCGGCAAAAACAATTGCCGTGGTTGGTTTGTCGCGTAAACCCTATCGCGCGAGTTTCGGCGTATCGGAAACACTCCAAGAGTCCGGCTACCGCATTTTCCCCGTGAATCCTAACGAGACCGAAGTGCTCGGTGAAAAATGCTACTCATGCCTCGAAGACATACCCGAAAAAATCGACATCGTGGACATTTTTCGCCGCTCGGAATTCGTTCCGGAAATCGTCGACGCGGCGATTCGCATCGGCGCCCGCGCCATCTGGATGCAAGAAGGCGTTGAAGACGAAGCATCCGCCGAACGCGCCCGCCGCGCAGGCCTCTTCGTAATCATGGACAACTGCATCGCCAAGGAAATTTATAAACGCCATAAGTAGGACGGGCTTCAGCCTGTCTGCTTTTCGCCCGGACATCCACCACGCCGGAGACAGGCTGAAGCCCGTCCTACTCAACTCACTTCACTCTCCGCTCACTCTTAATGCGCCGAATCTCCTCCATCCGCTGACGCAAGCGCGCCTCAAACCCCTGATCGGTAGGTCGGTAGTAGGTTTTTCCCGCGAGCGATTCCGGAAGACAAGCCATGTCCGTCACTTTGTCCGCGACGTCATGCGCGTACTGATATCCCTTTCCGTAACCGATATTTTTCATCAGGCCGGTGGGAGCATTTCGCAGGTGCAGAGGCACGGGCTCGGTTCGCGTGTTTTCCAGATCTTTAGTCACATCGCCGTAGCCGGTATAAAGCGCGTTGGACTTCGGCGCGAGCGAAAGGTAAACAGCGGCCTGAGCCAGCGCGAGGTTTCCTTCCGGCGGCCCGACAAAGTCCGCGGCCTGCATCGCCGCAACTGTCACCGCGAGCGCGCCCGGTTCAGCAAGCCCTATGTCCTCGCTCGCCATGCGCACAAGTCGCCGCGCGATATAAAGCGGATCTTCGCCTGACTCAAGCATTCGGACCAGCCAGTACAGCGACGCGTCGGGATCGGAATTGCGCACGGATTTGTGCAGCGCGGATATGAGGTTGTAATGCTCCTCGCCGGATTTGTCGTAAAGCAAAAATTTGCGCTGCAGCAGTTCGGCAAGCAACTCCTTGGTGATCGTCCGAGCTCCCGCTGCGTCGGGCTGGGCCGCACGCGCCCCGGCCTCGAGCGTGTTGTAAGCGGCGCGCGCATCGCCACCCGAAAACACCGCGATATGCTGCAGAGCCTCATCACTGATCACGATCTTTTCGTTTCCGAGGCCCCGCACCGGGTCCGCAAGCGCACGCCGCAAGAGCGCTTCGATCTGCTCGGTAGTCAGAGCCCGCAGAACGTAGACGCGCGTCCTCGAAAGAAGCGGCGCGATCACCTCAAACGAAGGATTTTCCGTGGTTGCGCCAATCAAAATAATGTTTCCCGCTTCCACGTGCGGCAGGAAGGCGTCTTGCTGCGCCTTGTTGAAGCGGTGCACTTCGTCGATGAACACGATAGTTCTGCGCCCCGCCCGCCTCGCATGTTCTGCCGCCGCCATCACATCCTTGATTTCCTTGATCCCGGTCAACACCGCGCTGAACGCCGCGAACTCAGAATGAGTCATCCGCGCGATCAGCCGCGCCAGCGTCGTTTTCCCGCACCCCGGCGGTCCCCAAAGAATCATGGACCCAATTTCGTCGTGTTCGATCTGTGTCCGCAGTGGTTTCCCCGGCCCAAGCAAAGCTTCTTGACCAGTGAATTCATCAAGCTTGCGCGGCCGCATCCGTTCCGCAAGCGGTTGATTCGCCGCGCCGGATCCCTCCTCAGGTTCGAGTTTTGCGAACAAGCTCATTTACGTTCTTGCCGGGCAGGAATTCTCTGCCGCATCGCCTCGTATAGCAACACGCTTGCGGCCATTGCCGCATTCAAAGATTCGACACCAATGGGAGCAGCCGAACCGGCTTGCGGAATGTAGACGCGCCCATCAGCCGTCCTCACAAGGTCCGCGGGTATGCCCGAACCTTCGTTGCCGATAAGCAGAGCCGCGGGAATTTTCCAATCGATCTCCCACGGTGGCAATGAAGGGGAATTAGAGCCTGTGCTCCCATTCTCGGATTTCTCTTCTGAAGTGTCAGCGACAGCGGCGTAAAGTTTCACCCGGAATTTTGACAATTGCGCGACGAGAATCGCCGGCGCGATACCATGCACGACCGGCAGCCTCAGTGCCGATCCCGCCGATGCGCGCAGCGCCTTGGGCCCGAGCGGGTCAGCTGTCCCAATCCCGTCCGCGGGACACGTTGCTGCCCCGGTCGCTCCGAACGCCTCCGCCGCGCGCAGAATTGTCCCCACGTTCCCGGGATCCTGCACGCCCACCAGCACAACCAGCAGCGCAGTCCCACTCACAAGATTCTCAAACTTCGCCTGCCGTGGCCGAACCAGAGCTGCAATTCCTTGCGGCGTTTGCGTATCGGCAACGCTTGCGAATAATTTATCGGATGTTCGCAACACCGGCACATCTGTGGCCATCACCGGCGCGACACGCGCAAGATGGCGCGCGCCCAATTCGCTGATAAGCAGCGCCTCAACCGGCAGCCCCGAGCCGAGAGCGGCTTCGACAAGGCGGACTCCCTCGACGCCCACCATCCCGTCATCTTCGCGCACCCCGGCAAGCGCGGCGCGAAACCGCTTGAGCCAGCGGTTATCGCGGCTCGTAATCAAGGCCGTATTCCCTCTGGTGGCATGTCGTGATGTTGAGCCGGCTGGATCACCCATGAATACCAGCCTAGCAAAGCCCCTGGGAACGGTAAAGCATTGGCGGGCGCTGGCCTTCTCGATGATATTTAATAGGTTAGCGCCTTGAACGCGCTACACGTCTATGGTAGGTTCTCTCGACTGCGTTTCCTTTGCCGTCGATCGCCATTTTTTGATTCGCACAACGAGGGTCGCCACTTTGTCCGCTGAGTTGTTGCAAATTTCTCCCGAAAATCCCGATCCTGCTGCCATGCGTTACGCGGCCGATTTCATTCGCCGCGGAGAACTTGTCGCCATCCCGACCGACACTTTTTATGGAATCGCCGCGGACCCCTTTAACCTCTCGGCCGTCGACCAGATCTATCGTGTCAAGGGGCGCCCGGAAACCCGCGCCCTTCCGATCCTTGTCAACGCCACGACCCAGGCTATTGCCCTCTCGCGTGACGTTCCTTACACTTTTCACAAGCTTGCGGCCAAGTTCTGGCCGGGCCCCCTGACATTGCTGGTGGAGGCCTCGACGGGCGTCCCTCTCAAGGTTACGGCCCAGACAGGCAATGTGGCGCTGCGCTGGCCAAAATCTGCCATTGTAGATGCGCTCATCGCCTTGGTGAAGGGGCCCATCACCGGAACCAGCGGAAATATATCCGGCCAGCCCGCGTGCGCGTCAGCGGTCGAGCTCCTGGAACAAATGGGCGATCGCCTGCCGCTCATCCTCGACGCAGGAGAAACACCCGGGAATCTCGCCTCCACAATTGTGAAATTGGAAGGCGATGATTGGGAAATCATGCGCGAAGGCGTAATCACTGAGCAGGAAATCCGCGCCGCCCTCGAAGACGAGTCAGATGCATGAAGGTGGCGCGGGCTTCAGCCTGCGGGGGTTAGTGATTGCAAGGTCTAAAACCCGCAGGCTGAAGCCCGCGCCACTTCTACCGCGCCTCAACGCTTCGCAAGAACTCAAAATCCCCGGTCGGAGAAAGTTGCACGTCGCTGATTCTTTTCCGATGAACGCTGATGTTGTCCATGAACCACAGGCTGATGTATGGCAAATCCTCCGCGATGATTTTCTGAACCCTGCTGAACAGTTCCCGCCGTTTATCCCGATCGCCCTCGACCCGCGCCTGCCCGAGCAGCTCATCGATCTCAGGATTGCGATAACGGCCGCGGTTCGCCCCTGCAGGAGGAATCATCCTGGAATCGAAAATGTAATCGAAAAAAAAGTCAGGATCGTTGTTAGCGCCGATCCACCGAAGCGTGAAGATCTCGAAACTCCCATGCGCCATATCCGAAAACAGTGTCGCAAACTCCAGCGGCCTCACGTCCAGATCGACTCCGACCTTGCCCCATTGCTCCTGCAACACGGAGGCCAGAAGCCGCGAGGATTCTTCCGTCGATGTCTTGAGCGCGAGCTTCACGCGCATCCCGCCCGCCGCCTGCCTCGGAAATCCTGCCGCATCCAGTAATCGCTCGGCCTGCTGCGGATCGTATTCGTACTGACGGATTCCGGGCTCGTATGCCCAGCTGCTTTTCGGCAGCGGCCCGTCAGCCGGGTGCGCTTGCCCGCGGTACAAATATCGAATGATTTCCTCGCGATTCGTCGCATAAGCCAGCGCCTGCCGCACCTCGCGTTTCGCAAGCGTTGCGTCGTCCAGATTGAAGGCAATGTATTGGTAGTTGGTGCCGGGAGTCTCGGTGATATCGACGGTGGGTTGCTGGCGCAGCACGGGAATCATGTCCGGGGTGAGCGAATTCACTTCCACGTCCGCGCTCCCCTTGCGCAATTCCAGCGCGCGCACGATGGCTTCTGGGACAACGCGAAATTGTACGCGGGAAATTTTCGGCGCCCCACCGAAATACCCGTCATTCCGTTCAATCAATACGTTATTGTCTTGTTGAGCGCTGACGAACCGGAACGGGCCGGTGCCGGTCAGCCGGCTGGAAAAATCCGCCCCCGAGCCTGCCGGGACGATCCCGATCTCGGGCCGCGTAATCTCCCACAGAAATCCGGCGTCCGGCCCATGCAAATGAAAAATGACGGTAGCTGCGTCCGGCGTCTCGATGGATCGAATCAGCTCAAGAGACCCTCGTTTCGGCGACAGGACGGTTCTGTTCAGAATTGAATCGAACGTGTACTTCACATCTGTGGATGTAAGCGCCCGCCCGTCGTGGAATTTCACGCCACTCCGGAGGTGAAAAACGTACGTGGACGGATCGGGCGTCTCCCACTTCTCGGCCAGATCGCCGCGCGGAATTCTCCGCTCATCAAGCTCCACCAGGCTGCTGAAGATCAGGCCGTCCAGATGCTCCGAAATTGCATCTGTGCCAATCCGCGGGTCCAAATTTGTCGGCATTGTTTCAATTAGAAAATTGACGACGCCAGGTTCGGTGCTGACACCGCGAGAACAGGAAGAGAGAGCAAGAATGAGAAGAAGGGAAGTAAAGGTGGTTAAGGAGCCAAAGGAAAAAACGAGGCCCATCCAATCCCGTTTTTGCGGGGGCGAGTTGTCAGTTTCTTTGCTTCCTGCACTCCCCAAACCTCCCTTACTCTCTTTTCTAACTCGCATAACACACCTTGCCCAGCACGACCGCCCTTCTAGCTCCCGTCGCTCCCGGCACGTTTGCAGGCCGCCTGCGCACCGTCTCGCACGCCAGCACGGCGAAGGCAAACGCTTCCTTCGCATCTCCCGGCACACCAAGTTCTCCCGCGTTGCGCACACGAAGGCCATTTAGCCCGGATTCCAGCTGGACCATCAGCAGTGGATTAT
>Ga0070731_10005847_pt1 | contig 10030 bp, 9 predicted proteins | sample Coa_R1_2_FD_66448 | JGI IMG/M metagenome (GOLD analysis project Ga0070731, IMG submission 66448) | Surface soil microbial communities from Centralia Pennsylvania, which are recovering from an underground coalmine fire - Coalmine... | ecosystem: Environmental > Terrestrial > Soil > Unclassified ... | reverse complement strand
TCGCCCGGTGATGGCCAGGCCGGCCACGCCCATCGCCGCAAGGTAGGAGGCGTGCCCGAGCAACGCCCAGTTGAAGACCCCGGCGTCGAGGCATCGCACCAAGTCGATCCCTTGGTAGAGCGGCGTGCACCGCACGACCAGCTGCAACCAGCCTTGGCGGTACACCGTCAGGGGGAAGAAGGTGCCGGAGAACAAGAACAACGGGATGATGGCCAGCGAGATGCGGTCGAAGTCCTGCCAGCTGCGCATGTACGAGGTGGCGGCCATGCCCGCCGAGGCGAAAGCGAAGCTGATCAGCAGAGCCGCGGGGTAGCAGAGCACGGCCCACGGGGTGAGCACGTAGCCGAGGGAGGCCATCACCACCATGAAGGCGCCCGAGTAGAGCCCCGCCCGCATGAGGCACCACAAGAGCTCGGCCAGCGCGATGTCGGACACCCCGAGCGGGGTCGACAGCACGGCGTCGTACGTCTTGGTGATCTTGAGTTTGAAGAAGATGTTGAAGGTGGCGTCGAAGAGCGCGCCGTTCATGGCCGACGAAGCCAGCAATCCGGGGGCGATGTAGGTGGCGTACGTCACCGCGTGGCCGCCGATGCTCAGCTGTTGACCCACGAGCCCGTTCAGGCCCAGGCCGATGGAGAGCAGATAGAAGAACGGCTCGAAGAACCCGGTGACGAGGAAGGCCCAGCCCCGGCGGTAGACGAGGACGTTGCGTTCCACCAGGCGCAGGGCGCGTCGACTCCCCAGAGCGGAGACCGGCGTGAGGCGAAGGGTGAGCCCGCCGCTCACAGCACCAGCCTTCGCTTGTAGGTGACCAACGCCGTGGCGTAGCCGGCCGCCGCCAGACCGAGCAGGTAGACCCCGTGGAACACGTCGGACCCGGCGCTCAGCTGGCCCAGGGTCAAGTCACGGCACAGGGCCACCCCGTGGTAGAGCGGTGTCACGTCGGCCACGATCGTGAGCCAGTGGGGCAGTTGACTGACGGGGAAGAACGTGCCCGAGAACAGAAAGAGCGGCACGAGGATCATGCGGTAGATGGTGGAGAAGGCGGTATCGGTCTCCTGGGTCGCGGCGTAGGCCGCGATGGGCGCGGCGAAGGCCAGACCCGTGAGCACGGCGGCGGGGATGGCCATCACGACCCAAGCCGACTGGACGGTGCCGAAGGCGGCCATGATCCCCACATAGATCACGGTCACCGTCATGAGGCGAACGGCGATCCACTCGAGGTGGCCGAGGAGGACGTCGGACACCTGCAATGGTGAAGCCAGCATGGCGTAGTAGGTCTTCATCCACTTGATCGCCCCCATCACGGGGTAGGTGGCCTCGTTCCCGCCGATCTGCATGGCCGTCGAGGCGAGCAGGCCGGGTGCGATGAAGACGAGGTAGCTCACGTGCTGGACGGAGTGGCTGTGGCGGTTGACGAGCGAACCCAGGCCCACGCCCATGCCGGCCAGGTAGAGGACCGGGTAGAGGAAGCTGGTGGTAACCGATCCGCGCCATGTCCGCTTGTACTGGTACGCCCAGTAGCGCAGGGCGCGCACCGAGGGCGGCTCGTAGCGGCCTGTGGCCACGCTCACCCGGGCCCGTTCGTCACCGAGCCCGCTCAGGACCGGACCGCTCATCAGTCGACCAGGCTGCGGCCGGTGAGATAAAGGAACACGTCCTCCAAGCTGGAGCGGCGCACCAAGGTCCGCTCAGGCGTCAGCCCGAGCCGATGCACCTCTTCGACGACACGCTCGCCGTCGTCGGTGTACAGGAGCAGCCGGTCGGGGAGGACTTCGTGGCGAGGGGCGATACCGTCGAGGCGCGTCGCCACCTCGGCATGGTCGCCCGAGGCGAAGCGCAGCTCGACAACTTCCCGCGTCGAATACTGGTCGATGAGGTCGAGGGGCGGTCCCTCGGCGGCGATGCGGCCGTTGTCCATGATGACGAGCCGGTCGCACAGCTGTTCGGCCTCGTCCATGTAGTGGGTGGTGATGACGAGGGTCACCCCCTGCTGCTTGAGCCGGTAGAGGCGGTCCCACACCAGATGGCGGGCCTGGGGGTCGAGCCCGGTGGTGGGCTCGTCCAGGATGAGGAGGTCGGGCTCCGACACGAGCGAGCGGGCGATCGTGAGCCGCCGCTTCATGCCACCCGACAGCGGCTCGACCCGGTCGTCCGCCCGTTCCGTCAGCTGGATGAAGTCGAGGAGTCGCTCGGCCCGTTCGGCGATGACGCGCCGGGGGAGATCGAAGTAGCGCCCGTAGACCATGAGGTTGTCGCGGACGGTCAGCTGCAGGTCGAGGGTGTCCTCCTGGGGGACGAGCCCGATTCGGCTGCGGATGGCCGCCCCGTCGGCGGCCGGGTCGAGCCCGAGGACGCGCAGGGTGCCGGCCGTCACCGGCGACATGCAGCTGATCATGCGCATGGTGGAGGTCTTGCCCGCACCGTTGGGGCCGAGGAATCCGAAGGACTCGCCGCGCCCGATGTCGAAGTCGATGGCGTCGACAGCGGTGAACCGGCCGAAGCGCTTCGTCAGTCCGCGGGCCGATACCAGCGCATCAGTGACCGCGTCTGCATCGTGCGCGCTCGGCTGAGCTGGTTCCGGCATAGCCCGACAACGCTAGTCGAGGCGCACCGTTTCCCCGTCGGTCGGGACGACGGCATTCCAACCCAGTTGCGTGCCCAATCGGTCGGCCAGGGCGCGGCTGGCATCCGGCTCGCCGTGGATCACGTAGGCCGTCTTCGGCGCCCGAGGTGACGAGCCCAGCCACGCGGTGACCTCGTCGGCATCCGCGTGACCGGACAGGGCGTCCAACTGGTAGATGGCGGCACGCACCGGCACGACCTGGCCCAGGAGCTTGAGGCTCTTGGCTCCTTCGGCCAGGAGGCGCCCGCGGGTGGCCTCGGCCTGGAAGCCAGGGAGGATGACCGAGCACCGCTGATCGGGCAGACAACGCTCGAGGTGGTGCAGCACCCGGCCGCCGGTGGCCATGCCCGAGGCGGAGATGATGATCGACGGGCCGTGCAGAGAATCGAGTTGGCGCGACTCGTCGGGGGTGTGGATCTCGCGGAGGTCACCCGGATCGAACGGGTCGACCCCGGCCTCCGGCTGGATCTGTACCTCGGGGTCGTGCTCGGCGATGGCCCGTCGGTAGATGTCGAGGACGGCCAGCGCCATGGGGCTGTCGGCGTAGACGGGCAGCGCGGGGATGCGGCCCGAGGACCGCAGGCGGCGCAGCAGCCACAACAGGACCTCGGTCCGGTCGACCGCGAAGCTCGGGATGACCACCGTGCCGCCGCGCCCGGCCGTCTTGGTCACGATGTCGGCCAGTTTGGCCTCGGCCTCCTCGGCCGGCTCGTGGCGCCGGTTCCCGTACGTCGATTCGACCAGGACGGTGTCGACCGCGGGGGGAGTTGCCGGCGGCCGCAGCAAGGGATGCCCGGCGCGCCCCAGGTCGCCGCTGAAGAGGACCCGGCGAGGGTTCGCGCTCCCCAGCTCGATCTCGGCAGTGGCCGACCCGAGGATGTGACCGGCCGGTCGCAGTGTCAGCGCCATGTCGCCGGGCAGCTCGGCGCGTGCGCCGAAGGCAACCGTGTGGAACCGCCCTGCCACGGCCCGGGCGTCGTCCTCGGTGTAGAGCGGCCGTGCCGGCTTGTGCTTCGAGAAGCCCCGCTTGTTGGCGAACTCGGCCTCCTCCTCCTGGAGGTGCCCGGAGTCCCGCATGACGATGGTGGCCAGGTCGGCGGTCTGAGCGGTGCTCACGATGGGGCCGCTGAAGCCATCGCGGACGAGTGCAGGGAGCATGCCCGAGTGGTCCAGATGGGCGTGGGTCAGCACCACCGCGTCCACCGACGCCGGAGGAACGGGAGGAGCTTCCCAGTTCCGCAGGCGCAACCGCTTCAATCCCTGATACATGCCGCAGTCGACAAGCACGCGGGCGTCGCCGGTGTCGACGAGGAATCGGCTCCCGGTGACCGTTCCGGTCGCGCCGAGAAAAGACAGAGTGGGATCGCGTCGGGCCATCGGGTCGCGATCCTAGGGGCCGATCGTCTTGTCCAGTGTCGACGGGGAGAAGGGTCGCGGCTAGGGGATTTGGCCCCTACCTGCGGTTGCGCGGTCGCGGGAGTCTGGCCCCGGTTCGATCCGACACTGCCGAATTGCATTGGGGGCGACGATGGCCGAACTGCACTACGTGCGGTGGTTCTCCGAGATTGGCATTGCCGACGTGCCCCTTGTCGGCGGCAAGAACGCCTCTCTCGGCGAGATGTACACGAAGCTCGCCAACGAGGGAGTGCGGGTCCCGAACGGGTTCGCGGTGACGGCCGACGCTTACCGGTACGTCCTGGACCACTCCGGGACATGGGCGACTCTGCACGATGCGCTCGACGGTCTCGACGTCTCCGACGTGGCCGACCTCGCCCGCCGTGGTTCGCAGGCCAGGGAGGCCGTGTACGCCGCCGCCATCCCGGACGATCTCGCGGCCGAGATCCTCGCCGGCTACCGGGCGCTGCGGGACCAGTACGGGCCGGGCATGAGCGTGGCCGTGCGGAGCTCGGCCACCGCCGAGGACCTGCCCACGGCCAGCTTCGCCGGCCAGCACGAGACGTACCTCAACGTTCGCAGCGAGGCGACCCTGCTCGAATCGTGCCGACGGTGCTTCGCCAGCCTCTTCCTCGACCGTGCCATCCACTACCGGGCCGACCAGGGCTTCGACCATTTCAAGACGGGCCTGTCCATCGGCATCATGAAGATGGTTCGTTCCGACCTCGCCGCCTCAGGGGTGATGTTCTCGCTCGAGCCGGAGTCGGGTTTCCGCGACGTGATCCTCGTCAACGCCTCGTACGGACTGGGCGAGAACGTGGTCCAGGGGGCGGTCGACCCTGACGAATTCCTGGTCCACAAGCCCACGTTCGAGGCCGGGTACCGGGCCGTGCTCCGCCGGCGTCTGGGCGACAAGGCCGTGAAGATGGTCTTCGTCGCGGGCGAGGGCAAGCACACCACCCGCAACGTCCCGACGCCCAAGGCCGATCGGGCCTGTTTCTCCCTGTGTGACGCCGAGGTCCTGGAGCTGGCCACCAACGGACTGAAGATCGAGCGCCACTACGGCATGCCCATGGACATGGAGTGGGCCAAGGACGGGGTGGACGGCCTGCTCTACATGGTGCAGGCGCGACCCGAGACCGGCGGCGCGCGCCATGGCGCAGCCACGGTCGAGCGGTACGTGCTCGACGGCTCCGACGACCTCCTGGTCGAGGGCCGGGCGGTGGGGGAGAAGGTGGCCAGTGGAAGTGCACGGGGCATCAAATCCGTCGGCGAGCTCGTGAATTTCCGGCCGGGCGAGGTCCTGGTGGCCGACACCACGACGCCCGATTGGGAACCAGTGATGAAGACGGCCGCCGCCATCGTGACCAACCGTGGCGGTAGGACGTGTCATGCCGCCATCGTGGCCCGGGAGCTTGGCATCCCGGCCGTGGTGGGCACCGGCGACGCCGTGGGGCGCATCGAGAGCGGCCAGGTCGTCACCGTGTCGTGCGCCGAAGGCGACACCGGCCGCGTCTACCGGGGCGACGTGGCGTTCCACGTGGAGCGCAGCGTGGCGGACGAACTGCCACGACCGAGCACCCGGATCATGGTGAACCTGGGCAATCCCGACCTGGCCTTCACCACGTCGTTCCTACCCAACGACGGGGTGGGCCTGGCTCGCATGGAGTTCATCGTGAGCGAGTCGATCGGGGCCCATCCGCTGGCCCTTCTCCACCCCGACCAGGTCGCCGATCCGGAGGTGCGCCACCGATTGGCCCGGCTCACCACCGGCTATCCCGACGGCGCGCACTACTTCGTGGAACGGCTGTCCGAAGGCATAGGGACCATCGCCGCCGCCTTCTGGCCGAAGCCGGTGATCGTCCGCATGTCGGACTTCAAGACCAATGAGTACGCCAGCCTGCTCGGCGGCGCCGGCTTCGAACCGGAAGAGGACAACCCCATGCTCGGGTTCCGGGGCGCTTCCCGCTACGACCACCCGGCCTATCGGGAGGGCTTCGCCCTGGAGTGCCGGGCCATGAAGCGGGTGCGCGAGCTCATGGGCCTGACCAACGTGGCGCTGATGCTGCCCTTCGTGCGGCGGGTCGAGGAAGCGCGTCGGGTACTCGACCACATGGCAGAGCTGGGACTGCAGCGCGGTGAGCACGGGCTGCAGGTGTACGCCATGTGCGAGATACCCAACAACGTGATCCTCATCGACCAGTTCGCCCCGCTGTTCGACGGCTATTCGATCGGATCGAACGACCTCACGCAGCTCACGTTGGGGGTCGACCGTGACAGCGAGCTGGTGGCCTTCGACTACGACGAGCGTGACGACGGCGTCAAGGAGATGATCCGTCTCGCCGTGGAGGGATGCCGGCGCAACGGGATCCACTCCGGGTTCTGTGGCCAGGCCCCCTCGGACTACCCGGAGATGGCGCAATACCTGGTCGAGATCGGGATCGATTCGATGAGCCTGAACCCCGACACGGTGGTGGCCATCACGCGGCGGGTCCTCGAGGTCGAACAGCGCCTGGGCCGGCCACCCCGGGCGGTCGGCGACGCGCCCTGACAACGGAAAGGAGCGGCAATGAACCTTGTTCTGAACGAGCAACAGGCAACGGAGCTGGAGGCATTGCTCCAGGTGACCTTGCGAGAGCTCACCCACGAGATCGCGGCCACCGACAACCCGTCGTTCCGGGTCGAGCTGGTGAGCCGGCGCGACGCGCTCTCCGAGGTGCAGGGGATCCTGGGCCGCGAGATGCACACCACGGTGGTCCCGGTCGAAGCCGGCGAGGCCCTGGAGCGCGAGATGGCGCGCCCGGGCGACTGACTCGTCAGCGCCGGCGCCAGCCCTTCGAGGCCGGCTGCCGGGACAATGCGTCCAGGTACGCGTTGTAGGCGGCGAGCTCGGGGTCGTCGGCCTCGGCCCGGGCGATGGCTTCGTCGTCCGGAGAACCGGCCGGGTCCGTGCCGCCCGGTCGCGCCTGGGTCGCCCGGCGTCGCAGTCCACGGGCACCGACCGAGTCGGGGTCGTCGTGGACGAGGAACCACCAGAACACGATCCCGAATACGGCGAAGCACGGCCACATGACCGAGTACACCCAGCCGAGGCTGTCCCCTCCGAGCGCGATCCCCACCTGCCACCACGCGGCCAGCGCGCACCCGGGCACCCAGATCACCAGGGCCACGTGCGCCATGATCGAACGCCGCGTGAACCAGCGTCCGGGATTGGCCGGGTGTGCCTGCGTGTCGCTGTCCACCGGCGCTGTGCTCACGTGCCGGTTGACCCGGCGCCGCTGCTCTCGGCCGGCACCGCCGCGTCACCGGCGGCTACGGCCCGGTCGAATCGGCGCGTCAGCAGGCGCTCGGCCACGATGGCGCAGAGCGGGATGGTGCCGGCCAGGAGCACGAGCACCATCTTGAGCAGCGGGACGCGCATCCGGCGGGTGAAGTCGAAGGCGACTCCGAGGTACACGAGATAGAGATAGCCGTGGGCGGTGCCCACGATGCGGGCGACCCACGGCTGGTGATCCCACACCTGGAGCGGTACACCGGCGAACACGAGCACGACCAGCAGCACGGCGGTGGTGTAGGCAAGGATCCGGTAGCGACGCAGGGCTCTCCGATCGGCGTCGGTCGGCACGAAGAGCTCGTCGGGCACGGTCACTACGGTACTGGCGGGCCGCCGTGCCTCCCGGCGCGGTGGCCGCCCGGTCTTGCCCCGCTCCACGTCCGGCGCGGGGCGCTCTGCCCTAGGCTGGCATCGTGAAGGGGGACCGCGTCGAGGTCGTCGTGGACGTGGGCGACGGCGTGCAGCGCTTCGACATCGTCGCCTCGAAGGCAGGACGGCGGGTCGAGGTCTCGAGCGGCCGGTCAACCGTGGAAGTAACCGAGGTCACCAGAACCGGCAAAGCCGTGCGCACGGCCCGCTTCATGGCGGCGCGAGTGGTCGCCGTGGTCGAGCATCCGATCGACCGCGGCCCCGACTGAGTCGCCGCCCGAAGCCTCAGGCCGGATAGGGCCGCATGGCCGCAGCCACGGCCAGGGCGGCGTCGGGGTCGTCGCTCGAGCGCACCAGGTAGACGTCGGCATCGACGGACCACTCGAGCGCCGCGGTGTCGGCCGATCCAGCCGATGCCCCGCCGGGCACGACCACGCTGAGGATCGCGCCGCCACCACCACTCGACGGCAACGCGGTGGTCGCCGGCCCGGCGGCGCCGATGAGGGACTCGATGTGATCGGCCTCCGCCATCGGTGGCGAGGCGCCGTCGAGGGCGAGGACCTGCACGGACCACGAGCCGGCCATCCAGTCGAGTGCTTCGCCCTGGGCCGTCGAGCATGTACCGGCGGCAGTGCCGTCCGACAGCGCGGTGGCGTTCGCTGTGCCCTGACACGATGCCTGCGACCGCGACCGGTCGCCGGACACTTCGGTGGTGGCGTTGGACTCGCTGGCCGTCGGTGTCGTCGAGAAGCTCGCCAACTCGGTGCCTGCGCCGGACGCCAGGGCCGGGCTGTCGACGGTCACCGGCGAGGTAGTGGCGATGAGGGTCACGTTGGCCTCGCCGCCCAGGCCGGCGGTCTCGGCCGTGATGTCACCCGTGGTGGCGGGCAGCCGGATGGGAGCGCGCGCTCCGGCCGGCAGGGGGGAGAACTCGGCCATCGCCTGCACGATCACCGACGGGAAGCCGGCCGGCGCCGTGGTGGTGGTGACCGACGACGTCGTGGTGGGAGCGATCGATGACGACGTGGGTGGGCTCGTGGTGGTGGGGGCGTCAGCGTGGCGCGGGAGCCCGCCCGAGCACGCCGCGCTCACCAGCGCGAGGGGCACGAGGCCGGCCACCACCCGGCCGACCTTCTTGGGGCCGACCGGCTTCAGATCGACCGCCTTGGGGCCGATCGTCTTCGGCCCGGCTGTCCGGGGGCGCGACCCGGGGGGGAGCCCGATGCCGCGCCCCCGGGTCAGCACGAGTAGTCGCCGTCGTAGGGCCCGGCGGCGCTCTGCACCAGGACCACCGGCCCTCCGGCAAAGCTGCTCGCCGAGCACCAGGCGTTGGGCGTCGGGGTCGCCTGGCCCGTCGGGTACCAGACGGGCACGCTCGGGACGTAGCCGCCCGAGATGTGGCTCCACTGATACGCGGTCGAGTAGATGGCGGCTGCATACCCACCCTGGCGGAGTGCAGCCAGGGCGCCGGCGATGACCTGGTCGTTGGCGCCGGTGTCCGAGGTCCAGTAGTTGCCCGTCTCCACGTCGAGCCACCAGGTGTTCGGGTTGTGGCCGGCTTGATGGGTGACGGCGATCGAATTGGCGGCCGTGTTGAAGCCGTAGTTGTACGACTGGCAACCGAGGTCGCTGGGAGCGCAGGTGCCGGCCGGGCCCTGGATCCACTGCGCCGGGTCGGAGCCCTGAGGCGAATTCAGATTGAGGTACACCGTCAGCCCGGGCCCGCCCCACGCCGCCTCGCTCTGGAAGCACGGGTTGGCGGTGAAAGCGGACCCGCCGTTGACGCCGACCACGGCGACCGAGGCCGACGGGGGATAGGCCCCACCACACTGCGGCCACGAGATGTCGTAGCCGGTTGCCGCGTGGGCGTAGTACGGCGCCCCGGCGGGAATGACCTTGGTCAAGAAGTCGCCGGCGGCACTGGTCGAGCCGTTGCCCGGTCCCTCGGCCAGCGCGGAGATCCATTCACCGAAAGGCACGTAACCCGCGGCCGAGCCGCGGAAGGGCGCGTCGCCGAAGGCGAATATGCCGCCGTCCGAAGCCACCAGCCAGTAGCCCAGGCCGTCGGGAGTGGCCGCCATGCCGGTAACCGGTTGGGCCAAGGGCCGCCCGCCCATGGAGCCCCAGAAGGGCGCGCCGCCGAAGGAGAACATGCCGCCGTCGGCCGCCACCGTCCAGTAGCCGCCGTCGGGGGTGGCGGCCATTCCGACCATCGGCCGGGCCAAGGGCTGGCCCCCCATCGACCCGGAGAAGGGGGCGTCGCCGAAGGCGAAGATGCCGCCGTCGGACGCCACCAGCCAGTAGCC
>Ga0070731_10005845_pt1 | contig 10031 bp, 8 predicted proteins | sample Coa_R1_2_FD_66448 | JGI IMG/M metagenome (GOLD analysis project Ga0070731, IMG submission 66448) | Surface soil microbial communities from Centralia Pennsylvania, which are recovering from an underground coalmine fire - Coalmine... | ecosystem: Environmental > Terrestrial > Soil > Unclassified ... | reverse complement strand
TCCGCCGAGCAGCGCGTTCCAGTGCCCGCGTCCAAAATCGTGCTGGGACTGAATTGCGGGGGCTCCGATTCGTTCTCCGGAATCACCGCCAACCCGGCGCTGGGCGTGTGTTCGGACATGCTGGCCGCTATTGGCGCAACCGCGGTGCTGGCAGAAACCACGGAGATTTTCGGCGCGGAGCATTTGCTGGTAAGGCGCGCGCGCAATCGCAAAGTGGCGGAAAAGCTGCTGAGCATGGTCACCGGATACAAAAAGTACCTGACCCGTTTCGGCGGCAGCTTCGACGACAATCCGTCGCCCGGCAACAAAGAAGGCGGGCTCACCAACATCCTGGAAAAATCTCTGGGGGCGGTAGCCAAAGCCGGCAAATCGCCGCTGATGGATGTTGTCGATTACGCCGAGCGCGTCACCTCGCCCGGGTTCGTTTTTATGAACACGCCCGGCTATGATCCGGTATCGCTCACCGGCCTCGCCGCCGGCGGATGCAACCTGATCGCCTTCACCACCGGCCGCGGCAGCGCCATCGGCTTTCCGTCGATTCCGGTGATCAAGATCGCCACCAACGGCGTTACTTACCGCCGCATGATCGACAACATGGATATCAACGCCGGGACCATTGCCGACGGCGATAAGAGCATCGACCAGGTGGGCCGCGAAATTTTCGACATGGTATTGAAAACCGCTTCCGGCCAGAAGACTTGCGCCGAGCGCCTGGGGCATAAGGAGTTTGTGCCGTGGCGCGTCGGCCCGGTGCTGTGAGCCGGTTACAATAAAAATGATGCCTCGAACACTTCGTTTTGCATCTTTTCTGGCTGGTTTGTTGGCGGTTGCCCTGTCCGCCGCCGAGACCACGCCTGCTCCAAAAACCGCCTTCGATAAGGCCGCGATGGAAGGTTACGTGCGCCATCTGTTTATATGGCCGGCCAAAATCAAAGTGGAGATTGCGGATCCCAAGCCGTCTTCGGTGCCGGGATTCCAGGAAGTGCTGGTGACAGCCTCCGCCGAGGGCGCGCGCCACGAGGAAATCTTTTATGTTTCCAAGGATGGCCAGAAAATCGTGCGTGGCGTCGCCTACGACGTTAACCAGAATCCGTTCAAGGCGCAGCTCGACAAGCTTCACACCCAGAACGACCCCAGCTTTGGAACTCCCGGCGCACCCGTGGTGCTGGTGCTCTTCAGCGACTTCGAATGTCCTTATTGCAAGGAAGAAGCCAAGGTGCTGCGGACCAACCTGCTGAGCACGTATCCGAAGGAAGTGCGATTGTATTTCAAAAATTTGCCGCTCACTCACCTTCATCCCTGGGCCATGACCGCTGCCGTTGCCGGGCGTTGCATTTACCAGCAAAAGCCGGACGCCTTCTGGCTGTATCACGACTGGATTTTCGAGCATCAGACCGAAGTCACGGCGCAAAATTTTTCTGCCAAGCTAGCAGAATTCGTCAAGGGCAAAGAGGTCGACGAGTTGCAGCTTAATCGCTGCGTGGACACCAAAGCCACCGAAGCCGACATTGACCAATCCATCAAGGACGGGCAAGCGCTTAGCGTCACGGCGACACCAACGGTGTTCGTCAACGGCAGGCAGTTGGCGGGCCAGCAGGCCACCTGGCCGAATCTGCGGGCGATCATCGATTACGAGATCGAATATCAGAAGACAGCCAAGAACGCCGGCGAAGATTGTGGATGCGAAGTGACGCTGCCTTCGCCGCTCAAGTAGTTTCCTCAGAACAAAAACATGAAAAATTTCGCGCAGAGACGCAGAGAACACAGAGTAAGACCTATGCTTAGGTTTACTCTGCGCTCTCTGCGTCTCTGCGTGACACTTTTTCTTGTTTTTTTCGCGGTAGGCGCACCTCCACCCATCTCCGTCGAGCGCTACATCGACGAAGTCAAATTTCTCGCCTCCCCCGAAATGCGCGGACGCGCGACAGGCTCGCGCGAGTTGGAAAAAGCGGCGGATTACATTGCCGGCCTGTTCAAGACCATTGGCCTCCAGCCGGTGGAAGGCAGCACCGGTTACTTGCAGCCGTTTTCCGTAACCACCAACGCCCGCCTGGGCGGCGCCAATCATTTTGAATACACCGAAGGCGGCCACGCGACCTCACTCAAGTTGAACGAAGATTTTCTGCCCTTCAATTTTTCCGCGCGCGGCAAAGTGGCGGCCCGTGTTGTTTTCGCCGGCTACGGTATCACCGCCCCGGAGTACGGCTATGACGACTACGCCGGCATCGATGTCCACGACAAGCTGGTCCTCATTCTTCGCCACGAGCCGCAGGAATATGACGAAAAGAGCGTGTTCGACGGCCGGGTCTACACCGAGCACGCGCAATTTTTCAGCAAAGCCGTAAACGCCAAGCTGCACGGCGCTCGCGGCGTGATCCTTGTCAACGACCAGGCCAACCATCGCGGCGACTCCGACGACATGGAGAAATTCGGAAAGACAGTCGGGCCCAATGACGCCGGCATTCCCTTCGTGCAAGTGAAATTCGATGTCGCCGCGCGCTGGGTCAAAGGGTCGGGCAAAGATTTGGACGAAGAAGCAGCGGCCATCGATCGCGATCTCAAGCCGCGTTCTTTCCCGCTGGACGATGCGCTCGAAGTGCGCGCCAACGTGGATGTCGAGCGCGTGATCAAAACCGTGCACAACGTAGTCGGGTACCTGCCCGGCTTGACCGACGAGTACATCGTGATTGGCGCCCATTTCGATCATCTGGGATTCGGCGAGCAATTTTCCATGTCGCCCTCGCAAGCCGGCACCACCATCCATCCCGGCGCTGACGACAACGCTTCCGGAACCGCCGGCGTCATCGAACTGGCGCGCTGGTTTGCGGGCCAGCCCAAACAGACCCGCGGAATTCTGTTCATGACCTTCGCGGGCGAAGAACTGGGTTTACTCGGATCGAGCTTTTACGTGAATCACCCCGCGCTGCCGCTGGGCAAAGCCGTGGCCATGATCAATATGGACATGATCGGCCGCGTGCGCGACGGCAAGGTCTACATCGGCGGTACGGCCACCGGATCGACGCTCAAAGCCGTAGTCGAGCCCGTGATCCAGCATCATACAGAACTGCATTTCGACTACTCCGACACCAGCGGCTACGGCTCGAGCGATCACACTTCGTTCACCACCAAGCAGGTGCCGGTGCTGTTCTTCTTTTCCGGATTGCATGGCGATTACCACAAGCCGAGCGATACCTGGGACAAAATCGAGGGTCCGGAAACGGTGGATTTGCTGGGCGTGATTGGGGAAATCGGATCGAAGCTGCGGGAAGCAAGCGACCGGCCGCAATTCGTGCGCGTGAAAGAAACGGCCTCCCCGCATGGCGATGTGGCCGTTGCCGGAACTTCGGCTTCCACCAGTTCGGGCTATGGCCCGGACTTCGGCAGCATTCCGGATTTCGCCGAAGTTCCCACCGGCGTGCGTTTTGCCGATGTCCGCGACGGATCGCCTGCCGCCGAAGCCGGTTTGCGCGCCGGTGACATCCTGATCGAATTCGACGGCAAAGCCATCGGCAATCTCTACGACTTCACCTACGCGCTGCGCAGCAAGAAACCGGGCGATCTGGTCACCGTAAAAGTGCTGCGCGACGGCGCACCTACCACCGCCAAGGTCTTATTGCGCAAACGGAAGTGAATTATCCCACCGGACAGCCGATGAGTGACATAGCGACCCTCTATGCCACAACCTGCCGAAGTATCACCTGACATTGCCGAGCGGGTTTGGCCGCTGCCGCCCCTGATCCTGCATCCATTTAGCAGTCAAGCCGGGCCGGGCAAGTTGCTCGAAGGCTCAAAAGCCGCCCTCATGCTGCGCGGCGTACTACCGCGCGACGCGTCCGATGACGAGGAGCTCACACGTAAGCTGCTCGAAGGCCGCTATTGCGAAATCCGCATGATCTATTACATCGGGCGTGATCTGCAGCGCTGGGTCGAGCAGTGCATCGAAGTCATCGGCCACATCCCGGAGCTGGCTGGACAGCGCATCCGCGCCTCCAGTTTTTGCCGGTTGCTGGTCGACGATGCGCCAGACTCGGTCCGGCTCAAGTTGCACGGGTGGGGCGTCAGTGATTACCGGCTGGTTTTTTCACGGGCGATCGGCTTAAGCGCGCTGTTCCGACAAGCGCCCCTGGCCGAAGGCTTAACCGACGACTTCCTGCGCAACTACCATCGATTCGCCGACCACCTGTTTACCTGCACCGAGCGTCTGGAACCGTTTGCCGTCATCCACGCCGTCAACTTCCAGTTCGATCTCTACGGCTCGGGCGAGTTCTCCCGGATGCTGGCCGAGCAATGGGGCGAATAGCGGCGGATTGCTATAATTTCGTCATGCCGTTTCCCCGCCTTCTTCTTGCGCGTCAGAAATTCGCGGATCGCCGGATTCCCGATATCCCGCTGGCGGTTGCGCGTGAGCTAGGACAATCGCCTTTCGGAGCCGGCCTAGCGCCGGGATCGCGAATTGCCATCGGCGTGGGCAGCCGCGGCATCACTAATATCGCCACTATCGCCCGCGCGGTCGCCGATTTCTGGAAAGCCAAGGGCATGCAGCCATTCATCTTTCCGGCTATGGGCAGCCACGGTGCAGCCACCGCGCAAGGGCAGGCGGACGTCCTGGCGCACTACGGCATCATCGAGGAAACCATGGGCTGTCCGATCGTCAGCTCGCTCGATGTGGTTCCGCTCGGTAAAACCCCCGAAGGCATTGAAGCCTTCATGGACCGCAATGCCCACGAAAGCGCCGGGGTGATGCTGCTGGGCCGCGTGAAATGGCACACCGATTTTGCCGGCCCGATCGAAAGCGGCTTGTTTAAAATGATGGCCATTGGTCTCGGCAAGTTTGCCGGAGCCCAGCGCTATCACACTTACGCCCACAAACTCGGCCTGGCGCAGGTGATTCGAAGCATTGGCCGGCAAGTATTGGCGTCGGGGAAAATTCTCGGCGGCCTGGCGATCCTGGAAGATGCGTACCATCAGACCGCGCAAGTGAGCGCCGTGCCGGTAGATCAAATGGAGCAGCGCGAGGAAGAGCTATTGCGCCTGGTGAAATCCTGGATGGGACGCATTCCGGTCGACCTCGACGTCCTGATTCTGGATGAGATTGGCAAAAACATCAGCGGCGCCGGCATGGACACCAAAGTGGTGAACCGCAGCGTCTACGGGCAGTACAATTTGTGGCCGGACGCACCTCGCATTGAGCGCATCTTCATTCGCGATTTGAGCGAGCTGACTTACGGCAACGCGGTGGGGTTAGGAATGGCGGACATCGTCGCCGACCGTCTGCTCGAAAAAGTGGACTGGAAGCCGACTTCGATCAATTCCCTTACCGCTTCCACTCCGCAGGCCATGCGCATCCCGGCGCATTTTCCCAGCGACCGCGAGTGTCTGGAAAGAATCTCGCCGACCGCCGGCAAAGTGGATCTCAACGACGTGACTTACGGCTGGATTCGCAACACACTGGAGCTCGACCGGATCGCATTCAGCGAAAACCTGCTGCCGGTGATTCGTGAAAATCCGCTGATCGAAATTCTGGGAACGCGGGACATGGAATTCGATGCGGCCGGCAATTTGCAGGGCATGCCGATTCCGTCCGCGGAGCCGGTGGGAACTCACTGATCTGGCTGCGTCACCGCCGCCATCGCCACCACCGGGTAAAGAAACGCACAGGTGGGTCTGCAACGTCGAGGTTCCCACCTGCCGAGCGTTCGGTCTAGCTGGCCGCTGCGGCGGTCATAACCGAGCTGATCTTCGAAAACACCGTGCTGATGCTGCTCGAAACCGAGGGCATCAGCGCACCCGCGGCAACCGCTACGAAACCCGCCATCAAAGCATACTCGATCAAATCCTGACCGCGTGTGTCCGTAACGATCTTCAACCGCATGATCTTGCCGATAAGATTTTTCATTGTTTTCTTCTCCTCCTCCAGCATTCTGGATTGCCTCTAGACCAATCTTGCCAGCCATGCTTGTCGTTTTAAATTAGGTCGATCCCTCACCGGTTCGCGCAGTTTGGCCCGGTTACTAAGCAGTTCACCCTGTAACAGGTACCGGGAGTCCAGGCAGGCTTCATTTATCGCCTTTTACCGCTGATTCCGGTCTCTAGGGTTAGTTTGGAAAATACTTTTTGGCTGCTGCGGAATAGTTCTCGGGAACCTCGATTTCACGGACGAACCACAGTGGTGACGTCAGGTCTTCCCAGTCAGACTGAACTGATCGGCGCCACGACCCGGATTGCGAAGCTCTTGCCCTAACGCGCAGACTCGGCTTGTAGACGCCGTACTCCCGCGGTGCGGTCGACTGCGTAAACCCGGTAGCGCGGATCGGCCCCGGTGTAAACCAGCGTCAGCAACGCCGGCGCGCTGGTCATCACCTCCGCATACAGCCTCCGCAAATAGGGCGCTTCCTTGAAGAACGCATCCGGCGTACAGACCACATAATCGGCGCCTTGTCCGGCTGCGCTTTCCATCCATTCGGGTGCGTCGCCGAGGGGCCGCGCTGCCGGATCGGAAGTGTAGTGCAACAGGTACGGATCCTGGCGGAATCCGCGCAAGGCGTGCCGGCCAGTAAATAGATAAACAATCGGATCGATGTTGCCCATCACCACTGCCCCGGCCGGCGTGCGATCGCGGAGCCAGGCCAGCAGGCGCCCGGTTTCGTTCCAGTCATCCAGATCGAGATTCGGAATCCCCACGCGCCCATGCGCCGCAACTTCCCGCACGCTCCTGGTGATCGCCCATCCGGATTGCACGGCCAGCAGAAGCGCCAGTGCGCCAAGTACACAAGCGGCCGAATGTTCCGACAGACGCGCCCACCGGCACGCGCCCCGTGCTCCCCGATAGGCATATAGCAGCATCGCAGGCAGCAAGGGAGCCAGGAATCGAGTAGGCGGCCAAGCCCACAGCAGCAGCATGCCTCCGTAAACGACAACCAGCCATTCGAGCCCGCCCCATGGCGTGCGCAGCCGGCAAGCCAGTCCGATCAGGGCCAGTAGTCCGAACCCCATCGCGGCCGCAGCGCCGGCGTGGGTCGCGGGAAATCCCATCAAAATTCCGGGAGCCAGCAGGAATGACGCCAGGTTGACGCCAACAATTACAGGCTTCTGCCGCCAGGTAAAGCCGCCGATGACATTCCATGTTTCGTAGTTTTTGACCGTGTCGAATGCGCTCACGCCCGCAGCCGCCGGCCTTTGCGCGGACTGCCATGCCAGCCAAGGCGCACACAGCGCCGAACATACGAAAAGGTACAACGCAGTTTTCTTGACGCCCGCTCGGCTGCACAGCATCGCCCCTCCGGCCGCAATCACCGCGACCCCTGCGGTACGCGTGAGGAATGCCCCGCTGGCTAACACTGCGGCGCTAATCACCAGCATTCCCGCGCGGCGGCCTCCAGCGCACGCCCGCTCGATGGCGATTATCGCGGCAGTGGTGAACGCCGCAAACACCGTCTCCGAAAGCAGGGCTGTGCTCAGGAATAGCATCCAGGGCGACAACGCCGCGAGCAGGATCAGCGTACGCGCGACAGGGGAACTCCCGGTCTCGCGCCACAGCAGGTACAAAGAAAGGCCCAGCCAGACGAGGCCAGCCAGCAGCGGCACGCACTTGAGCCAGAACACATTGGCGGGAAAGCTCGGATAGATTTTCCACACCACGGCCAGCAATGCGGGAAACAGGATCGGGTACTTGGTTTCCGGCGTAGCCCGCGGCAGGCTCACGATGTTGTATCCGCGGCCGGTGGCGAGGGCTTTGGCGGTAACCAGATAGACGCCATCGTCGTGAAACACGCCGACGGCGGGCGCGGTGAGCGCAACGGCGTAAGCAAAACCCAGGCAGATCGCCACCGCCAGCCAAGCAAGGCTACGCCAAACGGGCATGGCGGAATTCGGCGGGCAGCGCGAAGTTGGTTCGGACGGATTGCAGAGTTTCGCCGCGCTGGTCGATTTCGCCCGCCGCGGTGTGCCCCAGCACCCCGGCTAGACGCAGGTATTCGATCTGATCCGGGTCAATGCCCATGATGCGGCAGCAGGTGGCATCGACCGCCACGAGGTCGTGGCCCATCACCACCACGCCGGCCGGTTTCGGCGAGCCCTGAATCGGGCCATTGCCCTCCATGCCGGTAATGCCGTCGACAATCGCGAAGCTGCGCGGAAACACGCGATACAGCGCCAGCACCGAGCGGTGGATACCGATGTAGTGCAGGCGGTTCTTGGGCCAGCCGTAGATTGCGCCCGGAACCACGCCGAAAAAATTCTTCATGGCGAGTGTGGCTCCGGCCCAATGATGGGTTTTCATTTTGGCCAGCGACACGATGATGTCGGCGCTCAGCGCGGTGCGCGGCAAGTAAAAGCGTTGCTCGCCGGCAAAGCCGTTCACGGCGGCGACATCGTCGCGGTTGAGATCGATGAATCGGCGATCGAAATCCGGAATGCCGCGGCGGTAGCCGGCCTCTTCGGCCAGGAAAATGGTGTCGCGGCGGTGCCCGGGACCTTCTCCGATGCGCACCTCGGCAGCGCCCAGCTTGGTGAACACCTCCAGAGCTGCGGCCACAATGGTGGCGTGGGTGTTGACTGCGGTCGAAGAATCGAACTCGACCAGATTGGGTTTGAGCAGAACGCGTTTGCCGCGAACGTCGAGGTGGCAGGCGGCAGCGCCACGCAGCAGCAAATCAGCCAAATCGGCGTTGTAGGACGCTGCTCGCAAGATGGTGACGGAGGAGCGGCCGGGAGGGCCCGGCGCCCGAGAAGTGGGAGCGCATCCGGTGAGCGCGACCGTTGCGGCCAGGAATCCGCGTCGCGAGATCAACCGCTCCCTATGGTCGCGGCTCTGTAAGGCGGTTTCCGAGATCATGCCAGCACCGCGGCCGACCCCAAAGCTTCGAGCGCGGTCGCCATCACGTCTGTTTCGCCGGTGGCGAGCGGGCTCAGAACGTCAGTCCTGCTCCCTAACCGGCGCAAGCACAGCGTTAGCCAGGCGCGCGCCAGACGGCTGCGCGTCGCCTGCCACTGGCGCTCCGCCAGAGCCGCTGCCGCGGGTCCATCCAATCCTGGATTTCCGGCTAGGGCAATCAGCGCCAGCGCGGTTGATTCCGGATATGACGGTAATTCCACGCCTAAAATGCGTTTGTTGCCATAATTCCATCCGCCATCCCGGCAGCGGCGGTCGAGCAGCATACGCTCTCCCGTCAAGATGCGGGCACCCAGGCGGGGATCGTGAATATGACCGGATGCACTGCGCAGAGCCGTCAGCGTGTGGGCGGTCGGCTCAACCCAGGAAGACGTGCCCGGCTGCCAGGGCCAGCCGCTGTAGCGGGAATCGAACTCGACCAGCGACGGCCGCAAAAAATGTGCCGCTCGAACCAGAATGCCTCGTTCCCCACCGGTAGTTGCCAGCAGCCATGCAACGCCACGCTGGAAAACCTCGTCCCAGACGCCGGCCGTCGCGTGCAGCGTGATGGCAAGCGCCGTCACCCAGTGCCCTTCCGGCATCCCCGGCGCAGCCGGCCAAGCTCCCGAGGGCAATTGCGCCCCCCGCATGCGATCCCAGCCGCGAGCAAACACGCGCCCCTGCCGCGGATAGAGCGCCAACAGCGCGTAGCACGTGGGCTCGAGCCACGTTTGGCGCCCAGGCGCATATCCCCAGGCACCATCCGGGTTTTGCGAGCGTTCGAGGAAATCAAGGCGAGAGACGGACACGGTCAACTTACCCATCGACCGATCGGCCGCCCGGCATTACCGCCTTTTTGCTACCATCCAATTTCCCAATGAGCGATGCCACCCCCTCCACCCTGATCGAACTTCTGCACGCGGCCCCAGCGAGCCAAACCGCCATTCTTTTCCCGGAGACTGGCACACGCATCACCTATGGCGCTCTTCGTCAGCAGGTTGACGCTCTGGCCGATGCCTTCGCCGCCGCTGGAGCCGCTCACGGCGACCGGATCGCGCTGGTTTTCCCCAACGGCGTGGCTGCGATCGCTGGTTTTCTGGCGGCTGCCGCAGCCGGTACCGCGGCACCGCTCAACCCCGGCTACCGCCACGACGAGTTCGCG
>Ga0070731_10005844_pt1 | contig 10031 bp, 9 predicted proteins | sample Coa_R1_2_FD_66448 | JGI IMG/M metagenome (GOLD analysis project Ga0070731, IMG submission 66448) | Surface soil microbial communities from Centralia Pennsylvania, which are recovering from an underground coalmine fire - Coalmine... | ecosystem: Environmental > Terrestrial > Soil > Unclassified ... | reverse complement strand
GACGATCGCCTTCGCCGCCGAGCACGGCTACCCCTATATCTGCATGAACACGACCTTCGAGGCGACCAAGCGGATCTGGAGCTATTACGACGGCATCGCGGCGCAGAACGGGTTCACCGCCGGACCGTCCTACCGCGGCTACCTGATGCGCTGCGTCGTCGCCGAGACCGAGGAGAAGGCGATCGAGAACGCCCGCCAGTTCATGTGGATGCGCGGCCAGTTCACCGGCCTCGGCCATCCCGTCTGGAGCGCGCCCGCCGGCTATTCCAGCCGCGCCACCAAAGCGGTCCGCGCCGAGTACCAGTCGCATTCGACCTCGTTCGAGGACCAGCTCAAGGCCGGCACGATCATCGCCGGCACGCCCGACCAGGCGATCGCCAAGATCCGGCTGTGGCTCGAGGAGACGCGGCCGGGCATCCTGATCATGTGGGCGAGCGACGGTCGGACGAAGCACGAGGACACGATGAACTGCATCCGGCTGCTCGGCCGCGAGGTGCTGCCGGCGGTGCGCGACATCGCCCGCGAGCTGAAGCTCTTCGACCCCTTCGAGATCAACCAGCCGGTCAGCCTCGACGCCGCAAGGCGCGCCGCGGCCCAGGCAGCCTGAGCAAGGACTCACACATGTACGACGATTTCTTCCGCGGCAAGGTGGCCCTCGTCACGGGTGCCGCCACGGGCATGGGACGCAGCACCGCGCTGCTCTTCGCCCAGGCCGGCGCAAAGGTGGTGCTGGCCGATGTCGCCGACGAGGCCGGCGAGAAGACGCTGGCCGACATCCGTGCCGCGGGCGGCGATGCGCGCTATCTCCATGTCGATGTCAGCAGCACCGCGGACGTGAGGAACATGGTCGACAAGACGGTCGAATGGTTCGGCCGCCTCGACTGCGCCTTCAACAACGCCGGCATCTTCCTCGAAGGCGAGAAGCTCGCCGACTGCACCGAGGAGATCTGGGACAAGACGATCGCTGTCGATCTCAAGGGCGTCTTCCTCTGCCTCAAATACGAGCTGCCGGTGATGGTGAGGCAGGGCGGCGGCGCCATCGTCAACACCGCGTCGGTCAACGCAATGCGCGTGCTGCCGAAATCCGCTGCCTACACCGCCGCGAAGTTCGGCGTGGTCGGCCTCACCCGCATGGCGGCGGTCGAATATGGCGGCAGCGGCGTCCGCGTGAACGCGATCCTGCCCGGCTCGATCATGACGCCGATGATGGAACGCGGCCTGGCGCTCGACCCAACGCGCGGCATGGAGCGGATCAAGGCGACGCGGCCGCTCGGCGTGGCGGCCGACCCGATCGAGATCGCCAAGTCGTGCCTCTTTCTCTGCTCCGACCAGGCGAACCACATCACCGGCCATTCCCTGGCCGTCGATGGCGGGTACGTAGGTGCCGCCTGACATGACCAACACCGCTGCGATGGTTGCGGCGTTCGGCCGGAACGGCTTCGCCATTCCAGGAATCACCATTCCGGAAGACGAGTTCGCGCCGGTCAAGGCGGCCTGCGAGCACATCATCCGCGACAACGCCGGCAAGCCCGACCTGATCCGCCAGCCCTCCCTGCCGAAACGGGCCGGCGCGCCCGACGAGGGATCGCCCTGGGCCTGGCCGCTCTTCGAACTCTGTCTGAGCCCGGCCATTCTCGACCCGGTCGAGGCGCTGCTCGGGCCCGATATCCTGATGTTCTACACCTTCATGATCGCCAAGCCGCCGGGTGTCGGCGCCGAGGTGCCGTGGCACCAGGACGGGCATTACTCGCCGCACCGCCCGCTCAACGGTCTGTCGGTGTGGATCGCCATCGACGAGACCAGCCCCGAAAACGGCTGCCTGCGCTTCATCCCGGGCTCGCACCGCCACGGGCTGATCCCGCACTACAAGGAAGAGCGCAGGAACGTCAGCACCAACCACAATATCGACCGGCAGCATTTCGACCCGGACTCGGCGGTGGACGCCTGCCTGAAGCCCGGCCAGTTCACGCTGCACGGCGTCTTCACCATCCACGGCTCTAACGCCAACACTTCGGGCAAGCGCCGCGCCGGCTACGTCATCGACTACATGGCGGCGACGTCGCTCTACGACCGCGGTATCGAAGCCAAGGGCGGCACCGAGGAGCGGGCGGCGGCGGCGATCGCCAGGTTCCCCATCTGGGTCGTGCGCGGCCGCAACCGCCATCCGCTCAACGATTTCGTCGTGGGCCATGAAGGACTCGAGCGCTACGACGAGGCGGCCGCCGCCGCCTGCCGCAGAGCGGCCAAGGCCCAGGCGGAGCCGGTGGCGTGACGCCTCGCCCTGCGATGGCGTTTTGGCATGGACGTTTTCGCGAAGCACCGCGGCTGCGGCAGCACCCCCACCCCAACCCTCCCCCGCAAGCGGGAGAGGGAGAATTAGGAGCCCTCTCCCGCTTGCGGGGGAGGGTTGGGTGGGGGTGGGGCCACCGCTCCGTCGCCAAATGCCCCTCGATCCCGAGCTAGAATCGCTGTTGCGGGCGCAAGGGGGCTTCCGCGGCCCCGATCTTGCGGCGATGCCGCTCGGCCGTGCGTTGGCGCTGCTGCGGCGCCCGAAGCCGCCGGAGGTGCTGGCGCCGGACGAGACGGCGGCGGTCGAGGACCGGCTGGTGCCGGGGACCGGCGGCGACATCCCGATCCGGATCTATCGCCCGCCGGGACGCGGGCCGTTCGGCGCGATGATCCATTTCCATGGCGGCGGCTGGGTCGGCGGCTCGATCTCCAACGACGAGCGGCGCTGCCACGTCACCGCACACCGCACGGGCAGGATCGTCGTCTCGGCGGACTATCGGCTGGCGCCGGAGCATCCGTTCCCGGCGGGGCTCGACGATGCGTACCAGGTCCTTGCATGGATCGCCGAACACGCGGAAGCGCTGGGGATCGACGCCGACCGCGTCGGCATCGGCGGCTCCAGCGCCGGCGGCAACCTCGCCGCCGCCGCGGCACTGCTGGCGCGCGAGCGGGGCGGGCCGGCGATCCGGCTGCAGCTGCTGACCTATCCGATCTGCGACACGGGCTTCGACGCCCCGTCCTATCACGAGAATGCCGAAGCGCCGCTGCTTACGGCGGCGATGATGCGCTGGTTCGTGCGGCAATACCTGCCGTCGGGAATCGACGCGACGAACCCGCTGGTGGCGCCCCTGCGCGCGTCCGACCTCCGCTGCCTGCCGCCGGCGCTCATCATCACCGCCGAATACGATCCGCTGCGCGACGAGGCGGAGGCCTATGCGGCGAGGCTTGCCGAGGCGGGTGTCGCCGTGACATGCACGCGTTATGACGGGGTCGTGCACGGTTTCATCACGCGGGCGCCCGGGCTGGCGCAGAGCCGGGCTGCACTGGACCAGACCATCGACGCCATCGCCACGCATCTCTGATCGCGCCGGCGCCCGATGACGCCGTACAGTTTCCCGGCGCGGCTCGATCTGCGCCACCTGCGCTACTTCGTCGTCGTGGCCGAAGAGGGCAATTTCCACCGCGCCTCGGAACGGCTCAACGTCGCGCAATCGGCGCTGTCGCGGCGCATCCTGGAGCTGGAGACGGATCTCGGGCTGCGCCTTCTGGAGCGCACGCCGAAAGGCGCGGTGCTGACCCCGGAAGGGGCGATCGTCCTCGACCATGCGCGGCGCATCGTCGAGGAGACCGAGCGGGCGAAATCGCATCTCAGGGGGTTCGCGGCGGGCCGCACCGGAACGCTGCGGGTCGGCATGAACCGGGTGGCGCCGCAGCTGGTCCGTGTCTCGGAGGCGATCCGCGCCTTCCGCGGTGCCCATCCGGAGGTCGACCTGAAACTGCTGCCGATGCGCTCGGACCAGCAGATCGAGGCGCTGCTGGCCGGCGAGATCGAGCTGGGCTTCATCTCCAACCGGCCGCCGCAGTCGCAGGATTTCGACTGGCTCACATTGATCGAAGATCGCTTCATCCTGGCGCTGCCGGCGGAGCATCCGCTGGCCGTGGCCGAGACGGTGCGGCTGCGCGACCTGGCCGATGCGGATTTCGTGATGTTCAGCCGATCGATCGGGCCGGCCGCCTACGACAACCTTCTCGCCGCCTTCGCCGCGCAGGACATCGCCCCGCGGATCGTCCAGGAGAGCCGGGCCGAGGACGCGCAGCTCGGCCTCGTCGCTGCCGGCATGGGCGTCACCTTCACCTTCTCGTCGATCGTGGAGCGTTACGGCCGCGACGATCTGGTGTTCAAGCCGGTCGCCGATCTCGACATCCGCATCGACATCGATCTCGTCTGGCGGCGCAGCGACGGCTCGCCGCTGCGCCGGCGCTTCGTCGATTCGCTCGCCGCGACGCTCAGATGACCGTCTTGTCCTTCACCAGATCGGACAAGCGATCGCGAATCAAGCGCAGCGAGTTTGTAAGCTCCGCCAGCTGTTCCGGGGTCAGCACGCCCAAACCGTCCTGGTCGGTCAGGTCCGCAGCCTTGTCGAGCTGATCGAGCAGCGGCAGCGCCCGGTCGGTGAGATAGATCTGCTGCGCGCGGCGGTCCTTGGGATCGGGCCGCCGCACCAGCCAGCCCATCCCCTCCAGGCTTTCGAGCAGCCGGCTCACCGTGACGATCTCGACCTCGAGCAGCTCGGCGAGGCGGGACTGGTTGATGCCCTCGTTGTGGCTGACGCGGTTGAGCACCATCCATTGCGCCCGGGTGAGCCCGAGATGGCGCGCATGGTGGTGAAACCGCATCCGCATCATCCGGGCGATCTCGGAGATGTAAAAGCCTGCCGTCTCCTGGTACTGCCGCGCCATCGGGCGTTTCGCTCCACTTTGGTGGGCGGAAGGCATCGCGGAACTTGCGGATTTTGGCAAGGCTCGGATCGCGCCGGCCACGATCACGTTTCGGGAATCGAGCCGAGGACGAACTTCGTGACCTTCTCGTAGGCGTCCGGAGTCTTCGAACAGGTGATCTTGTCGTCGTCGCGGAGATTGATGAAGCGCACGATGTCGTCGTGGACATAGGGGCCCTTGCGGCCGCAGGCGCAGCCGCCGTCCCAGGTGATGGTCGCGCGGTCGCCGGTGATGGCGCCGCCCCAATAGGTCGTGGCGGTCAGATCGAAGAGCGCTAGGCGCCCGGTCTGGGTGCCGGTGCGCGGGAGCGGCACGCTGGTATCAGGATCGAGCAGGAAGAGCACGATCCAGGGCGGCATGTGGTAGCGGCCGGCCGAGCAGCGCCGGCCACCCGCCGTCGACTCGGTCATCGCGTAGACGTTCTGATAGGTGAAGGGGAAGATCTCCTTGCACAGCTCCAGCCAGCCCTCCGGGAAATCCTGGCCCTTCATCCCGGGCTTGCCGGGGATGAAGAAGTAGCTCCGCGGGTCGAACTCCGCCTTGACGCCGCGGCGCTTGCACTCCTGGGCCAGCGGGATGAGGTGGTCGGCGAGCGAGAAGAAGAAGATGCGCTGACCGCGGCGGCCCATCAGATCGTCGATGAAGGGCTCGACATTGGCGGCGGTCGCCGCCTCGCCGCGACGGATCTCGTCCTGGACCCGCAGCATCGCCGGGCTCAGCCGCAGCGAAGCGAGATCGCCCTTGCGCTCGGCCAGGCGCAGCTGGCCGGTGAGCCACAGCATCTCGACGCTCTGGTTCATCTTGCCCATGACATGGACATGCTCGCCCGGGCGGTTCTTGTAGATCTCGCTGCGCAACAGGCCGAACAGCTTGGGCAGGTTGTGGCGGCCGGTGGCGACCGGCCAGGGCGTGAAGAAATCGACCTCGCCGGTGTCGAGCCCGCTGTCCTGCTCGTCGCGGAAGCCGGAATTGAACAGCACGAAATTGCGGATGTAGTACTGCCAGCCGGTCGTATCCTTGGGGAAGAACGAGACCTTGCCGCTGGTGCCGGACGAGCAGTGCGGCCGCAGGTTCGAGCCCTGCTCGATCGCCTCCAGCCACGAGTCGAGCGAATCGCAGGCGGAGACGTCGATCTTCGAGATGTCGATCGAGGTCAGCGAGCCCAGCCATTTCGACATGCGGTCGTAGCGGCCCTGCTCGACATAGGAGGCCGAGTACGACTTGTACATCGTGTGCGGCAGGCAGGCGGCGGTGACGTCCTGGATGTCGTCGATACGCTTCAGCCCGATATCGGCGGTCAGCCGCTCGACCACCGAGATGGCGGGACGCTTCTCGGCGAAATGCCGGCGGACGAACTCGATCTGGAAATCGGCGACGTCCGCCGGCTCGAACCCGTAGGCCTGCTCGTTGTCGAGGCCGAGCACGGTGGTCGGATCGTCGAGAATGTCCTGAAGGCCCGCCATCTCTCCCCCTCCCGTCAGCGTCTTGTCTGGCGTGAGTGTGGCGTCATAAAATTAGTAACGTCAACTAAATTAATGCCCATTAACTAACTTGACGTTAGTAAATTTCTTATGCTATGGCCAAGACCAAGAAAGCGGCGTGCGCCGGACCGACGGGAGGCCATGATGAGCGATTATCTGATTCCCCTGATCATCCGAGGCGAGATCATCGAGGACGACCTGATCGGGTTCTCGGCCCGCCACGGCCAGCTCTCCTTCCAGACGCCGGATCTCCGGAAGCATGTGTCGCGGCTGATCCTCCGCGACCCCAACGATCTCGCCGACCTCTACCGCCTGTCCCTGGACGACATCATCGACTACCTGATCGAGCTCGGCCCCCGCCTCGACGTGAACCGGAACCCGCATGTCGAGCAGGCCTACCAGATGGTCATCCAGTCGAGCCACCAGACGCCCGAGATGACGCGGGTGATGTTCGAGATCTTCCCGCGGCTGCTGACCCGCGAGCACATCGAGGAATACATCGACCGCAATATCGGCCGCGCCTATCTCGAAGGCTGGGTCGACGAAACCTATTCCGACCGCCAGGTGGCGGTGCGCGCCTTCGGCGCCCGCACGGTCCACGTGATTCCGGGCAACACCTCGCTGGTCGCCATCACCACGGTGATCGCGAACGCGGTTACCCGCGGCGATGCGATCATCAAGATCCCGTCCAACGATCCGTTCTTCGCGACCGCCATGGTCCGGACGATGATCGAGATGGCACCCGACCATCCGCTGACCCGCCATGTCAGCGTCGGCTACTGGAAGGGCGGCGACGCCGAGGTCGAGCGCGTGCTCTACGATGCCAAGAACATCGAGAAGATCGTCGCCTGGGGCGGCTTCGATTCGATGCGCAGCATCCGCCAGTACCTCGCGCCGGGCATCGATCTCGTGGCCCTCGACCCGAAGATCAGCGGCTCCATCGTCGGCGCCGAGGCCTTCGCCTCCGAGGCCAATCTGCGCGACGCGGCGGCGAAGGCCGCCTTCGACATCGGCCACCACAACCAGGGCGGCTGCGCCAGCTGCCGCACCATCTATCTCGTCTCCGGCACCGACGAGGACGGGATCGAGCGCGCCAACCGCTTCGGCGAGCTGGTCTTCGAGGCGCTGCAGAACCTGCCGCCGCATCTGAGCTCGGCCCATCCTGCCTTCGACCCGGTGCTGCGCGGCGAGATCAACGGCATCCGCTACAGCGACGCCTACCGCGTCTACGGCGGCAAGGCGTCGGAAGGCGCCATCATCGTCTCGCAGGAGGACGAGGAGGTCGATTTCGCCGAGCGCCTCGACTGCCGCGTCGCCAACGTGGTGCCGGTCGACAGTCTCGACGACGCGGTCCGCCACGTGACGGTCCACATGCAGACGATCGGCGTCTATCCGGATTCCCTCAAGGCCGAGATCCGCGACGCCTGCGCGCTGCGCGGCAGCCAGCGCATCGTGCCGCTGGGCTGCGCCACCGCCGGCAACCAGATCGGCCCGTGGGACGCAATGGAGCCGATGCGCCGCATGGTCCGCTGGCTGCGCGACGATTCTATGGACCGCCCGAAGGGCTATCTGCACGTCTGAGAAGGCGGATTGCGCTTCGCTTATCCGCCCTACGCACCGGCGCTGTAGGGCGGAAAAGCGGAGCGCAATCCGCCGTTGCTCGGATCAGATCGCCGTCCAGGCGAAGACGTCCTGGGTCTCCTCCAGCGGCGTGAAGCTCTTCTCCCAGGCCGGGATGAGCTGCTCCTGCAGCGCCGCGAGCGTCCAGCCGTCCGCGCGATGCAGCGTCCGGAGCGGGCGCGGCTGGCTGTAGAGGTAGAGCTCGTTGCGCCGCACGCCGAAGATCTGGCCGGTGATCGAGCGCGCCGCATCGCTCGCCAGGAACACCGCCAGGGGCGCCACGTGGTCGCCGCGCACCTGCGCCTTGTAGACGGTATCCTTGTCGGCGGTTGCCCGTGGCGGCGACATCCTCGTGGAAGCGGCCGGGGCAATGCAGTTCGACCGCACGCCGAACCTCCCCATGTCGAGGGCGATGGCGCGCGACAGACCGACCACGCCCAGCTTGGCGGAGACGTAGGCGGCGAGGTTGCGCCGGCCGATCAGCCCCGTGCTCGACGTCATATGGATGTATGCGCCTGAGCCCTGGTCGCGGAACAGCGATGAGGCGGCGCGCGCGACGTGGAAGGCGCCGTAGAGATGCACCTTCAGCGTCAGGTCCCAATCATCGAGCCCGGTCTCCTGGAAGGGCGTCTCGCGGATGATGCCCGCATTGTTCACCACGGCGTCGAGCCGGCCGAAGGATGACAGGGCCTGCGCCACCATCCGCTCGGCGCCGTCCCATTCGGCGACGCTATCGGCGTTTGCCACCGCCATGCCGCCTGCTTCGCGGATCTCCGCGACGACGCTCTCAGCCGGGGTCGCCTCGGCGCCTTCGCCCGTCACCGAGGTGCCAAGATCGTTCACGACGACCTTAGCGCCCTCCTTCGCGAAGAGCAGCGCCACGTCCCGCCCGATCCCGCGTCCGGCGCCGGTGACGATGACCACCTTGCCTTCGATTCCCGGCGATGGCATCGCATTCCCCATGCTGCTTCGGATTACGCTCTTAGTCTCCCGCCGCGCAGGATGGCACCGCCAATTCTTCCTTGGCATCGCCGCATGCCGCCTTGGCATTGCCGGCCCGGCATAGGCAGCGCGCGTGGATCTCCATCACCTCCGATATTTCCTGGTGGCCGCCGAGGAGGGCACGTTTCACCGCGCCGCGGAGCGACTGAACCTTGCGCCGTCGGCACTCTCGCGCCGCATCCAGGATCTCGAGGCGGAGCTCAACGTCGCGCTGTTCGAGCGGATCAAGGGCAGCGTCAGGCTCTCCCAGGCCGGCCACATCTTCGTCGAGCACACGCGGCGTATCCTCGCCGAGGTCGACGCCACCGCCGACCATCTGCGGCGGCTGGCGCGCGGCCAGTCCGGAGTCCTGCGCGTCGGCCTCAACGGGATTGCGCCGCAGCTTCCGTTCGTGCCGGCCCTCTTCCGCGCGTTCCGGGCGGCTCATTCGGAGATCGAGCTCAAGCTCGTCACGCTGGGCTCCGAGGAGCAGTTGGCGGCGCTGCGCGATGGTTTGCTCGATGTCGGCTTCCTCTACACACGGCCGGAGGAGGATCCCCAGTTCCTCCACCTTCGCCTCAGGTCGCACGGATTCCTGCTCGCCCTGCCGCCGGACCATCGGCTGGCCGGCGCGGCGGATTTGAAGCTCGCCGATCTGGCAGGCGAGCCGTTCGTCCTGTTCGCGCGCGACAGCGGGCGGACCATCCACGACAGGATCATGGAAAATTGCCGGACGGGAGGGCTGGAGCCTCGCATCGTTCAGGAGACCGCCGGCGAGCATATGCAGCTCGGCCTCATTGCGGCCGGCATGGGCGTGACCTTCGTCAACGAGACAGTGGTCGCCCGCCATGCCCGGCCCGATCTTGTCTACAAGAAGGTGCTGGATCTGACTGTGGTGGAGCATCTCGACCTGACTTGGCACTGTACCGGCGGCTCGCCGGCGCTCGACGCCTTCGTCGAGCTGGCCCGCTCGCAGCCGGGCTAAGTGGAGACGACTCGCCTAGTGTTGTGACTCCAACGGTTGTCGCCTCTTTGTCGTCATGGCCGGACTCGTTCCGGCCATCCACGTCGGGCCGCTCGCCTGTTGCACGACGTGGATGTCCGGGACGAGCCCCATAGGCGTTAAGATAAGCTCGGATACGCTGGTGCGACCCCTCCCCC
>Ga0070731_10005843_pt1 | contig 10032 bp, 9 predicted proteins | sample Coa_R1_2_FD_66448 | JGI IMG/M metagenome (GOLD analysis project Ga0070731, IMG submission 66448) | Surface soil microbial communities from Centralia Pennsylvania, which are recovering from an underground coalmine fire - Coalmine... | ecosystem: Environmental > Terrestrial > Soil > Unclassified ... | reverse complement strand
TCTGGTTCCGCAGCCAGGCCAAGCGCAGCCAATTCCGCCGCCGCCAGGTCTCCTCGCGCGTGGCAACCTTCAGCGAAGCCTTCTCGTCGATCGGCTGGGCGGCGACGGCCGCCGTCGCATCCGTAAGCCTCGTGCTCGCCATCGCACCCGCGCTGATTGCGCTTCTGGTCGTCCTCGGCGCCTGGCTCATGAGCCCGCGCACCGCCGCGGCGTAATGGCCGTCTCGACGGGACAAACCCGAGTGTGATTTAACTCGTCCTCCATCCGGGCGATATGCGCCCGCCGGGGACGTGAATGAAGAATAAGCCGAACTGGGTCTGGCCGAACGGCAAGCGCATCGCCGTCGTCTTCAATGTCTGTCTCGAAGCCTGGTCGGACGGCAAGGCGCCCGGCATCAGCCCGATGGGCAATCCGCTGCCGGCCGGCGTGCTCGACACCATGGCGATCTCCTGGGCCGCCTATGGCGTCGAGGTCGGCATCCACCGGCTGATGGACGGCTTTGCCCGCCACGGCGCCAAAGCGAGCGTGATGACCAACGCCGTCATCGCCGAGCGCGCGCCCGACACGGTCAAGGCCATCGCCGATCGCGGCCACGAAGTGCTGTCGCATTCCTACGCCATGGACGTGATTCCGGCTCTGCTCTCCGACGAGGACGAGCGCAAGAACATCGAGCGCTGCACCACGCTGCTCGAAAAAGCCTCGGGCCAAAAGATCGTCGGCTGGCTGTCGCCGCGCGGCACTTCGAAGCTCTCCACGCCGAAATTGCTGGCCGATGCCGGCTATCGCTGGTACGGCGACGTGTTCGACACCGATCTGCCTTACGTCGCCAACCACGGCAACAAAAAGATCGTCGCCATTCCGCTGTCCTATGACGTCAACGATATGCCGTCGATGAAATACGGCCATCCGCCGCGCATGATGCTGGAATCGTTCAACGAGGTGATCGGCATCGCCCGCGCGCGTGATGAAGAGCTTCGCATCATCGACGTCACCAGTCATGCCCATATCTTCGGTCATCATCGCGGCGCGCATTTCTACGAGCGCATCATCGAGCAGGCGATGACCTCGCCGGATATCTGGGTCGGCACCCGCGCCGAGATCGCCGAGCACGTGCTGGCAATGACGAACACTTAGTCGTCATGGCCGGGCTTGTCCCGGCCATCCACGTCTTTGAGTTCAGAGTAAAAGAAAGACGTGGATGCCCGGCACAAGGCCGGCATGACGAGGGAGAGAGAAGAAGGTCCTCATGATTCCATTCGAAATGATGCAGCCAAAATCGCTCGAAGAGGCGGTGTCGCTGCTCGATCCCGAGGAGCCGACGATCCGCGCCGTCGCGGGCGGCACCGCGCTGATGCTTATGATGAAGGCCGGCGTGTTCCAGCCGACGCGGCTGATTTGCCTGCACGGCATCGAGCCCGAGCATTCGCGCATTACGGTTGACGGCAACGCGTTGCGCATCGGCGCCATGGCGACGTTGAGCGAGGTCGAGCACGACGCCAATGTTGCGGCGCGACTGCCGGTGCTCAAGCGCGCGATGCGGACATTGTCTAATGTCCGTGTGAGAAACGTCGCGCGCGTCGGCGGCGCGCTGGCGCACGGCGATCCGCACATGGATTTGCCGCCGGTGCTCGCTGCGCTTGGCGCGCGGGTTTCGATCTCCGGTCCCAAAGGCAATCGCGAGCTGCCGGTCGAGGCGCTGTACTCCGGCTATTACGAGACCGTTCTGGACAAGAACGAGCTGATTACCGCGGTAACGGTGCCGACGCTCGACGGACGCAAGGCGGCTTATATGAAAGTCACGTCGCGCACCGCCGACGATTGGCCGGCGCTCGGCGTTGCGGTGTCGTTTGCGCATAAGGACGGCGCGATCCACGATCCCATCGTCGTCGTCAGCGCGGCCACGGAAAAAGTCACCCGGATGGCATCGGCCGAGAAAGTGCTGCAAGGCGCCGCGCCCGACGACGCGGCGCTGGTGCGGGCCGGCGAAGCGGCTGCCGCCGAAGCGCAAATCCTCGCCGATGCCCATGGCTCCGCCGCCTACAAGCGCGAATTGCTGCGGGTCTATGTGCGGCGCGCGGTGCGGCAGGCGCTGGCCGAAGGCGCGCAGTAGGAACCGCGATGAAGCAGGTCGGGCGAGATATCCCGCGCCTCGAAGTGCGCGCCAAGGTCACCGGCCGCGCCGAATATGTGCACAATCTGCGCCTGCCCGGCATGCTCTACGGCAAAATCGCGCGCTCGACGGTGCCGCACGGCCGCATCCGCAGCATCGACACGCGCGCCGCAAAGGCCGTCGCCGGCGTGCATCGCGTCGTTACTGGCGAGGATATCCGCAAGCTGATCGCGGAGCCCTATTACGGCCCGGCGTTTCATGACCAGCCGATCCTGGCGCTCGACAAGGTGCACCATGTCGGCGAGCCGGTCGCCGCCGTGCTGGCGAGCGATCCGCATGTCGCCGAACGCGCCGCGCAACTGATCGAGGTCGAATACGAGGAACTGCCGGCGGTCTATGACGAAGTCGCGGCAATGCAGCCCGACATCGTCGTCCACGACATGTTGAAACCCGCCGGCACGTTTGCCGACCTGAAACACCTCAAGGGCCGCAAGGGCACCAACGTGGCGCTCGATTATCACTTGCGGCGCGGCGACGTCGACACGGCGATGGCACGGGCGTCGCGCGTGGTCGAGCACACCTTCAAGACCCAGCAATGCCTGCATCTGCCCTTCGAGCCGTTCGTCTCGGTTGCCGAGCCCGGCGACGGCACGCTGACCATCCACACATCGAGCCAGACGCCATCGTTCGTGCGTACCGAGATCGCGCGGCTGTTCGGCTGGCCGGAAAATCGCGTGCGGGTGAAGGTGCCGTATCTCGGCGGCGGTTTCGGCGCAAAAGTCTACGTCAAGCTCGAGGCGCTGGTCGCGGCGCTGGCCATGCTGGCGCGCCGGCCGGTGAAGGTCGCGCTGACCATGGAAGAGCAGTTCTACATGATCACCAAGCATCCGACGACGTTCCGCATCAAGAGCGGCGTCGACCCGGACGGCAAGGTGGTCGCGCGCGCCTGCGAGGTGTTTTGGAACGGCGGCGCCTACGCCGATATCGGCCCACGGGTGACGCAGAAATCCGGCTTCACCGCGCCGGGGCCTTACGACATCGACAATATCAGCATCGATTCCTATTCGCTCTACACCAACCGCACGCCGGCCGGCGCGCTGCGCGGTTTCGGCATTCCGCAACTGGTCTGGGCCTATGAGAGCCACACCGACCTGATCGCGCGCGAGCTTGGCATCGATCCGGTCGAATTCCGCCGCAAGAACATTTTACGCGAGGGCCGGCCGCAGGCCAGCGGCACGGCGATGCAGGACGCTGCCATCGCCGAGGTGCTCGACGCCATTGCTGCACGTATGGGCTGGAGCGCGCCGTTCGATCGCGGCAGCGGCACCGTTCGCCGCGGCCGCGGCGTCGCCATCGGTTTCAAGGCCTCGATCTCGCCGACCACGTCGGTCGCCATCGTCAACGTCTCCGCCGACGGCTCGACGACGCTCTACACCAGCACCGTCGACATGGGGCAGGGCTCCGACACCGCGTTCGCCCAGATGGTTGCCGAGGTGCTCGATCTGGACTCCGAAGACGTCCGTATCGTCCATCCCGACACCGACGTGACGCCCTATGACATGGGCACGCTCGGCTCGCGCTCGCTTTTCCACATGGGCAATGCGGTGCGGCTCGCCGCCGAAGACGCGCGCACGAAATTGCGCGCGCTTGCCGCCGAAGCCGGCCTGCCGGAAGGCACCAATTATCCGCCGGCGGAGATTTTCAAGAAGCGCTACGGCATGCAAGCCGGCAATGTCATCGGCACGGCGAGCTTCGTGCCGACCTATAAGTCACCCGATGCGCAGACCGGGCTGTCGGACAATGTGACGCCGTTCTGGATGATCGGCGGCGCCGGCGTCGAAGTCGAGGTCGATATCGAGACCGGTCACGTGGGCGTGACAAAACTCGTCAACGCCGCCGATTGCGGCAAGCCGATCAATCCCGGCGTGGCGCGCACGCAGCTCAGCGGCGCCGCCATCATGCAGCTCGGCTTCACGCTGTCCGAAGACATGAAGCTCGACGGCGGCCAGGTGACCAACGCCTCGCTCGCCGACTACAAGATCCCCGGCATTCGCGATATTCCGCCGATGGAGAACGTTTTGGTCGAGGCCGAGCAGCATTCGGGGCCATTCGGCGCCAAGGGGCTCGGCGAATCGGGCACCTTCGGCGTCTCGCCGGCGATCGCCAACGCCATCCACGACGCCGTCGGCGTCCGCATCACCTCTCTCCCGATCACCGCCGAGGCGGTGCTGCGCGCGTTGCGTGCGCAAGCCGGCCAGCCACTCGAGGACGAATGATGAGCATGCAAAACATCAATTTCACGCTCAACGGCCAAGCGGTCTCGGCCGACATCGAGCCGCATCGCAACCTGGTCGAGCTGTTGCAACGCTTCGACCTGTTCGGCGCGCGCGAAAGCTGCGGCCAAGGGCTATGCGGCTGCTGCACCGTGCTGGTCGACGACAAGGCGGTGTCGGGCTGCCTTTATTTCGCAACCTGGGTCGACGGCAAGAGCGTCACCACCGTCGAATCCCTCGATGCCAATGGCGCGCTGTCGATCGTGCAGCAAGCCTTCATCGATTGCGGTGCGTTCCAGTGCGGTTTCTGCACGCCGGGTTTTGTGCTCATGGTGCATCAATTGCTGAAGGAACATCCGAACCCGAGCGACGACGACATCGTTCACTATCTCTCCGGCAATCTCTGCCGCTGCGCCGCCTATCCGGAAATCATCGAGGCGGTGAAGGTCGCAGCGCGGCGATAGCGCCGGACTCAGTTCGCGTCGCGCTTCTGGACCCAGAAGATATACATATTGGCGAAAGTCGTCGGGTTCGCTCGCTCGAATGCGTGCCACTTGGCGAGATCGCTGAGCGCGCCGGCCTCCGGACATTGCTGCTGAAATTGCCGCAGCACGGGCTGCGGCAGCTGGTCGAAGCCCAAGAACGTCAAATTATGTTCGTCGAGAAACGCCTTGATCTGCGGAATCGTGAACTGGTGCTCCATGACGTTGAACAACAGATCGCGGCAGCCGCTGGTCGATGAGAAATCGCGAAACGGCGGCATGCCGAAGCGTTGCATCAGCTCCTGCCGGCATACGCGGATATCCGTGGCGCGATAGCCGCGCTCGGCGATGAAAGCGCGCGCCGCGGCCAGCGATTGCCGCGCGGTGGCGCTATAGAGGCCGACCAGCATCAGGCCGTGCGGGCGCAACAGTGAAAGCAGCGCGCGCCAGCCGGCAGCAGGATCGGCCAAGTGGTGCAGCACGCCGACAGTTTCGATGACGTCGAAGCGGCGATCGAGTGAAGCAAGTTTGAGAATATCGGCTTGCCCGTATGCGATATTGGTCAAGCCTAGCGCGCGACTTTTCCTGCGGGCGTAGGCGAGGCTCGTGCGGCTCATGTCGATCGCCAGGATGTGCGCTTTCGGAAATCGCAGCGCGCTGTCGATCGAATGCGAGCCGGTGCCGCAGCCGGCGATCAGGATGTCGACGCCGACGGTGCTTTGCGGCCACGACAGCGGCACGATGTTGAGCCGGTCGCGCAGAAAGTGCACGACCGTGGTGGGCTCGATTTGCGGGACTGCGGTCCATCGCGGGTAAGGACTTTCCTCGTATTGATTTTGCACTTGCAGCGACACGGCGTCGTCAATTGGCGTCAGCGCCGCAATACTCTTGCGGTCGGCCTCTTCCTCCAAAGGTTCGCGGATCTGCTGCGTCAACAGCCGGTCGATAGCATTCGGCCACGCACGCGCGAGCAGCGATGGCGCGCCCGGCAGGCTTTGTAACGGCAGATAGCTTGCGGTGACGATCAGATCGAGCGGAGCAATCTCCGCGCCTGTGGCGAGTGCAGCGACAACACGATCGCGCACTTGCAGCAACTCCGTCTGCTCGATGTCGCCGAGCGCAAAGACATACTCGTTGAGGAAACATTGCTGCGCCAGGGCGCAAAAGAAAGCGAGGCGATCCTCATCGATCGGTTGCCGATCAGTCTCGATCGCATGCTGCAACAGTCCGCGGCGGATGGCGGTGAGCAACCGCTCCAGCTCGAGGTCGTGGACGACCTTCGACTGCAACAGCGCCAGCAGCATAGCCTCCCGCGCCATCGCCCCCGCGCCTTGAGCGCCGAGCAACTCGGCCAGCCGGACGTGTCGCGGCCAGGCATCGGCGAGACGCTTCAATGGCGCCGTCACCGCGGCGCTTTGCTTGACGAGGATCTCCGGATCACGCAGTCCGAGCGCCATGGCATGGGTGAAATGCGCGACCGCCTCGTCCATGCGGCCGAGCGCCTGGTAGGCGATGGCGATATTGTCGTGGGCCACCGCATCGGTGCGGTCGAGTTCGAGCGCCTGGCTGAGCAGCTTCACCGCGAGCTTATTGCGGCCGCCCAGTTGCACGATGTCGCCCAGCAGCACGAGGCTGCGCAGGTGGCGGGCATCCCGGCCGAGCGCCAGGCGGCAAAGATTTTCCGCCTGGACGAACTCGCCTTTGCGGTAATGCGATATAGCTGCAGCGTAAATATCGTCGGCTTTGGCGGCTTGAGAGGGGCTGTCGGTCGCGACCGGCGACCGCGCGGATTCGGCCTGCTTGGCCGCCGCTCGTCGTGCCTTCCGGTTCATTTTCGCAGTACTTTCAAAAGACTGCGGCACTGATCCAGCGCGGCTATCCGGCTTAAACCTGGTAACGCCCCCATAGGGGCATGTTTATACGATTTTTATGACCAGGTCAGCCCGTCGGCCCGATATCGGTGATTTCGGGCCGGCAAAATTGTCGCAACCCAAATTTGTCGTGACCAAGGATCGGCAGGAAGCGCGTCAGGCGCCGTTTAACGCCGCGATAAACCGCTGCTTGATCGCATGGCCGTCGCGGATCGGCAGCACGCGTGGCACGTCTTCTTCGCTGATGCGCGCGCTGACCAGGACCGGGCCTTCGCCCGTATGCAGCAATTTGCGCACGTCAGCGGCTTCTTCGATGCGCGAGATCGCGCGGGCATGCTTGAAGCGGCAGGCCAGCGCCACGGCGACAAGATCGATGCCGGAATGGGTATGGCTCGCCTGCATGCCGGTCTCGCCGTAATGGGCGTTGTCCAGAATGACGATCGCCAGATTTTTCGGCTGCTTGACGCCGATGGTGGCGAGGCTGCCCAGCCCCATCAGCATGTCGCCGTCGCCGGTGAGCACGGCGACACGGCGCTCGGGCTGCGCCAGCGCTAGCCCAAGCCCGATCATCGCGGTGCCGCCCATGGCGCCCCAAAGGTAGAAGTTCAGCGGATGATCGCCCGCCGCGGCGGTGTCGTAGGTCGCGGAGCCCAGCCCGCTGACGACGAGGAGATCGCCGCGATCGATCAGCAGCTGCCGCACCAGTTCGCGCCGGTCGAGCATCATCATCGTGTCCATTTCTTGCGGCCGATCAGCCGTTGCGACAGCAGGATCGCGACCTGCAGATCGCCGTCGAACGCCATGTCGCAGCCGGCGCCGACGATGTCGTCGACGGCATCGGCCTCATCGATGCGATAGGTGAGAAAGCCCGCGAGCTTCAGCACGTCCTCGGTGATCGTGCCCATCGGCACCTGCCACGGATTGAACTCGCCGAACTCGCCGCGCATGGTGACCAGGACGACGCAGCCGAAGCCGCAGTTGCGCAACAGCGAAAACATGTTGATGCAATTGCCGACACCGCTCGATTGCATCAACAGCGCCGCGCGCTGGCCGCCGAGCGCGGCGCCGGCGACCAGGCCGACACCTTCCTCCTCGGTGGTCAGCACCACGTCGGCGATGGAATTGTCGCCCTGGCACAGCTGGATCAGCCGGCTATGCCCGGCGTCCGGCACATAGCCGACCTGGCGGACGCCGACGCGGCGGAAATGGCCGTAGATCGCGTCCGGCCAGGATGTCTTCATGTCGGTCGGCGTGTGCAACGCAGTTCTCACATGTCAGGGCTGAAGGCGAGGCTTTGCAAATATCGCACCGCTTACTATGGTGCGCCATCCCCCCATGCCGAAAACCAACAATGGAGACGGCTCATGGCTACCAGGCTTCGCCACATCGCCATCATCGTTCCCGATCCGGAAAAGGCCGCGACGTTTTTCGAGCAGGCGTTCGGCATGACACGGGCCGGCACTGCGCGCCGTGGCGTCTATATGTCGGACGGCGTGATGAACGTGGCGCTGCTCAAGACCGAGGGCAACGAGAAGCCCGGCCTCTATCACTTCGGCATGTGGGTCGACGACCTTGATGAAGCCGAGAAGAAGGTCACGCAAGCCGGCGGCACCTATCTCGCCGGCCGGCCGACCTCGCCGAATTCGTTCTACGAGGCAAAATATCGCGATCCCGACGGCGTGGTGTTTGATCTCACCCACCACGGCTGGGCCGGCGCCACCAAGGAAGTGACGGCGAAGACGTAATTGCCCACCTATCCTGAGCGCATCGTCGTCATCGGCGCGGGCCCCGTCGGCCTGTGCCTGTCGCTGGCGCTCGCGCAGGCCGACCAGAAGGTCTGTCTGGTCGAAGCGCTGGGCGACGATAATTTCCTCGAACAGGTGCCGCGCGCCGGCACCAATCATCCGGCCACGCTGGAAATGCTCGACCGGCTCGGGCTTTACCAAAAGCTTGAGCCGCGCGGCATCATCGCACCGGTGTTTCACTACTGGGACCGCCGCGAAGGCAAGCTGATCGCCGCGTTCGATCACGTGCATCTGAAAAACGACACCCGCTTTCCCTACGTGCTGCAATGCGAGCGCATCAAGATCGTCGAAGAGGCGCTGGCGACGGCCAAAGCGCATCCCAACATCGATTTGCGCCTATCGACTGAATTCATTGCGTTTGCGCAGGACGCCGACGGCGTGCGGGCGCACGTGAAAAATCCCGTCGGCGAGGCGGAAACGATCGAAGGCCGTTATCTGGTCAGCGGCGAAGGCGCGCGCAGTATCGTGCGCAAGGACCTCGGCATCGCCTTCGAGGGTTTCACCTACGACGACCGCACGCTGAACATCGAAGTCGCTTACGACTTCCGCCGGCACGGCTACGCCGAGCGCAATTACATTTCCGATCCGTCGGAATGGTCGAACCTGTTTCATTGGAAAGGCCCGCCGGACCGCTGGCGCGTGCATTTTCCGACCGATCCGCGCGCCGACGAGCTTGAATTGATGCGGCCGGAAGTGCTGCAGGCAAAGCTGCAAAGCTTCCTGCCGACCGGCAAGCCGTTCGATATCGTCGGCAGCAATCTGTACGTCGTGCACCAGCGCGTGGCGCAGAAATTCCGCGCCGGCCGCGCCATCCTGGCTGGCGATTCCGCCCACGTGAACAGCCCGATCGGCGCCATGGGCATGAACTCGGGCATTCACGATGCTATCAATCTCGCCGACAAGCTCATCGCCATCGCGCGCAAGGAAGCCGACGACAACGTGCTTGACCGCTACGAGCGCCAGCGCCGCCATGTCGCCGTCGCGCACACGCAGGCGCAGACCATGCGCAACAAAAGATTGTTGGCCGAAAAGGATCCGGCGGTGCGGCAGCGCAATCACGACGACTTGCGCCGCACCGCGGACGATCCGGCGCTGGCGCGTCAGTATCTCCTGCGCACGGCGCTGTTCGAGAGCTTGCGCGAAGCCGACGCGATTGCGTGATGACATGGGGATGGCGATGCGGCACGTGGCATTTTTTGCACTGCTTATGACGCTGGCCGCGGTTCACGCGGCCACAGCACAAACGGCAAGCTGGCCCGACCGGCCGATCCATTTGATCGTGCCGTTCCCGGCCGGCTCGAGCTCCGACATCGTCGCCCGTATCGTGGCGCAAAACTTAAGCGTGCGGCTCGGCCAGCAGCTCGTGGTCGAGAACCGCCCCGGCGCCAGTGGCAATCTCGGCACCGAAGCCGTCGCGCACGCCGCCGCCGACGGCTACACGCTCGGCCTTGCCAATACCTCGACGCTTACGCTGTCGCCGAGTCTGATGGC
>Ga0070731_10005842_pt1 | contig 10032 bp, 11 predicted proteins | sample Coa_R1_2_FD_66448 | JGI IMG/M metagenome (GOLD analysis project Ga0070731, IMG submission 66448) | Surface soil microbial communities from Centralia Pennsylvania, which are recovering from an underground coalmine fire - Coalmine... | ecosystem: Environmental > Terrestrial > Soil > Unclassified ... | reverse complement strand
GGACGAGGAGCAGCGGTCGGCCGGCGGCGGCATGCTCGAGCGCCTCGGCGAGCACGTCGTGCAGCCGCAGACGACCGGCGCGCGTGTCCGCCTCCGCGGGCTCCTCGAGGCGAGGGACTGCGCCGCCGAGCGCCTCGAGCAGTGGAACGAACGGCTCCCCCGGCTCGCGGGCGGAGCGACCGGCGAGGACGGTGTCGCCGCCGGCGTGCAGCTCCCCGGCGAACCGGGCCGCGAGGCGGCTCTTGCCAATCCCGGGCTCGCCGACGACCACGGCGAAGCGGACGCCTCCTCCGGCGAGCGCGGCTCGGCTCGCAACGAGGCGGGCGAGCGCGGTGGCCCGCTTGACGAAGGGCGTCGTGCTGCGCTCGGGGCGCAGCCGCGGTGGAAGCGGCGGCGGCGGACCCTGCTGAGACTCTCCCGCCCGCAGCGCGGCGGCGAGGTCGCGGGTCGCGCTCGCCGGGACGAGACCGAGCTCCCGGCGAAGCCGGGCGCGCAGGCGCTCGTAGACGGCAAGCGCCGATGCCGCCTCTCCTATCGCTGCGAGCGCGGTCATCAGTTCGCGATGGGCGGCCTCGTCGAAGGGGTCGAGCTCGGCGCCGCGCCGCGACCAGGCGAGCGCCTCTTCGGGGCTTGCGGCCGACTTTGCCAGCGCAGCAAAGGCGGCGCTGCAACGCCCGCGATGGCGGTCGCGCTCCCGCAGGACCCAGTCGTCGTCCAGGTCCGGGAGCAGCTCACCGCGCGCGAGCGGGAGCGCGGCCTCCGGCTCGCCGGAGTCGAGGATCCAGTCGAACTCGCGGAGGTCGACTGCGACGTCCCCGCTCAACTCGACCCGCTCACGGTCGGCTCGGAGCGCGGCAGCAGCCGGTCCGAGCGCCCGGCGAACCGCCGAAAGGGCCGTCCGTAGGCTCGCCCGGGCACTCGTGTCCAGCACATCCGGCCAGAGGGCGCCCGCCACGGCCGACCGCGTGTGCGGTCCTGGATGCAGCGCCAGCCAGGCGAGCAGGGCACGCGCAGGGCGGCCGGCCGGCAACGGAAGCTGCACCCCGTCGAGGTCGAGCTCGAGCGCGCCCAGCGTGCGCACGCGCAGCGTCATCGCGCGAGCCTACCCGCACGCATTACGGCCCATTTGCGCTGCGTTTGCGGTCACCACGGACACTCGGCCCACAGCTTCGAACCGAGAACAAGGAGGTCACCGATGGCAGTCGCAATCAAGCAGCAACCCGATCCGGAGGCGGTGGAGGCATTCTCCGGCCGCGCGCTCACCGACGTCGCCGGGACGATGGCAACACTCTTCTGCGTCGCAGGCGACCGGCTCGGACTGTTCGCCGCCCTCGACGAGGGTGCGGCGACCGCCGCCGAGCTCGCTCACCGCGCAGGCGTCGACGAACGCTACGCACTCGAGTGGCTGCGCGGCCTCACCGCAGCCGGTTACCTCGAGCAGGAAAACGATCGCTGGACCCTCCCGGCCGCCCACGCGGCCGTGCTGGCACGAGAGGGAGACGTCTCGTTCCTCGGCGGCGGCTACCACGAGATCGGCGGGATGCTGCCCGCGCTCGAGCGCGTGATCGAGTCGTTCCGCAACGGCGGGGGCGTGCCGCAGGCGGCGTACACCGACGACGCCTATGTCGGCATGGCCCGCTTCAGCTCGTCCTGGATCGACAACGGCCTGCTTTCGAACTGGCTGCCGCTGCTCCCCGAGCTACGCAGCCGGCTCGAGCAGGGGATCCGCTGGGCCGACGTCGGATGCGGCGCCGGTCATGCCGCGATCCGGCTCGCGCAGACGTTCCCGAATTCCACCTTCTCAGGCTTCGACGTCTTCCCGGCACAGGTCGAGCGGGCACGCGCCGCCGCCGCAGCAGCCGGTATCGCAGATCGCGTCAGCTTCGAGATCGCCGACGCCTCCCAGGGCCTGCCCGGAACCTGGGACGTGATCTCGACACTCGACGTCGTCCACGACGCGGTCGACCCCGCGGCGCTCGTTGCGGGAATCCGGCGCTCGCTTGCCGACGACGGCACCTACCTGTGGCTCGAGGTCAACTGCGCCGACGACCATGCCGACAACGCAGGGCCGCTCGCGACGGTGCTCTACGGCTTCAGCCTCCTCTACTGCATGACGACCTCGCTCGCTCACGGCGGCGCCGGGCTCGGCACCTGCGGCTGCCCGCCCGCGGTCGTCGAGCAGCTCGGCCGTGGAGCCGGCTTCAGCACGGTCGACGAGGTCCCGATCGAGAACCCGATCAACCGGCTCTACGCGCTACGCCCGTGACCCGGCGCCGCGACCTCGGTCTCCTCGCCGCTGCGGCGCTCGCTTCGGCGGCGGGAGACCTCGCGGCCGTCTCGGCGCTGGCCGTGCATCTCCAGCGGCAGACCGGCTCGGGGCTCGTCGTCGCCGCCCTGTTCGCCGCGAACTGGCTCGCGCTCGCAGTCGCCGCTCCCTGGAGAGGCGCGCTCGCCGACCGCCTCGACGCAAGAAGGCTGCTCGTCGTCGCGTCGCTCTTCCAGGCGGCGGTCGCCGTCACGCTCGCCACGACGACGGGGACCGCGGGGGTGCTGGCGCTCACCGCCCTGCTCGGCGCCGGGGCGGCGATCGCCGTCCCGGCGGAGTTCGCGCTCGTGGGTGTGACCGCGTCGGGGGGCGGCAACGCGGGCGCAGCCAACGCGAGAGTCGAGACCGCCCGTAACATCGGCTACGTGCTCGGGCCACTCGCGGGCGCGGCCTGCGTGTCCGCAGCCGGCGTCGGCGGCGCACTGCTGCTCGACGCGGCAAGCTTCGGGCTCGTCGCCGCGGTCGCCGTCGCGCTGCGAGTTCGGCGCCGGCCGGCTCCGGACGCGCCGAAGCCGCGCGCCCGCGACGGCATCGCCCTGCTCACCCGGGACCGCACGTTGCGGATCGCGGTCGCTGCCCTCGTCGGATCCTTGCTCGCGATGTCCGCATCGATCAGCGCCGACGTCTTCTTCGCGTCAAGCTTCGGACACGGCACCTGGGGCCTCGGACTGCTCCTCACCGTCTGGACCACAGGGATGACGGCAGGCGCGCTCGTTGCGGCACCGCGAATCCCGCCTGGCGTGCTCGCGACCGCGGCCGTCGCCGCCGCCGGCCTGCAGGGCGCCGGCAAGCTCGGCGCCGCCTCGATCGACCTTTTTCTACCCGCGCTCCTGCTTTACGCGCTTGGCGGTGCCGCACACGGCGTGAAGAACGTCGCTGCCCGGACGCTGATCCACGAGCGGATCGACGAATCGGCCCACGGCCGCGCCTTCGCCGCCTATGCGGCGCTGCGCAACGGCGCAGAGCTCGTCGCGCTGGCGCTTGGCGGCACCCTCGTCGGCGTAGCAGGGGGACGCGGCACCGTCGCGATCTCGGGCGCCGCCACCGTTGTCGTCGCCGCCCTGGGCCTCACCATGCTGACCACGCAAGGCTCATCCGGGAGGCGGGCGCAAAGACAGCACCCGCCTCCCGAAGAGGTCGTGGCTAGGTGACGACGATCCCGGACGGCGAGGCGCCGATCGGGCCGGCCGTTCGGCGAGGAAGCGAACTCCTGCAGACGCTCGCGCTCGGCGGGATCCTCGTGGACGCCGCCGGAGGCCGCGGCACGCCAGTGCTCTCGGGTGCCACCACGCTCGGCGTCGCCGCCGTGGGCCGTGCTCGCCGGTGGGGCGGCCCGCAGGGCTGGCGGTTACGTGTGGTCGAGCGTGCGGAGGTGTTCCAGCGTTTCGCGGGCGTAGCGGCCGAAAATGGGTTTACCGGCCAGCCGGAAGAGCGTTCCGAAGATCGCGCCTCGTGGCCCGCGTGTGAACTCGCGGACCCAGATCATCTCGACCCGGCTTCCACCCGCGGTCGGGCTCGCTCGTAGCTCCCAGCTGCTACCGGGTGCGGCGTAGACGTTGGAGCTTGTGACGATCGCTTTGACCGAGCCGGGCCGCGACCAGTCGTAGCGGCATCGCTCCCAGTTGACGCCGATCCCAACGGGTGTGCCTTCGGTGACGTCGGCCCAGTCTTCGCCGAGATCGTGGACGTCGAAGTGGTCGAGCCGGACCGCCGAGAAGATCTGGGCCCTCCGTGCGGAGAAGTCGTGGCCGGAGGCAAGCACACGATCGGGCGGCAGGGGGCTGTCCGCGACGATGTGAATCGTCGTCATCGCTTGCCCCGGCGCTCGAGGAAGTCGATCATCGCGGTGATGCCCGCGCCGGTGATCACGTGTCCGGTGTTCGGCAGGACCGCCAGCTCGCCGGCTCGGAGTGATCGGTAGGCGGTCACGGCTTCCTCGGCCGAGCAGAACTCGTCGCGGTCGCCGCAGAGGATCAGGGTCGGCGCTTCGATTCTTTCGAGGTCTGCGAACGCGTAGCCGGGCCAGTGGGTCGTACGGTCGAAGGCGAGCTCGAGGTAGGTGCGCCAGTAGCCGGCGCCTTGCGCGTCGTCCTGGTCAGCCTTCATCCGCTCGAACATGGCGCGCATCGGCTCGGACTGGGCAAAGGAGCGCTCGACGGCGTCGGGGTCGGTCTTGGTCGCATCCGCGCTGCCGCCCAGGAGTTCCCGCATGATCTGCATGCTCGCCGCGTGCGGGTTGAAGGGGTCGTGGCCGGCCTGGTTGACGAGCGCGCCGACTGCCTCGGGGTTGCGGATGGCGAGGATCGTCGCGGTGATAGCGCCTTCGCTGAAACCGGCGACGAGCGGCCGTTCGAGTCCGAGCGCCTCGATCAGCGCTGCGACATCGTCGGCGAGTAGCGCAAACGAGATCGACTCGTCGCCGGTGTGCGCGGTGCGTGCGCAGCCACGCGTGTCCGGGGCGATCACCCGGAAGCGGTCGGCAAGTCTGTCGAGGTGCGACGCGTAGGAAACTGGCACGCCCTCCCAGCGCCGGCTGCTGGAGACAAGGCCGCCGTGCAGTAGCAGAAGCGGCCGTCCGCTACCGCACGCGATGTAGTGAATATCAATGCCGTTTGCACGGATCTTCTCGCCGTGCTCGACTGTGGTTTCCATGAGTCGAGCGTACGAGCTGCGGGGCGCCTGGTCGATCCGGCGTTTACCGGATCTTCTAGAGATCTGCGATCAGCCCGTGCTTCACTGCGTACAGGCTGGCCTGCGCACGGTTGGAGACACCGCTCTTCGCATAGATGTTCTCGACGTGACTGCCTGCCGTCTTCGGCGAGATGACGAGCTGCTGCGCGATTTGCTTGTTCGAGAGCCCGCGCGCGAGCAGTCGCAGCACCTCGACCTCACGCGCGGTCAGTCCTGTCGGCCGATCACGACGCCGCTGCAGACGGTGCCCTGAGGCTCGAAGCACCGCGTCGACGGCGTCGCCATCCAGGCGACTGGCGCGCGCCTCGACGCCAAGCTCCTCTGCCGCCTGCTCCGGTGTCGCGGCCGCACGGTGCGGCCGCGGCTCGGTCAGCGCCTGATACACGTCCGCCGCTGCAAGAAGTCGCGCGGCGGGAGTGATCATCCCGCCGGAGAGCCCGCGGGGATAGCCGGAGCCGTCCAGTCGCTCCTGGTGCTGGGCCGCGATGGCCGCCACCGGCGCGAGCGCGGGCGAGAACGACAGCATCCGCTCGCTGAGATACGGATGGAGCCGTACACGCTCGACCTCCGTCGGGTTCAGCAAACCGGGCTTGTCCCAGATCGCGTTCGAGACCCCGAGTCGTCCGAGATCGTGAACGCACGACGCGCGGCGAAGCACGCGGCCCTCCTCGGCAGAGAGGCCGAACCCGATCATCGCCGCGGAGCAAAGCGCCGCGACGTCGGCCGCGTGCCCCAGCATCCAGGGGGACTTCAACTCGGCGAACTCGCCAACTGCCGCCAGCGCCTCATCGACCTGCTCCTCGCTCAGCTCGCGCGCCAGCGACGGCTCGGCATCGATCACCACCTCCCAGCTCGACGCCGACTCCAACTCCTCGAACAACGCGGGCGCCTGCTCGCAGAACAGGTCGACCAGCGCCGGGTCGAACTGCGTCCCTCTGCGCTCGCGCGCGACATCGAGCGCAGCCTCCAGACCACGCGTGCGTTCGAACACCTCGACGACATCCGCCAGATTCATCAATCGCGAAGGAAGGGCGAGCTCATCCCCCTTCAGCTTGAACGCGCCCTTCCCGTCCCAGCGTTCATAGCTCTGCCGCAGACTCTCCCGCACCGCGTCGCTCAATCCCAGTCGGGCGGCCAGCTCGTCAGTCGCTCGATAGTGGTTCTCGGCCAGGCTCTCGAGGTCGCGCCGACCGTCACCGAGGAACGACACCCCGACTCGCGCTCGTTCGACCAAGGGCCGGCCCGAGCCGCCCACGTGCTTCAGCACGAACGCCGCCGCCTGCCTCGGCCGACCGAAGTCGTACCCGTAGTGCGCGTCCTGCTTCGACGACAGGTCATCGCCGAACCACTTCGCCTGCTCGTATGCGTCGGTATGGCAACCTACCCACGCCAGCAGCCCCGAGTAATAGAGAACGCCTCGCTCCTGGCTCTTGAGCCCGAGGTGCTCCGAGAGTCTCAGCGCAAGCAGGCAAGCCCGGATCATGTGCTCCATCGGCTGCCCCAGCCCCAGATCCGTTCCCAGCGAGAGCACGGCAACGATCTCGGCGAGGCGAATAGGGGGATTCTCGATCGTCGTCACTCGAGGCGAGTCTACGATGCCTTCTCCGGTCGAGATCACTCCCCTCAGGCGCCCGGCTGGCGTCTCGGCGGGGTCACGAGGTGTCCTGCGAGCTGGCCGAGCAATGCGCTCCCGCTCTGAATGCTCGAGCCCGTATCAGCCCCACCGCTCCAGAAGCAGGCGTGTGTACCAGTCCTCCCAGCGTTCAGACGGCTGCTCTTCGACGTAGTCACGGTCGAACTGGACGAGCGCGTGAACAAGATGGCTCCGAACGGGTGTCTCCGCCAGAAGTTGCGGTAGCTCTGACAGATCCAGCAGCCAGTCGGCATACCAGGAGGCCCAGTCGGGATCGTCGCCGTCGACGATTCGATAGACGACGTGATGTGTCTCCGCGGCCTCGTGAAGCAGGGCGGCGACTCGGTCTGCGGTAGCTGCCATCTCACGGACGACGATACTTCGGCGGAGACCGAGCCGCTACCTCGCCGAATTCAGACTTTCGCTCGACCCTTCGCGCCTCAAGAGCACCAGAAGCTCCCGCAGAGGCGGATCACGCCGCGTAGTCCAGCCGTGAAGAGTGATTCCTTGTCACGACTCCTGGGCAGTGAGGGTGGCGAGCCGCTCTTCGCCGACGAGGATCCTCCATGGCTCGACGCTGACGGTGAGTAGCTGCTGGCTGGCCAGCCAGGGATCGTCTACGAGGTGCTGGTGGATCCCTGCTTCGTCTTCTCCGTCAGCGATGAGCAGGACGCGGACGCGGCCGTGCTCGGTTCCCGCGAGCGGACCGGCGAGCAGAACGACTCCCTTTTTCGCGAGTCCGTTCATGAACTGGGCGTGCTCGTCGAGGGCCGGTTGGTCGTTGATCCCTCCTGCTGCCCAGCCGAGGCTTGCTTCGCGGATGACGGCGAAGAGGCTCATGCTCGCGCGATCAGGTAGTGGTACTCGTTCGAGAGCAGGTAGCTCCCGTCTGGCCTGCGGTAGCGAGCCAGTCCGTCGATGATCGCGCTCTCGAGCTCCTGTTCGCGTTCGGGGCCGGCGATGACGGCGAGACCCGCGACCGCGAGCATGGCGCGGCCAAGGGTGGCGGCATCCGGGTACGTGAACGCCCAGGTTGCGTCGAACTCGTCGTGTGGCGTGAGCCTTGACCGACTGGCCAGCTCGCTCAGCAGCCCGGGCTGGGAGAGATCTGGATCGGGAGGTGCGTCGGCGGGGCGTGGTGGCAGGAACGGCCGTGCGACCTGTTTCATCGCCTCGAGGTCGCAGCGCTCGTGCGCGCCCCACACCTGGATCACGACGGGTGAGCCGGGCTTGGCGACGCGTCCCGCCTCGCGAAGGGCGCCGACCATGTCGTTCGCAAAGAAGAACGAGTTGAAGCCGGTTACGAGGTCGAAGCTGTCGTCGTCCCACGGGAGTTCCTCCATCTCGCCCACGCGGAGATCGGCCTCCGGCAGGCGCGCGCGGGCGAAGCCGATCAGCGCCTCGGACGCGTCGAGGCCGCTCGGCTTGCCGGCGCGATCGGCGGCCAGGCGCAGGAATGCGCCGGCTCCGCAGCCGAGGTCCAGCACGCGCCAGCCAGGCTCGAGTCCTGTGCGCTCCAGGGCCGCTTCGTAGGTTGGCAGCTGCATGTCCTCGCTGAGCGCCCAGTCGGCTGGACGCGCGCCCCAAAGCGGCCCCCAGCGGGACGCGCTGCCGGTGCCAGTGGCTGATGCTGTCGACATCGCCGCTCCTCTCGCTAGACTATGATGTGTAGTTATAAACTATGTCTCATAGCTCTGTCAATCAAGAGCTGTCGCTCTTCTCGTACGAGATCCTCGGTCTCGTCGGCAAGATCGGCGCCGGCGCGCACGACCTGCTGCGCATGGCCAGGCACGGGCGCATCCTCGCTTGGGCCGGCGAGAGCCAGTACTACGTCGAACCGAAGCGACTTGCAAAGCTCGGCTACCTCGAGGCACGCAAGGAACCGGGCAAGACCCGAGAGCGGACCGTCTACACCCTCACCGAGAAGGGCCAGAACGCACTCGCCGAGTACGCGCGCACACCCGTCACCGTTACCCCGCTGCGAAGCGACGCGCTCCTCCGGCTGCTGATCTGCGACCTCGTCGGCGAGAAAGCCACGCGTGAGAGCCTCGCCACCCTACGCGCGGACATCACCGACCTTCGCGCCCGTCTCGACGACTCCGAGCGACGCGCCCGCAAGCTACCGCACCGCGAGAAGTACCTTCTGCTCGTGATCGACTTCCTCCTCGGATTCCTCCAACTGCACGAACAACTCGTCGACGACGTCGAGCGCGAACTCGCACCCCGGCGAAGTCGAACGAGGCCAGATTCCGTGACCTGAGTGGCCCGTGGAATCACGCACACGAGCGTCGCGACTATGCGGGCGCCCACTCCGCTGATCGACGCTGCACATCACGTCGCTCGACGCCGACCTCTCCTCACTGCCTGGCGGAGGACATTGGCGCGTGCACGTCCGCGGACAGCCGGAGATCCGTCACGAGCAGCAGGCACGGAACGGCGGCCTTGCGTTAACGAAGGTCGAGGAACGATCGCCGAGCTGCCGCCAGCCCCTGACGCCGTAGGTCGTGACTGAGCTCCCGGAGAGGGCGCGGGGACCCCATAGGCTTGCAGCGCTCGAAACCTGGACGATGCGACGGTCGCCGTTCTAGGATCGCCTTCAACGGGTTGCCTTACACCAATCGAAGGAGGCTGAAATGGCAGGTGTCGAGATAGGCGACTTCGACTCGCCCGACGAGACTCGGACGCCGGACAAGACAACGGTCGAGATCGTTCGGATGGGCAGCGTGGCCGCGTCGCGAATGAGACTGGAGCCGGGCTGGAGATGGTCGGAGTGCATCAGGCCGGTCGTCGGAGGCGAGCGCTGCCAGGCCCACCATGTCGGTCTCTTGCAGTCAGGCAAGATGCACGTCGTTCACGAAGACGGGACCGAGCAGGCCATCAGTGCTGGGCAGTCATACGTAATCGAGCCCGGGCACGATGCCTGGGTCGTCGGCGACGAGCCCGTCGTCGGCTTCGAGTTCGACTCGCGGACGGCCGAGGATTACGCCAAAGGCTGACCGCGAAATCTGATCACGATCGGCACGAACGCGTCCCTGCTCGACTCGACGTGCGCGTCGTCAGCTTAGCGACGGGCTGACTGCCTAACTGAGCCCCAATTTTCTCGACGCCGCGAGCGAACAAGACTCCGCTCGACAGCCACCCAACCGTTCGCGTCCGTTCGCGCAGACGTGCGCAAAGGAGGCCGCGCGCTGCGAGAGGTTTCCTTCGTCGGTCGTTGCCATAACTAGCGCGGCATTGCCAGAACAGGCAGCCGGACTGGTCCTTTTGCAGGGAGTTCTATGGGCGGAGACGGGCTAAGTAACGAGCGTGGACGACGGTGAACGAACCGTCGCGGGTCCCTCTGGTCGCTTGACGGCGCCGAGCGACTCCTGGCTACCGCCTC
>Ga0070731_10005841_pt1 | contig 10033 bp, 9 predicted proteins | sample Coa_R1_2_FD_66448 | JGI IMG/M metagenome (GOLD analysis project Ga0070731, IMG submission 66448) | Surface soil microbial communities from Centralia Pennsylvania, which are recovering from an underground coalmine fire - Coalmine... | ecosystem: Environmental > Terrestrial > Soil > Unclassified ... | reverse complement strand
TAAAAAGAGTTTGGTCTTGACGTCGACGTTCTCGACGATCGCTTCGATGACGAGATCGCACGAGCGCAGATCGGAGACGCTCGTGGTCGTCTTGATGCGGCCGACGGTTGCGTCCCGGTCGGCCTGCGACAGTTTACCTTTCTCCACGAACTTATCGAGCGATTTGGTGATTCCGGTCATTCCGCGCTCGAGCGGCTCTTTGGCGACCTCCATCAGCACGACGTCGAAACCGGCAGACGCGCACGTTTGGGCGATGCCGCTTCCCATCAAGCCGGCGCCGCAAACGCCGACGGTACGGATCTCAGACACGGGGACTCCTTCCTAAGGTCAAATCTCTTAAGCTTCAATAAAGGGCGCAGGTGCATTCGTTGCGTTGCAGGGAAGCCACCTTTGCCCTATACTGAGGGCTGCCGCTTTGGTCGCAATGGAGGTTTGAACGTACGTGCGTACGGCCTATCACGAGGCGTTGGAGGGAACTCGGCTGGACGTCGTCCGGCTGGGAGCGCTGGTCGGCGATGCGATTCGGGTCGCAGTCGAGGCGCTGGATAATCGCGACGCCTCGGCGGGAGCGCGAGTGGTGGCCGGAGACGACGCCATCGACGATTTGCGGCGGCGCGTCGAGTCGCACTGCATCGAGTTGATTTGGCGCCAGCAGCCCGTGGCCGGCGAGCTCCGCGAGATCGCGGCGATGCTCGAAATTGCCACCGACCTCGAGCGGGTCGGCGATTACGCTGTGGATATCGCGAAGAATGCCATCAAGCTCTCCGACCAAGCCATGCGCCCGCAAAAAGTCGAGATCGACCGTATTGCCAGCGTCGCACACTCGATGCTGCTCGACGCGATGCGTGCGTACACCGAGCGCGATGCGAGACTCGCCAGCGACGTCATCGATCGCGACGATCAAGTCGACAAACTCTACAAGCGCAGCATCAAGCTGTTGCAAGAAGAGATGCGGATGGATCCCGAGATCATTCGCCCGGGCACGCGCTACTTATTCGTGCTGGCATCGCTCGAACGCGTCGGCGACCGTGCGGGCAACATCGCTTGGCACACGAAGGACATGATCGGCGCCGAGTGATTCCTTCAATCGCGCTGCTGGCGGCACTGGCAGCGGGCACCCCTTCGGTTAGTACCGGAACGTACCGCTACACTGCAAGCATCGACGGCCAGCAGGCCGGCGCTTCGAGCATCACCGTAGCGCGCGACGACAGTTCCACCACCATCGACGAAAGCGCCTCGGGGTCCCTGGCCGGAACGGCATTCGTAGGGAAGGCCAAACTCGTACTCGGATCCGATCTCGCGCCGCTTCACTACGACGGCGACTACGACATCGGCGGTCAGCGCAGCAGCGCGACGGCTTCGTTAACTTCGACGTCGGCGACCATATCGACGAGCGCCACGGGAAACAAGCCTCAACCGGTCGACCTCGACACCCACAGCACGCACTTCGTCGTCATCGAGCCCGGGTTGCTCTCGGGATTGTTTGCTTTACCGGCGCAGATGGATGCGTGGAAGGATGCCGGCATTACCGTTATCGCGCCGGCATTCGGGCAAGCGCGAGCGATCGCGCCGGACGCACCGGGCGGCGCAGCGGCTCGTCCTGCGGACGTTCCATCCGGCGACGTGGCACTGACCTTCTCATCGGCGCCTTCCTTTACTATATGGTACGATCCGGCCACGTTCGTGCCCGACGAGATCGTCGTCCCTTCGCAAAACGCGATCGTAACGCGCGTCCATACATAGCCAATGTCGCAGCAGCGCCGTACGTTGGAGCGCGCGCTCAAGGACGTTGACGGCCGCCTTCGCAACCATCCCGGCGCGGTCGAGCTGAAGTTCGAGCGCGCGCGCCTGCTCGAACGCTTAGGGCGCGTCGATGAGGCTCGGCTGGGTTACGTCGAAATTCTCGGGCGCGACGCAGGGCATTTCGGCGCGCTCAACAATCTCGGGATGCTCCTGTTCCAGGCCGGCATGCGCGACGACGCGTTCACCTGTTTCAATGCAGCGGTAGCCAAACATCCGCGCAATCCGCTGGGACGCGCAAATCTCGGCTTATTGCTGCTTCGCGGCGGCGACGCGCAACGCGCGCGAGAACAATACGAGATCGCGGTCGAGCTCGATCCCGAGAACGCCGAGTCGCGGCGCGGCCTGGCCTTGGCACTTCAGGCGCTCGGCGAAGACGAGCGCGCCGCGCCCCACGCGCAAGCCGGCTTCGCTAGGCAACCCGTGATGAAGCTGCCGTATCGCGGTAGCGGAACGGGAACGCGGTTGCTGGCGATCGTGTCGGCCGGTCCGGGGAACGTGCCGCTCGAGCGTTTTATCGACGATCGCGTCTATGCGGTGAGCAAAGCCGTTGCGGAATACTGCGACGAGTCGACGCCGCTGCCCGAGCATGAAGCCGTGCTCAATCTCATCGGCGACGCCGACGCAGCCGGCGACGCGCTCGAAGCGGCGCTCAAAATCGCGCAGCGCTCGGGCGCGCCCACGATCAACGATCCAGCAATGGTGCTGGCGACCGGACGTGCGGCGAACTCGGCGCGCTTGGCTACCATCGCAGGCGTCGTCGCTCCAAAGACCTTTGCGATGCGGCGCGCGTTTTTTGAGCGCGACGGCGCAGCTGCCGAGCTCCTGCAACGCGGTGTGACCTTCCCCTTGTTGCTGCGCTCGCCGGGATTTCACACCGGACGGAACTTCGAGCTCGTCGAGCGCAGAGAAGCGCTTGCCACGATTGCCGCAAGTCTTCCCGGCGACGAATTACTGGTCATCGAATACGTCGACACGCGCGGTTTCGACGGTAACGTGCGCAAGTATCGCGTCATGCTGGTGGGCGGGCGCGCGTATCCGCTGCACTTGGCGGTCGCACCGCAATGGAAAGTCCACTACTTTTCTGCCGACATGGAACGAAATCCGCAGCATCGCGCGCAAGAGGAAGCGTTTCTGCACGACATGCACGCAACGCTCGGTGCGCCGGCGATCGCCGCAATTGAAAGAATCGGCGCGACGCTGAATCTCGACTATGCCGGGATCGATTTTGCGATCGACGCGAGCGGCAACGTCGTCGCGTTCGAGGCCAACGCCACGATGATCGTTCCGGCCGCCGCGCCCGGCGCGCCGCAGTACCGTCAGACTGCAATCGGCCGCATCGAACAAGCCGTGCACGACCTTCTCGCCGCGCGTACTGCGGTTACGCGATCGCCCCGCTCCTAACGACGCGCGCGGGCACGCCCGCGGCGGTTGCATAGGGCGGCACGTTCTCGGTGACGACAGAACCGGCAGCAACGATCGCATGATGTCCGATCGTTACGCCGGGAACGACGATCGTGCCGGAATAGATCAGCACGTGATCTTCGATGCGGATCGGCGCGCAATCGATCGTTAGCGGAAGGTGAGGGTCGCGCTGTTCCGGTGGAACGCGGCGCCCCTGCTGCGACGTCAAGTGCACGTGCGCTCCAAGGTGAACGTTGTTGCCGATCTCGATGCCGCCGCCTCCCCAGAGAACGCTGTACGGGCCGATTTCCACGCAGTCGCCAAGGTGAATGTAGCCGCGACCCTCGTTCACGGTCGACGCACTGAGATAGGCGCAATGGTCGATGAACACCCCCTCCCCCATGGTCATCCGTGCCGAGCCTCTAATGAGAACGCCGCTGGCGAACCGGACGTTCGGAAACGCCGATCGCTCCGTCTCGTTGGCGATCGCGATGCGCACGACGTCGCATAGGGCGCGCCATAGAACCGCGATTCGCCGCACGAATCTCATGTGAGCAGCGTACCCCTCGGGCAGCCGAAAACCGCAGGCCAGGCGTCCCATCGCATGCGAGGCCTTCGTCCCTGCCAATTGACCGTGAGGAACCTCGTCGTGCGTGGCGGCGCGACGCTACGATTTTGTCGAGCCCGCTTCTAACACGAGGAGAAACACGATGCGAGTGTCGACTCGCCGGTGGTCCGCCGGTTGCGCGATCGCGCTGTTAGCCGCGTTGCTGAGCGCCTGCAATGGTGGCTCCGGCACGAACGGCACGATCCCGTCTAACCCGGTTCCGCCGGTCATGCAAAACCAGATGGCACCTGTGCTGGCGCCCGACCTTTCGGACGACAGCGCATCGCCCGACACGCTGAGCCCAATTAATACCTATCCCGGCGAGATCGTCGGGACCGACAACATGTTCAAGCCGACCGACGGCGACACGCCCACCGGTGGTCACGGCCGTATAGTCGGGAAGCTGAAATGCTCCCCGAGCGAATATCTCACCGACTATCACGTGCACCTCTATCTCGGCGTCATCTACCATGGCAAGCAAGTAGCCTTGCCGGATGCGATCGGGTTAGTGAAGCCCGGACCGGAGAGCAACGGTTACATCACGACGGCCGAATGCTTCTATTACATTCACACGCACGACGCATCGGGAATCATCCATATCGAGGACCCGAAGGCGCTGCCGCCCAGCGCAACGCCGTACACGATGGAATCGTTCCTGAAGCTCTGGGGCATAACGGTAACCAAGACGAGCTTCGCCCGCTTTACGGGTAACGTTCACGTCTTCGTCGGAAACGTTGCCGCCCTCGGTCAAACGACGGTTTCGACCTACGCACCGTTCGCCAAGCCGTCAACCATGGGCACGATACCGATGCGCTCGCACGAAGTCATCTGGGTCGAGATCGGCAAGCCGCTCATCAAAGCGTCGCAACTGCCGCCCGTCACGTTCTACATGGAATACTAGCCAAGCGACCCGGAAGGCCCAAAGAATCGGGGTGCTATGGCACCCCGATTCGGGCCCGTGTCCGTCCTAGAGCTTACACACCTTCCGCCAATAGAATCGGTGAAGATGAAGATCGGTATGGGCGAGCAGCCGCACGCGCGCGGCATCCGGCCCGAACTGCGCTACGGTTTGCTAGTCGGTGACTTCGCGCTGTCCGTTGCAGCCGTAGCGCTCGCGACCCTGATCGCCGACGTGCACTCCGCGACGTTGGCTCAGCTGGCGCTGGTAGCATCGCTCCTCTTCTTGACCGGTTCGTATCTGCAGTTTCGCTTCGAGAGCGCGCGCACGTTCGATTTTCACGACGTCATTCGGCTGCTGGCCGGGGCGGTAGCGGGTGCGATCGTGGCTTTCGTCTGCATCTGGCTCGTACCAAGCCCGCTGCGTCATGCGTCCGGGCGGCTGGTTGCGGTGAGCGCGATGATGGCGTTCACGCTGCGCATGTTCGTGCGCATCGGGCTCGTGTTGATTCGCACCAAGATTTTGACGCACCGGCCGAACGCGCAACGGGTGATCGTCGTCGGCGTCGGTCTGCCGGCGTTCTCTCTCATACGATCGATCCAAGAGGATCGCGATCTGCCGATCACGGTCGTAGGGTGCGTCGACGACGGCATAGCGATCAAGCGCGTCGACGGCGTTCCGATTCTGGGACGCATCGAAAACTTACCCAAGCTCATTGCGCGCTGGCAGGTCGCGTCGGTGATCGTCGCTATCCCCGCGCCTTCGCTTCAGACGATTAACCGAATCAAAGCGCTGTGCAACTCAGCGCACGCCGGCTCGAAGGGACCGCCGACGGTCAAAGTCGTCCCGGATGCCATCGAGCTGCTGAGCGACCGAGTCACGGTGTCGCGCATCCGCGACATTCGGCTCGAAGACGTCCTGGCGCGCGAGCCCGTGGTCATCGATACCGCGGCCCTTCGTCCGCACCTCGAAGATCAAGTGGTGTTGGTGACCGGCGCCGGCGGGTCGATCGGTTCCGAGCTGTGCCGCCAGATCGTCACGTTCGAACCCAAGCTGTTGGTGCTGCTCGGGCACGGTGAGAACAGCCTGTTCGCAATCGAGCAGGAGCTCCGATACAAGTACAACTTCACAAGATCGAAGGTCGCATTGGCCGACGTTGCCGATGCAGCGGCCGTTCGCTCGATCTTCGGACGATACTACCCGCGCGTCGTCTTTCACGCGGCCGCGCACAAACACGTACCGATCGTCGAAAACAATATCTGCGAAGCCGCTCGCAATAACGTGTTGGGAACGCGAACGGTGGCACTGGCCGCCGCGGCAACGGGCGTGGCGAAGTTCGTGCTGCTCTCGACGGACAAAGCGGTCAACCCGACCAGCGTCATGGGCTTGACCAAACGCATGGCCGAGCTCATCTGTCAATCGTTCGCCGGCGGAAGCTCGACGGAGTTCGTGGCGGTTCGTTTCGGCAACGTGCTCGGCAGCCGCGGCAGCGTGATCCCGATCTTCAAGCAGCAAGTCGCGGTCGGCGGACCGGTCACGATCACGCATCGTGACATGAAGCGATACTTCATGACGATACCCGAAGCGGTTGCGCTGGTCTTGCAAGCCATGTCGATGGGACGCGACGGCGAGGTCTTCGTGCTCGACATGGGCGACCCAATTCGCATCATCGATCTCGCCGAATCGGTCATTCGTTTGAGCGGATTTACGCCGTACGACGATATCGACATCGTTGAGACGGCGCTGCGGCCGGGCGAGAAGCTGTTCGAAGAGATCCTGACAAACCGAGAAGATTTTAGCCGAACGAGCCACGAGCGCTTGTTCATCGCTAAACAGGACCGGCTGGATTACGCCGAGCTAGGCAAGGCCGTGCTGTCGCTCAATCACGCAATCCACACGTCCGATTGGCGCAGCGCGATAAGCGTCATGCGAGCGTTCGTCCCGGAGTTTACGCCGGGCGCACACCTACAGATTCCGGATGGAGCCGCCGCACCCGCACGCCAGAGCGCGGTAGTCGGTACGGTGGAAAAATTTGCTATTGAGACTTCGGGGTAATAATGGCCGTTCAGCTCATCGAACCAGTCCCGCTGCGCTTGAGCGCGTTGAAGAGGAAGATCGCCGATCGTACGGCGCGCATCGGCGTGGCCGGCATCGGGTACGTCGGCTTGCCGCTGGCAGTCGAGAAAGCCAAGGTCGGTTTTACGGTCGTCGGATACGACCGTAACGCCATTCGCGTCGATCAGCTCAACCAAGGCTTGAACTACATTCGCGACGTCGACGATCGCGAGCTCGCCGAGATGGTCGAGTCCGGGCATCTGAGCGCGACCGGGGACTTCGCCGAGCTCGCACAATGCGACGTCATCATTATCTGCGTGCCGACGCCGCTAACCGCGAACCTCGATCCGGACATCTCGTACATTCGAGCGGTAGGCGAACAGGTCGCCGAGCGCTTACGGCCCGGTCAGCTCGTCTGCCTCGAGAGCACCACCTATCCCGGAACGACGGACGGAGTGCTGCTGCCGATTTTGGAGCGTTCGGGATTGCGCGTCGGTGAAGATTTCTTTCTCTGCTTCTCGCCCGAACGAGTCGATCCCGGAAACGCGCGTTACACGACCAAGAACACCAATAAGATCGTCGGAGGCGTGACGGCTGCCTGTCTCGATGCGGGGACGAGCTTCTACGAGCAGACCATTCTCGAAGTATTGCCCGTCTCTTCGCCCAGGGTCGCCGAGCTCACCAAGGTTTTTGAAAACACCTTTCGCGCGGTCAACATCGCGCTCGTTAACGAGATGGCGATGCTGTGCGACCGGCTCGGCATCAATATTTGGGAAGTGATCGATGCCGCATCGACCAAGCCGTTCGGAATCATGCGCTTCGATCCCGGACCGGGTGTCGGCGGTCACTGCATCCCGCTCGATCCGTTCTATTTGGCGTGGAAGGCGCGGGAATACGACTTTCACGTCCGCTTCATCGAGCTCGCCGGCGAGATCAACGTCGGCATGCCGTACTTCGTACGCGAAAAGATCGTACGCGCGCTCAACGAGCGCGGCCGCGCGATCAAGGACGCCAAAATCCTGATCGTGGGCGTCGCCTACAAGCGCGACGTGGACGACTGCCGGGAATCGCCGGCGGTGAAGGTCATGGAACTGCTGGCCAAAGACGGCGCGAACATCGCGTATCACGACGCGCACGTGCCGAGCTTCATGACGCACGACGGCACGTTTTGGCATTCCGTTCCGTTGTCGAAGGGCGCACTGGAGTCGTCGGACTGCGTGCTGATCTTGACGGATCACTCCCGCGTCGATTACGAAGCGATCGTGCGGCACGCTCCGCTCGTGGTCGACACGCGGAACGCAACCAAGGCGGCTCGCAGCAAGCTCAACGGCAAGCCGTGTGAAAACGTGGTGCTGCTATGAGCGCGAAACGCCCGCGCATCGGCGTCGCCGGCGCCGGGAAGTGGGGGATGAACCTGATTCGCGCGTGTGCGAATCTGGGCGTGCTCGCCGCCGTGTGCGACAACGATTTACATCCGCTCGAAGAAGTGCGCGCGCACTACGACGGCGTGAAGGTGTTTTGCGACTACGCGACCATGCTTTCGCTTGCCAAGCTGGACGCGGTCGTGATTGCAGCGCCGGCACAGTATCACGCGGCGATGGCATTGACCGCAATCGCTGCCGGTTTGGACGTCTTCGTCGAGAAGCCGCTCGCACTCACGGTTCGCGACGCGGAGCGCGTCGTCGACGCCGCACGCGAGGCCGGATGTAAGCTGGTGGTCGGACACGTCTTGCTGTACCACCCGGCGGTCCGTACGATGCTCAAGTTCGTGGCCGACGGAGGTATCGGCACGCTGCGGCACATGCGCTCGCGCCGCGTGAGCTGGGGGCGGTTGCGCTCCTACGAGGACGTTTGGTGGAGCTTCGCTCCGCACGACGTGGCCGTGATGCTCGAGTTGTTCGGCGAAGAGCCCGCGACGGTTACGTGCGACTCGAGCGCGTTTATCCGTCCGCACATTGCCGACGTCACGTACGCGGATTTTCGCTTTTCGCTCGGGCGCAGCGCCCATATCGAAGTCGCGTGGATCGACCCCGATAAGGGACAGCGCATCGACGTCTTTGGCTCCGCAGGCGTGTTGACGTTCTCGGAATCCGGGCGTGAGAGCCGTCTCACGCTAACGCCGTGCGGCGACCGGCTCAACGCGCGCGGTGAGGCGGAACTGACACGCGAAGAGGCACGCGAGCTCGCGTTTCCCTCCGGCGAGCCGCTGGCAATCGAAATCGAAGCGTTCTGCCGCACCGTGCGCGGCGGCCGCCTGCCGCCATCGCACGGCGAAGAGGCGCTGTCGGTCGTTCGAACGGTCTCAATGATTCACGAAATTGCGGAAGGCTCGGTCGAAGCGGAGGCGGCGCGATGGGCAGTGTAGCGCAAGAAACGCGGTATTTCGTCCACGAGAGCGCCTATGTGGACGAGCCGTCGGCGATCGGGGACGGAACGAAGATTTGGCATTTTTCGCACGTGATGGCGGGCAGCTCGATCGGGCGCGCGTGTACGATCGGCCAGAACGTATCGATCGGTCCGCGCGTGCGAATCGGCAACCGCGTGAAGATTCAAAATAACGTCTCGGTTTACGAGGGCGTCGAGTTGGAGGACGACGTCTTCTGCGGGCCGAGCATGGTGTTTACGAACGTGGCGACGCCGCGCTGCGGGACGCCCCGCAACCGGCCGCAGGACTTTGCCCGGACGATCGTGCGCCGGGGTGCGACGCTGGGAGCGAACTGCACGATCGTTTGCGGAAACACCATCGGCGAGTACGCGTTCGTCGGTGCCGGGGCAGTCGTGACTGCCGACGTTCCGGCCTACGCGCTCGTGTACGGTAACCCGGCTCGCCCGCACGGTTACGCTTGCGAATGCGGCGAGCGCTTGACCTTCGCGCACGACGCGAGCCGCTGCGTATCGTGCGGGCGATGGTACGAGCGCCAAGGCGACCTCGTTCGACGTGTCACGCAATGATTCCGATTCTCAATCTGACGCGCCAACACGCCGCGCTCGAGCCCGAGCTGCTCGAGACGATCCGCGACGTTCTGCGCGGCGGCGCCTTCATCAACGGCTCGCAAGTGACCAAGTTCGAGCGCGAGCTGGCCGATTACATCGGCACGGAGCACGCCGTAGGCCTCAACTCGGGAACCGATGCCTTGCATCTGGCGCTGCGCGCTCTGGACATCGGACCCGGCGACGAAGTGATCACGACCCCGTTTACGTTCGTGGCGACCACGGAGGCCATCGGCATCGTCGGTGCGACGCCGGTCTTTGCCGACATCGATCCCGAG
>Ga0070731_10005840_pt1 | contig 10033 bp, 7 predicted proteins | sample Coa_R1_2_FD_66448 | JGI IMG/M metagenome (GOLD analysis project Ga0070731, IMG submission 66448) | Surface soil microbial communities from Centralia Pennsylvania, which are recovering from an underground coalmine fire - Coalmine... | ecosystem: Environmental > Terrestrial > Soil > Unclassified ... | reverse complement strand
GATCGTTATGAAACTAAAAACCGCGCCTATCAAAAAAATCCCGAATTGCACAGCCATTTTCTGCCGAAATGAACGATAGGGATTGAACAATTAAAAAGATAATTCAGCAGGCCCTATGTAAAGGATCTGGCCGACGTGGTAGGCATTGTGCGTGCCAATATGAGCGATGGTCGAGTACCAGGTCTGTAGCTTCGCGTCATCGGCAGTTTTCACGATGTTCTCGCAAGCTGCAAGAATCCTGTCAAGCTCTTTAATGGATTCGGGCCAGGTTTTGTCAGTGACTTCGGTGAACGTTTCTTTATTGTCGCCGCTAAAGGCAGATGGCTTTCTGCCTTCGAACTTATCGAGCGACTGCTTATTCCAAAAAATTAGATGAGTGACCAGTTGTGCGATCGAATGGTTGTCGGTATTGTCTTTCCAATTCGCCTGTTCTGCGGTGAGACCAGCGATGGCTGTATCTACCGGGACAAACCAGTCTTTGACGTTATGGGTCGTCTTTAATTGTTCAAGCAGGATGGACCTCAGCGTGGCAGGTTTATTTTTTTGCGCCATAAGCATAGATGAATTTAGCAGTATTAAAAAGCAGACAATGAATCTCATAAAATGGTTTTGAATGGAGAAAAGGTGTTGATCGATCAAATGTAGTCAACAATAGAAATCTTATTTTGCCGCTCTTAAAACTTTCCGTAACATGGATTAGTTTTTCCGCCAAGAACCAGATCCATTTATATGCGCAAGTTTATTTCGTTTCTTCCGCTATTGTTTACTTCCCTGACTTTCGGGCAGCAGCATGCACCGGTCTTTATCAAACACATTATCAGCAGCGAGTTCATTTCCGAGGGCGTGGCACTCGCCGACGTCAACAGGGACGGGAAAATTGATATTATCGCCGGTGCGTATTGGTTTGAAGCGCCCGATTGGAAGCGGCATGAAATTACTACACCACAAGTTTTTTTTCCCAAGACGGGCTACAGCAATTCCTTTCTGAATTTCAGCCTCGACGTAAACATGGATGGATGGCCGGACCAGATTCGGATCAGCCTGCCGGGGGAAGAGGCGGTATGGTATGAAAATCCTGGCAATTCAAGCGACCACTGGCGCATGCATCCCATTCTTTCAAATTGCGGAAACGAATCACCGGCTTTTGTAGACGTTGACGGCGACGGGAGACCGGATTTAATCTGCAACGATCCTGTCGCCAAAGAGGTAATCTGGATGCAGGCGCCGACAAGAAAAGGGGACACTGCTTGGACACGCCATGTTATCGCAAAGGGTGACATTGGCGTCGATCGATACACGCATGGTTTGGGATTTGCCGATATGAACCACGATGGCAGGCCTGATGTCATCATCACCAAAGGGTGGTGGGAGATGCCCCCCGATCCGCGCCAGCCCGGCTGGACCTTCCACCCTGCCGATCTCGGTGAGGATTGTTCGCAGATTTACGCCATTGACCTCGACCCCGGCCGCAGGATACTGGTCTCTGCTTCAGCCCACAAATATGGAATCTGGTGGCACGAGCGAATTGGCGACTCAGCAGGCCGGGAGATTTGGAAGCATCACCTGATATTTAACGGCTTTTCTCAAACGCATGGCATGGCGATGGCTGATATGAACGGTGACGGACAACCGGACCTGGTTACGGGCAAGCGCTATTTTGCACACAATGAACATGATCCTGGCGCGTTTGAACCTGCCGTCATCTATTGGTTTGAATTCAAAGGCGGCAAGGAACCGGCGTGGATTCCCCATCTCATCGACAATGATTCAGGCGTAGGTTTACAGGTCCTGGTAAAGGATATCAATGGAGATGGCCTGCCCGATATCGTGGTTTGCAACAAAAAGGGCCTTTTTTACTTCGAGCAAAAAAAATAACTGGAAAATGCACCTCGGCTGAATATGAAAACGGCAAAAGGAAAAATCGACATCATCAACGAAGTGCTGGAAGACTGCATACTGGCCTTCCCGGTTTCGTCATTTATTATCAGCCTGTACCAGCGTTACCAAAAGATGGGCAGCTTAAGCAAGAAACAACTGCAGGGTTTACACAGTAAGGCTTCGACCATTGAAGGAATGTCCGTGGCAAAACTAGGCACCCTTGAAGCCATTATTAAAAGAATGCCGACGAGGTTCAAATCGCCAAAACCTGAGCCAACCCCGCTTTTCAAAAAAAATGAAGAGGCGGCTAAGCTCATCGATGAAATCCTTTCCGTTTTTCCGGCACATAAACGTGTCCTATTCCTCAAGTCCTCTCTGGACAACCACCAGGAACTTTCTGCCGTTGACCTGTTGGATCTTAAGCGGTTCAAAGAGCTAGCCAACAAAAAGTTGAAATAGAAGCCAATGCTATTGCGTCAATCCAATGTCTGGAAAGTTGACTAACTTTCTAGATAATACCTACACGAATGTCCTCCCAACGACAACTTGCTGCGGTCATGTTTGCTGACATTATGGGCTATACTGCCCTGATGGAAGAGGATGAGGGTAATGCGCTGAAACTACGGGACAAATTCAAGATAAAATTAGAGTCAGAAGTAGGGCGTCACTATGGAAAAGTGGTCAAAATTAGTGGAGATGGTGCGCTTTGCTGTTTTGACAGTGCCGCCGAATCCGTCAGGGCCGCCATTTCCATTCAAAAGAACATGCGGGAGGATGTACGGGTTCCGCTACGCATCGGCATTCATCAGGCAGACGTAATATTCGAGGAATCAGACGTTCATGGCGATGGCGTCAATATCGCCTCCCGGCTTGAATCGATAGCGGTTCCCGGAAGCATTTTTATATCGGCAAAAGTCTATGACGATGTAAAAAATCAAAAGGATATTCAGGTGGTCTCGCTCGGAAAATATCTCCTGAAAAATGTGAAGGAACCCGTCGAAATATTTGCCGTTAGCAATGAAGGCCTGGAAGTGCCACTGAAAAAAAAGCTGGAGGGCAAGGCAAAAAAATACGTCGCGTACAGTAAAACGTCCAGGGGCCTGCTGCTCAAATATGCCAAAATGACTTTATTAATCCTGATTATTGTCATGGGCGCCTTCTTCCTAATCAACCCATGGCTAAAAAAACAGAATGCCCGGGCAACCTTGTTGCCAGCGATACAAAAACTGGTGAGTGATAATTTTCGACCGCCTACTGAGGCCTTTGATCTGGCATTACGGGCAAGAAATTATATACCTGACGATTCATTGTTTAAGGCGCTATGGCCAGTAGTCACCAAAACGGTTTCCATGGAGACGCAACCGGAAGGAGCGGAAGTCTTTTGGAAAGACTATGACAAGCCGGAATCGCAGTGGCGACCCGCAGGTATCACTCCTTTAAAGGATAATCCCTTCCCTCGCAGTTACCTGAGAATTGAGATCAGGAAAAAAGGATACCAGACGATCGAGTATGCCGCCCCGGGGCTATTTGCACCTATGAATCCTTATGTCAGTTTATTTAAACTTGATCCGGTGGGAAGCCTGCCGGAAAACATGGTCAGGATTCCAAAAAGAAAAACGCTCATGAACCTCATCGGTCTTGAAAGTTATGGTCCCAGGAGCGTGGACGAATTTTTAATGGATAAGTACGAGGTAACCAATGCAAAATTCAAGGCCTTTGTAGACGCCGGCGGCTATACGAATAAGGCTTACTGGAAATTTCCGATCTATTCAAACGACGGATCAGTTATTTCTCAGCAATCGGCATTGGCACTTTTTATTGACAGGACAGGCAGACGGGGACCGGCAACCTGGGAGGCAGGCAATTATCCTGACGGCCAGGAATATTATCCTGTGACAGGCGTGTCGTGGTACGAGGCGGCGGCCTATGCAGCATTCGCAGGCAAAGAACTGCCGACCGTTTTTCACTGGAGCGTTATTGCAGAAACGTCTCGCACTGATTTTATCGTCCCCATGAGTAATTTTAACGGCAAGGGATCGACTCCTGTCGGGACAATGCCCGGCTACAATACATTTGGGATCTACGATGTTGCAGGAAATGCCCGCGAGTGGTGCTTCAATTCAACCAATGATATCAGCCAACGATTTATTCTGGGAGGAGGATGGAACGATCCAACATACGCGTTTAATGACAGCTATACGCAAAACGCGTTAGACAGAAGCGTCACCAATGGCTTTAGATGCATGAAACGACTTTCAGGCGACACGTCCACAGAAAAAATGAGAGTCCCCTTGAGCGTCGAGTTCAGGGATTACGCTAAAGAGAAGCCCGTCGATGATAAGACTTTTGATATATTCCTGCGTCAGTATGCCTATGACAAAACACCACTCAATGCACGGATCGACAGCGTGGTCGAAAACGAGCTCTGGACCTGCCAGAAAATCTCTTGTACAGCGGCATACAATAACGAAAAATTGATTATTTTTTTATACTTACCCAAAACCGGGAAACCACCTTTTCAGACCATATTATTTTTTGGGGGATCCGGCGACATTTATTCAAACAAATTCGAAATTGTTGATCAGGTAGCGAAGGTTGACTTTTTGGTAAAAAGTGGACGAGCGGTCGTCTGCCCTGTTTACAAAGGGACAAACGAGCGGCGTGATGACTTAAATTCCGATAACCAGGTTGAAACCGTCTTCTACAAGGATCATGTCATCATGTGGAGAAAGGATATTGGGAGAACGATTGATTACCTGGAAACCAGGAGCGATATTGATGCGACCAGGATAGGCTACCTGGGTTGGAGCTGGGGTGGCTTTTTGGGGGGTATAATGCCCGCTGTGGAAAAAAGAATTAAGGCGGTTGTGCTGAACGTGGGGGGGATGGACATGGGCAAGGCATTACCAGAAGCAGATCAGATCAATTTTCTTCCCAGGGTGACTCAGCCCATACTCATGCTGAACGGCGAACATGATATGTTCTTCCCGCAAAAAACGTCACAACAGCCGATGTTCAATTTCTTGGGGACGCGTGAACCTGATAAAAAAATTTTGGTGTATAAGTCCGGCCACCTGGTGCCGCGAATAGAATTTGTCAAAGAGACACTGACCTGGTTTGATAAATATCTCGGCGAGGTGCCATAAAAATGGCCGCGTTCTGACGAAGCGGCCAAACCTAAACGATCGACGTTTTCTTAATAATCATCTTCGTCGAACCCCGTTCTTGCTGTCCCCGCAATGATGTAAGTATTACCAAACGCCGGCACATCGTCGGAAAAGCTTGCCTCCATGTAGATGCTGTCAGTAATGTTACCCGCCCTCGAGTGACCAGCCTTAGGCAGAATTTTGCCATTGGCCAGGTTCACCGTGTCGGCGTAATAATTGTTGAATGCTCCCGTGACATTGAAGGTGAGTGCAGCGTAATTAGCGACCGCAGTTACTTTAAAGTCCCAGAAGTTTCCCAAATCATCAACCCAGATGGAGTCGGCCGTATTGGATGCTGTATTATATGTCTGGAAAAAAACCGGCGTAGGAAATAGGTTGCCCGGTTGCCCTTTGATCGATACGTTGACCCACCAGCCATTGTCCATTTTCACGGTAGCCGTATTGCCGATTTGCGGACTCGCCAAATCCGGCTGTTTTTTCACGCATGAAACCAGGCATATAACAGTTATCAGCAGCGCAAAGAATATTTTGATCATGATCGTTGTTTTACTGTTTTGTGAATGTTCTTAAAGATGTTCCGTAACCGCCTGCGTGGAATATCCAGGAATAAGTTACCGGGCTAGCTGTCGCGTTGTATGTTTCATCGGAGGAGCTGACCTCACCATAGGCCGCTGCGATTTGCTGGGGAATCGCAATTTGCGACCCCGTATAATTTACCGCGGTTACCGTTTCCCCAGCTCCAACGCCTGCACCACCAGGGTTTTCCACCGTATATACTCCCGTGGAATCCATGGTCCAGGTGCTGGTGACTCCGGTGGCCGCGCGCAGGTAAGTTCCCGAGAAATCATTGCTCGCGACATCACTTCCGATGACAACAACCGTTCTCCAATCCGAAGATGAATAGCCTTCCGTATTTGTCGCGCTGTACGTGATGACATACACACCCGGCGTATTCGGGTCAACCGTCCCGGTGGTCGTTGGCGTAATGTTCTTGCCTGCCAGCGTAGCGTTGACTCCCGGATCGGTGTAACTGGCTCCCTGCGCGATAATGATCAGGCGCTGACCAATAATCGACACGGACGGGAAATAAACGATTTTCGAAATCCCAACCGTTCCCGCAGGATAGTTAAAGCTTGGGTTTTTGCTGCATGACAGATTCGCAAGGATGCCAATCGCCAGTACCAATATTATTTTAAGTTTCATTTTCATATTTTGTCAAATGGATGAATAGTTTATTGCCCCCACCAGGTCGGCGTCGTTTCAGGAACCTGGGCAGGTGCATTCTTGTTGCGGGAAGTTTCGTCATACGGGAATACAAATCTCTTGGGCACTAACCCGGGACCCAGGTCAGAATTTTTCGAAATCACAAGCTGACCCGGTACATAACCGGGATCGGTGGAGTACACGGCACTCCGCACGGGATAACCTGTTCTTTCCTGTTCAAAGTAGGATTCGATGCCATGGCATCCGTAGGCACAGGCAGCCCATTTTTGTACAATGATTGCCTGAAGTTGCTGGGCCGTGGTGCCGCCTGCAGGATATGCATAGGCCCCGCCGCCCGCTATAAAAGTAGAACCGTCAAGGCCAAGCTGCGAAAATGCGGCAAGCACGCCCTGGTTATACAACATCTGTGCATTGGTACCGCCGTTAAAACGCAAGTCAGCTTCCGCCTGCAAAAAGAATGATTCCGGTGCAGAGATAAATTCCACCGGGTCGGTTTGCGTTTGAGCGAAGGTTGGCGCGGCGGAATACACCGGGTTGATGTTCGTGTAATCGCCCTGGTTGATCGATGACGGCGTGGTTGAACCAAACCAGTAAGTTATTCTTGGATCATTATTCGCTTCCAGCCAGGAGACAAATGTGGTGCTGGCCCGAAGGTTTGCGCTGGTGTTGTTTGACCGGATATTTATTTCATACATTGGGTTATCATTGTTCGGCACAGTAGTAAAATTGGTCAACGCTGCATCGGTCGTTAGGAACTGGGCGCTGGAACTATATAATGCCTGGATTCCCGCGGTAGCAACATCAAGATGCGTGTTCACCATGCGCAGGTAAATTTTCAATTTAAGTGTATTGGCAAATGCTATCCAGTTTGGGATGTTACCATTGAAAACCATGTCCTGGGTTCCGGCCACCGTGTTGGTGCTTGCAGTAAAATCTTTTCCAAGCGCGGTATCAATGCTCGTCAACAGCGACGTATATATTGAATAACCGCTGTCAAATTTGGGATTCAGGTTCCCTGCTCCCTGGAGCGCCTCGGAATACGGTATATCATTATAAAGATCCACGAGTACCTGGGCGGTATAGGCTTTCATGACTGTCCCCATCAGGTAAAAATTCCAGTCACTGTTTGCGGCAGCCTTGTCGATGACAAACTGGTAATTCTTCAAGCCGTTAGTGAAAAGATTATCGTAAGACTGGTTGACCACATTATCCGTTGATGGCAGGTTATAAGAATCAATGTCGACGTATTGCTGGGCTAGTGCAGCCTGCGTGAAGAATTGAGACCACATCCCACCGACGATTGCCAGGTTGCCTCCAACTTCCCCCGCCGTTGCCAGCGTCGCTACAGGGAATACCAGTGAAGGCGTGCCTTGGTCGAGCGTTGGAAAGTTTGGATCTTGGTTAATATTCAATTGTCTTTTACAACTTGTGCTTGCCATGACGGCAACCAGGAGGCAAAAAGAAAAGATTGAATTTTTGTTGATGCTATGCATATTCATATCTCTTTTTAATGTTTTTTAGAAAGTCACTTTGAGGATGATCCCAAGTGTTTTCGTGAGTGGTGTACCTTCGAATTCTCCAAGAACACCTGTCAGATCGTTCCCGAGGTTGGTGGACTCTGGGTCAACATAAACATTTCCCTTTGGGGTCCACAACAGGAAGTTTCGCCCGAATATCCCGAGGGATGCGGATTTGATTTTTGCTTTTGAAATCAGTCTGCCAGGCAGGTTATAGGAGAGGTTGACATCGCGAAGCTTCAGGAATGACCTGTCGATAATGCGCATGGCGTCGGAGCCACCTGTAAAGCTGCTTCCTTCACCGTAATAATTGTAGGTCACGTCCGTTTCGTTGAGCGTGCCCCCTGGTCTGATACTTGGCGTCCCGATATATGTCGTATTGGGTGAATATACCGCCTTGCCGCTGACGGGGTCAACCGTCGCAACCACTGAATTCGGGATGATAAATGGCTTGCGGTCATTGTATGTAGTCAATTTCCCGTTTCCGTCAAAGAGAATGATATTGGCTGTTTCACTGTACATCACGCCACCATAGCGGAAGTCCAGGGAGAAACCCAGCGAGAAATCACGATAGGTAAATGTATTGGTCAGCCCCATGGTGAAATCATATAGTCCGCTTCCCATGTATCCTTTTACCAGGCCGTTTGCATCAAGCGGCGTCGTATTCGGCAATGGTTCCCCGCTTGTTGAATTAACGATCAATTGTCCTGAAGGCGTCCGTTCGGGAACAATCGTATAGATGGAGGCAACAGTTTTGCCGACAACTGCACGCAATTCCGTATCAAATGCCGTATTCAACAGTGGATCCTGCGAGCCGGTCAGCTGAATCACTTTATTGATGTTCTTGGCAAAAACATAAGAAAGATTCCAGTTAAAGTTTTTGCTCTCAACCGGTTTCGCCGTGAAGGTGAGTTCGATGCCCCTGTTATCCACCTTTCCCAGGTTTTCAACGAGGTTGGTATAACCCGAAGACGGCGCAATGGGCACAGCGAAAATCTGTCCATTCGTGACCTTGTCGTATAAGGTAACGTCAAAGCCTACCCGATCCCTGAGGAAACGCGCTTCGGTTCCGAATTCAAGTTCATTGGTAAATATGGGCTTTAGCGTCGGGTTCCCGATCGTGTTATTGACGCCAAAACCGCTCACGCCGTTAAAAGGAAATGTAAGTGATCCCAGTGGCAGGTTGATCGTGCCCGGTCCGAGCTGCGCAAGCACCTGGTAGGGGCTTGGGTCGGAACCGGTCTTTCCATAAGCTGCCCTGAATTTCAGGTATGAAAGCGTGGTTCTGGTATCAAAGAGTTGCGAAGCCAGCCAGGACACATTCGCGCCAGGATAGAAGATGGCATCCTGTCCAATCGGCAGCGTTGATGACCAGTCATTGCGAACATTCCCGGTCAGGTAAAGCTGATCTTTATAGCCGAGGGTTATTGCTCCGTAGAGTCCGACCCTGGTCCGGAAAAAACTATTGTCATTGGCAACAGGCGGCTTGCTGGTGTTGCTCAGGTTAAAAAACCTTGGAACAACAAGATTGGTCACCGTCGTCAGTTCCGAGCGTTCGCCGGTATGATAGTAATTGGCACCTGCGAGGGCGTCGATCGTAAAGTCCTTGCCCAGTTCACTGTTGTATTTGACGATAAGGTCCGTATTGACCAGGCCGAAATAATCCGAGCCCTGTGCTACTTCCCCGATGTCCGGCGTGGCCGGAAAACCTTCAGGATTGGTCGGGCTGGAGATCCCTCTCCATGAGCCCGGCGCAGGTGAATTGGGATTTTTCCAAATGAAGGTCCTTGCATTGGTGAAGTCGCCACCCAGCCTCATTTCTGCACTCAGGTGAGGCGTGAATTTATAGTTGAGATCCAGGTTGCCAAAGAAACGGTCCAGGCTCTGGCGGTCGCCGTTTTCGTAAAGGGCATAATAGGGATTCTCGGCATAAGGCGTAAAATAATTATTGACATTGAAATATTTGTTTGTATAGTCCCTGAAATCCGTGATCGGCAGATCGACGGGAATTTGAAGGAGTGAATTGTACACGCCGCCCCCGCTGGAACTCCCATAGCCGGTAGCCGGGGCCGTGAGTCGCTGGTTCACATAATTGAACGACGTATTGATGGTGAAGGCCCCGTAGGTGCTGTTGGTGCGAAGCGCGAAGGTGTTGCGTTCCAGGTAATTTTGATAATTGGGAATAATTCCATTGCTCGTTACATTTCCGTAAGAAAAGTAGAACCGGTTCATTTCATTTCCACCGCT
>Ga0070731_10005839_pt1 | contig 10034 bp, 5 predicted proteins | sample Coa_R1_2_FD_66448 | JGI IMG/M metagenome (GOLD analysis project Ga0070731, IMG submission 66448) | Surface soil microbial communities from Centralia Pennsylvania, which are recovering from an underground coalmine fire - Coalmine... | ecosystem: Environmental > Terrestrial > Soil > Unclassified ... | reverse complement strand
AAGAAACGGTTCTTCAGTGTGATCGTTTCCGGTTCGTCCTCGTGCATCTCGTCGGCAGCCCTGAGCGCGAATTCTTTTGTTCCCCCTCCGCCGGGAATCAGCCCGACTCCGAGCTCAACCAGACCTATGTACGATTCTGCGGCAGGAATAACTTTGTCTGCATGCAGGCTGAGTTCGCAGGCACCTCCCAGAGTAAGCCCGTGAGGTGCTACCACCACAGGTACTGATGAATACCTGGCCCGCATGGTCGTTTGCTGGAAAGTTCTGACGGCAAGGTCCAGTTCATCATACTCCTGTTCTATTGCAAACATGAAAATCAGCCCGACGTTCGCGCCCGCGCTAAAATTTGGCCCTTCATTGGCAATTACCAAGCCTTTGTATTTTTCTTCGGCGATTGCAATGGACCTTTGGATTCCTTCTGTCACTTCGCCTCCAATGCTGTTCATTTTTGTGTTCCACTCGAGCCCTAGTACATCGTCACCTAGATGGTAAAGATGGCAGGCACTGTTTTTCCAAATCGTCTGGTTGACAAAGTTCTTCATAACGATAAAAGCGTCTCCGCCTGGGACAGCCTCGTAGCTTTTGGTAGACTGATCATAGTAGAGCCGTTTCCCATTCTCGACTTTGTAAAAGGCTCCCTTGCCTGCCAAAATCATTTCATCCACCCAGGGTGCAACCGAATAACCTGCTTGTTTCATTTTCTTTACCGTCGTTTCGACTCCCATCACGTCCCAGCTTTCGAAAGCGCCGATTTCCCAACCGAAGCCGGCCATCATGGCATCATCTACGCGGTATATCTCATCGCTGATCTCCGGAATACGGTGCGAGATGTAAGAGAAAAGACCAAAATGAAACTGGCGATAGAATTCACCCGCTTTATCGGTCCCGTTCACCAGGATTTTTAACCTTGACGCAAGATCCTCCAGGGGCTTGGCCGCGTCTACCGAAGCAAACCTTGGTTTCGATCGTGGATGATATTCCATTGTATTCAGGTCAAGAGCCTGAATTTCCTTTTCACCCCTTTCATTGGGGGGCATCTTTTTGAAAAAACCCTGACCGGTTTTGTCTCCCAGCCAATTTGCCGCAACCATTTTTTCCAACCAGGAGGGCACCATGAATGCTTGCCTCGCCTCGTCATTGGCACAATTGTCGTAAACGCCCTTTGCCACTTTGACAAGTGTATCAATGCCGACAACATCAGCAGTGCGAAAGGTTGCAGATTTGGGTCTTCCAATGATCGGTCCGGTGAGCGCGTCAACCTCGTCCACATTCAGACCCAGCTTTTCGAGCAGTCGGAAGATCGACATAATGCCAAATACGCCAATGCGGTTAGCAATGAATGCAGGCGTGTCCTTGCAGAGAACGGTGGTCTTTCCAAGATAGAGGTCCCCATAATGGAGCAAAAAACTTGTGACCTCCGGATTTGTTTCAGGAGCGGGAATAATTTCGAGCAGCCTCAGATACCGTGGCGGGTTAAAAAAATGGGTGCCGCAAAAATGTCGTTTGAAGTCATCACTCCTGCCCGCGTTCATCTGGTGAATCGGGATACCCGAAGTATTTGAGGTAACAAGGGTACCAGGTTTCCGGTATTTGTCGACTTCTGTCAACACCGATTGTTTGATATCCAAACGTTCGACCACGACCTCAATGATCCAATCGCAGGTGACGATTTCACTCATGTTGTCCGTAAAATTCCCGGTCCTGATCCGTTTAATGACTTCACGGCTGTAAACCGGTGAAGGATTTGATTTGAGCGTGGCTGCGAGTGCCTCATTGACAATCCGGTTTTTTACAATTGGGTGGTCCGTCGTCAGTCCTTTTGCTTTTTCGGCAGCATTGACTTCGTTTGGTGCAATATCAAGCAACAAAACCCTCAATCCCGCGCCGGCAAAATGGCACGCAATTCTCGATCCCATAACCCCACTGCCCAATACAGCTACTTTCTTTATGATCCTATTTGGCATAAAACAATAATTAATGATGCTTGCGTGAACGGTTAATCAAATTAATTACCCACCCGCCCCCCAGCCTCAGGTGATTGGTGAACCTGGGCCCGTCTTGTCTTCAGGACTGACGAAGTGCAAACGGCCTTCAATATCCTCAGCCATCAGTATCATACCATTGCTCTCGATGCCCTTCATTTTCCTGGAAGCCAGATTAGCGACAACAACCACCTGCCTTCCCTTGAGACTTTCCGGCTGGAAATGCTGAGCTATACCGGATACGACCGTGCGGGTTTCAAATCCCAGGTCAACTGACAATTTTAATAATTTGTCGGCCTTTTCAACCTTTTCTGCAGAAATTATCGTGCCCACTCTTAGGTCAAGCTTGCTAAAATCACCATATTGAATCTCTGGTTTTAGTTTTTGAACATTCGACTCGGGTGGTAGCTTGGCCGTATTATCGCCCTTTTGAACTGAGACCAGTCCGTTTCTCAGTTTTGCAATTTGCATCTCGATTTCCTGGTCTTCAATTTTGCGGAAAAGCAGCTCGGGAGGTCGCAGGCTATACCCCACGCTAAGAAGTTTCAATTTGCCCGCGTTTTCCCACTCCAGCATTTTTTCAACTACCTTCATCATATGCAGCATTCGCCTGGAGGTGTCCGGCAGGAAGGGGTTAATTAAAATCGCCAGGTTTGCTGTCAGTTGGAGACAGAAATGTATGCAGTTGTCAACCAATTTCTGATTGGCCTCTTCGGTTTTCTGGCCGGTCAGAGTCATTTTTTTCCACGGTTCTTTTTCCTGGAGATATTTATTGCCCTTACGGGAAAGTTCAATAACCTCGAACAAAGCATCTCTGAATTTGTAGGCTTCAATGCCGGCGCGCACCTTTTCTTCTGCCTCGCGAATATTGGCCGCGAGCTCATTGTCAATCCCATCGAGTACGTCCGTATGCAGAGGAGGAACCTTTCCGCCGCAAAGTTTGTGCATCAATACGAAAGTGCGATTGACGAAATTCCCAAAAATTGAAACAAGTTCGCTGTTATTTTTCTCCTGGAAATCCTTCCAGGTAAAATCATTGTCTTTGGTTTCCGGGGCATTGGCGCACAAAACATAGCGGAGGGCATCCTGGCAGTCTGGAAAATCTTTTACGTACTCATGCACCCACACTGCCCAGTTGCGCGATGTCGAGACCTTTTCCCCTTCGATGTTTAGAAACTCGTTGGCGGGTACATTGTCTGGCAGTATAAAACCGCCATGTGCCTTTAACATGGCAGGAAATATGATACAATGAAAGACAATGTTATCTTTTCCGATAAAATGCACCAGCTTCGTATCATCCCTGCACCAGTAGTCGCCCCACCTTTCTGTCAATTCCTTTGTGGCGGAAATATACCCGATAGGCGCATCAAACCAAACATATAAAACTTTGCCTTCGGCCCCGGGAAGTGGCACCTTAATTCCCCAATTACTGTCTCTGGTCATGGCACGGGATTGCAGGCCGCTGTCCAGCCAGCCTTTACATTGGCCGTATACATTATTTTTCCAGTCTTTGTGACTGTTGAGAATCCAGTCTTTTAGCCAATCCTCGTACCGCTGCAAGGGAAAGTACCAATGTTTGGTCTTTCGTCTGACCGGAACGGCGTCACTCAAGGCACTGCGCGGATTGATGAGCATTTCGGGACTCAGCGAAGAACCGCATCGTTCGCACTGATCACCATAAGCATTGGTATTTCCGCAAACGGGACATGTGCCCGTAATATATCTGTCCGCCAGAAAGGTTTTTGCCTTTTCATCATAATATTGTTCGGTTTCCTTTTCTTCAAATAAACCGTCGTCATAGAGCTTTTTGAAAAAGTTTGAGGCAGTTTCGTGGTGTATAGGATTTGAAGTCCTGGAATAAATATCAAAGGAGATACGCATGTCCGCAAAGCTCTGTTTGATAATCGCGTGATATTTGTCAACCACCTGTTGAGGACTTATTCCCTCCCGCATTGCCCTAATGGTAATTGGCACACCATGTTCATCGCTGCCGCAGACAAAAAGGATGTCTCGATTCTGCGCGCGATGGTAACGGACATAAATATCCGCCGGGATATAACAGCCAGCCAGGTGGCCGATATGCACAGGTCCGTTCGCATAAGGCAGGGCCGCTGTTACTAAAATTCTGCTATAGTTGTCCATAAATTTAAAAAGCCTCGAATCCGCATTATTGCGACAAACCGCGAAATAAATTTTTAGCGGCAGGCTCCGCGAAAGCGATTGCAAAAATACCGCAATCCTCACCAACGCCAAAATGCTGATTTTCCTAACTTTAATAGATGAATCGCAAAAGCTTCCTGTCTTCTGTGGCCAGGGTCGGCGCGGCGCTTCCTTTTACTAATTTTCCGGCCACTGACGCCGCGCCGGGAGCGGAAACAATCTTAATACCTAAATACCTTCAATTTGGCGATACCATCGGAATCTGTTGCCCTGCGGGGGATATCACTTACAAAGACATCGATCCTTCAATAAAGCAAATCGAAGACTGGGGTTATAAAGTTCGCATAGGCAGCACCGTTGGAAAAAAGGATTTTATATTCGGAGGTGTTGACGAGGACCGGCGCAAAGATTTCCAATCGATGCTGGACGATCCCGTAATTCGGGCAGTTATGTGCGCCCGTGGCGGGTACGGAACCGTCCGAATCATCGACAGGCTGGATTTTTCCACTTTTCTAGGTAATCCAAAATGGGTTGTAGGATTTAGCGACATTACGGTTTTGCATAGCCACCTCAATCGAAACTGTCGTACAGCCACCATACATTCGAAGATGTGCAATAGCTTTCCGGGTGACCGGGCCCACGCTGAGCCCGTCCAGCAAGACTCCATCGAATCCATAAAAAGGGCGCTCTCGGGCGTTCGAATGTCTTATTCCATTGCGCCCGCAGAAGGTAATCGAATGGGCTCTGGGGAAGGGGCCCTCGTTGGCGGGAATTTAAAAACGATTGAATCCCTTACCGGTAGCCTGTCGGATATTGAAACTTCTGGCAAAATCCTCTTCCTGGAAGATACAGACGAATTCCTGTACAGTATTGACCGGATGTTCTGGAACCTCCTGCGAAGTGGCAAGCTCTCCAAGCTGCGAGGTCTCATCATCGGCGGGATTAAACCCAAGCCTGACGATCCCGGCGAAGCATTCGGCATGACACTAACTAAAATAATCCGTGAAAAAGTTTCTGAATTTGGCTACCCGGTATGTTTTGATTTTCCGATAGGCCACCAGAAAAATAACTATGCATTAAAATGCGGAATCCCACATTGTCTCAGTGTGCGCGAAGATGGCGTCGATCTGACGGAAATTCCGGCTACCTGAGAGCACCCGAATTATTTTCCATTCCTGATAAATATGCTGAATCCCTCCTCCAGGTCTGTGTAAACAGAATAATAACCCTGCCCGATCGACTCTCCGCTCCCAGGCGCATGTTGAATTATGCAGTCGTACCGGTCAATAGGCTTAAAGATCCTGTAACGCAGACTTTTCGGGTCATTTATGAAAAGGTCAATGGACCTGTTCCTGTTTGCAAAATAGAATTCCAATGCAGGATAATAATAGTAAAAATGCGATGGTTGTGAATTGTCGTAACAGGTGTGCACTTCATGTGCCATAAGGATATTCGCAATGACAGGTGCCTGTCGGTCTGATCGTGCACTCCAGGTTCGAAATGAGTGAAAATGGCTAATCATGCACATGGTCAAAAATCCCGCGGAAACGATCGTGGATCGAACGAACGGGATCGTTTTTCGCTGCAGAAAATCAAATATAATATATGCAGCAACAGGTATTCCCAGTACCCCGAAACCTAGAGCGCGAGCAGGTACTTCGATGCGCTGAAAATAGCGGATAGGAATTGGAAGAAGAAAAAGAAACATCGAGAAAACCAACAGTGACAGATATACAACACGTTTTTTGGAATCTATAACCATGGCAACCGCAGCGAGAACGAAAACCAAAATCATTCCATAAGAACCTCCACTTAGATACCGGCTGAAATCGCGTAGATAGGCAGTTAACAGCGTAGAAGGAAAATAATTTTCATCGTAGCCCCTCGCAGCATTGACAACCGGAGACATGCCTGACCCGATCATGATGGGTAAGTAACACGCCAAGACAAGCACGATCACCCATCCGTTGACTGCAAAAAAAGGCTTAAAGGCATTTTTCTTGAACCCGATGATCAGAAAGCCCGATACTACACCCTGCACGAACCAGTAATAGACATGGGTAGGCATTGCATAGAAGCCGGAAACGCTGGATATAATATAAAGAAATAACCACCCTGCCCCTCTGACTTTGCGCAAATAAAAGACGAGACAGAAAAAAGATACTATCGCAAAAAAAATCTCTTCGATCATTCCTTTTCCATAAAGCATATCGTTTGTAATAAGCGGAGTCGAGGCGAAAAATACTACGGTGGCAGTGGCTGTAAGAAACGATCCCGAGAGTCTTTTCACGCAACCATAAATAAGGGTACAAGCGAAGAGGCCGGAAATCAAAGACGGAAGCCTCAAATCGACTTTGATTGAAAATGGCAGCCATTTGAAGAAATGGGTTGCCAGCTCATAAAGTGAATAGTTGGCATACGAAAAAAGAGTCAGATAAACTGGCCGGGAGGTGTAATAATTGTAGCACCACATTTCATCATACTGCAGATCGGTAACGGTGATATAGTAGATACCTCGGGCCGCAAGAATGACCATGAGAAAAACAAAGACGCCATTTTCCCAACGTTTACTTCGGACAAAGACTCTTGCAAATGATCGACAAGCTCCGTTCACGCTTCGAACGGCAAAAAAAACCGCCATAAACGCATAGCGTCGGTATCGATACAGGAAAGTGGCCACCATCGCAATCATTGCCATGAGCAGCAGGCTAAATAAACGCAGCCATCTGTATCGTGATTCCGAAAGGATGGTGCTTTGCAGGATAGTATCGAGGTAGGGTCGCTGCACGTGTAGCGTTACAAAATGGAGCACCGCGTTACGGCCTGACAGTACAAACCAGCTAAGCGGGGCCGCAAGGAGCAGGGCGCAAAAGATAATGAAGTATAAGGAGAAGCGATGAATCCTTGAAGCAGCCATAATCAGCGATTCACGGGAATATTTAGCCTACGCAAAACGATTAAGACCCAAATATAAGATTCTGTTTTGCGAAACCTTTTTCAATATCTAATATTGCGATTCAAACCATTCATAACCGAGAAAACCTTTATCCACCTACTGATTCTTTATGGTAACGATTCCTCCATACCTCCAGCCGGGTGACACGATCGGAATAGCATGCCCCGCCGGGTTTATGAGCCTCGAAAAAGCGCAATCCTGCATCGAGGCCTTCAAGGCGTGGGGTTATCATTTGAAAGTCGGTCGAACCATGGGAGGAGATTCTACGAATTATTTTTCCGGCGATGATAAGACGCGATTGGACGACCTGCAGAAAATGCTGGACGATGACGAGGTCAAAGCCGTTTTCTGTGCGAGGGGGGGATACGGAATTGGGCGCATCATCGACAAGATTGATTTTTCAATCTTCAGGAAAAAACCGAAATGGATAATTGGTTTCAGCGACGTTACAATTCTGCATTCGCATATATATAGCAATTTTAATATTGCTTCCCTTCACGCGCCGATGGCCTCGGCATTCAATGACGGCGAATCGGCAAACGAATTTGTACAATCACTCAGAAATGCGATGGAAGGAAAAAAAATACGTTTTGAATCCGTCCCGCATGAATTTAACCGGCGAGGCGAAGCTATTGGCGAATTGGTTGGTGGGAACCTCACACTTTTGGCCCACTTGGTCGGCACACCCTCAGAACTCAAAACCCGCGGTCGCATCCTTGTGCTCGAAGACACGGGTGAATACCTATACAATATCGATCGAATGCTTTATCAGCTTTTGCGAAACAAAAAGTTGCAGAAACTCGGCGGCCTCATCTTAGGCGGATTTGACCGGCTTAAAGATACAGAACGACCATTTGGAAGCTCGGCCTATGAAATCATCCGCGATCTCGTGCAGGATTTTGATTATCCGGTATGTTTCGACTTCCCCGTTGGACATATGCGGGAAAACTTTGCTCTTAAGATTGGTATAGGTTACAAGCTTAAGGTCGGCAAAAACAAGATCGTTTTGGAGGAATAGCCCCGTAACATGCGCGGACCAAAAAGCCCCGCAAAGCCGCGGGGCGTCGAAGTTATCACATGTGTAGCAGAACAATTATACCGTGACCGCGTCTTTTGAATGGTGCTGGGGCATCGCCTTTTCAGCGTCAACGCCCAGTCCTTTTGCTACGGCCATTCCAAGACCGATATCCGCCCGGAAAAAATGGCAAAGCTGCCGGTTGATGATTTCTTCGCGCTTCGGACCTGAAATGCCAGACATTGCACCTACAATATTAAGAACAAGATTCCTTTTATCTTCAATATTTAGCACCTCGCGATAAAAAATTCCCGGTTGCGTGTAATGGTCATCCTCTCCAGGGCCGTTACGGTCATACCAATCGGCAACCTCCGCTTCCAGCTTCAATGGAATCCCCTTAGAGCGCTCATCGGGTTTGATGTTATCAAAACTGTTCGGGTAATAGTTTGGACTTCCATTGGAGTTCCCATCAATTCGCATGGACCCATCACGTTCATAATTGTTGACCGCAAACGGGCATTTATTCACGGGAATTTGTTCATAATTGACTCCCAGCCGGTAACGGTGCGCGTCAGGATAAGACAGCAGCCTCCCTTGCAACATCTTGTCTGGTGAGTAGCTGATACCATCGACTACATGGGCTGGTGCGAAAGCCGCCTGTTCGACTTCGGCAAAATAATTCTTAGGGTTTTCATTCAGCTCGAGAACGCCTACATCAATTAAAGGGAAATCATTGTGCGGCCAGACTTTGGTGAGGTCGAAGGGATTAAAGCGAAAAGTCTCTGCTTCTTGGAATGTCATCACCTGGATCTTCAGGTGCCATTTGGGGAATTCGCCTCTGTCGATAGCCTCCAGAAGGTCGCGTTGGGCAAAATCCGGATCAATACCCTTCATACGTGTTGCCTCGTCGTTGGTGAAATTCTTGATCCCCTGAGCGGTCTTGAGATGAAACTTCACCCAGACTTTTTCATTTTTTTCGTTTATCATACTAAAGGTATGACTTCCAAATCCATGCATGTGGCGATAACCGTAAGGAGTGCCACGATCGCTCATCAGGAACATTACCTGGTGCAAGCTTTCGGGATTCAGGCTCCAAAAATCCCACATCATTGTGGGACTTTTGCAATTTGTATACGGATCTCTTTTCTGGGTATGGATAAAGTCTGAAAATTTTTTCGGGTCTTTGATAAAGAAAATCGGTGTATTATTTCCTACCAGATCCCAGTTCCCCTCCTCTGTATAAAATTTCAGTGCAAAACCGCGAGGATCTCTTTCAGTATCGGCTGAGCCTTTTTCGCCACCCACCGTAGAAAATCGGAGAATCGTTCTGGTTTTCTTTCCGATCTCGCGAAAAAGCCTAGCTCGCGTATACTTTGTTATATCGTGTGTGACAGTAAACGTGCCATATGCCGCGCTTCCTTTGGCATGAACCACCCTTTCAGGAATCCTCTCCCGGTTAAAATGCGCCATTTTTTCGTGCAGAATAAAATCCTGCAGTAACAACGGGCCCCGAGGTCCGACGCTCATCGTATCCTCGTGGTGATAATAGGGAATCCCGGATGCCGTGGTCAGCTTTTTTTCATCGCTCATATCCATGTTTTTGAATGTTAAAATTTCGAATCGCATCATAAAGGTGCAAAAAAAATAATATCTATTAAATCAATTAAAATTATAGGTTCATAGATATAATCTATTAGCTTTGCCAGGTGACATTTGTCCAGCTCGAATACATAGTTGCCGTCGATACCTTCCGCCATTTTGCTTCCGCGGCAGGGCATTGCTTTGTGACCCAGCCGACCCTAAGCATGCAGGTTCAAAAACTTGAGAGGGAGCTCGGCGTTAAAATTTTTGATCGAAGTAAACAGCCTGTTATTCCAACAGAGTCTGGAACTGAAATCATAGAACAGGCGAGGAAAATCCT
>Ga0070731_10005838_pt1 | contig 10034 bp, 9 predicted proteins | sample Coa_R1_2_FD_66448 | JGI IMG/M metagenome (GOLD analysis project Ga0070731, IMG submission 66448) | Surface soil microbial communities from Centralia Pennsylvania, which are recovering from an underground coalmine fire - Coalmine... | ecosystem: Environmental > Terrestrial > Soil > Unclassified ... | reverse complement strand
CTTGTGGCGGCTGCCGGCGTATCGGTGCCGATGATCAGCGGCCGCGGACTTGGCCACACCGGCGGGACGCTTGACAAGCTCGAAGCGATTCCCGGCTTCAACGTGAATCTTCCCGTCCCTCGATTTCGACGCATACTCGAGACCTGCGGTTGCGCCATGATCGGCCAGACGGCTGAGATCGCTCCCGCCGATCGCAAGATCTATGCGCTGCGCGACGTGACCGGCACAGTTGAGAGCCCTTACCTGATCTGCGCTTCCATTATGAGCAAGAAACTCGCGGAGGGCATCGACGGTTTGGTCCTCGACGTCAAGACTGGCTCGGGCGCGTTTATGAAAACTGAAGAGGATGCAGCCTTCCTTGCCGAACTGATGGTCGAAACCGGTGAGCGCATGGGAAAAAAAATGGTCGCGCTTATCACTGACATGGACCAGCCGCTTGGAAACATGATTGGGAACGCGCTTGAAGTGGTGGAAGTCGTACAGATTCTGCGCGGAGAAGGCCCGGAAGATTTGAAGCAGCTTTGCCTCGAACTCGCAGGCTGGATGCTGTATTTGGGCGGAGCTTCCGGTTCGGTTGAAGAAGCAAAACAAACCGGTGAAAAGCTGATCGCCTCCGGCACAGCATTCGAAAAGTTCCGCCAGATGGTAGAACTCCAGGGCGGAGATCCGAGAACGATGGATGATCCCAAGCTGCTGCCGACGGCGCAACACACGATGACGGTTACAAGCACAAATGCAGGTTATATCGCGTCTATCCAATGCGAGCAGGTCGGCACCGCCTGCGTGATTCTCGGCGGGGGCCGTGAGCGTAAAGAAGATGCGGTCGATCCTGCCGTCGGAATCGTGCTTCACAAAAAAGTTGGAGACGCGGTTTCGCTTGGCGAGCCGCTGGCAACAATCCATTACAACTCGGAAGATCGCGCGGCTCGTGCCCGGTCGTTGCTGGAGGCGAGTTTTCATATCACCGATTCTCCTCCGCGTGAAAAGAGGCCGTTGATCCATCGAGTGATCGAAAAATCGGGAGACAAAAACTAATGGGGCGCTTCACCGGAATTATCGGCTTGCTGGCGATGCTCGGCCTGGCTTTTGCGTTCTCCACCAATCGTCGCGCGATCCGCGTAAAGACCGTCGCCTGGGGACTCAGTCTGCAGATCGTCTTCGCCATATTTGTTCTGCGCGTTGAGTTTGGCAGGCGCGTGTTCCAGATTGCCGGGGACGCAGCCAATCGCGTCCTCAATTATGCCTTCGTCGGTTCGGAATTTCTTTTCGGAGAACTTGGCAAGCAATCTTCACGCATCGGATTTATTTTTGCCTTTCAAGTCCTGCCGACGGTCATTTTCATTTGCGCGTTATTTGCCATTCTTTATCACTATGGCATTATGCAATTCATCATTCGTATTGCCGCCGTGGCCATGACCCGCATCATGGGCGCCAGTGGCGCCGAGTCGCTCAACGTTGCCGCCAGCATTTTCATGGGGCAAACCGAGGCTCCGGTGACAATCCGTCCATTCTTGCCGGAGCTCACGCACTCGGAGTTGATGACCGTGATGACGAGTGGCATGGCACACGTCTCCGGATCCATCATGGCTGCATACTTTGCCTTTGGGGTTGAGCCGAGACACGTTCTTAGCGCGGTGATCATGACGGCACCGGGCACCATCTTGATCTCCAAGATGCTCGTGCCCGAGACTGAACAGCCGAAGACGGCCGGCCGCGTCGTGATGAGCGAAGACGAAGAGGAAAAAGAAAAAAAAGAAAATCTTTTAGGCGCAGTGGCCCGCGGTACGAGCGATGGTTTGCACATGGCGCTGAATATTGGTGCCATGCTGATCGCATTTCTGGCCCTGATCGCTTTGCTCGATGGCGTTCTGCACGGAATTCACAATGTTCTGGCGCATGTCGGTGTTCTCTGGTTTCCGTCAAGCCTCGAAAGCATTCTCGGCGTCCTGTTTTCCCCGGTGGCCTGGGTCATTGGCGTTCCCTGGCACGATTGTGGCTTTGTAGGAACCTTATTGGGCACTCGCATGGCGCTGAATGAACTGGTCGCCTTCTCAATGTTGGGACCGCACAAGGCCGCACTCGATCCTAAATCATTCACCATCGCAACCTTCGCGCTGTGCGGCTTTGCGAATCTTAGTTCTATCGGAATCCAGATCGGCGGAATCGGGGCGCTGGCGCCCAACAAAAAAGGTGAACTGGCCAGGCTCGGGCTTCGGGCAATGCTCGCTGGAACTATGGCCAATCTAATGTCGGCATCGATTGCCGGCATGTTGTTATAAATTGTTTGTCTCTTTCCGCCGATGACAATTTGTGGATTTATTCCAAGGGCGGGCGCACGCCTTGCAAAAGAAAAATATGAAAATACTTAAATACATTCTCGCCGCGCTTCTTTCAGTGGTTCCCGCTTTTGTGACGAGCACCTTGGCGCAAGCCGCACCTCAAAGAGTGATCATCGACACCGATCCTGGCACCGACGATGCTATGGCGATCATTCTCGCTTTGAATTCCCCGGAACTGAAAGTAGAAGCGCTCACGGTCGTTCCCGGCAATGTAGATGGACGCCAGGGATTGGACAACGCTCTTAAGATTGTTTCGCTGGCCGGGAGCTGCGATTTAGTCGTCGCCGGAGGTGCACAGCATCCGTTGAATCAGAAGTTGATCACCGCTCAATATTGGCACGGGAAGAACGGGTTGGCCGGCGTTGAATTGCCACAGTCCAAGTGCAAGGCGGACCCCAGATTCGCTCCTGATCTCATCATCGAGATGGTTCATAAGTATCCCCACGAGATCACGCTCATTCCCATCGGCCCGTTGACCAATATTGCGCTCGCCGTATCGAAAGATCCATCGATCGCGGGGCTGGTAAAGAATATTGTGATCATGGGCGGTTCGATCGGAGGCGGTAACGTCAACGGCGCAGCAGAAGCGAACATCTACAACGATCCTGAAGCGGCGCAGATTGTTTTCAACGCGGGTTGGACGGTCACGATGGTGGGCTCCGACGTGGGTGAACGAACGCTGATCTTGCGAAAACATCTCGAGCAGCTCCAGTCGTCGCACGGGCCGCAAAACGACTTCATTTCAAAGATCGCGCAGTTCTATCTGGATCGGAGCCAGAAAAGTGGATATACCGGCGCTGCGATGTACGACCCGCTCGCCGTCGGCGCCGTCATCGATCCATCGCTCGTTACGCTGAAAGATATGCACGTCGACGTGGAGACCAAAGGCGAGTTCACGCGCGGAGAAACGGTGGCGAACCGCATGGGCTCAGACGAGAACAACGTTCTTCACGGAGACCACTACGAGATTGAGGGAGTGATTCCGCTGACTCCAAATGCGCGGGTCTGCATGGCTTCCGACGCCGAAAGATTTCTGCAACTATTTATCAGCCGGGTCAAAGGGAAGTAATCGCCCTCAACCATTGGCGCGCGCCACCAGGAAAATTGCCAGCCCGTAAAACACGAACATCAGAGCAAGGTAGACCTTTGCTCTTGCGCCGGAGTTGTCGAACTCTTTCCACGCGAGAATGCCCCAGAGCGCGGCCACCATGGGCGCCGATTGGCCGATGGCGTAGGAGATCGCCACGCCGGTAAAGCTCGCGGCGACGAGATTAAATACCGTACCGATTCCCCAGATGAATCCCCCAAACAGCCCCAGAAAATGTCCCGAAGCCGGCCCACTGAAATATCCCGAGAAACTGACGGCTTCGCCCACCAGCGGATGCTTCATGAAATAAATATTCCAGATGAAACAGGAGAGCAGCGCGCCGAGCGTGAGAAAAACCGCCGCGCTGTAAGGGCCGAGGGAGTTTCCTCGAGTCATCGCATGGGTCATGAAGGGCGCCCAAAGTCCCATCAACACTCCCGAGACCACGCAAGTGATAAGACTTTTCTTTGAGACCGAGCGCCCGGTTGCTTTGAGGCTGCCGTAAGCTTTGCCGTCCAAGACCACGGCAACCAAAGCGCAGGCGACGCCAAGTGCAAGAAAACCCGGATTCCCACGAGGCTGCAAGGCATAGCTGAGAACCGTTCCCACCACCAGCGCGATGCCGATTGAAATCGGAAATGCCACCGCCAGCCCGGCCATATCGATCGCGGCTACCAGCAAAAGATTTGCCAGATTGAACAGCGCTCCTCCAATCAGCGCATTGATGATGTTTGAGGTATCGGCCGCGCGAACGTTGTTCAGAAAACTTGAAGAATCGTGCCCGGCACTGCCCATGGTGAAAGCAAGCACAAGCGAGATGAGAAAAATGCCAACTGCATAGTCCCAATAAAAAAGTTCGAAGCGGTAACCCTTCACCCCTTTATATGTGTTGGCCCACGAGCCCCAGCACACGGCGCTCGTAATCATCATCAGCAATGCAATTGTCAGGCTTGATGGCGTGAACATTGATCTCCTTGAGTTTGAGAAGCTGGACTGCGAATAACGTCGACTTTTTTTACTTGTACGGCTACGTCCCTTACGCGTTGATCTGCGAGTAAGTGGAGCGTCGCAGAAATTCCCCTTCTCCGGCATGGCCGAAAAACTTGCCGCCTTCAACGACCACCCGGCCGCGAGAAAGAACCATCTCCGCCACTCCGGTGATTTCAATTCCTTCGAACATCGAGTAATCGACGCGCATGTGATGAGTCTTCGCGCTGATGGTGTGTTTGCGCTTCGGATCGAAAACAACCAGATCGGCGTCGCTACCCGCGGCAATCGTGCCTTTGCGAGGATACAGGCCGAACAGCTTTGCCGGAGTCGTCGAAACGAGCTCCACAAAGCGATTCACGCTGAAGCGTCCCTTGTTTACGCCGCCGGAGTAAATCAAACTCATGCGATGTTCCACTCCCGGACCTCCGTTCGGTATCTTCGTGAAGTCGCCGCGTCCTAGTTCTTTTTGTTCCTTGAAGCAGAATGGGCAATGATCAGTGGAGACAACCTGCAGATGATCGCGCTTCAGGCCATTCCACAATTTTTCCTGATGCCATTTCTCCCGCAGCGGTGGAGTAAACACATACTTCGCGCCTTCAAAATCTGGCACGTCAAAGTTTTCAATCGAAAGATATAAATACTGTGGGCAGGTTTCGGCATAAACCGGAAGGCCGCGATCGCGCGCCTCGCGAACTTTTTCGAGCGCCTCGTTGCAGCTTAAATGAACAATGTAGATGGGAGCGCCGGCCATCTCCGCCAACGCGATCGCACGTGAGACCGCTTCGGCCTCGGCAGTTGTCGGGCGCGTGAGCGCATGATACTTGGGCGCGGTTTTGCCCTCAGCCAGGGCTTGCTGCACGATGACGTCGATTGCGCTGCCGTTTTCTGCATGCATGCAGATAAGCCCGCCGTTTTGCGACGTTCTCCGCAGCGCTCGAAAGATGCTCGCATCATCGAGCATGAACACCCCTGGATAGGCCATGAAGAGTTTGAAGCTGGTTATGCCTTCCCGCACCAGGGCACTCATCTCATCGAGTTGTCCAGCGCTGACGTCGGTGACGATGCAATGGAAGGCGTAGTCGCAAACCGCCTTGTTCGCCGCCTTCTGCATCCAGGTATCGAACGCTTCTTGCAGCCGCTGGCCTTTGTATTGAATGGCAAAATCGATGAGTGTAGTCGTTCCTCCAAAGGCGGCGGCGCGGGTTCCGGTTTCAAAATCATCCGAACTGGTGGTGCCGCCGAATGGCATGTCGAGATGCGTGTGAACATCGATGCCGCCCGGCAAAACATATTTTTCCGATGCATCGAACACCTTCGAGGCATTGTCCCGCGGAAGTTTCTTGCCAACCGCCACGACCTTGCCGTCGGCAATCGCGACGTCGGCACCATAAGTGTCGGTCGCGGTTACCACAGTCCCGTCGGCGATGATTGCGTCAAAGCCCATACATGCCTCCGACCAGCGGCGAAACGAAAAAGCATTCTATGCTAAACTTCCGCTCCTTGGCGTGTGCATGGCGATTCATGCATGGCGAAAGGAGTCACCTCATGCAATTTGGGATCACTCTCAAACCCGACATTTCGGTCGAACGCATTGTAGGACTAGCCAGGCAGGCGGAAGCCGCTGGCTTCCAGTACGGGTGGCTCTTCGACTCGCACGTGTTGTGGAAAGATCCCTATCCTCTGTTGACTCTGATGGCGGCAAATACCCAGGCCATGCGGCTGGGAACCCTGGTGACGAATCCGGCAGTCCGAGATCTCACGGTAACCTCGAGTCTGTTTGCCACTTTGAACCTGATCTCCCATGGCCGGATGGAACTCGGCATCGGACGCGGCGACAGTTCGCGCCGTGTGCTGGGGAAAAAGCCCGTGAGTTGGTCGCAACTGGAGGCCGCGGTAAAAACTTTTCGCGATCTGACTTCCGGTCGCGAAATCGAATATGAAGGGCAGTCGACACGGCTCACATGGGCAACAATTCCTCCCCGCGTCTGGATCGCCGGATATGGACCCAAAGTCTTGCACATGGCGGGACGCGTGGCCGACGGAATTATTCTTCAGTTCGCCGATCCCGATCTGATTGCTTGGTGCCTGGGTTTCGTGAAAGAAGGCGCTCGTGCTGCCGGCCGCGATCCCGGCAAGATTGAAGTTATGTCGGCCGCACCGGTCTGGGTTTCCGATGACCTGGCTGCCGCCCGGGAGCGCGTGCGCTGGTTTCCTGCCCTGGTTTCGAATCACGTAATGGATCTGATTCGGCAGTATAAGCCTCAGGACCTGCCTCCGGCGCTCACTTCCTATGTCCGGGATCGCGGACATTACGATTACCAGCATCACTGTGTTGTCGAGAGCGATAACGCGAATTTTGTTTCGGATGAAGTCGTCGACCGCTTCTGCCTTCTGGGCCCGGTCAATGCTCATCATGAAAAATTGCGCAAGCTCGCTAGCGTGGGTGTGACCCAGTTCAATTTATATCTGATGTGCGGAGACGAAGAACAATCGCTGGAAACTTATCGCCGCGAAGTTGTACCTGCTTTCAGCAAAGCAAGCAGCAAACATTGAAACCAGATCCGTCGAACTGAGTTTCTACTATGGCGAGCCACCGCTGGAGCTACTTCATCATCGTGTAGCAAGGCGCGAAAGAAACCGGGCAGACGGCCAACCACCGGCAAACCATGAATGATCGTAACAATGCTGCATCTCGCGCCCAGCGCCGGTACGCAACTCGAGCCGTGGCGCGTCTCTTCCTCTACAATCGACCGTCCCTTGGAGGTCCCGTGATCGCTCGTTTTCTAACCATCGTGCTCTTGGCCGGTTCACTCTTCGCCCAAAATACAGTTCACTACACCGCCACCAATGCCAATGTGAAATATCTGTTTGCCACAGCCGAGCCAGTTGCTCATTTGAAGTCCGGCGACTTTCTTGACACCAACACGCTCGACTGCTTCGGCAACGCCATCAAAAAGCCCAGCGACACCCTCAGCATGGTGAAAGGCGACAATCCCCTAACCGGACCATTCTTCGTCGAAGGTGCCGAACCCGGCGATACTCTGGCCGTCACAATTCTCTCGCTCGAAGTGGATGGCGATACCGGCGTGGGCGCATTCGCTCCCGGCTTCGGAGCGCTCAACGAAACCAACTACACCCCCATGCTGCACGCACCGCTGCCCGAAAAAATCTGGTTCTACCACATCGACCACGCGGCCAACGACGCCGTGTTCAAGGCCATCGACACCGATTTCTCGGTGAAGATTCCACTGCATCCCTTCTTCGGCTGCATCGGCGTCGCGCCCGCTGAAGGCGAAGCCCGCAGCTCAGTCGTTCCCGCCGAATTCGGCGGCAACATGGATTCACCCGAAGCCAGTGTCGGCAACACAGTTTATTTTCCCGTCAACGTAAAGGGCGGCCTCTTCTACATCGGCGACGGGCACGCTGCCATGGGCGACGGAGAAATCGCCGGTACCGCCATCGAAGTTCCGCTGAAGGCCCGCGTCCAACTCAGCGTCATCAAAGGCCGTACCATCGCCTGGCCGCAATTCGAGAACGACGACGCCATCATGACGGTCGGTGCCTATCGCCCGCTCGACGATGCCTTGCGCATCGCCTTCACCGAACTCGTTCACTGGATCCATAAGGACTACGGCCTCTCCGAACTTGATGCCTATGAACTGCTATCGCAAGTAGGAAAAATTCATCTCAACGAAATGGTCGATCCCAATTACGTGATCGTGGCCTCGATCCCGAAAAAATATCTGCCGCCAAAGAAAAAATAGCTGCCACAAAAGAAAAAATCACCGCCGTGGAAGAGCGGCGCTTCAGCGCCGCGTAAGCCTGCATTATGAAATCGGCTTCAGCGCCAGCCCGCCCCGGCCAATCGGTGTTACCATTTCACAATCTGAAGCCGAGGTTTTCTTATGGCCGCGCTTCCTGATATCCCCAGCCCGAACGTCTGGCCCGAACTCCCTCTCGCCGCCTGGCAAGACACCTACGCAACCCTTCACATGTGGACGCAGATCGTCGGCAAAGTCCGCCTCGCCCTCACTCCGCGCATCAACCACTGGTGGGAAGTGGCTTTGTACGTCAACGCGAGAGGCCTGACCACCTCTGCTATTCCCTATGGCGACGAAATCTTCGAGGTTCAATTCGACTTCATCGCACATCAACTGACAATCCTTACAAGTTGGAATTCATCCAAGACGCTGGCCCTCAGGCCACAATCGGTTGCCGAGTTCTACGCCCAGTTCATGTCCGCACTGCGCTCCCTCAACATCGACGTGAAAATCTGGCCCATGCCGGTCGAGATTCCCAATCCCATTCGCTTCGACAAAGACACGCAGCACGCATCGTACGACCCCGAATATGCCCACCGATTCTGGAAAGTCCTGGTCATCTGCGAAAACATTTTCCAGGAATTCCGCGCCCGCTTCATCGGCAAAGATAGTCCTGTGCATTTTTTCTGGGGCAGCTTCGATTTCTGTGTAACCCGTTTTTCCGGACGCCGCGCACCCGAACGCCCGGGAGCCGATGCCATCACCCGCGAAGCGTATTCCCACGAAGTCATCAGCGCCGGCTTCTGGCCCGGAGCCGGATTCAAAGGCCCTGCATTCTACGCTTATGCCGCTCCCGAACTGCAAGGCTTTGCCGGACAGAAGATCGAGCCGCCCCAGGCGTTTTACGATCCACAGATGAAAGAATTCCTGCTGATGTATGACGACGTGCGCCGGGCCGCTTCCCCACGCGAAGCGCTTCTCAGCTTTCTGCAAAGTACCTATGCGGCGGGAGCGAATCTCGCGCACTGGGATCGCAAAGAATTAGAACGAACTTGAAATCTCAAACCTGGAGATAAGAAATGCCGGCGCAATGCACGCATCTCAGTCAGATCAAATTTGAAACTACCACCACCCACGTCTGCGAAGAGTGCGTCAAGTTAGGCGACACCTGGGTCCACCTGCGCCTGTGCATGGTCTGCGGCAACGTCGGCTGTTGCGACTCATCCAAAAACAAGCACGCCACTAAGCACTTTCACCATAGCCATCATCCTGTAATACGCTCCATCGAACCGGGCGAAGACTGGATCTGGTGCTATGTGGATGAAATCATCGCGGGCGAAGTTGCCGCGTAATGTCGAAGCACCCCCGGAACCGCAGCACTGACAGCTCTTTCCCAATGTGCTAGAGTGGCGCGCAAATGATTATGCCTTGGGGTCGCATCTCGCTGGCGGTATTGGCCAGCGGCATTGTTTCGTCGCTGAGCGACTGGCTCTTCATGGGCGACTGGCTCTATAAACGCTACGATCGCAATCCGGAAATCTGGAGATATAAAGGCGGCTCGGGAGAGAATACAGCAATCCTCTGGTCCAGCCTGTTGCCCTTTCTCACGTGTGGCGCTTTCGTCTTCCTCTGCGCCGGCCTCCATCTTTATTCGTACAGGGGAACTTTCAGGCTGGCTCGGGCCGTCTGACTGATCGGACCTTTGCCGTTGACGATCGTGAACGCCCTCTGGATAAAGCTGGCTCCCGCGATTGCTCTATCCTACGCGGCGGGTTGGTTAGTCAAACTCAGCGTCGCGGCACTGGCCGCGGCATTAATCCTAGGCTGAGGCGAAACGTGTGCATCGCGTGAAAGTCG
>Ga0070731_10005837_pt1 | contig 10036 bp, 10 predicted proteins | sample Coa_R1_2_FD_66448 | JGI IMG/M metagenome (GOLD analysis project Ga0070731, IMG submission 66448) | Surface soil microbial communities from Centralia Pennsylvania, which are recovering from an underground coalmine fire - Coalmine... | ecosystem: Environmental > Terrestrial > Soil > Unclassified ... | reverse complement strand
CGTCCGGACACGCGTGAACTTCTCGCCCGCGCGGAACGTGCGGTCGACGACCGCCCCGGATCCGAGCGACTTCAGCTTCGTACGGACGAAGGCACCGCCCTTCCCGGGCTTGACGTGCTGGAACTCGACGATGCGCCATGTCTGACCGTCGAGCTCGATGTGCATCCCGCCGCGGAACTGGTTGGTGGAGACCACGTCGGCCATCGGCGGCGGAGGGTAGCGAACGACGGTCTAGCCGACTTCGACGAGCGACTTCGGGAAGCTCGTGACCACGTCGACGCCGTCGTCGGTGACGATCGCGAGATCCTCGATCCGGACGCCGCCGACGCCTTCGAGGTAGATGCCGGGCTCGATCGTGACGACGTTGCCGGTCTGCAGCGTGTCGACGGACTCGGTGGTGAGCCGCGGCGCCTCGTGCACCTCCAACCCGACCCCGTGCCCCAGCCCGTGGCCGAACGCATCGCCGAATCCCTCCGACTCGATCAGCGCCCGCGCGATCCGGTCGGCCTCCACACCCGTCATCGTCGGCCGGATCCCGGCGACCGCCGCCTGCTGCGCCGCCAGGCAGACGTCGTACGCACGCCGCAGCCGGTCGGGGATCGCACCGGTCGAGAGCGTGCGCGTGCAATCCGAGCAGTAGCCGTCGACGCGCACGCCGAAGTCGACCACGACCAGCATCCGCGTCTCGATCAGCCGGTCAGTCGGCACGGCGTGCGGCAGCGCACCGTTCGGCCCCGCTCCCACGACCGGATCGAAGCTGAAATCGTCGGCGCCGTGCGCGTGCATCAGCTCGCGCAGGCGCCACGCCACCTCTTTCTCCGTGCGCCCGACGAACGTCTCGGCCGTCAACGCTTCGAACGCACGGTCGGCGATCCTCGCCGCGCGCCTGATCGCCTGCTGCTCCTCGGCGTCCTTCACTGATCGCAGCTCCTCGACGATTCCCTGCGTCGCCTTCGCGCGAAGCTTTGCCCGATTCAGCTTCTGCCACTGCGCGTACGGCAGCGCGTCCGCCTCGAACTGGACCCCTTCCGGAAGCTGCGGCGCGATGTCGTCGAGCAGCGAGCGTTTCGCGAGCTTTGCCTCGACGCCCTCGACTGCGCGGGCCGCCTCGATGTAGCGAAAGTCGGTGAAGAGGGTCGCGTTGCCGCGCGGCTCGACGAGCAGTCCGGCGTTCGACGTGTCGAACCCGGTGAGGTACAGGATGTTGAAGAGGTTGGTGACCAGCAGCGGCGCGTCGAGCCGGTGCGCGAGCGCCTTCAGGCGCGATGTCATCCGTCGTCCTTCCCCGCGAGGAACTCGAGCGCCTCGCGATAACCGTCGGGCCCCTTGCCGATCACGCGGTGTGCGGCAACCTCGGCGATCACGCTGTTGCGCCGCCACTCCTCTCGCTCCTCGATGTTCGAGAGGTGCACCTCGACCAGCGGCACGTCGAGGAGCTCCAGCGCGTCGCGGATCGCGTAGCTGTAGTGGCTCCAGGCACCGGGGTTGACGATCACCCCGTCGGCGTCGTCGTACGCGTCGTGAATCCAGCCGATGAACTCGCCCTCGCTGTTCGTCTGCCGGCAGCGCGCGGTGACGCCGAGCTTTTGCGCCCAGTCGTAGATCCGCGTCTCGAGCTCGTTCAACGAGATGCCGCCGTAGATCGCCGGATCGCGCCGTACGAGCACGTCGAGGTTCGCACCGTTGAGAACGACCACCTGCATCAGGGACGGATGAGGCTATCGAGTGCGGCGCGGACCTCGCTCTCGGGTCGCGCCTCCACGCGCGGGCCGTCGTCGCCGAGCAGCACGAGGTTCACGGCGCCTCCGCTCCGCTTCTTGTCCCGCAGCAGCGCCTCCCAGGCGCGGTCGCGATCGACGGCGACGCGCTGCGGGTCGAGCGCCTGCTCGACCGGCGCCGGGTCCCGGCCGGAGAGCCGCAGGGCCGCCACCAGGCCGAGCGCCACCGCCTCGCCGTGCGGCAGGTCGAAGTCCGCGGCCGCCTCGAGCGCGTGGGCGAACGTGTGCCCCAGGTTCAGCCATTGCCGCGGTCCTCGGTCATGCGGATCCTGGAGGCACAGCGCGGCCTTGTACGCCGCCGCGCCGCGCTCGTCCACCGGACGCCCGGCCAGCAGCTGGGTCTTCAGCAGCTCGGCCGCTCCCTGCCGCCGTTCCCGCTCGGGCAGCGTCTCGAGCAGCGCGGGATCGATCACCGTGCGTGCCGGCCAGTGAAAGGCGCCGACGAGGTTCTTCCCCTCGGGGATGTCGATCGCGGTCTTGCCGCCGATCGCCGCATCGACCTGGCCGACGAGCGTCGTCGGGACGGCGACCCACCGCACACCGCGGAGGTACGTCGCGGCCGCGAACCCCGCGGCGTCCGTCGTCGCGCCGCCGCCGAGCGCGATGACGGTCCCGCTGCGGTCGATGCGCAGCTCGCTCCACAGCTGTTGCACGACGTGCAGCTGCTTCGCGGGCTCGCCGGGTGGAAGCTCGTGGACGGTTGCCAATCGGGCGCCGAGCGCCTCCTGCGCCCGCGGCCCGTGAATACCGAGCACGGTCGCGTCGGCCACGAGCGCAACCGGCCCGTCACCGGGAACGAGCCCACCGAGCTGCTCGAGCGCGCCGAGCTCGTAGTGCACGCCCGCGGCGGCGAGAATCGCCCCGTCGACGTCGCCCTGGTCGACGACCGCGTCCGCCGACTCGCGGTACAGCGGCTGGCGCTCCTCGAACAGCCGCCTGAACGACGCCTCGTCCCGTGCCAGCGGACGGCCGGTGTCGCGCGACCGCTCCCACGCGGTCTCGACATCGACGTCGACGAGGAGAGTCAGCGCCCGCTCGCGCAACGCAGCGCGCACCTCCGGCGTCTTCACCGCGCCGCCTCCCAGCGCGAGCACGGACGGCCGCTCTTCCTTCAGCGCCGCACGCACCTGCGCCGCCTCGGCGATCCGGAACTCCACCTCGCCGCGCTTCGCGAAGAACTCCGTCAACGTAAGCTGGACGCGTCCCTCCACCGCACGGTCGACGTCGAGCCACTGGCGGCCTATGCGCGCCGCCACCTGCTCGGCGAGCGTCGTCTTCCCCGCGCCCATGAACCCGATCAGCGCGAGGTGACGGTCGAGTGCGTTCATCACCATTTGATGCGCTCGACGTACGCCGCGTGCGCACCGACGAAGTCGACGAGCGCGTCCCCGCCGAACTTCTCCCGCGCCGCGCCCGCGAGCTCCCACGCCACGGCCGCCTCCGCGACCACCGCGAGCGCCTCGACCGCGGCGACGTCGGACCGCTCCACCAGCGCCTGACCGGGCTCGCCCGTCTCGAGGTCGACCGACGCGAGCGGCTTCATCAGCGTCGGCAGCGGCTTCATCGCCGCCCGGACGAGGATCTCCTCACCGTTCGACACACCGGCCTCGATGCCGCCTGCCCGGTTCGTGTCGCGCCGCCGGTCCGCCCGGATCTCGTCGTGCGCCTGTGAGCCGCGGAGCCCCGCGAGAGCGAAGCCGTCGCCGATCTCGACTCCCTTCACCGCCTGGATCCCCATCAGAGCCGCCGCCAGGCGTGCGTCGAGCCGGTCTTCCTTCGCCGCGTACGAGCCGAGGCCCGGCGGGACGCCCGTCGCGCGCACCTCGACGGTTCCTCCGACGGTGTCGCGCTCGGCGCGCGCCTCGTCGATCGCCGCGCGCATCCCTGCCTCGTCGACGACCGAGCCTTCGACCGAGATTGCGATCGCGGCGAGCAGCGCCTTCGCGACTGCACCTGCGGCCACGTGGACCGCGGTATGCCTCGCCGACGCGCGCTCGAGCGCGTTGCGGACGTCGTCGTGACCGTACTTGAGCACTCCGGCGAGATCGGCGTGCCCGGGCCGCGGCAGCGTGACCCTCCTCGTCCCCTTTCCGCTCGGCTCTCCCTCCGGCGGCCACGGCGACATCCCCCACGTCCAGTTCGCGTGGTCGGCGTTGCGCACGACCAGGGCCAGCGGCGTGCCGAGCGTCCGGCCGTGTCGAAGCCCTGACAGGACTTCGACGCGATCCTGCTCGATCCGCTGCCGCGGCGAGCGTCCGTAGCCCTCCTGCCGGCGACGGAGGTCGGCGTCGATCGCCTCCCGGTCCAGCTCGAGCCCGGCCGGCAGCCCGCCGACGATCGCGACGAGAGCCGGGCCGTGCGACTCGCCCGCCGAGGCCAGTGTCAACTTCACTCGGGCAAGCGTACGGCGCGGCGCATGGCGTCGATAGGCGGCTCGACGCCCGTCCAGATCCGGAAGCTCGCAGCGCCCTGGCGGACGAGGGCCTCGAAGCCGTCGATCACCGCGCATCCCACCGCGCGTGCCGCTGAGACGAGGGCCGTCTCGCCGTCGCCGTACGCGAGGTCGACGACCGTCTGCCCGGCGATCGGCGTCACGAGCAGCTCGTCCCGCACGGGCGTCGCGTTGACCACCAGGTCGCAACCCGAGGCGTCAGGCGGCCAGTCGCCGCTCCGCGAGAAGAAGCGCGTGTCGGGAGGCAGCGCAGGCGAGAGGGTCCTTGCCGCTCCACCCGCGCCGATCACGCAGGCGCGCGCGGCCGCCACGCCGCGGAGGATCTCCTTGTCGGTGTTGAACCCGAGCACGCGGCCGCCGCGGAAGAGAAGCGTGTTGACGGCATCGTCCTCGGCCTCGTCGCACGCGGCCACCACTGCCTGCTTGTGCGGGATCGTCACGTTTGCGCCCGCGAAGCCCTCGGCCTGGAGCTGCTGGACCGCGGCGACGACGTCCTCGACGTCGCGTGCGACGTACTCCCAGTCCAGGGCGCACGCCGCGAACGCCGCGTTATGCATCCGGGGCGAGCGCGAGTGTGCGACGGGATGACCCAGCAGCGCGACGCGCGTCGTCAAGTCAGCAGCCGTACCCGTGCGCGCAGAGGTAGTGCTGGAACGCGCTCGCGCTCGCCGTGAAGAAATGGTGGCGGTGGTCCGGCTTGGCCACGAAGTAGAGATAGTCGACGTGGGCCGGATGGGCGGCCGCTTCGATCGACGCGAATCCGGGGTTGTCGATCGGCGTCGGCGGCAGGCCGGTGTGGAGTCGCAGGTTGTAGGGCGTCGGATTCTGGAGCTGCGACTCGAGGATCGACTTCGTCCCCGGGATGTGCAGCGCGTAACGCAGAGCGGCGTCGATCGCGAGCGGCATGCGTAGACGAAGGCGGTTGTAGATGACGGCGGCGATCAGCGGCCGCTCCGCGGGAACAACAGCCTCGCCCTGGATCATCGAGGCGATCCGGAGCACGTCGTACGGGGTCAGGTTCTTCGACCGGGCGTACCGAAGGTCGACACTTCGCCATTCGTTGCAGAAGGCGGTCAGCTGCGCCTGCACGAGCTGCTTCGACGTTGTCTTGGCGAGGAAGTCGTAGGTCGACGGGAACAGGAACCCTTCGAGGATCGTCCACCGCTTCGGCGTGAAGCACGGGATCCGCGCGGTGCGCGTGGCCGCGAGGTACGCGCGCGAGGAGAGCTTCACCGCGCGTCCGTGACGCTCGTGCCGCGCAATCTGCGCGACGGCGGTGACGCGATCCGCCATCTGCCCCCGCGTGAACCCCTCCGGGAAGACCACGCGATAGGTCTTCGGCGGCGGCGGAAGGGGCGGCAGCGCGTGGTGGCGGTGGACGTGCGGCGCCGCGAGCGCGACCGCGACGCCGCCGAGGACGACCACGACGAGCACGCCGAGCGCGACGGCGCGCCGGCGGCGAATCACGTGCCGGTCGTGCGCCATTCCAGGTAGCTCTCGAGCAGGAAGGCGGCGGCGCGGGCGTCGTCGCCGCCGGCGAGGACCGAGGTGAAGCGCTCGTCGTATGTCTCGACCGGAACGTCGAGGGCGTGTCGCAGCCGTTCGACAAACGCGGACGTCGCGACGGCCTGCTCGCCGTGCGCCCCGCGCAGCGTCAACGGAAGGCCGACGACGACCTGCTCGGGCTCCTCGGCGGCGATCACGGCGAGGAGCTTCGCAAAGCCGGCGTCCGTCAGGGCGCGCTCGACAACGCCGACAGGGCGTGCGACGGCTCCGGTCGGGTCGGAGACGGCGACGCCCGTGCGGGCCGACCCGAAATCGAGCGCGAGGATCTTCACCCGATGGCGGCCGCGAGCGCGTCGCGCCCGGCGGTCAGCGCCGCGCGTACTGCGTCGACGTTCCTGCCTCCTGCCTCGGCGAGCGTGGCCCGGCCGCCGCCGCCGCCGCCGATGATCGGCCCGAGCTCGCGCACGATCCGAACGGCGTCGAGCTCCGCGAGGGACTTGTCGAGGTTCACCACGAGCGCAACCTTGCCGTCGTCGACGGACGCCACGACGACTGCCCGCGCGTCCTCCCGTTGCCGCAGCTGGTCGGACAGGTCGCGCAGGGCTCCGCCCCGCGCGCCCGTCACCTCGGCGACGAGCACCGGGCCTTGCCGGTCCTGCCAGACGATGTCGGGGCCGGCCTCGGCCTTCGCCGGCTTCTTCGCCTCCCGACGGACGCGCTCCAGCTCTCCGCGCACCGCCTCGAGCTGTCGGGCGCGTCCGTCGAGTACCGACCACGCCTCGCCTGCCGTGACTGCCTCGATCCGTCGTGCGCCGGATCCGACCGAGCCCTCGCTCAGGATCACGAACGGCCCGATCTCAGCCGTCGAGCGCACGTGTGTGCCGCCGCAGAGCTCCCGCGAAAAGCCGTCGATCTCGACGACGCGGACCTCGTCGCCGTACTTCTCGCCGAACAGCATCATCGCGCCGAGCTTGCGCGCCTCTTCGATCGGCGTCACGAACGTGCGCACCGGGATCGCCTCGAACACCTTCTCGTTGACGAGCCTCTCGACGAGCTCGCGCTGGTCGCTCGTCAGCGCCTGCGGATGCGTGAAGTCGAACCGAAGCTTGTCCGGCCGCACCGCCGATCCCGCCTGGTGGACGTGGTCGCCCAGCACCTCCCGCAGCGCCGCGTGCAGCAGGTGGGTCGCGGTGTGGTTCGCCATCGTCGGAAAGCGGACGGACCACGGGACCACCGCGCGGACGCGATCCCCCGCGGCGAAGCCCGTTCCTTCGCAGAGCAGCACCTGGTCGTCGCCGAGCCTGTGTGCGGCCCGCAACGTCGCGACCGCCCCGCTGCCCTCGTGGACGAGCTCACCGGCGTCGGTCACCTGCCCGCCGCCGTCGGGGTAGAACGGCGACTCGCGAAGCTTGCAGAAGAACGTTCCGTCGTCGAGCTCCTCGAGCGCGCCGATCTGCGTGAGCACGTCCGTCTTCGCGTAGCCGACGAACTGCGTGACGAAGCCCGTGTCCTGCGCGAACGCGGCTGCCCGCTGGGCGTCGGACCTCTCGCCGCCCGCGCGGGAGATCTCGCGATGCTCCTCCATCAGCTCGGTGAAACGGTCGACGTCGACCGGCTGTCCACGCTCTTCGGCGAGCTCCTCGGTCAGCTCGATCGGGAAGCCGTACGTCGTCGCGAGCGTGAACGCGTCGTCGCCCGAGACCGCGTCTTGCGCCGAGAGCCCCTCGAACACCTTCATCCCGCGTGCAAGCGTCTCCGAGAAGCGCTCCTCCTCGGCTGCGAGCACGTCGTGAATCCGCTCGCGGTGCTCGACCAGCTCGGGATAGGCCTCCCCCATCTGCTCGATCACGGCGTCGGCGAGCCCGGGCAGGAACGGCGACTCGAGGCCGACGCGGAGCCCGTGCTGAACGGCGCGGCGGATGATCCGGCGCAGCACGTAGCCGCGCGCCTCGTTCGACGGCGTGACGCCTTCGGCGACGATGAAGGCCATGCCCCGCCCGTGGTCTGCGAGCACACGATGCGCCTTCGTCGCGTCGGGCGTCGCGCCGTACGCGACGCCGGATGCCGACGCGATCCAGCTCATGATCGCCTGGTAGCCGTCGGTGTCGTACACCGAGGGCACGTCCTGCAGGATCCGCGCCGTCCGCTCGAGACCCATGCCCGTGTCGATGTTCTGCTGCGGCAGCGGCGTCAACGTGTTGTCGGGGTGGAGCTCGTACTCCATGAACACCAGGTTCCAGAACTCGAGGAAGCGCTCGCAGCGTGTGCAGCCGGGCAGACAGTCGGGCTCGCCGCAGCCGGCTTCCTCGCCCCAGTCCCAGTAGATCTCCGAGTCGGGCCCGCACGGCCCCGGCCCGCCGACCGACCAGAAGTTCTCCGACGACGGCAGCGGCACGATCCGCTCGCGCGGCATGCCCACGCCGAGCCACTCCTGGATCGCGACCTCGTCGGGCCCGAGCTTCAACCCGGGGTCGCCGGCGTGGACGCTCACCCACAGGCGGTCCCAGTCGAGCTGGAGCCGGTCGGTCAGGAAGTCGCGCGCATACTCGATCGCGCCCTTCTTGAAGTACTGCCCGAACGAGAAGTTGCCGAGCATCTCGAAGAAGGTGAGATGGAACGTGTCGCGGCCGACGTCGTCGATGTCGACGGTGCGAAAGACCTTCTGAGCCGTCGTCGTCAGCGGCGCCGGCGGCGTCTCCCGGCCGAGGAAGAACGGCATCTGCGGCTGCATCCCGGCCGAAGTGAGGAGTGTCGTGTGGTCGTCCGCGCGCGGGATGAGCGAGTACGACGGGCACCGCAGATGCCCGCGCTCCTCGAAGAACGCGAGGAAGGCCTCCCGCAGCTCGTTCGTCGTCAGCACGACGGACAGTGTACGAGGGCGAAACTCTTGTCCTTAGGACGTCGCGAGGCGACGTCCTAAGGACGCGGGTTCATGCCGCTCGATGCGGCTCTTCGGCCTCGTCCGCGGCGATCTCCTCGCGGATCTTCTCCAGCGCGCGCCGGATCAGGCGCGAGACGTGCATCTGGGAGATCCCGACCTGCGCGGCGATCTGGGACTGCGTCAGCCCCTCGAAGAAGCGGAGGTGGAGAATCATCCGTTCACGGTCGTCGAGCGCCTTGAACCCGGGCGCGAGCACGGCGCGGTCCTCCGAGACCTCGTACTGGTGCTCGATCTCGCCGAGCAGCTCGAGCGGGTCGATCTCCTCGCCGTCCTCCGTCCCGGCGCCCTGCGACAGCGACAAGGACGAATAGGCGCGACCTGACTCGAGCGCCTCGAGCACCTCCTCCTCCTCGACCCCGGCCGCCTTCGCGAGCTCGGGAATCGTCGGCGAGCGGCTGAGCTGGACGGTGAGCTGCTCGACCAGCTTCGACAGCTGGACGTTGAGCTCCTGGAGGCCGCGCGGCACGCGGACCGACCAGCCGCGATCGCGGAAGTGCCGCTTGATCTCGCCGATGATGTTCGGCGTCGCGTACGTCGTCAGCTCGACGCCCCGGTTGAGGTCGAAGCGGTCGATTGCCTTGATGAGCCCGATCGCGCCGATCTGGATGAGATCGTCGAGCTGCTCGCCGCGGTAGCTGTAGCGACGGGCGAGCGAGCGCACGAGCGACATGTACTGCTCGATCAGCTGCTCACGCGCCTGCAGGTCGCCCTGCTCGTGGTAGCGACGCAGCAGAACCTTGTCGTTCTCAGGCATCGACGAGCGTCACCTTCTTCGTCAGCAGCACCGAGTCGCCGACGACGAGCACGTCGTCGACGGTCGAGTCGAGGACGCGTCGGATGTCGAGTCCCTTCTCGCGGCGCTCGAGCGCTTCGAGGACGCTCGCGGTGACCGGCGCGATGCGCGCCTCGAGCTCGCCTTCGCCCACCTTCAGCACGACGGTGACGTCCCCGCCCTCGTCGTTGCGGCCCAGAACCGAGTCGAGCGCGATCTGCAGGTCCTCGAGGTTCTCGATCGTGAGGTTGAGGCGCACCGCAAGCCCGCTCAGCACGAGGTGCGCGACGCCGTCGAACCCCGGCTCGCGCGGGAACGTGAGGACGATCTCGTCAGTCACCGCTCGCCCGTACGTCCTCGTCCAGATCGCGCTCGCGCCGGGCGGCGGCAGTCTTTGCGGCGTCGACCGCGCCGCGCCAGTCCCGGCGCGTCCGGAACGACGCCCAGCCGTGCGAGACGCCCGCCGACAGGCCGGCGAGCTTCTGCACCGGCCGCTTCACGGCGAAGCTGACGGTTCGCACGGCCTGGTCGACCGCGTCCACCGCGTCCACGGCGCTATCCATCGCCTGGTCGAGCTTGTCCAGCTG
>Ga0070731_10005835_pt1 | contig 10037 bp, 7 predicted proteins | sample Coa_R1_2_FD_66448 | JGI IMG/M metagenome (GOLD analysis project Ga0070731, IMG submission 66448) | Surface soil microbial communities from Centralia Pennsylvania, which are recovering from an underground coalmine fire - Coalmine... | ecosystem: Environmental > Terrestrial > Soil > Unclassified ... | reverse complement strand
CCGTTCGCATCGCAAAGCGCCGGCGCGCACTCGCGCACCTGCTCCCGCCCGTCGGCGCGAACGAGCGGCGGGCCGGGCGCGAGGACCACGGCGAGGGCGCCCGAAACATCGGAGCGGTAGTCCTCGGCGACCGTGCCGTCGTGGATCACGAGCCCGGACGCGTCGCGGACGGTGATGGTGCCGAGCGCCGAGCCCGGCGACATGTCGACGCATGCGCGGCTCACGCCGCAATTGAGCAGGCCCTTGTACTTGCTCGACACCGCGTACCAGAGGCGCTCGCCATGGCCGTCGCGCAGGTCCGGGATGCCGAGCGTTTTCCACGGCAGGCGTCCGAGGCGCTGCGCCTGCCCGCTGTCGCCGGCCAGCGAGCCGCAGGTGGACTCGGCCCAGCCGTCGTCGTCGAGATCGGGGCAGGGGAGATAGCCGGGCCCGACGATCGCGTCGATCGACCGATCGACGGCATAAGCGATCAGTGCCTCGCGCGCCTCGGCGAGCGCGCGCTCCGTGATGCGGTCGCGTTGCCCGGAGCCGGCCGCGCGCGCGAGCTGCAACGCGAACGCGGTGCCGACGAGGAGCACGAGGAGGAGGGCCGCGAGGATGAAGAGCGTGCCTTGTTGCCGGAAGCGCGTTTGCATGGCGCATTGATAGCGCCGGGCGCGCGCGACGTCGCCGATAAAATCGAACGCGCCGCTCGGGGACTTCGCTTGACTCGGAAACCGCTAGCGCGCGGGCTTGCCTTCGACGTGCATCGGGCCTTCAGCGGGCGCCGGGCGATCCACGGCCCGCGGATCGAGGAGCGCCGCGCTCTCCTTGCCGACGGCGACGGGGCTGCCGTCGATCCACACGGTGTTGCGCCCGTCGCTTCGCTTCACGTAGCCGGTCATCACGGGGACGCCGGAGCGGTTGCCCGTGGGCGAAACTTCGCCCACGGGAGGATCGCCGCGGCGGATGCGGTCCAGGCGGGCGCGCTCCTCCGGCGTGGTGAAGAGCGTTCCGAGGTCGGCCGCGCCCGCGGCCGTGGCCACGAGGCACGCGGCGATCGCCACGAGGGGCTTACGACGGGCGGCTGCCACGTTTCTCCTTGAGTGTCACCCACTCGAGCGTGCACTCGGCCTCGACGCGCGGTGCCAGCGACTGCGGGTCGCTCGCGTCCAGCCGGTGAAGCAGGCAGCGGTCGGCGAGGTAGAAGCCCTGCTGGTTGCGAGCGAGCCCGTCGATGAAGGCGAAGAGGTCTCCTTCGTGCAACGCCCGCGCGCGGATCTTCACGCGGCTCGACAACACCTCCATCGACGAATAGACGCGGCCACCCGGGAGCTGCAGCACGCGCTGCGGGGCGATCTCGTAGTCGAGCGACGCGAGCTGGTTGCGCGCGCGCAGGTTGTTCACGAGCTCGACCACGTCGAGCCGGCGCTCGCTCTGCAGCACGCCGCGGTCGACCAGGGTGCGGAAGACCTCCGAGGACTCCTGCAGGCTGTCGCGTTCGCGCCTCGCGGCCTCGACCCGCGAGCGCGCGTCCTGCAGCCGCTTTCCCGTGTCGGCGCTGTCGCGCTTTTCCTTCTCCGCGTACCAATGGCTGCCCGCGACGATGCCCGCGCCCGCGGCGATCGAGACGACGAGGAGCGCCCAGGACAGGCGCAGCGCCCGGAATCCCTCGCGGTTGAATACCTGGCTCACGTCGCGCTCCGGTCGCGCTCGTGCGTGACGCGCAGCACGAATCGCGATTCCATGGTGGCCGGGTCGTGATCCTGCAGGTGTCCCTGGAGCTCGAGAGTGGGGCTCGTGTCGAGCGGGCTTTCAACCACGTCGGCGCGGAAGCCCTCGACCTGCCCGATATCGTTCGCGAGGCGCTCGACCTCGGCGCGCGCGGCGCGGAAATCGTTGTTGGGCGCGCGCACCGTCGCTTCGATCAGCGCGACCTCGTAGCGGCCGCTGACGAACGGCGGATTGGGATCCTCGGCTGCATTCGCGGCATTGGTGATCGCGGCCGCCACGTTCCGGGAAGCCGACTTGACGGGCGGCGCCTCCTTGATCGTCGAGGCCTTGAGGCGCGGCGTGGCCTTCGGGTCGTCGGTGGCGAGCCACGAAACCTGGAGGAGCTTCACGTCGGGATGGCCGCGCAGCACGGTCGAAACCGGCAGCAGGAAATCCGTGATCGTCGGGTAGCCGCGCAGGGCGGCGTTGTAGAACGTCACCGCGTCGCGCATCGTCGTTCCGCCCACGCCGAAGGATGGCAGCGAGCGCACGATCTCGTCGGTCTCGTGGTTGAGCGCCACGATCTGCTGCGAGACCTTCTGGTCGCTCTCGGTTTCCTGGAAGACGCGCCACAGGTTCCAGGCGCCCCAGGCGAGGCTCGCGCCGAGCACGCCCGCGGCGAGCTGCGTGACCAGGATGCGCGCGCTGCGATGCGTGGCGTAACGGCGCATCTCCGGCGTGGCGAAGTGGTTCGGCGCCTTGCGCATGAGGAAGAGATGGACCATCACCTCCTCGGCCGTGGAGTCGAGCGGCGGCGGCTTCAGGCCAAGCTTGATCGCGACCTCGTCCATGTCGAGCAGGCGGTACTGGAGCTGGGCGAAGTCGCGCAGCGACGTTTCCACGTTCGCGCGGTCGTTGCGGTGCACGAGCACGCACACTTCGAGGCGGTCGTCGTGCGCGAAGTTGCGCAGGCTGTCGAGGTATTGCCAGGTGCGCGTCGTCTCCTCGGCGAGCATGCCGCCCAGCGTCTGGCCCTCGGCGAGGTCGATCGGAGTGAGGCGGCTGAACCGGATCTCGCGGTCGCGGAAATACGTCTGGCGCATCGCGTCGCCGGGCGTGAACGTGACGAGCAGCATGTGCGGGAAGAGCAGGTCGAGCTCGTCGAGCAGCACGCCGCTGAATACGGCCGCCGAATGGATGCCTTCGAGCGGGACCTTGAGGCGCTCGATCATCTCGAGCCAGACGCGCAGCACCTCGGGGTTCGTGACGGCGGTGTAGATCACGCGGTCGTCGCGGCGACCGTCGCCCTCGCGTCCCTGCACCTGCGCATAGCGGTACGGGGTGTTGCGATAGATCTGCGAGAGCTTGCGGCTCACGATCGCCTCGCGGTCGCCGGCGCCCACGTGCGGGATGTTGTCGAGGCGCAGGTCCTCTTCCGAGAGGTCCGTGAAGATCCGCGTGGGCGTGGTGGGCACCTGGGCGAGGTAGCGCTCGAAGGCCGCGGCCCCGGCGCCCGACACGGCGAATTCGCGGCGCGACACGATGCTGCGCCCGCTCGTGAGCAGGCTCACGAGGCGCGTGTTGGTGAGGTATAGGAAGTGGCGCACGCGGCGGAGCCTAGAACTTGATCTTCGAGATCACGTCGTAGATCGGCAGGAAGACCGAGTAGAGGATCGCCATGATGAGCCCGCCGAGGACCACCGTGGTCACGGGACCGAGCAGCGTCTGCATCTTGCCGATGCTGTCGCGCACTTGCCGGTTGTAGAAATAGCTCACGTTGAGCAGCGCCGTGTCCAGGGCGCCGGTGGACTCGCCCACGCGCAGCATGCGCAGCACGAGCGGCGGGAAGAGCTTGGTGGCGATGAACGCCTGCGAGATGCCCTGTCCCTCGGAGATGCTGCGCCCCACGCGCTGCAGGCCTTCCTCCATCACGCGGTTGCCCACGATCTTCTCGCAGATCTGGATGCAGTCGAGCACGCTGATGCCCGCGCGGTAGAGCATCGCGAAATAGGTCGAGAAGCGGGCGAGGATGATCTTCTGCCGCACGGGCCCCAGCACCGGGAGCCTGAGGCCCAGCACATCGATGAAGCGCTGCACGCGCTCGTTGGTCTTCGCCGCGAAGTACATCGCGAAGCCCGACGCGATGGGGACGCCCAGGAGCAGGTACCAGTACTTCACGAAGATTCCCGAGATGAAGACCAGCACCTCCGTCTCGCGCGGCAGCTTCGGCACGAGCGTCTTGAACGTCATAGCGAGCTGCGGGACGAGGAAGACCATGAGCACGAAGATGACCGCGATGATCACGACGAAGACGATGGCCGGATACATCAGGGCCTTCTTCGCCTGGCCCGCCATCTCGTCCTGCCACTTGAGGTTCTCGGAGAGCTCGTCCAGGACCTCGACCATCTGCCCGCTCTGCTCGCCGGCCCGCATGAGCGCCACGAACACGTTGTCGAAGCAGTACGAGTGGTTCGCCATCGCTTCGGAGAGCTTGAGGCCGCCCTCGATGTCCTCGACCATGCTCGCGAGCACCTGGCGGAAACCCGCGTTGTCCACGGTGTCGCGCAGGTCCGTGAGCGCCTCGATGATGTTCACGCCCGCCTTCAACAGCTGCGAAAGGTGGAAGCAGAACGTGATGAGCTCCTGCCGCGAGACGTTGCGCGTGCGCGCCGCCGTGGATCGCTTCACGCCTTCGAACGTGATGAGGTCGAGCCCGAGGCGCTTCAGGCGCAGCTCGAGGTCGATCGCGTTGGCGGCGTCGAGGTTCCCCGACGACAGCTGCCCGTCGACGTCGACGGCGCGGTAGGCGAAGAGCGCCATGGCGAGCGCCCCTAGATCACGCGGTCGGTGAGGTCGACCACGCGGGAGATCTCGTCGAGGCTCGTCTGCCCGAGCAGCACGCGCGCGATCGCGTCGTCGGCGAGCGTGCGGAATCCCTTGCTCGTCGCGTCGGCGCGGATCTCGCGGCCGGTGGCGCGGCGCGCGATGAGCTCGTCGATCTCGGCGTCGAGCTTGAAGAGCTCCATGATGGCCACGCGTCCCTTGTATCCCATGTTGTCGCAACGCGCGCAGCCGACCGCCTGGTAGACGGGGCGCGTGTCGTCCGCGTCGATGCCGAGCAGCCGGCGCGAGCCCGCGTCGGGGTTGACCGGCGCCTTGCATTGCGAGCAGAGCTTGCGCAGCAGCCGCTGGGCGATTACGCCGATGATGTTGCCGGCCATGATGTCGGGCAGCACGCCCAGGTCCATCAATCGCGGGATCGCGCCGATGGAGGAGTTGGTGTGCAGCGTGGAGTACACCTGGTGGCCGGTCATCGCGGCGCGGAAGGCCATCTCCGCGGTTTCCTGGTCGCGGATCTCGCCGACGAGGATCACGTCCGGGTCCTGGCGCATCATGGAACGGATGCCGCTCGCGAAGTCGAGTTTCACGACTTCGTTCACCGACGTCTGGCGGATCATCGCCATCGGGTATTCCACCGGATCCTCGAGGGTCATGATGTTGATGCCCTCGGTGTTGATGTAGTTGAGGATCGAGTAGAGCGTCGTCGTCTTGCCGCTGCCCGTGGGGCCCGTCACGAGGATGATGCCCTCGGGGCGCGCCAGCATGAGCTTGAGCGTCTTCAGGTCCTCGGCGTGCAGCCCCAGGTCCTCGATGGGCACGATGCCCTTGTCGCGATCGAGGATGCGAAGCACGATGTTCTCGCCGTGCGTCGTCGGTTGCGACGACACGCGGAAGTCCACCTGGTGCCCCGAGAGCGTGAGCGAGATGCGTCCGTCCTGCGGCGCCCGCGTCTCGGCGATGTTCATGCCGCTCATCACCTTGAGTCGGACCACCATGGCGGCCCAGTAGTTCTTGTGCAGGCTGCGGATCTGGCGCAGCACGCCGTCGATGCGGTAGCGGATGCGCAGGAACCCCTGCTCCGGCTCGAAGTGGATGTCGGACGCGCTGTGCTTCACGGCGTCGTTCAGCAGCGCGTCCACGAGGCGCACGACCGGCTGCGAATATTCGTCGAAGTCCGCGGCGAGCGACTGGTAGTCGATCTCGCCGGTCTCGATCTCGTTCAGGATGCCGTCGATCGACAGCTCGAATCCGTAGTGGTGCTCGATGCCGATCGTGATGTCGGATTCGCGCGCGAGCACCTGGTCGATGCGCAGGTCCTCGCGGGCGAGCGCGCGGATCTGGTCGAGCGCCACGACGTTCGCGGGGTCGCTCACGGCGATGAGCAGCAGCTTCTTGTCCGCGTCGTAGCTCACCGGCATCACGTGGTAGCGGCGTGCCATGTCCTTGGGCACGAGCGCGATCGCCGCGGGGTCCACGATCGTGTTCTCGAGGTCGATTGACACCTGGCCCAGCGTTTCCGAGAGGATGTCGCGGATCGTGGCCTCGGTCACGAACCCGAGCGTGACCAGCACCTTGCCCAGCGGAGCCTTGAAGCGCTTCTGCTCGGTGAGCGCGATGTTCAGCTGGTCCTGGCTGATGATCCCCTTGCCGAGCAGCGTCTGGCCGAGCGGGACCTGGGAAAGGGGCGCGGCCTGGACGGTGCCCATGCTCAGCCCTTCAGCTGCGCGAGGCGGCGCGCCGCGATCTGGGGATCGAACTGCGTGGCCTGGTTGCGAGCCGCCTCGATGGCGCGCTCGTAGTATTCCGCGGCGAGCTTCGGCTGGCGCATGTGGTCGAGGCTCACCGCGAGGTTGTATGCGTAGTCCCCGCTCGTGGGCTCGACGCGGTAGGCCTCGAAGTACTCGACCTGCGCTTCGCCCCAGCGCGACTGGATCGCGAAGAGGTTGCCGAGCGTGAAATGCAGCGCGGCGCTGCCCGGGTTCATCGCGAGGTCGCCGCGAAGCCGCGTCTCCGCGTTGTCGGCCCGGGAGAACTCCGCGACCGACGCGAGGCCCGCCATCGCCGTCGGATTGCGCGGATCGATGTCGAGCGCCCGGCGATAGTGGCTCGAAGCGAGCATGCGATTGCCCGAGCGCGCCTCGATCGTGGCCAGGCCGAGCAGCGCGTCGAGGTTCATCGGATCCGCATCGAGGGCGGCGGTATAGCTCCGGTGCGCGGCGGCGATGTCGCCCGACACCAGCTCGCGGTATCCCCGCGCCACGTCGGGCGAGACGCGGGGCTTTTCGCGCGAAGGCGCGAGCTTGAGCGGCGGCGTGTCCGCCGGCGTCGAGGATTCCTTGAGCAGCGCGGCGACGGTTTCACGCACGCGCTCGTTTTCGGGCGCTTTCGGCGGCACGGCCTTTTCCCTGGCGGCAGCTTCCGCGGCGACCGTCACGGCCTGCGGCGTTCCCGGTTGAATCGCTGTGGATGGCTGTTGCGGAGGCGAGAAGGCCTCGACCTTGGGGGCCGCGGGCTGTGGCGCGTCGGGAGCGGTTGTGATCGAAGTGATCGGGCCCACGGTCGGCAGTGGCGCGGCCTTCGCGCGGCCCACGCCGCCGCGGGGCGCGAACGAACTCATCTGGTACCACACGTAGCCGCCCGCGCCGAGCACGACCACGGCGATCACGCCGATCGCGATCCACAGGAACGGGGCCTTGCGCGCGGGGGCCGCGGCGCCGGCCTTGGCCGCGGCAGCTTCCTTCGCCTGGAACACGTTCTGCGCGGTCTGCGCGTCACCGCGCGCCGGCGCGATGCCCGCGCCCGGTGGGGTCGTAAGCGGCTGCAGCTCGAGGTTCGCCGCGGCGACCCTCGGCAATCCTGCCGCGGTGGGTTGGGGCATGGCCGCGGGCGTCACGCCCTCGGGCTTTCCACCGCCCTGGCGGGCGATCTTCTCCTGTTCCGCGCGCTTGAGCGCGTCGAGAAGCAGGCTCAAGGCGTTCCCTTCGGTGGCGGCACGTCCGGCGTGGACGTCGTCGCCGGCGTGAAGCACGGCTTGCCGTCTTCGGCGCGCGCGCGATTCTCGAGGTTCTGCAGTTCTTTCTCGAAGCACGGGATCGCCGTGCGCGTGTCCTGGAAGAAATCCTTGTCGGGCACGTAGCGCCTGTAGCTCGCGAGGTCGCCCTCGATGCTCGGCTCGCGGATCACGATCCCGCGGATGAAGATCACGAGCTCGCTCTTGATCGCCTGGTCGTTGCGCTGGCTGAAGAGGTCGCCGAAGATCGGGATGCGGGAGGCGATGGGAAGCCCCGTGGTCTTGCCCTCGAAGCTGTCCATCATGAGGCCGCCCAGGATCGCGGTCTGCCCGCTCTGGAGCTTGAGCACGCTTTCCATCTCGCGCGTCTGCGTGACTGGAATGAGGTTCGTCACTTTCGCCGCGGCGAGCGACGGATTGGGGTCGGCGACCGTGTCGATGATGCGCGTGACGGTCGGCCGCAGGCTGATCGTCACCAGGTCGCCCTCGCTGATCTGCGGCGTCACGTTCATGATGAATCCGACCGGCACGACGTTCTGCGTCGTCGTGAAGGTCTGGGTCGTGGAGTTCTGGTTGAGCGCCGTGGTATCGGCCCTCACCGTGAAGTACACGCGGTTGTCGACGACCTTGAGAGTCGCGGTCTGGTTGTTGAGCACCATCAGCATCGGCGTGGAGAGCACGCGCGTCTTGCCGAAGGTGTCTAGGAGCTTCACCGTGCTCGCGATCGAGCCGCCCGAGGCCGCATTCGGGTTGCTGTAGCCGACGGTGAAGGACGACGTGCTGAGCACGTTGGTGGTCTGCGACAGCGACGGCGGAGCGAAGGCCTGCGTGAAGCTGTAGCCGAGGCCGTTGAGTCCCAGCGCGGACCAGTCGACGCCCGACTGGTAGTTGTCGTTCAGCGAGACCTCGACGACAGTCGCCTCGATGAGCACCTGGCGGCGCGCGGAGGCGGCGAGCTTCGACAGGAACTCCTGCACCTTCTCGTGCTGGCGCGAGGTCGCGCGCACCATCACCACGCCGGTCTCCGGATTCACGATCACGGCCGCGGCTTCGCGGAACGTGAGCTTCTGCTCGACGAACTCCGAATTCTGGTTCGCCTGGTCGGCGCCCGGGCCCGTCACGGTCGAGGTCGTGCCCCCGGGCGTCGTGACCGTGCGCGTGGAGGCCCTCGGGACGGTGGTCCGCTGCTGGCTCGTCGCCGACGCCGATTGCGTGCGTCCCTGCACGAACGTCTCGCTGCTTCCCTCGGGCAGGAGCTTGTCGGTCTCGCGCAGCAGGTCCTTCACGTTCCTCTCGAGCGTTTCCCAGAAGCGGTTGCGCGCGACGGCGTTCAGGGTGAGCGTGGAGTTGTTGGCGTTCGTGCCCGAGGCCGCTCCGCCGGCGCCGGTGATTCCGCCCGAGATCACCTGCGTCGAGATGCCGACCGTCTCGGTCACCTCGCGCGACATGTTCACGTAGTCGACGTGGTAGGTGCGCAGGAACGGCGAATCGGGCATCACACTGATCGTCTGACCGTCGGACTCCCAGCGCATGTCCACCTGCTTCGACATGCGCGTGAGGATCTGCTTGAGGGTCTGGTCGATCGCGTTCAGGTTGACGGTGCCTTCGATCCCCGGATGGATGTCGAAGTTGATCTTCGTCTCGCGCGCCATCGCGAGGAGCACTTCGCGCACGGGCTGGTTCGCGACGACGACCGAGTAACGAATCTCAGCTTCGCGCGCCTGCGGCGCGGGCGGCGTGGGAACGGAGCGCACGACATCCGGGATGGCCGACGCCGACGCTGCGGCGGGCGGCGTCGGAGCCTCGATATGGCCCTCGGATTTCACCAGTGGCCGCGTGCCGCAGCCCGCGATCGCGACGAGCAGCGCGAAGCACGGGGCCGAAGCTAAAAACCGCATGCAGGAGTTTCCGTAAGTGTTTGTTTTATGAACAGAACCGCGCCTTCTTTCCTTTATATCGTTTTCAGGGGGGAAACGCAAATGAAATCCCCCCTTTTCGGGAGTGATTTGACCCCTCGAAACGAGAGCGAAAAGGGCTACCTGCGTTCGGCGCGAAGCGCGTCTTCGCGCACGCCGTCGAGGGAGCGCACGTAGGGACGGAATTGCTTGAGATTTTCCGGAAGCGCGGCGAGCGCGACTGTCGCGTCGTTGCGCTCGTCGAACGCTCCGAGGATCACGCCCACCCGCGGGACTTCGGGGCTTCCCGCGGGCACGAGGTAGAGCTTGTCGGGCACGACCGCTCGCCCGGCTTCCGAGAGGTAGTTCTCGATGTAGCCGCGTTCGCGCGCATCGGCCACCATGAGCTGCACCGCGTAGCGGCTCGAAGGCGTCGAGATGAGTTGGCGTCCCGCGGCGAGGCGCGCGTCGACGGCCGGAGAGGGCGCTTCCGCGGGCACGGGCGACGATTTGGCGGATTGCGGCGCCGCGACAGAGGCGGGCGAAGGCGATTGCGACGGAATGGGCGCGATCGCGGCGGGCGCCATCGACGCCGCGGG
>Ga0070731_10005834_pt1 | contig 10043 bp, 6 predicted proteins | sample Coa_R1_2_FD_66448 | JGI IMG/M metagenome (GOLD analysis project Ga0070731, IMG submission 66448) | Surface soil microbial communities from Centralia Pennsylvania, which are recovering from an underground coalmine fire - Coalmine... | ecosystem: Environmental > Terrestrial > Soil > Unclassified ... | reverse complement strand
CAGAAGGCGCGCTTTACCTCCGAATTCCTGCTGGCGCGGCGCGGCACCGGCTCTCCGCGGTCCGACCCGATCTTCATCGTCGGCCTGCCGCGCGCCGGCTCGACGCTCATCGAGCAGATCCTCGCTTCCCACTCGGCGATCGAAGGGACGCAGGAGCTCTCCGACATCTCGCGGATGGCGCAGGAGCTGATGGGCCGGGTCTACGACCCCTCTTCCCCCCGCTACCCCGGCGTCCTCGGCGACCTGACGCCGGACCAGCTGCGCGCCTTCGGCGAGCGCTACCTGGCCGACACGCAGATCTACCGCACCGGCAGGCCGCACTTCATCGACAAGAACCCGAACAATTTCTGGCATGTCGGGTTCATCCATCTGATCCTGCCGAACGCCCGGATCATCGACGCGCGGCGCGAGGCGATGGCCTGCTGCTTCGGCAATTTCAAGCAGCTCTTCGCGACCGGCCAGGAATTCACCTACGGGCTGGACAACATCGCCCGCTACTACCGCGCCTATGTCGAGATGATGGCGCATTGGGACAGCGTGCTGCCCGGCAAGGTCCTCAGGGTCCAGCACGAGGACGTGGTCGAGGATCTCGACGGCAATGTCCGCCGCCTGCTCGAATTCCTGGGCCTCCCCTTCGAACCGCAATGCCTGGAGTTCCACAAGACCGAGCGCAGCGTCCGCACCGCCAGCTCCGAGCAGGTGCGCCAACCGATCTTCAGGGAAGGTCTGGATCAGTGGCGGCACTACGAGCCCTGGCTCGGGCCGCTGAAGGATGCGCTCGCCGGAAGCGTCGCGCTCCCGCCGGTCACCCCCACCTCACCCTGACCCTCTCCGCCCCCCGGGGGCGGAGAGGGAAATCTCCGGGGGCGCCCCAGCGTCCCCTCTCCGCCCTTCAGGGGGGAGAGGGTCAGGGTGAGGTGGGCCGCGCCGACGGGCTTGCGGCTCAGAAATCCGTCTTGAAGCCGCCTTCCGCCTTGCGCCGGGCGACGAAGGCGGCGAGCTCCTCGGCGATCGCCGGGTCCATCGGCGGTTGCTCGTAGGAAGCGAGCGCCTGCTTCCAGACCCGTGCCGCTTTGTCCATGGCGGTCGGGCTGCCGCCTTCGCGCCAGCTTTCGTAGTTGCGCCAGTCGGAGAGGATCGGCGCGTAGAAGGCGTCGCGGTAGCGCGCCTGGGTGTGGGCGGCGCCGAAGAAATGCGCGCCGGGCCCGACCTCGCGCACGGCTTCCAGCGCGAGGCTCGGCTCGTCCACGACGACCGGATCGAGGAACTCGGCCACCATCTGCAGCAGGTCGACGTCGAGCACGGTCTTCTCGAACGACGCCGACAACCCGCCTTCGAGCCAGCCCGCGGCGTGCATGATGAAGTTCCCGCCGCCCATGATGGCGCCCCACAGCGAGAACACCGATTCATAGGCGGCCTGGGCGTCGACGGTGTTGGCGGCGCAGACGTTCGAGGTGCGGTAGGGGAGCCCGTAGCGCCGCGCGAGCTGGCCTCCGACGATCGCCGATTTCATGTATTCGGGCGTGCCGAAGGCGGGCGCCCCCGATTTCATGTCGACATTCGAGGTGAAGCCGCCATAGGCCGCTGGCGCGCCGGGGTTGACGATCTGGGTGAAGGCGATGCCGGCCAGCGCCTCGGCGTTCTGCTGGGCGAGCGCGCCGGCGATCGTCACCGGCGCCATCGCGCCCGCCAGCGTGAACGGCGTCATCACGATGATCTGGTTGCGGCTCGACATCTCGATGATGCCCTGGAGCATCGGCGTGTCGAGACGCAGCGGCGACGAGGAGTTGATGATCGAGAACAGCGACGGCTCGCGCAGCAGCTGCTCGGAGGAGATCCCACGCGCGATCCGGGCGATCTCGATCGCGTCGAGATTGCGCTCGCGGCCCAGCGAGTAGCAGTGGAAGGCCTTGTCGGTCAGCGTCGCGATGTCGGAGAGGCAGTCGAGGTGGCGCACCGAGGGGTGGATGTCGACCGGCTCGACCGGGTAGCCGCCGGTCAGGTGGATGATGTTGTAGACCTGGGCGAGCTTCACCAGGTCGCGGAAATCCTGGTGGCTGCCAGGCCGCCTTCCGCGCTCGACGTCCTGGCAGTTGGGCGCGCTCGCGACCTGCCCGAACGCGATCCCGTCGCCGCCGAACCGGATGTTCCGATCGGGATTGCGCGCGTGCAGCGTGAATTCCGACGGGCAGGTCTTGATCGCTTCGGTCACCATCGCGCGGTCGAAGCGCACCCGGTTGGAGCCCGGATCCACCGTGGCGCCGGCGCGCTTCAGGATCGCCTTCGCCTCCTCGTGGAGGAAATCCATCCCGACTTCCTCGAGGATGGTCAGCGAGGCGTCGTGGATGGCCTCCAGCTCGTCGGCCGACACCAGCTCGACCGGCGGAAAGCGGCGGCGCGGCTGGCGGAACGGCTTCTGCTCCGCAGCTGCATGGCTCGGACGCCCGGCGCGGCGACCGCCGCGCGCCCGCCCCGCCTGGGGCTCCGCCGTTTCTTCGACCGAACCGCTCACCGCCATCTCCCTAGACTGCCGAAACCGTCACGCCCGCCATTTCGGCCTCCCGCGGACCGGCCGCCACCACAATTTTTCGATGGATCCATGCCGATTCGGCGAGGGCCGACGAACCGCGACGACAGAGTGGCGTCACGACCCCCACCCAACCCTCCCCCGCAAGCGGGAGAGGGCTCGTCTCTCCCTCTCCCGCTTGCGGGGGAGGGCCGGGGTTGGGGGTGGAGCCGCAGCCGCGATGCCTGCGTCATCCAGCTCAGCTTCTTTCCGGGACCAGCCAGACGCCGTCCATCCGGTAGTACTCGGACGGATCGGCCCGGTGGCCGCGCACGCGGTCCGAAGCCGCGGTCATCGTCTCGGCCCAATAGGCCTGCACGATCACCGCGCGGTCCTGCAGGATGCGCTCGGCCTCCGCCATCGTCGTGGCGCGCGCGTGCGGATCGAGAATGCCCATCGCGCGGTCCAAGGCGGCGTCGAATTCCGGATCCTTGAAATGGGTCTCGTTCCAGGCAGCGCCGGAACGATAGGCGAGATCGAGCGTCATCACGCCCAGCGGCCGATGCGCCCAGAAGGTCAGCCCGAACGGCACCTGGTTCCAGACCGACCAGTATTCGGCCGGCGGCATCACATCGAGCGAGATGCGGATGCCGGCCTCCAGGCAGTTCTGCTGCAGGATCTGGGCGGTATCCTGCTCCCAGCGGCCTTGCGTGTTGCCGAGCGACAGGGTCAGGTCGATGCCGTCGGGATAGCCGGCCTCGGCGAGCAGCGCCTTCGCCTTGGCCACGTCGCGCGTCAGCGGCGGCAGCGGAGCGTAGTCGGGATGGATCGGCGCCACGTGGTGGTTCTCGCCGAGCAGTCCCTGCCCGCGGCAGGCGATGTCCAGCATCTGCTTGTTGTCGGCGGCGAGCGCCACGGCGCGGCGGACGCGGATGTCGTCGAAGGGCTTCTGGTCCACCTGCATGCGCATGACCATCGTCTGCGCCGATTCCACTTTCAGCAGCCGGACGTTGTCGAGCCGGGCCACGAGATCGAGCTCGGCGACCGTGACCCGATAGAGCAGGTCGACCTGCCCGGCGGCGAGCGCCGCCAGATGGGTCGCGACCTCGGTCCCGAGATCGATGTACTGGATCTCGTCGAGATAGGCCGGCCGGCCCCAATAGCCGTCGCGGCGGACCATCCGGGCGACCCGGCTCACCTCGAACTGGGCGAGCCGGAAGGGACCGGTGCCGATCGGGTTCTTCGGCCAGTCGCCGCCCTCCTCGTCGAAGCGCCGATGGAGCATCGGGCAGATCCAGGCATAGAGCTGCTCAGGCAGCGAGCAGAGCGGCCGGTCGAGATGGAGGCGGAAGCGGAGATCGTCGATCTTCTCGATCTCGCGGATCGCGCTGAATGTCGTGCGGTTCGCGGATTTCGACTGCGGCGAGATCCAGCGTCCGATGTTGAAAACGACATCATCGCTGGTGAACTTGTCGCCGTTCGACCAGATGACGCCGTCGCGCAGCGTGAAATCCCAGGTCTTCAGGTCCTCCGACGGCGTCCAGCTCTGGGCGAGATAGGGATGGGTGACGTTCTCGTGGTCGACATAGGTCAGGTATTCGAGCGCGTTGCGATAGATGTTCGAGGCCTCTGTCCAGGTGGAGAGCGCCGGATCGGTCATCTGCTGCACGGCGCAGACGAAGCGGAGCACGCCGCCCGAGACCGGAGCCTCCTCCTCCGGCGGCGGCGCCAAGGGGCCGGCCACCGCGCGCATCGAGAGAGCCGAGACGCCGAGCCAGCCCAGCGTGCGCAGCAGCGTCCGCCGGTCGATCAGGCCGCTTCGATACTGCTCGCAGAACTCGAAGGCCGCAGGGTGCGGGCGGCTGCCGTCGCGATTGAGGAGTGACGTCATCGGAGGCCTCGCTGAGCCTGGATATGGGAAGCGCCGGGTGTCTCGCAGATGCCGGCTCGATTCCTCCCCCTAGACCAAATCTCCCTCTCCGCCCCGGGGGGCGGAGAGGGCCGGGGTGAGGTGGGGCGACGACGGTTCGTTGGAATGCGAGCACGGATACGAAGCGATCGGGCCTTACCGACACGCGCCCTGGAATCCCCCACCTCACCCTGACCCTCTCCGCCCCCAAGGGCGGAGAGGGGGTTGTCGGGACTCGGCGCGGCGGCCATCACACGACACCCCGTCCCGGGGCCGCCTCGAACAGGCGGCGGGTATAAGGATCGGCGGGTGCGCTCAGGAGCGCTTCGGCGGGTCCCTCTTCGACGATCTTTCCGCCCTTCATGACCGCGATGCGGTCGCTCAGCTGCGCGGCGACCCGCAGGTCGTGCGTGATGAATAGGATGCCCAGGCGCAGCTCCGATTGCAGCCGGCGCAGGAGATCCAGGATCTGGGCCTGGACCGAGACGTCGAGGGCCGAGACGCATTCGTCGGCGATGACGAAGCCGGGCTCCATGGCCAGCGCGCGGGCGATGCCGATGCGCTGCCGCTGGCCGCCGGAGAAGGCGCCGGGGCGGCGGGCATAGGCCTCGCGCGAGAGTCCCACCTCGGCGAGCAGCGCGGCCGCTCGGCTCGTCGCTGTCTTGCGGTCGGCGCCGCCCAGCATCGCGGCGCGCGCGATGATGTCGCCGACGGCGCGGCGCGGGTTGAGCGAGCCGAACGGGTCCTGGAAGATCATCTGGACATGCCGCCGGTCCGCACGCCGTGCCGTGCGGTCGAGCGCCGCTTCTCCCGGCTTCTCTACCGTAACGGAGCCCGTCGTCGGTTTGGTCAGGCAGACGATCACGCGCGCGAGCGTGCTCTTGCCGCAGCCGGACTCGCCCACGATCGTCAGGATCTCGCCGCGATCGAGCCGCAGCGACACGTCGTCGAGCGCCGTGACGCCGGCATAACGCTTGGTCACGCCATCGACTGCCAGCGCCTCGGTAGATGCCTCGCTCATCGGCGCACGGGGCGGCGGCGTGAGGCTCGGCACGGCGGCGATCAGCGACTTCGTGTAGGGGTGCTCCGGCGCGGCCAGGATTCGCGATGCTTCGCCGATCTCGACGATGCGCCCCTTGCTCATGACGGCGATCCGGTCGGCGACGTCCGCCACCACGCCGAAATCATGGGTGATGAAAAGGATTCCATGGCCGCGCACGTCGCGCAGCTCGCGGACCAGCTTCAGCACCTGCGCCTGGGTCGTGACGTCGAGTGCCGTGGTCGGCTCGTCGGCAATCAGCACCTCCGGCTCCATCGCCAGCGCCATGGCGATGATGACGCGCTGGCACTGCCCGCCCGACAGCTGGTGCGGATAGGCCTGCGCGATCCGCGCCGGATCCGGCAGGTGCGTTTCGGCGAGCAGCTTGACCGCCCGCTCACGGCGTTCCGCGGCCGGAAGCCTGGCATGCAGCTCGAACACCTCCTCGACCTGCTTTCCGACGGGGACCGCCGGATTGAGCGCCGCCATCGGCTCCTGGAAGATCATGGCGATGCGGTTGCCGCGGATGCGGCGCAGCGCCCGGTCCGGCAGCCCGGTCAACTCCTGCCCGCCGAGACGGATTGAGCCGGAGGTCACGCGAAGCCCCTTGGGCGGCGCTCCCATGATGGCGCTCGACAGGACCGACTTGCCCGAGCCCGATTCGCCGACGACGCAGAGGATCTCGCCGCGTCTCAGCTCGAACGCGGCGTCCTCGACGGCGAAAGGCCGGTCGGCGCCGGGCGGCAGCGCCACGCTCAGCCCCGAGACTTCGAGAATGGCCGGGTTCATCGCGACGCTCCCACGCCCGCACGCAGACCGTCGGCGAGCAGGCTCAGGCCCAGGACAAGCGACGAGATGGCGAGACAGGGGAAGAGCACGAGATGCGGATAGGCGAAGGCGAGCGTCCGGCCTTCGTTCACCATCCCGCCCCAATCCGGCGTCGGCGGCGGCAGGCCGAGCCCGAGGAATCCGAGTGCGCCGATCGTAATGGCCGTGTAGCCGAGCCTGAGGCAGAAATCGACGGTCAGCGGCCCGGTCGCGTTCGGCAGGATGTCGACGGCCAGGATGCGCAGCACCGTCTCTCCCTGGATCACCGAGGCGGCGACGAAGTCGCGGGACGCGATGTCCATCGTGATCGCACGTACGATCCGGAAGATCGCCGGCGCGCTGCCGAAGGTCACGGCCAGGATCACGTTTGCGCCGGAAGCGCCGATCGCCACGATGACGACGATGTAGAGGACGAGAATGGGAAAGGAGAGGATGACGTTGGCGATGAACGACAGCACGCTGTCGATCCAGCCGCGGGAATAGCCGGCGGCGAGGCCGCCCGCGATCCCGACGAGATAGGCGGTGAGCGTCGCCGCGCTCGCCAGCACGATCACGCTGCGGGCGCCGACGACCAGCCGGGAGAGGATGTCGCGCCCGAGATAGTCCGTCCCGAGCCAGTGGGCTTCGCCGGCGGCCCCATGGCCGCCCGGCAGCACGAGCGGCTGCATGCTGTGCAGCGGATCGTACGGGGCGATGATGCCCGCGAAGATCGCTACCAGAATCCAGCCGCCGACCAGCGCTGCGCCGATCGCCGCGGTCGGCCGGCCGGCGATCTGCCGCAGCACGCCGGCCGTCACGTCTCGGCCCCGGTCCGGAGCGGCGCCGCGATGCGGATCCGCGGGTTGAGCCAGCCCTGCACGAAATCGGCGACGATCTGGGTCGAGACGACGACCAGCACGCTCATCATCGCGCAGGCCTCGATCAGGTAGATGTCGCTGTTGAGGGCGGCCGCGTAGAGCAGCGTGCCGAACCCCTGATAGGCGAAGAATACCTCCACCACCACCACGCCGGACAGGAGCCACGGGATCTGCAGCATGATCACCGTCACCGGCGTGATCAGCGCGTTGCGGAGCGCGTGCCGGAAGACGATGCGCGAAAGCGACGCGCCCTTGAGCCGGGCGGTGCGGATATAGGGCGCCTCCATCACCTCGACCATCGACGCGCGCGTCATCCGGGCGACATAGCCGGTCGAGGAGAGGGCGAGCACGCCCACCGGCATGATCAACTCCTTGAGGTCGAAGCCGCGCGCCATCGTGCTGACACCGGGCAGGACATGCCAGGTGAAGACGAAGAGCGCGGTCAGGAACACGGCGGAGGCGAACTCGGGGATCGACGTCGTCAGGATCGCCACGATCGAGACGGCCCGGTCGACCGCCGAGCCTTCGCGGACGCCCGCCGCGATGCCGAGCACCAGCGCCATCGGGATCATGACCAGCAGCGTGGCACCCGCCAGGATGCCCGAGGCAGCAAGCCGCGGCAGCAGCAACCGGAGTATATCCTCGCGATAGTAGGTCGAGGTGCCCCAATGGCCGGTCACGAAGCCGCCGAGCCAGCGCAGATAGCGGAGCAGAAACGGATCGTCGTAGCCGTTCTCGTGCAGCCAGAGCACCCGCTGGTCGGGAGTCGAGAATTGCCCGAGCACCTTGACCGCGACCCGCCCGGAATCCACCTCGAGGATGAGGAAGATGAGAAACGACACGGCGAGCATGGTCAGCGCCGCGCCGCCGATCTTCCTCAGGAGCACCGCGCGCCGCCCACTCTCGGTGCCGACATCAGCCCTGCACCACCCGCAGCGGCGCCGGCGGCTTCTCCTCGGCCGGCATCGTGCCGAAGCGTTGGATCAGCCATGACCGGAAGAAGGCAATCGCGGTATCGCCGAGCCCGTCCGGGTGGGTGATGAGATAGTAGCCGTAGCCGTCGTCGAGCGTCGTCTCGAACGGCTTGACCAGCCTGCCTTCCGCCAGGTGATCGGCGAACAAATTCTCGTCGACCAGCGCCAGCCCCTCGCCGCTCGCCGCGTACTCGACAGCCAGCACGGCCGTGTCGAACACGATGCCGCGATCGATCTTGACCGGCCGGATGCCCGCCCGCCGGACGAATTCCGACCACATGTGGTGGCGCGGCACATCGTTGATCCTGACATGGACGATCTCGTTGGCCTCGATGAACTCGGCAAGATCCTTGCCCTCATGCGCCTTCCAGATGTCCGGGTGGCACAGCATCGCGAGGCGCACCGGCCAGAGCAGGTCGCTGATCGACTCGCTGACCGTCGGCTTCGAATAGATCACCGCGACGTCTACATCGGTGGCCGGCGGCCCGACGCCGTAGGGACTGACGAGATCGATCTCGACATCCGTGATCTCGCGGCGGAAATCGCGCATGATCGTCACGGCATGGTGGGCGGCGAAGCTCGGCGGGATCTGCACCCGCAGGACGCGCTGCGTCGGCGCCGAATCGTTCATGATATCGTCGAGCGCGTGCTCGAGCCGATCGAACGACTTCGAGACCGACGCCACGAGATGTTCACCAGCCTTCGTGAGGACAAGCCCGTGCGGCTTGCGCTCGAAGAGCACCGTGCCGATCAGCTTCTCGAGCGACAGCACGTGCCGCGAGAGCGCGCTTTGCGAGATGAAGAGCGCGTGCGCCGCCGCGGTGAAGCTGCCGTGCCGCGCGACGCCCTCGAAGGCACGGAGCGCGTTGAGCGGCAGCCATCTGCGGCCGAGCCTGGCTATCTCCATTCGCGACTCCCTCGCTTGGCCCCCAAGGACTTGGCGGCGCGCGTCGTCGGCCGTTCTCGCGGCAAGGACAGTGGGCCGCAGGCGGCTCCCGGCCAAATGCCTTTTTGCGATGGGATCATCGACTTTCTCCGCTTTGGCCGATCGCGGCTTCCCGACATCCTGCGGTATACAGGGAGCATAGGCTAGGACAGTATGCCGTCGAGCAAGCCCAATCGGTCGTCGGGGAGTTACCGGATTTGAGCAGCTTCTCGCTGGACCATGTGCCGCGGATCGTCCAGGAGCCGGGGCAGATCGTCAAGCTGGGCAGTCTGATCGCGGATCTGATTCCGGCGAACGGCACCATCATCCTGGCGGTCGATCCCGGCCTCGCGTCGACGGGGATCGCCCGACAGGCGGCCCACGCTCTCGAGGAGGTTGGCTACCGCCCCGTCCTCTTCGATCGGTTCCAGAGCGACCCGACGATCGCCCAGGTCGATGACGGCGTCGCGACCGCCCGCGACGTCGGCGCCAGCGCCGTCATCGGCATCGGCGGCGGTTCGGCGATGGATGTCGGCAAGGGCATCGCCGCGATCGCCTCCGGCGAGGCGCCGACCGCGCATTACGGGCTCTGCGCCCACCCCTTTCCCAAGCGCCGGCTGGCAAGCATCGTCGTGCCCACGACCTCCGGCACCGGTTCGGAGACCACGCGCACGGCTGTTTTCGCCGATGCGGAGCACGCCAAGATCTGGTTCTGGGGCGAACAGATGAAGGCGGATCTCGTCGTGCTCGATCCGGTGCTGACGGTCGGGCTGCCGCCGCATCTGACGGCGGCGACCGGGATCGATGCCCTGGTCCACGCGATCGAGGCCTCGACCAACGCGAACGCCAACCCGGCGAACAACCTCTACGCCCACGAGGCGATCCGGCTGGTCGCACGACACCTCCCCGCGGTCATGGCGGCGCCGGGCGATATCGCGGCCCGCGCCGGGCTGCAATGGGCGGCGACGCTTGCCGGCATCGCGATCGACAATTGCGGAACGGCAA
>Ga0070731_10005833_pt1 | contig 10044 bp, 8 predicted proteins | sample Coa_R1_2_FD_66448 | JGI IMG/M metagenome (GOLD analysis project Ga0070731, IMG submission 66448) | Surface soil microbial communities from Centralia Pennsylvania, which are recovering from an underground coalmine fire - Coalmine... | ecosystem: Environmental > Terrestrial > Soil > Unclassified ... | reverse complement strand
TCTGTCTCGCCATAGCGCGCGAAGGAGCGCGGGCGCGACCGGAAACTGACGGGAGCCAGTCCAGTCCGCAAACCAGCGCACCGGGTAGTCCTGCCCAGCGCGGAACGAGGCGCCTCGGGGTCGTTGTGCGTAGACGGTCACCCGATGGCCATACCCGGACAACTCGTCGGCCAAGTGCCTGACGACGACTTCGACCCCGCCGAGTTGCGGCGGGAACCCGGGGGAGACGAGAGAAACCTTCATCGGGCCATTCGACGGCAACGTGTCTCCAACTACTGAGGAGAAACTGCGATGTGGACATCATCAAACCAGACGGTACCCGCGACGTCATAGGACTTCAGGAACAGCTCAACCCCGGTAGCATCGGGCGGGACCCGCGTGCGGACCACGAGTTCTGTCCAGGGCGGACTCCCAGAGGGCAAAAGGTTACTGTGGGCCTCACCCAGGTAAGCGCCTGCGGAATCGAACCAAGAAATGGATAGCTGGGCTACACCATTAACGTTGATTCCTTTAGCCCACACGGATACGGTCCATAGCTGGCCCGGCATCGCCGGGTGGGTAGGTACCAATGTAAACGACGGCGCACCAGCCTGGCCTAGGCGTGTGTCGGAAAGCCGGACTGAGCCGGGCTGAGGATATCCTACATTCGGGTCATAAGCCAACTTGCCTAGCTGCGGGAGGTACGGCATCCAGACAAGCAGACTGTTCATCCCGGTCAGGCCTGAGGTGGAATCTGAAAAGGCGACATCCTGGCCGGCAAAGGCCCGTTCCACCACCCACACGGCCGGCCGCCATTGCCCTGTCGCCGAGTACAAGCCGTAGCTATATGCGTTAGGGTTTTGTACTTGGTCTCTTACTAGCGCGGGGATGGCACCGGGTTTGAAATCATAAAGAGTCCATGGCGCAGGAGGAGGGACGCCCGCCGTGTGGGCTGCGGCGAAGACGACACTGAACCACTGCGCTTGCCGAAGCTCGCCGGCCTCTAGGCCGTCATAACTACCTACGAGTACAGGGTAGCCGGCCTCTCCGATAAGCAATGGGAGCGGACCGGCAGCACGTTTTGCCGCCAGCATCCACCCGTAAGCATTTGTGTCATCGCCATAAAGATGAATGTCGGCAACGTCCAACGGGGAGCCGGTCAGCTCTCGTCGCAGCTGCGCGAAACCCGCAGAACCTGCTGCGCCTGATACAGAGACGGTGCTGGGTGTATGTGGCATAACTGATCGCAGGGTGGGCAGAAGAGCCCGTACCCAGGTCACTTCGGCCGCATTCGACGGATCGACCTCATTCTTGATTTCTATTAGCTGAATCTCCGGGTCGGAAGCATAAGGACCCAGCAATTGTTTCAGCCACGCCCGGCTTTGCTCAACTTCCGCGTAACTGTCCCACAGGTCGAATAGAGTAAGCTGTACGCCCAGACCTTCCGATGCGGCGATGTTGAGGGTATCGGCGAAGCGAACAGCCATCGAGCCGGATATTCTTGGCCAGCCGAAGGTGTCCGGGAAAACGATTATGCGCACTGTGTTAGCGCCGAGTGCCCGTATCCGGGCGAAGTCGGCTCGGAGGATCCCCGGATTCCAGTTCGTCCACATCTTTGTCCAGGCGTCCGCGGCCGGATAATAATTCACCAGTCGCATCCCGGTGATCCTCGAGGCGACCTGCCTGCTCCGCTGGGGGCCAGCCAGTGCAGATATGAGTGTCAACTTCCGGGCCGGAGAGGTTTGCGGCAAGGGTGTGCTTCCCGGCGTCGGCGAGTCGTCTATGCTCCGGCCCCCGTAGACCGACAAGGTTACCGTCACTATGGTAACAAGCGCGATAATCAGCACACCCAAGACCAGCCCGCGCACTCTCACAGCTGGCCATTTTCTCCGGCGATGCCTGCTAGCGTGCACTTACTGTTCTTTCTTGTGGCCGGAGACCCGCGGGCCATCTGTTTGACGAGGCGCTGACGGTAGGTAGCAAAAGCACCTCATGGCGATTCCGCTCACGTTTCACCGCAGCCAGGCACCGCCCCGGCGTCAGGAGTGACAAACCACAGTATATGCCGCATGGCACTTGAGCCTGTCCAGCCCGCGCGACTCCTAGTTCAGCCGCCGGTCCCACGGCGGCTCGACCACGTCCCGGCGGAAGGTATGTGGGCATAAGGCCTGGATGGTCCGGTGCTATCGTAGAGCCTCTGGCTGACAGACCACCTGATGTCCGACGCGCTGCGGCACCGCAACGGGACATGAGACTCCCTGCTTGGGGGACGGATGGAGTTCTCGCTGAGCGCCGAGCAGCGTGAGCTGAAGGAGGCAGCGGCCGCCTTCGCCCGCGCAAAGCTCAACCAGGACCTCGCGGAACGTGACGAGGCGGGCGAGTTCTCCCTGGAGGCGTGGCAGGCCTGTGCCCGGTTCGGGATCCAGGGTCTCCCCGTCCCCGCCGAGCTGGGCGGCAGTGGCAGCGACATCCTGACGACGGTCCTGGTCATGGAGGCCCTGGGGTACGGCAGTCACGACAACGGACTCATATTCTCGCTCAACGCGCAGATGTGGAGCATCGAGCTGCCGCTGGTCAAGTTCGGCACGCCGACACAGCAACAGGCCTACCTGCCCAGGCTGGTGTCGGGGGCCCTCATCGGCGTGCACGCTATGACCGAGCCCGACTCCGGCTCTGACGCGTTCAGCATGCGAACCAGCGCCGAACGCCAGGGGGATCATTACCTTCTCAACGGGACCAAGCTGTACATCACCAACGCCCCGGTCGCAGACGTGGTGCTGGTATTTGCCGCTGACCCCCGCCGACCCGGGCCGGCCGGCATCTCCGCGTTCCTGGTCGACAAGGGCACGCCTGGGTTCACCGTGAGCCGCAACATGGAGAAGATGGGCCTGCGGACCTCACCGATGGGCGAGGTCGTGCTGGCCGACTGCCTCGTACCGGCCGAGAAGCGCCTGGGCCCAGAGGGAGCGGGGATGGCCATCTTCAACTCCTCGATGGGCTGGGAGCGGAGCTGCATCATGGCTGGCGCCCTGGGCGCCATGCAGCGCCAGCTTGAGACGTGCGTGGAGTACGCGCGGGCGCGGAAGCAGTTCGGCCAGCCCATCGGGAAGTTCCAGAGCGTGGCCAGCAAGGTGGCCGACATGTACCTGCGGCTGGAGGCCGCCCGGCTGCTTGTCTACCGGGCCGCGTGGCTCGCCCAGCAGGGAAAGCCCGCCCTGTCCGAGGCGGCTGCCGCCAAGCTGTTCACCAGCGAGGCCTGGGTCCAGTCCAGCCTGGACGCAATTCAGATCCACGGGGCGTACGGCTACATGAAGGAAGCCGGGATCGAGCGCGACCTGCGGGACGCGGTCGCCGGCACCATCTACTCGGGAACCTCGGAGATCCAGCGGGTCATCTTGTCCCGGATGCTGGGCCTGTGAGCCCGCGTGGGCGCGGTGAACAGCCAGGAGAGAAATGGCATATCTGCTGCAGCACCTGTTGACGGAGAGCGCATTGCGGCGCCCGGATCGGCCGGCGGTGGCTGCGGGAGGCCGGTCCCTGACCTACTCCGAACTGGACAGGCTGAGCAATCAGGTAGCCCGGGCACTCCTCGTGCAGGGAGTGGCGCCTGGCGATCGCGTCGGGGTGCTCGCCCCCAAGTCCGCCGCCTCAGTCGTGGGCATATTCGGGACGCTGAAGGCCGGGGCCTGCTATGTCCCCCTCGACCCGAGCGCACCCCCCGGGCGGCTGTCCGCGATCATGCGCGACAGCGGCATCGCCGTAGTCCTGGCCGACCTGAGGAGGGCGCCCGCCGTCTCCGCCATGGCCGGCAGCGTTCCCCGGCTTCGCACCGTGATCGTGGTCGGCCCGCACTGGGGAGATGAGGGCGGGGGAGCTGCCGGGGCTCAGCCCGCGGGACTGGCCGTGGTGTCCTGGGAGGCGGTACTGGCAGAACCGGGCGGGCCGGTGGCCGGGGAACCGGCGATCGAGACCGACCTCGCCTACATCCTGTACACGTCAGGGTCGACCGGCACCCCGAAAGGGGTCATGATCTCGCACCGCAGCTCGCTCACCTTCGTCGAGTGGGCGGCAGCCTGCGCCGGGCTCAGTGAACAAGACCGCGTCTGCAGCCCGGCGCCACTGCATTTCGACCTTTCCGTCTTTGACATCTTCGCCAGCTGCCGGGCCGCCGCCTGCATGGTCGTGGTCCCGCGGGGGGCGTCTACGTTCCCCGTCCGGCTCGCGGAGTGGATGGGGAAGGAGCGGATCTCGGTCTGGTATTCGGTGCCCTCGGTTCTCACGATGCTGGTGACCTACGGCAACCTGGCCGGATTCGACCTGTCGGGCCTGCGGGCGGTCATCTTTGCCGGGGAGGTGTTCCCGGTGAAACACCTCCGGCGGCTGATGGCCGCGCTGCCGCACGCTCGCTACCTCAACTGGTACGGGCCGACCGAGACTAACGCGTGCACGGCGTTCGAGGTCCCAGGGGCCGGAGCCCCGGATCCGGTCCCGATCGGGAAGGCCTGCGCCGACACGGACGTATTCGCGGTCGCTAACGACGGACGCCGGGTATCCCGGCCCGGGGAAATAGGCGAGCTGTACGTGCGGGGCCCCTCGCTGATGCAAGGCTACTGGGCCCAGCCCGACAAAACGCAGGAGGTACTGGTCCCGAACCCGTTCCAGACCGCTTACCGCGAAACGGTGTACCGCACGGGTGACCTGGTGACCCAAGACAAGGACGGCAACTACATCTACCTGGGCCGCCAGGACGGCATGGTGAAGACGCGCGGCTACCGTGTGGAGCTGGGGGAAGTAGAAGCCGCGCTCTACGAGCACCCGGCCATCCACGAGGCAGTGGTGCTGCCCGTACCGGATGAGCTGCTCGGCAGCCGTCTGCGGGCGGTCATCAGCCGCGATGCCACCGGGGGCCTCACGCGCGAGGAAGTACTCGACCACTGCCGTGAGCGACTGCCCGGCTACATGGTGCCGGACGTGGTGGAGTTCTGTGACGCGCTGCCTAGGACCTCAACCGGTAAGGTCGACCGGGCCCGGCTGGCCCGGGCACAGTAGGCGGCGAGAATGAGGAGCCGCACAAGACGCTGGAGGCGACTGCATTGGAAGCGGTCATCAACGACTACATCAGCCAGGAACTGGTCCAGGACAGCACCCTGCTGCCGCTCTCGAACACGGCGTCGCTGCTGGACACAGGCATCCTCGACTCACTGGGCCTGCTCAGGCTCGTGGGTTTCGTTGAGGAGCGGTTCGGGATCGCGGTCGAAGATGTGGACCTCGTCCCCGAGAATTTCGACAGTGTGGACGCCATCTGTGCTTACCTCCGCTCCAGGGCCGGAGCGGACCGGGCAGGCGGCCATCAGTGAGTCGGCGAGGCCGCGGGGGGTCAGCGTCCGGCGCCCTGCGCCTTCTCCCAGCCGAGCGCGATCGGGTCGTAGGCCCGCTCGACGTAGATCTGGTGCCAGAGCGAGAACACAATGAGCACCCAGGGGTGGCGCCAGCTCACGGCGGGATCGCCGGCGCGGAATGCTCGCAGCAGCTCCAGCGCCGCCTCGCGGTTCACCCACTGGCCGGTCTGTGCCTCTCGTAGCAGCCGGTCAGCGAAGTCGTAGCCGTCGCCCTTCAGCCAGTGGCGGATCGGGACAGGGAATCCCAGCTTCGCGCGCTCCACGACGGCCTTCGGTAGCACCTCGCTCATGGCCTTGCGCAGGGCCCGCTTCGTGGTCCCGGCGCCGATCTTCTCCTCCCGGGTCAGCCGGGCCGCGACCGCCATCACCTCCCGGTCGAGGAAGGGAACCCGCAGCTCAAGGCTGTGCGCCATGGTCATCCGGTCGGCCTTGAGCAGGATGTCGCCGGGCAGCCAGGTGTTGATATCCACCAGTTGCATGGTGGAGACGTCGTCCAGTTCGGTCTCCTCGGCCTGGTCGTACACCGGGTCGGTCACGTCGTAGGGGCTGCCCGGCCCGGCCCGGCCCGGCCCGGTGATCAGATCGCCGCGACCGGGGTTGCCGATGTAGCGGCGCCGCAGCGGGGTGGAGGTGCGCTCCAGCAGGCCCTTCCCCTTGACCCCTGGCGGGATGAGCGCCGCGACCCGCTGCAGCGGGACCCGGCTCCAGCCGGGGAGGTGCTCGCCGGCCCGCACCACGCCAGGCTGGTAGTAGATGGCATAGCCGCCGAAGAGCTCGTCCGACCCCTCTCCCGATAGCACCACCTTGACCTGCTTGCGTGCCTCGCGGGCGACGAACCACAGCGGCACCGCCGACATGTCCACCAGGGGGTCGTCGAGGTGCCAGATGATCTGCGGCAGGTAACGGAAGAACTCCTCCGGGCTGATCACATACGGGACCGATGTCACCCCGATCGCGGCGGCCGTCTCCTGGGCCCGGTCGATCTCGCTGTAACCCTCGCGCTCGAACCCGACGGTGAAGGTGAGCAGATCGGGCCGGTGTTCGGCGGCCAGGGCGCAGACGGCGGCGGAGTCGATGCCGCCGGAGAGGAAGGCGCCGAGCGGGGCATCGCTGCGCAGGTGGACGGCGATCGAGTCGCGCATCACGTCGAGGATGGCGCGGGGCGTGGCATCGCTGCTGGCCTTGGCGGGTCGCAGGTCGGCGCGCCAGTAGCGGTAGACGTCCAGCGCCCCGCCGGGCCGGACGATCATGGCGTGGCCGGGCGGCAGCACCTGCACCGGCGGAGTCAGGGTGGCGGGCGGCGGGACGTACTGGAAGGACAGGTACCGACGGAGCGCGTCGGGGTCGAGGTTGTGTAGTTCGCCCGCGTCGGCCAGGGCCTTGCGCTCGGACGCGAACCGCAGCATCCGCTCGGGCCCCGCCTGGCCGCCGCCGCCCGCCCGCCGGGCAGCCGGGCCGGGGTGGCCGAGCGGGCGGGGCCCGCCGTCGGCCGCTGCGGACGGTGTTCGCGGAACCCGGCCGGCCAGGCTGGCGTCGCCGTCCCGGCCCGCCACGTGTCGGCCGCCTCTCGCTGGCCGGCGACGGGAGTCGAACCAGTCGTCAGGACCGAACGGCGGGACGCCGTCACCGGGATCCGGGACGGGCCCGTGACCAGCGGCGCCGGATCCCTGGAACGGGTCACCCGCGCCGGGCCCCGGGTCAATGCGGTAGTAGAACGGCTTGATGCCGAACTGGTCCCTGGCGCAGAACAGCTCGCGCGTCCTGCTGTCCCAGATGGCGAACGCGAACATGCCGCGGAGCCGGTGCACGACGTCCCTGCCGACCCGGGCGTAGGTCTCGAGCAGGACCTCGGAGTCGCAGGTCGATCTCAGCACCACCCCCTGCTTCCGCAGTTCGGCGCCCAACTCGACGTAGTTGTAGATCTCGCCGTTGAAGACCATCCAGTAGCGGCGGTCGGCGGACCGCATCGGCTGATGGCCGCCATGCGACAGGTCGATGATGGCCAGCCGCTTGTAGCCCAGAGCGACGTCGCGGTCGGCGTAGAAGCCCTCGTCGTCGGGCCCACGGTGGGCGATGCGCTGAGTCGCGGTCGCGACCCAGTCCTGATCGGGATCGGCGTCGCTGGCCAGCGCTAGGCAGCCGACGATTCCGCACATGCACGGTCCCCAACAGTGTCCGTAGGCTTCTGGCTCTGATCCTATGGGCTACCCGGCGCCGTCAGGCAGGCTGCGGGCGCCCGGCCAGGTCGCGGGCAAGTCCGGTGATGAGGCGGATCAACTGCTCCTGGAGGGCGACGTCTTCCAAGCCGTGGACCGCGCCGTCGAAGATGGTCCATACCAGCCCAGTGGGACGACGGTCTCGCAGCCGCCGGAGGGCGCGCGAGGCTTCTGCGTCAGCGTCGATTCGGGTCAGGTTGTCGTCGCTGGTCCCGAAGACCACCTCGATGTGGTTTCCGGTCATGACCAGGCGAGCGAGTTCGCTCTCGATGGGCAGGCCCCCGCCGGGGCGGGTACCGGCACTGGGCTCCGGTGGGCGGCTCGCGGGGGTGCGCGAGGCAAGGCGGCCTAGCTGGACCGTCGTCCTGGTCCAGGCGAGAGAGGCGAGGCGGCCGAAGAACCAGCGCCGGTACTCGCGGTTAGAGGCGACGGTGCGCAACGTCGGGCGGTTGATGACTTCACGGACCTTCTCCTGGAAAGACGCCATTCCTCCTGCGCCGGGCAGGACGAGCGGAGGGCTCACCAGGATCATCCCGGCCACATCTCCCCGGGCTACGCCCGCAACGACGCTGGGAATCCCGCCGAAGCAACTCCCGACAACCAGCAGCCGCCGGCAGCCGGTGGCCCGGAGAGCGTCCATGGCCTTCGTCACGTCGGCGACCGGCTGACCGTCCAGCCTCAGGACGAACTCCCCGGAACTCTCGCCCGTACCCGCGAAATCGAATCTCAGCGACGGGATCCCCGCGCGCGCCAACCGTCTCGAGATTTCGGTCCACACCCCGTTGCGGTGGGCCGAGAAGTTGTTGGGCCCGCTGTGGACGAGGAGCACGCCAAGGTCCGTCGGTGCGCTTACCGGCGACGTGTAGACGGCGAATATCGTCTCGGTTCCCGACTGGAGGTATAGGGCGGTTTCGGGAAACGTGTCCGTGGACGCTGCTCGCGCCGGGGTGCTCATCTGCTGTTCGCCCACAAACCGAGCAGCCAGTCGCGAGCGTTCGCCATCAGTTGCTCCTCGGCGTCATGTACGGCAGCCCTGACCGCCGCTCCATCGGGGATGAACCACGGGTCCTCGATCAGCTTGACCGGCTGAACGTCGACGAGACACCCGCGTTCCCTCCAGTCGGCGGCCAGTTGTTCCACGCTAGCCGCCCGGGCCCCGCGGAAGGGCTGGAGGAGAATCCGGCGAGGTTGCCGGGGCACCGTTTCCGTCAGGCGAGCCGTGACCAGGGAGTCGTGCAGGCTGGCGGCAACCGTGAATCCCATGACGTCGACGTGTCCCTCGGTGACCAGCGCGGCCAGCAACTCGGCGGTGGTGGCGAGCCGCGGTGCGCGGGCCCGGGTGGCAGCGATCAGCCGGGCGCGGAACAGGTCCCGGAAGTACTGCGCACCATCGATGACCGGCTTCCATAGCAGCAGCGGCGCATCCGGGTGATCAAGGCAGGCGCGAGATGCGACCAGGGACCCCACGCCCTCGCCCAGGAACGCGACAGGGCTGGCCGGCGTCAGCCGCCGAGCCGCCAGGGTCACGTCGAGCGCGTCCTGGGTAAACGCGTCCAACGACGCCGACGCCGGCGCGCTGTTGCCCAGGCCACGGTAGTGGAAACGGGCGACGGCCAGCCCCGCCGACGCGAGCATGCGCGCCAGGCGGACTTCCCGCCGGTAATCGTTGTGTTGCTCCGCGAACAGCGAACTGCACACCGTCAGCGAGCCGGATGGCGGCCGGTCAACCGGCCGATGCAGCACCACGAACAGGGCGCCGTCGGGACGCTCGAGGAAGCCGGCCTCCTCCAGGACCCCGCCGACAACGGCCTGGGCGGAGTTAGCCAGGCTTACGTCGGCGGAGGCGGGCGGACCGCCAGGCTCGACCGGTGACGTCAGCCTGCCGCTTCCCGCGAGATGCCGCCATCGGTCCGTTTTGCGGCTCTTGTCACGGTCGTCAGTCTACTGTCGTGGCTGCCCCCTGGCGCAGCGCACGTCGCCGATCAGCGTCCGGTAACCATCCAGCGTCTGCTGCCAGGAATGCGGGTTCGGGTACCGCTGGCCCCGGATCCCGGGCAGCTTGAGCAAGGCATCCCTGATGGCAGCAGGATCTTTCGGAGGGACCAGCACCGCGCCTTTGTAGTCCCGAACCACTTCGACCAGCCCGCCGACGGCCGTTACGATGACCGGCAGCCCGGCGGTAAGGGCGATATGCAAGGGCCCGGACATCGACGAGCGGTGATAAGGCAGCACGATCGCATCTGATTGTGCTACGTAAGCGGCAAGCTCCTCGTCGCTGACGTACCTATTGACCCGATCGATCAGGTCCGCATGCGGGCTACGGGCGATGGCGTCATCCGGGGCAGTCCATTGTTCCCATGTCTCGCCTACCACTGCCAAGCGGAACTGGCTAGCCTGATCGCGGTCCAGCATGCTGAACGCGGTGACCAGATCCTCGACTCCCTTGAAGG
>Ga0070731_10005832_pt1 | contig 10044 bp, 7 predicted proteins | sample Coa_R1_2_FD_66448 | JGI IMG/M metagenome (GOLD analysis project Ga0070731, IMG submission 66448) | Surface soil microbial communities from Centralia Pennsylvania, which are recovering from an underground coalmine fire - Coalmine... | ecosystem: Environmental > Terrestrial > Soil > Unclassified ... | reverse complement strand
ATGTATTCGGCGTAAGCGCCGTTGTTGAACAGCAGATCGTCGCAGAGATTATCCTGGCCGCGGCGGCAAAAATAGCAGTTGCCGCAGGGCGCCGAATTCGCCGCGACCACGCGATCTCCCAATGCAAATCCGCGAACGGCGTCGCCCAGCGCAACGATGTCGCCGGCCAGCTCATGACCGAATAAAGCCGGCGGTTTGATCATCCGCGCGTGATATCCGCGGCGAAAAACTTTCACGTCGGTACCGCAGGTCAGCGCCGCGCGGACGCGCACCAACACGTCCCCTCTGCCGATCGACGGTACATCCACCGTTTCGATCTCCAGGCGCTCCTTGCCGTACAATACGGCGGCGGTCATCTGTTCAATAGCCACGCTCACCTTTAGGGCTCACCTCTGGGGCTGTACTACTATCTTCAACGATTGCTCATCCGGATGCAACGCGCGCTCGATCCCCTGATGGATCTGGGCCAGGGGAAACCGGTGCGAAATCAGTTCTTTAACCGGCAAAGCGCCGCTAAATACCAGATCGGCGGACTCCCTCTGAAGATCCACGGACGCACTGTAAGATCCGCACAAAATCCGCTCTCCCATACACACATCGGCACCCGAGACTTCGATCCGCTCCTGGTGTGATGTTTGTGCGAACAAAAGGATTCGGGCTCCGGGACGCGAACAGGCGACGGCCTGCTGAACGATGCCGCGGGCCGAGGCCGCGATGATCACCAGGTCCGCCCCGCGCCCGTCCGTCATGGCGCGGACCGTTTGATCGAAAATCTCGTCACGCGGATCGAAGGCGGCTTCGGCGCCAAATTTCGACGCCAGCGCGCGGCGGGCGGGCATGGTGTCGGTGGCAAGGATGCGGGCTCCGGTGCGGGCGACCATCATCGTAAAAATCAGGCCGATGGGACCCTGGCCCAGGACTACCACGACATCTTCCGGCTGCGGGTCCACTTGCTTCACACCTTTGAGGCAGGTATTGACCGGCTCCACAAAGCAGGCCTGTTCGAAGGAAACACCGTCGGGGATCTTTTCGACGCCCTGCTCGACAATCCAGTCCATGGCGCGGACGTATTGTGAGAATCCGCCGCCGGCCGGCTCATATCCGGCGGTCACGCCGACTTTCTTGTAAACCGGGCACTGGGCGTAGAGCTTGCGATGGCAATAAAAACACTTGCCGCAAGGGATGTGATGAAACACCACCACTCGATCGCCGGGAGCGAAGCGGGTGACGCCTTCACCGGCGGCCGCCACCACGCCGGCGGTTTCGTGGCCGTAAATTCGCGGCGGGGCGAGCAGGTTGTACTCGATTTTCTTGAGATCGGTGTGGCAGATGCCGCATGCCTCCACACGAATCAGCAGTTCTCCAGGGCCGATTTCGGGAACGGCAATCGATTCGACTTCGACCAGACTGGCGCCCTTGTACACGGCGGCCTTCATGGTAGTGATTCCGGCCTTTGGGGCCACAAGACTACAATCTGCAATCGGCAAAGAAATCCCCCAACGATTCCGCGGCAATGCGGCAATTGCGATCCAAGCGTAACAGAGCCGGGATCGCAGTGAAAGGCCGAGCCAGCGCGGCCAGCGCGATCCGGGCGCGCGAAAAACGGCCCGCGGAATCGCGATAAGCGTTAAAATCGAGCGGCATGTCCTCGGAAGCCCGGTCAGAGACGGCGCGGATCGCGTAAAAGGGCACGCCCCACTCCGCGGCTTTCCTGGCGATGGCGGCTGATTCCATATCGACCGCCGCTGCGCCGGTTTTCTGCCGCAAAGACGACTTTTCCGAAGCCGTCACCGCGACCCGGTCGCTCGAATAGATCCGATCCCTCACCACATCTCCCACTTGCAAGGACGGGTCGAGAGCGCCGCAAAATCCGGTGCTGATGATGCCCGTCACTTCCACTCTCTTCTCCAATGCCTGCTCCACTAATCTCGAACCCGGCCCGTTGGCGACCAGCAGCCAACGGTCGCCGTTCCGTGCCACCTCACAGGCGAACTCGGCGGGCCAATCCAGCTTTGCCGGCGGTCCGCAGCGCTTCAAAATGCCGTCGAACTCCCGCCGCTCGGCCGCCACCACCAGCCAAACCCGCTCGGCAACGGGATCAGCAGTACCCATTCGCCCGAAACCACTCTACGGCCCGCCGCAACGCCACCGGCGCCGGGCCCGGCGAAAATCCCAATTCCCGCGACGCCTTGCCGTGACGCACCCACATCTTCTTGCGCGCCATCCGGACGCCATCCAGCGGGGCCAGGGGCTCCCGGCCGGTAACGCTCGCCCACGCCGTCGAGGCCATACCTGCGGCATACGCCACGGCGTACGGGACGCGCATCTTCGGAGCCGGCTTGCCCTCGATCTCCGCCAGAATCGCGAAGATCCGCTCCAGCGTCAGGTTCTCGGAACCCAGGATGTAACGTTCACCCGTCCTTCCCCGCTCCCGCGCCTGCAAATGCCCCTCGGCGACATCGCGTACATCTACAACATTTAAACCGGTATCGAGGAACGCCGGCATCCTTCCGCGGACGAAATCCACAATAATCTTTCCGGTAGGCGTCGGTTTAAAGTCGTGATCCCCTACCGGCGCGGTTGGATTTACGATCACGACATCCAAACCGGCGCCTGCGAACTCCAACGCCACCCGCTCGGCCAAAAATTTCGACCGTTTGTACGGCCCGGCCATATCCTGAATCCCGACGGGGGCTGCTTCGTCACCCTCGCCGTCACTGCCCTCCGGAACGCCGATACATCCGACCGTACTCGTATATACGACCCGCTCTACACCAGCGGACTTCGCGGCTGCCAGAAGATTTCTGGTTCCGTCCACGTTTGAACGGAACATTTGTTCCGGCTCCCGCGTCCAGAGCCTGTAATCAGCGGCGACGTGGAACACCACGCCGCATCCTTCCACGGCCCGCGCCAGCGAATCCGGGTCCCTCAGATCGCCGGCCGCAGGCTCGACTCCATCCAACTCCCTAAGCTTGGCGGGATCGCGCGCCAGGGCGCGGACCCGCCCGCCGCGATCGAGAAGCTTGCGGGCCACATGCCAGCCCAAGAACCCGGTCGCGCCGGTCACCAGCGTAGGCTTCATCTCATGATTCGAAACCGGTTCGAAAAACGATTCGGCGAAAACTTTACCGCAGCAGCCAGCTCAGCGTCTTGAACGGATCGCTGAACTTTGAATTGATTCCGTAGGCGGCCGACGGCTCATACCCGCAATGCACCATGCAATCCTCACATCGCGGATCGTTGCCGGCTCCGTAGTTATCCCACGGCGTTTTGGTCATCAAGTCCTCGAACGTTTCGTGGTGCGCGTCCGTGATCAGATAGCACGGGCCTTTCCAGCCTTTGACGTTATAGGTCGGGTTGCCCCAGGCCGTGCAGGGGAGCTCCCGGTCGCCTTTCAGAAATTCCATGTAGACCGGCGAGGAGACCAGCGGGAAGCGCTTGGCCATCTTGCCGATGTCTTTGAACTTTTCGTGGACATCCTCGCGCGTGAGGAAGATTTCGCGATCGTTCACGGCGGAGTAGCCGTAGGCGGGCGCGATGGTGTGGCCGTCCACTTTGAACTGCTCGAGATATTCGAACAGTTCCCAGATTTCTTTCATGTCGGTCTCTTTGTAGACCGTGGTGTTGGAGAAGACTTTGAAGCCGGCGGCCTTGGCCTGGCGGACGCCCTCGATGGCCTCGTTAAAAACGCCTTCGCGCTCGACGGCGAGGTCGTGATTCTTGGCCATGCCGTCCAGGTGGACGTTGAAGACGAATCCGTTGTGCGGCTTGAACTCCTTGAGCTTTTTCGGAAGGAACATTCCGTTGGTGCAAAGCTGGATGTATTTGCCACGGCTAAGAATGGCGGCCGAGAGCTGGCCGATTTCGGGATAAAGCAGCGGTTCGCCGCCGCAGATGGAAATGAGCGGCGCGCCGCACTCGTCGACGGCCTTCATGCATTGTTCCAGGGTGAGACGCTCGCGGACGCTGGATTCATACTCGCGAATGCGGCCGCAGCTTGTGCACGTCAGATTGCAAGCGTGAAGCGGTTCCAGCATCATCACCAGCGGGAAGCGCTTGTGGATCATCGGATGCGATTTGCGCTCGCCTCCGACCGCGGGAATCTGGGTGTGGATGATTCGAAACGGATTCGCCGAGTCGTCCGCCGCCGCGTTGTTCTTCTGCCATTCGGGCTTGGGACGGATCTTGTTCTTGGCGATGTAGGCCGCCATATCGGCGACCTGGGCAAGCGGGACTCTCATTAGCGGTTAGCTCCATTGGTTCCGCCGCGCGTTTTCAGGTAATTCGAAAGCGCCAGAACCGGAAAAGAATTTCGGTACAGGTGGTACTTCAGGTAGAAAACGCCGGGGAATCCGGTGCCGGTGGAGAGATCCTCATCCCAATCGCCGTCCGCCTTCTGCGTTTCCATCAAATATTCAATGCCCTTGTGCAGGCTGTTGCTGGTCGTGTCGCCGCCGGCGAGCAGGCCCAGGATCGCCCAGGCGGTCTGCGAAGGCATGCTCCGGGCCGCGACGAAGGTGTGCTGATCGTAACTGGCGCAGCTTTCACCCCATCCGCCGTCGGCGTTCTGGATCGAACGGAGCCATTCTCCGGCGCGCAGAATATAAGCTTCGCGATCGCTCTCACCGGCGGCTTGCAGGCCGCGAAGAGCGAGGAATGTCCCGTAAATGTAATCGACGCCCCAGCGGCCGTACCAGCTTCCGTCCGATTCCTGGGAGCGGACCAGATATTCAACGCCGCGGCGGATGGCCGGATGATCGGGCTTGACGCCGGACGCAATCAGGCCTTCGATCACTCGTCCGGTGATATCGGGACAAGTGGGATCGAGCATCGCGTTGTGATCGGCGAAGGGAACGGAGCTTAAAAAGTGCCAGTTATTGTCGACGTCGAAGGCGGCCCAGCCGCCGTCTTTCGATTGCATCGCCAGCAGCCAGTTGACGGCGCGATTGACGCACGCGTCATGACCGCGCGAGGCGCGGGAGTGCTGCAAGGCGAGCAGGACCTGCGCGGTGTCGTCGATATCCGGGTAAAACTCGTTGGCGAATTCAAAATACCAGCCGGAGGGTTCAACGTTGGGCCGCTTTATCGCCCAATCGCCCTTGCGGCGGACTTCCTTGGTCAAAAGCCAGTCAGCGCAGCGCGTCAGCGCGTGATCCGGCGCCAGGCCGGATTCGCCCAAAGCGTAGGCAGCGATGGCGGTGTCCCAGACGACTGAGAAGCAGGGCTGGAAATAAAATCCACGCTCGTCGTCGACCAGAAGATTGAAAAATTGCTTTTCGGCTTCCTTGACGTCGGGATGATCCTTGGGATAACCGAGGAGATCGAGCGCCATGATGACGTACATCATCGGCGGATAGATCGCGGCCACGCCGTCGGTGTAGCGGGTGCGCTGGAGCATCCACTGCTCGGCTCGGTGGATCGCTTTGGTACGCAGGCCGCGCCACATATGGCGCTCCCAGAATTTCAGGAATTTGTCGGCTTTGAGGAAGAAATTGCGCCAACTGAAGAAGCCTTCGTCGTTGGGAAATTCGAGCGGCACGCCGGGGACGAATAGTTCTCTTAACGTGAATCCGGCGGGAACCGGACGCCGCGGATTCAAGGCGTGCACGATCGACAGCGGAATCACGATGGCGCGCGACCACGACGACATCTCGTAGATGAATTTCCCGAGGAGCATGAACTCGGGCGGGATCATCGGGGCGTGCTCGCGCGGATACAGGCCGAACAGGCTGAGGTTGACCTTGACGTAGCTATTGGCGCGCTGCAATCCGCCTAGAGCAAGAATCCGCTGGCGCGCGGCCGCGAGCTTGGGATGATCTTCGGACAAACCAGCGAGCTTGAGCGCTGTGTAAGCTTTTACAGTCGCACTGATTTCCGAGGGGCCTTCGGCGTAGATGTTGAAGCCGCCGTCGGGCAACTGGCGGGCGAGAATCGAGCGGACCGCCTTATCGATCAGCGGGCGAGTGGGCGGATTCCACAGGCCGTTCTCCGGCGGATGACGCCAGAGTTCCAGGAGAATGAAATCGGATTCAAGGGTGGTATCGGCCGTGAGATCGGCCCACCAATAACCCTGTTCATGCTGCAAATCCAGCATGTGGCCGACGGCGCGCCTGGCGGCTTGGGCGCAACCCGCTGCCAGCGCATCGGCTACTTGGACGCCTGGACTCATATTCTTGAGACGGTCTGCAACTGAACCGTTCGCGCCAACTCCGACGGCAAGTTGAAACGAACGTCTTCCTCTTTGATCTCCATTTCCTCGAGGTGATTGAAACCGCGTTCCTGCAAGGATTCGATCAGCTCTTGCACCAGGTTCTCCGGAGCCGAGGCGCCGGCAGTGACAGCGACGGTGTTGACGCCGTCCAGCCATTCTGCGCGCACTTCGCTCAAATCGTCAATGAGATAGGCGGGAACGCCCATTTTTCCACAGACCTCAACCAAGCGACGGGAATTCGAGCTGTTCTGAGAGCCGACCACGAGCAACGCCTGGCATAGCGGCACCACCGCTTTTACCGCAAGCTGCCGGTTTTCGGTGGCATAGCAAATGTCCTGCGCGGCGGGGCCCTGAATTTTGGGGAACCGCTGGCGGAGGCGGTCGACGATGTCCTTGGTTTCGTCCAGGCTGAGAGTGGTCTGGGTGATGAAGGAAACGCGTTCCGGATCTTTTACTTCGAGGCGGTCGACGTCTTCTTCGGAGGACACCAGGATGGTGGACGCCGGCGCTTCGCCGAGAGTACCGATGACTTCGTCATGGTCCTTGTGGCCGATCAAAACGATGGTGTAACCCTTCTTGGCGAATTTGACGGCTTCCAGATGGACTTTCGTTACCAGCGGGCAAGTCGCATCAATCACCTGCAAACCGCGCTCGCGAGCCTGAGCACGAACGGCGGGCGAAACTCCGTGGGCGCTGAAGATGACGCGGGCGCCCGAGGGGACCTCTTCAAGCTCCTCGACAAAAATCGCGCCGGCACCGCGCAACTCATCGACAACGTGGCGGTTATGCACGATTTCCTTACGCACGTAGATGGGGGCGCCGTAGAGATCCAGCGCGATTTTGACGACGTCGATCGCGCGTACTACGCCGGCGCAGAACCCCCGTGGCGTCAAGAGGATAATCTTCTTACCCGCGGAGTTGTCCATAGGAAACTTACATTATAACAGTTCGGTTGAACGCCAACACCCTGACGAAAGCTTCTTCCCTCATGAAAATGAAGGAAATTTCATTCGGGAGACCCATCAACCTTGAGATGCGGCCGGCCTAGGTAAGTATTCAAGTTTTATAGGAATCGCCCGGAAATCCCGTCGCAAAAAGCGTCCCGCGGCCCAGCAGCCATTGCGGGTCGAAGCGGCGTTTCACCTCGCGCATCGCTTGCATTTCGGCAGGGGAGTACTGGATCTCCAGCAGGTGCGCTTTGCGTTTGCCGAGGCCGTGCTCGGCTCCGACAGTGCCTCCGAGTTCCACGGCGGCGCGGGCCAATTCTGTCATGAGAGCTTTGTTGCTGTCGAAGCGTTCCTGCGAATCGGAAAAGGTGTTGATGTGCAGATGCGCGTCGCCGATGTGGCCGAAAATGACGTAGGGCTCGACCAGGCGCTGGCGATAGATCGAGAGCATTTCCCTGCCCTTGTCGATGGGCACGGCGTAATCGGTACTGAGTTTCATGAAGCCGCTCCGGCGGATGCGGTCATTCACGCGCTCCGGGAGGGTGTGGCGGAAGACCCGGAAGCGTTCCCGGTCAGAGGCGGAGATGGCGAACCAGGAATCGGCTTCGAGCGCGCCGGACATGTCGAGATCGGTGTCGCCCTCGAGTTCGATGATTAAGGCCGCGGCGTGGGGGACATCCATCATTTTGAGGGACGGAGCATCCAGATATTCGAGCATTCGCAGGCCGGGGGCCTGGCGCCACTGGTCGACCGCGTCGAGGGCGGCTTCGTCGGATTTAAAGAAGACGACGCCGGAAATCAGTTCGTCGGGAGGGGGAAGAAGACGGAGTTCGGCCTGGGTGACGACGCCGAGCGTGCCTTCGGCGCCGATGAACAGATCGATCAGGTCCATGCCGGGAGCGAGGCGGTATCCGGCGGAATGTTTGGTGGTGCGCGGGAGGCCTATTGACGGAACATCGAAGGTGATCGGCTGACCGCGGCGGATTTCTAGAATCTCGCCGGTGATCAGGGCGACGCGGAGGGCTTCCACATGATCGCGCGTTGCGCCGAAGCGGAAGCTGCGGGAGCCGCTGGCGTTGGCGGCGATGTTGCCTCCGAGGGACGCGGTGTTCTCGGTGGGATCGGGCGCGTAGAACTGATTCGATCGCGCGGCGGCGGATTGCAGGTCGCGGAGGAGAACGCCGGGGCCGACGATGGCTCGGCCGGGTTCGATCTGGAGATGGTTGAGCCGGGCGAGCGAAATCGCCCAGCCGTTCTGGGGGACGGCGGCTCCGGTGACACCGGTGCGGGCGCCCATGAAGGTGACGGGAATTTGTTGCTGGCGGGCGCGGCTCAGGTGTTCGAGCAGTTCAGGCTCGTCGCGGGGAGTGAGGATTTGGTCGGCTTGACCGGGGTAGAGCGACGCGTCGGTGATGTCGGGCACTTACTATCGATTATTTCATCGTTCGGAATACGGCCGTTAATAAACGGGGATGAACGTGAATCGAAGACGGCCTCGGGATACTGGACCGGGAACGAGAGTGAGCGGGTTTACACTTCCAAGATCACGGGCATGATCAGCGGGCGGCGGGAGGTTTGCTTGGTCAGGTAGCGCTTCAAATCGGCGCGGATTTTTTCTTGCATTACGCCCCAGTCGCCGCGCTCTTCTGTGGTGGAGGATTCGATGGTTTTTAGGACCACCTGCCTCGCCTCCTGCATCACCTCGGAGCTTTCTTCCATCGACATGAAACCACGGCTGACGATTTCGGGGAGGCCTTCCAGCTTGCCGGTTTGTTTGTCCATGGCGATGATGGGGAGCACGAAGCCGTCTTCGGAAAGATGACGGCGGTCACGGATGACCATGTCTTCGACCACTTCGTCGAGCGTGCCGGAGTCGATGCAGACGCGGCCGACGGGGACGGAATCGCCTTTGCGGGCGCCGGCTTTGTCGATTTCCAGAGTGTCGCCGGATTCGAGAACGAAGGTTCCTTCGAGACCCCAGTGGCTCAAGTGCTGGGCGAGTTGAGCGTGTTTGGCGAGCTGGCGGTATTCGCCGTGGATGGGAACAAAATACTTGGGACGGACCAGATTCAGCACCAGGCGCAATTCTTCTGCGCTGCCGTGGCCGGAGACGTGGATGGGAGGGTTCATGGTCCCGTAGATCACGTCGGCGCCGCGGCGGGCGATGTGGTTCATCATCCGGTAGATGGCTTTTTCGTTGCCCGGAATGATGCGGGCGCTGAGAGCGACGGTGTCGCCGGGCTCGATGGAAAGAGATTTGTGATTGTCGATGGCGACGCGGGACATCGCGGACATCGGCTCGCCCTGGGTGCCGGAAACGATAATCGCCGTCTTGCTGGGAGACGACTGCATGATGTCCTGCGGGCGCAGCAGGATTCCGTTGGGAATGGTCAGCAGGCCGAGATCGTGGGCGATTTCGGTGGTCGCGAGCATGCTGCGGCCGAGGAACGCGACTTTGCGGCCGTATTCATGAGCCAGATCGAGGATCTGCTGGAGGCGATGAATCGAGCTGCTGAAGCAGGTGATTACCAGACGGCGCGGAGAGCGGACGAAGAGGTCTTCCAATCGCGGCGAAACGGCGCGCTCGCTTTCGGTGTAGCCGGGGCGGTCGACGTTGGTGGAATCCGACATCAGCAGCAGGACGCCGCGCTTGCCGTAGGCGGCCAGAGTGTGGAGATCGAACAGCTCGTTGTCGGTAGGCGTGGGGTCGACTTTGAAATCGCCGGTGTGGATGATGACTCCGAGCGGCGTTGTGATCGCGAGGGCCACGCATTGAACGATGGAGTGCGTCACATGGACGAACTCAATGGAAAAAGGCCCGAGATTCAGGATTTCGCCGGGCTTGACGCGATTGAGCTTGGCCGTGGCGAGCATGTGGTGCTCTTC
>Ga0070731_10005831_pt1 | contig 10045 bp, 7 predicted proteins | sample Coa_R1_2_FD_66448 | JGI IMG/M metagenome (GOLD analysis project Ga0070731, IMG submission 66448) | Surface soil microbial communities from Centralia Pennsylvania, which are recovering from an underground coalmine fire - Coalmine... | ecosystem: Environmental > Terrestrial > Soil > Unclassified ... | reverse complement strand
TAATGGAAGTTCACAACGCTTTATGCCTTCAAGGATCAGCCGGACGGAGCGCTGCCCTATGGGGGAGTGGTCGCCGACAAGGCGGGGAATTTGTACGGAACGACTTACTACGCGGGTGTCCACGACCTAGGCACGGTCTACAAGCTTACGCGCAGTGGCGCAACGTGGACGGAAACCGTCCTGCACAGCTTTAAAGGTGGCACGGACGGAGCCAGCCCTATCAGCAGCCTGGTGTCGGATGCTGCTGGAAATCTTTATGGCACGACGAGTGACGGCGGCGCGGCCTCCTGCGTGTGCGGCGTGATCTTCAAAGTGACTCGCGGAGCGGGCGGCAAGTGGACCGAGAGCGTGGCGTATCAATTCACTGGCGCGCCGGAGCCGGGCTTCGCCTACAACGGAATGGTTCGCGATGCCGCGGGAAACTTCTACGGAGCGACAGTTCACGGCGGCACCGGCAACGACGGCGCGATCTATCAGTTCATCCCGTAGCCGTAGACTCTGTAGCGCGGATGTGTATTGATTGCGTCGAAGTTCAGTTATGCGGGGGCGGGCTAACGCTCGCCTCCACTAACTGCTGTACTGGCGCAGCGACCATGAGCAGCAGATCAGCCTGGCGCGTGTTAGCTTGAGCGATCATGCCAAGCTGCTGCGTCTTCCACGCGTCCGGCGCTGGCTGAGCCTTATCGAGATAATCGAGCGCCTGCAAACCAGCCCCGCCCAGCGCGGATAAGCTCTGCGACAAGGACACGTATTCCTGCAAGAGAAATGTTTGCGTCAGCAAGGGATGGAGCCGGGCATCGTTGTCCCGCCAGGTAGTCAGCCGCATACGTAACTGGGCCTCGGCGACCTGGTCTTTGTATCCGCTTTTTATGAATGTCTGCACTACATCGTTGAAGTGGCGTGCCACATCGCTCTCGGGGTAGACCGCATCAATCATCCGGGTGAGTGACGAGTGGAAATCGATGGGGCCTTTCTCGTCCCCCCATCGGTCATAATCCTTAACGGGCTCGACAACGTCGGCGAGATTGCGCAGAGCCGTGATGTCGGCGGTTCCAGCCATACGATGCAGCATGTGCAGGCGCGCGGAGCGGTGAGTCAGGCCTAGGAATTCGAGATCGAGACTGACGGCATTCATTCGGGCGTACATAGAAGCGACGTCGGTTACATTCTGCGGAGACCACAACCGCTCGGCGATCGCTGCGTTGCGCGGCCAGATGTGCGAGTCGATATTTTCCGGTGTGACCCATTCCGCCCACTGGCAGGATTCGCCACCGAGGATGCGCGCTTTTTCTTCCGGCGTCAGGGTAGCAGCAGCGTCTGCCATCGGATCGACAGCATAGTGCCGCTCTGCCGGCCACATCAGGTCAAGGTAGTAACCGAAAGAAAGCAGGCCGCTGTAGCCTTGTTTCGCGGCCTCGGCCAGCGACTTCTGTCCGCGCCATGACTGCACGATAATCGTCTTCGGCAAATCGGGATGTAGGATTTCGTCCCAGCCGACCATGATCTTGTGATTCTTCGCGACGATCTTTTGCAGGCGCTGATTGAAATAGGCCTGCAGGTCCTGATTGTTCTTCATACCATGAGCGTGGATGAAGGCCTGAATTTTCGGGTTGGCGTCCCATTGCTTGCCGTCGACTTCGTCACCTCCGATATGGAAGTAGGCATCGGGAAAAAGCTTGGCCATTTCGGCGATGAACTTTTCCAAGAACTTGTAGGTCGACTCCTGCGTCGGATCCATGATCGGATCGATATAACCAGCGCCCCCGCCGTCGGGCGCGTAGGGGCCGGTGCCGCTCGACAGTTCCGGATAACCCAGGAACCATGACCGGCTGTGTCCGGGGATGTCAAACTCGGGCATCACGCGAATGCCGCGATCATGCGCGTAGGCGATAACGTCGCGAATATCGGCCTGCGTATAAAACATCCCGTCAGAGCCCATGCCCGTGAGCTTGGGAAATACTTTGCTCTCGGCGCGGAAGCCCTGATCGTCAGAAAGATGCCAGTGCAGTACGTTCATCTTCACGGCGGCCATGCCGTCAAGATTGCGCTTGAGCACATCGACGGGAATAAAGTGGCGGCTCGAATCGATCATCGTGCCGCGCCAGGAAAAACGTGGAGAGTCTTTGATAGTGACGGCCGGGGCGGCGAATCCTGTCGGCGTGATTTGAACGAGCTGGAGAAATGTCTGCAGCCCGCGCATAGCACCAAGAGTAGTTCCTGCCGTAAGTTTCGCGCCGGAATCGGTAACCGTCAGTTCGTAAGATTCATCCTCGCCGAGTTTCTGCACCGCCTGGCGGGCGCGGCCGGCGTGGACTTGCAGTGTGGGGGCGGCGCCAGGCTTGGGGCGAAACGGAATTCCAGTCTGACGGGAAAGCTGGGTCTGGAATCTTTGCACTTCTTCGTCGAGCGAGGCGTCATGAGCACCGGTGACTGCAACGGAGAATGCTTGAGTGATGGGCAGTTGTCCGGCCCCAACTTGAACGCTTGCGGGCATGGGCATCAGGTTGAGTTGGGGTTGGGGTTGGGCTACGGCAGAAGACGCAAACAGAATTATGGCGGTCACCGAGAGTAGGAGTCTCATGGTAGTCGCAACGAATGTATCAGATTGACCATAGAGTATCAGTCCGCCCGGATGATTCCCTCTTCCGTCAGCGCGTTGTCATCCTGCGCGAAGGGCAGGCCGAACTGCAGTCGAAGGATCCCTTACAATTTACCCGTTTCCCAGACTTAACAAGGCGTTCTTTCCGTGCCATTTTCGTGGAGCACCAAAACGGGACGTGCGAACTCCTTGATGCGCCACCGGCACCGACAGACGACGTAGGGATCCTTCGACTCCGCAGACCGATTCGCTTCGCGATTCGGTCTCCTGCGCTCAGGATGACAAAACTGGAGGAAGCGATCTAATGTCCGCCGCCCAACTCGCGCACAATCCCGCCGACGAATTGTTTCGCATCGCCGAAGAGCATGAGCGTGCGGTCGAGATAGTAGAGCGGGTTGTCGATGCCGGCAAAGCCGGGGCTCATGCCGCGTTTGATGACCATGACGGTGTGGGCTTTGTCGACGTCGAGGATGGGCATGCCGAAAATGGGGCTGGAGTGGTCGGTGCGGGCGGCGGGATTGGTCACGTCGTTTGCCCCGATGATGAGGGCGACGTCAGTTTGCGGGAAGTCGCCGTTGATCTCTTCCATCTCGATGAGGCGGTCGTAGGGGATGTCGGCTTCGGCGAGCAGCACGTTCATGTGGCCGGGCATGCGTCCGGCGACGGGATGGATGGCGAAGCGGACGTCGACTCCCTTCTTGGTGAGCATGTCGTAGAGCTCGCGAACCTTGTGCTGAGCCTGCGCCACCGCCATGCCGTAGCCGGGAACGATCACAACTTTATTGGCCGCAGAAAGAATTGCGGCAGCCTCTTCGGGCGTCGCGCTGCGCACCGGCTTGGCTTCTTCGCCGCCCGCGGCCGCGGCCTGCACCTGGCCGAAGGCTCCGAAGAGAACGTTGGTGAACGATCGGTTCATCGCTTTCGACATGATGATCGAGAGGATGAGACCGGAGGATCCATCCAGCGCGCCAGCGATGATCAGCAGCTTCGAGTTGATAACGAATCCCATAGCAGCAGCCGACAAGCCAGCATAGGAATTCAACAGCGAGATCACGGTGGGCATGTCGGCGCCGCCGATAGGGATGACCAGCAGTACTCCGAAGATCAGCGACACACCCACGATCAGCGGGAAAAACACTTTTGCTTCGGGATGCAGCACGAGATAGACGGAGCTGCCAACTGCGACGAGGAACAGAAGAAGGTTGACGAGATTCTGACCTTTGTAGGTGATCGGGCGCTGGGGCAGGATTTCCTGTAATTTTCCCGCGGCCATCAGGCTGCCAGTGAAGGTGAGACCGCCGAGGATGACTTCCATCGACAACACCGACATCATGAACTTGGGAACATTGGGAGTGCGCAGATAAAATTCGGCGGTACCGACCAAGGTGACGCACAGCGCGCCGAAAGCGTGGCTGAGCGCGGTCCGCTGCGGGACGGCGGTCATCTGCACCATGCCGAGGGGGACGCCGATGCCGGAGCCGATGACCAGCGCGATCAGAATCCATTTGTAGTCGACGATGCCGTGATGCAGGAGTGTGCCGCCAATGGCCAGCACCATGCCGATTTCGCCCGCCAGAATGCCATGACGCGCGGTGGCGGGCGAACTCATCCACTTCAGCGAGAGAATGAAAAGGGCACTGGCGATGAGGTAGATGATCTCGATGACGTACTGACTTCCGGCAAACTCGTTCATGATTGGGCTCAGTTACTTGTTAGCGGGACGGCTGGTTTTGAACATCCTCAACATGCGGTCGGTGATGATGAATCCGCCGACCACGTTGCTAGTGGCGGCCACGATGGCGATGACTCCCAGCACGGTCGCGAACGTGCTCTTCTTTTCGCCCACCAGGACGATGGCGCCGACGACGGCGATCGCGTCGAGAGCGTTGGTCAAAGACATGAGTGGCGTGTGCAGCAACGGCGAGACGTGGCGGATGACTTGGAATCCGATGAAGGCCGCCAGCATGAATACGAAAAGCGCGTCGATCAGGTTGGAACCCATAGGTAACTCCATTTCCCTTACATTGTTGTCCTGAGCGGAGTGGCTGCTCCGCGAAGCGGAGCAGCCGCGGAGTCGAAGGTTCCCTGCCACGCTTGCGGCGGCTCACTATGTCAAGACATTCTCACCGTGACTCAGAGCACCGTGAGAATTCCCGTTACGACACGAATGATCCGCCGCATAGCAGGGGTCCTTCGACTGCTCAGGATGACAAAACTTTTAAAGAGCGATTGCGGCGCGGCTGAAGCCGCGCCCTTTCAAAACCTATCCGCCTGCCGGCGCGAGCGCCGGCATTTTGAAGAAATCTCGCACTCTTGCGTTCACTACTTCTCCGCCGCTGGTGATCATGGTCTCGCGGATGATCTCATCCTGCCGGTTCAGTTGCAGTTTGCCATCTTTCACCATGTACAGCAGGAAGGTCGTGAGATTGCGGGCGTACATCTGGCTGGCGTGATACGGAACGCTGGTGGCCAGATTGATGGCGCCGATGATGGTGACACCGTGAACTTTCACGGTTTCTCCGGTGCGGGTGAGTTCGCAGTTGCCACCGCGCTCGGCGGCGAGATCGACGATCACCGAGCCGGGGGCCATGCCTTTCACCATGTCGGCGGTAATCAGCACTGGCGACTTTTTGCCGGGGATCACAGCGGCCGTAATGACTACATCACTTTCGGCGACTACGCGGGTCAGCAGTTCGCGCTGGCGGGCATAGAAAGTTTCGTCTTGCGCGGTGCCGTATCCGCGGGCGTCCTGGGCGTTCTGAGCTTCGATGGGAAGTTCGATGAAGCGTCCGCCGAGGCTCTGCACCTGCTCTTTGGCGGCGGGGCGCATGTCGTAGGCAGAGGCCACGGCGCCGAGACGGCGTGCGGTCGAGATCGCTTGTAGCCCGGCGACGCCGGCACCGATTACGAACACACGCGCCGGCGTGATGGTGCCGGCGGCGGTGGTCATCATGGGAAAAATTCGCGGCGAAGTTTCGGCGGCGAGTAGCGTCGCTTTGTAGCCGCAGATGGTGCCCATGGAGGAGAGCGCGTCCATACTCTGCGCGCGGGTGGTACGCGGCATGAGTTCAACAGAAAAAGCGGTAACGCCCGCCTGCGCGATCTGCTGAACGACTTCCGCGGAACCGAACGGCCGGAGGAATCCGATGATGGCCTGACCGCGGCGCATGAGCGGCAGGTCGGCTTTGCCGGTGACGTCGTTCGATCCGTAGCACAGCACCTGCACAATGATGTCGGCGGCGCTGAAGACGGCGGCGCGGTCGGGCGCGATCCTCGCTCCTTTTTCTACGTACATCGCGTCGGGATACCCGGCCTGTTCGCCGGCCCCGGCTTCGAGGATAATTTCGAGTCCGGCCTTGATGAGGTTGGGAATGGCGACGGGAACGAGCGCAACCCGCCGCTCTCCGGGATAGCTTTCTTTGGGAACTCCGACGATCACGTGGCTGTCATCCTTTCCGTCTTTCCCTGCCGATTCGCCAATCGTGCGGCTTCGACGTTGTGAGTATCCGGCCAGCGAGTGGGATTCTTTCACGGGCATGCCGACGAGTTCTGTGACCCGCGTCACATGTGGCCGCAAATAGTGGACGGAAAACAGTAACAGATCGGGAATGGAACTGGAAGGCGGGGCCAGTGGTAAGGAATCGCTAACTTGGCAGACATCGCGAGAGTGTGCCACGAATAGGGCCAGAGCGTGTCGGCTCGCGGGGGATGGCGGCGCTACTTTTCGAATCTATAGTGCCACACTCGTGCCGCGCCGATCAGGTTCGTATCGTCTCCGAGAGAGGCGAGTGTGATCTGTGCCTTTTCGGCCGGGACGAAGCGGCAGCCGCCGGCGATCACTTCGCGGATGCGGTCGAGAAAAAGCGGAGCGCTCTTCATCACGCTGCCGCTCAGCACAATTGCGTCGGGTGTAAACAGGTTGATCAGGTTGGCGAGGCCGATCCCGAGATAGTAGCCCTCATGTTCGACGGCCTGCTTTGCGATGGCGTCACCTTGTTGCGCGAGTTCGCAGATCTTCTTCGCGGTAATGCCAGCGCGATGCGGATAGTCCGCGGGCGCGTGGGTTTCGAACCATGCCACCATCGCGGGACCAGCGGCGAGTGATTCCCAGCAGCCGCGAAAGCCGCAGGAACACTGAGGGCCCGAGGGATCGACCACCTGGTGTCCGACTTCAGGATGAGCCCCATCGACGCCGCGATAGAGTTTGCCATCGAAAACCATTCCCCCGCCAATGCCGGTGCCCACAGTTACATAGATCAGGCGGGAGCGATTCTGGCCCGCTCCCCATCCGGCTTCGGCGAGAGCGGCGGCATCGCCGTCATTTTCAAGGGCGGCGCTCACGTTGAAAATCTTCGCGAGGTCGTTGACCAGATTTTTTCCGCGCCAGCCGGGGAGGAAATCTACGTCGCCGAATTCACCGCGGATGGGATCGACTGGACCCGTGGATCCGATGCCGATGCCAGAAAGCTCCACACCGCCTTGGCTTGCGGTCTCGCGCAGCATACGGGCTATAAGATTTACACCGTCGTCGTAGCGATCCGGGTCCGTGGGGGCTTGCGTGCGGGCGAGCACCTTGCCGTCATCATCGACGATGCCGACTGCGATTTTTGTTCCGCCGATATCGACTGCGCCGATCATGGAATTTTTCACACCCCATTCGATTCCCTTAAGCAACTCTTGTCATCCTTCGCGAAGCGAAGGATTCATGTAATCTGCCGACATCGCCTCGGTGCGCAAGTTGCATAGGTCTTTCGCTTCGCTCAAGATGACAAATCTTAGATTTGCGAAACTCCACTCCACCGCGCCTAGTATTCCGGCGTAATCGCGCGCGCTTCTTCCAGCGTGAGGCGTTTCTTGTTTTTGTATGACAGGTTCGCCATATGCACGGCGATTGCCGAGCGGTAGCCCATCTCTGGCGGGGCGTTGGGCACGGCGCGGCTGCGGATGCAGTCGATCCAGTTGGCCATGTGGTTGCCTTCGGGAGTCTTGCCCTTCACGGCTTCGCCGTCAGGACGGTTCGTTTTCTCGGGCCAGTATTGAAGGGGCTCTTCGAAATGATGTTCGAAGGTGCCGTCGCTGCCGAGGATGCGGTCGCCGAGTTCGTAGTGCTTGTTGCTGAACGTGGACTGCCACGTCACTACGAGATTGGGGAAGTCGAGCGTCACGGCGATAGTGTCGGGCACCTCGCGGCCGTCTTTTTCGGAGAAGACTCCGCCGGACATGTACGCCGCCGTGGGCAGAGGCAGGTCGAGGGCGCCCATGATCCAGGCGATCTGGTGGACCATGTTTTCGGCACAGTTGCCTCCGGCGAACTCCCAGAACAGGCGCCAGTTGATGAGCTTGAAAGGATCGAAGGGACGGTCCGGACGGCCGTTCAAAAACGCGCTCCAGTTGACGTTCTGCGCTGTGCAGTCGGATGGAACGGGCCGCACCCACTGGCCTTTGCCGTGGGGAGTGTTGCGGCTCATCCAGGATTCGACGTGCGTGACTTTGCCGATCCAGCCATCTTTGATCATCTGTTTCGCATCGACCATGGCGCCGGAACTCTGATGTTGCAGTCCGATCTGGATGACGCGGTCGGAACTCTTCGCAGCAGCCAGGCATTTGTCGGCTTCAGGAATGGACCAGGTCATGGTCTTCTCAGAATACAGATCCTTGCCGGCGGCGAGAGTGTCGAGAAAATGGCGCATATGGATGTGGAGCGGACTGGCGACGATGACGGCGTCGATATCTTTCATGTCGAGCACACGGCGGTAGTCGTCGAAGGTCTGAATACCGGGGACGCGGCTCTTGGCCTGGTCGCGGCGACGGCTGTAAACATCGGCCATGGCGACGAGTTCGACGCCGCTAATAGGGAGCACCTGGCCGAGTAAATCGTTGCCGCGATCGCCGACACCGATCATGCCGACGCGGATACGGTCGTTCGCCCCGAGCACGGTTGCGGTTGGATACGCCAGCACGGCGGCGGTTCCCATCGCTGCCTGCTTCAGAAAAGTACGTCTGGTGTGATCGGTCATAGTCTCCTCCGTGCGAATTACAGCGCGTCCGCCTGTTGCAGAAGCGTTTTCATGCCTGCCCAACTCTTGCGCGAACATTCTTCGGGCGTGCCGCCGCCGTTCCAGTGCGTCTCGAGACTCACGGCGAAACGGTAGCCGTCGCGCTTGAGCGCCTTGAACTGACCCGCCCAGTCGATGACGCCTCCCCCCATTGGCGCCCAGTCGCCTTTGCCGGCCTTCGTTTTGACAAAATCTTTGCAGTGACAGTGGCCGATGCGGTCTTTGGGAAGAAGATTGTAGCCATCCGGGTAAGGCGTATCTCCCGCAGCGGCCGCGTTTCCCGGATCCCAGTTCAACATGAATGAAGGCGATTGCACCGCGCTCAAGACTCTTGCCGACTCGGCCGCCGTTGCGGTGTTACAGGCAGACTCATTTTCGAGAACCAGGATGATGCCCTTCTTAGCCGCCTTGGCGGTCGCGTCACGCAGCTTGTCGTTGATAGCAGCGCGGTAGGGAGACTGATCTTCCAGACGCCAGAAGTCGAAGCAGCGCACGCGATCGGTCTGAAAGGCTTTTGCCAGGTCCATGGCGCGTTCGAGAACTTCGTCTTGCTGCGCAAGCGTGAAGTCCGCGCCAAAACTCTTGGCCTCGCTGAACTTGGATTTCGGAGCGCCCGGCCAGTCGACTTTAAAGAGCGGACTGGCAATGTCGGTGACCTTCAGTTGAAACTTCTGGAGAATGCTGCGAGCTTCGGCTACTTCTTTCTCGTCGAGCTTGACGATATTCTTGTTCCACATGCCGCGAAGTTCGACCCATCCCATGCCGAACTCGCGCGACGCCACCTCGCAGGCGCGGCTGAAGTCCTGCGAGATTTCATCGTTGATGACAGAAATGCGGAATGGCGAACTCACCCCCGGCGGCGGCGTAAACCTGGACGCGGCCTTGGCGGTTGTCATGGCAACCATCCCTACGAGAAACTCGCGCCGCGGAAATTGGAAAGACATCTCCGGCTCCTGGCCAGCTCAAGATCTTGACCTGCATGGGTCACGGCAAAGAAGGTGCAAACAAATCTACACCATAGAAACCTTCCAGCGGTAGCCGGGTCGGACTGATTCGTTGTGGATGAGCAAGAACTGAAACGCATTCGGGAACAAAGATGTAGGGATCTGCTTTTTTCTCTGCTTTGTGGGCAGATTTTCTCCGCGTGCTTTGCTGTTAAGTGCTCTAAAAGCATTTGACCGCAAAGATCGCGAAGAAAATCCCCAGAGTTCGCAAAGAAAGGCAGTTTACAGGAGTGCAACCGTGGAAGAGCGGATCTTCGAACGCGGCGTTGAACGGAATCTGCGAAATCCATCGCCGACCGTTAGGCGCGCAAAACAAAACGCCCCAGACTCAAAGAGTCGTGGGACGTCTGTTGATCAGCCCTCCCCCAAGTGCTGCTCAAGGACAA
>Ga0070731_10005830_pt1 | contig 10045 bp, 8 predicted proteins | sample Coa_R1_2_FD_66448 | JGI IMG/M metagenome (GOLD analysis project Ga0070731, IMG submission 66448) | Surface soil microbial communities from Centralia Pennsylvania, which are recovering from an underground coalmine fire - Coalmine... | ecosystem: Environmental > Terrestrial > Soil > Unclassified ... | reverse complement strand
CACCATGGGGGCCCCGAGCAGCGCGGTCTCGAGTGTCGCGGTCCCCGACGCCACCAGCGCCGCGTCGGCGGCGTGCACCAGATTGTAAGTGTCGTCTTCGATGACCGGTAGCGGCGGCAAACGATTGCCCAGGGACTCGATCAGGTCATCCCGCGTCAGCGTGTGCGCCAACGCGATGGCGGCCTGCCACCCCTCCATCATCAGGCGTTGCGCCGCCGCAATCGCCGCCGGCAGCAGGTGGCGGACCTCCTTTTTGCGGCTCCCCGGCAGCACCGCCAACAAGGGGCGGTCAGCCCGCAGCTCGTAGCGCTGCCGGGTCTCCTCGCGCGTCCGCGTCGGGCGTACCAGATCGAGCAGCGGGTGGCCGACGAATTCCGCGAGCTGCCGGCCGTTGTTGTAGAGCGCGGCCTCGAAGGGAAACACGACGCCGATGCGGTCGACGCGCTGCGCCAGTTTCGAAATGCGCCCGTGCCGCCACGCCCAGACCTGCGGTGCAATGTAGTAGAAGACGGGGATGCCGAGTGCCTTGGCGCGCTTGGCCAGGAGCATGTTGAACTCCGGATAGTCGATGAGCACCACGAGCGCCGGATGCCGCTCGATCAGGAAACGCTTCAGCAGCCGATACGCACCGACCAGACGCCCCAGGGTGCCGAAGGTTTCGACGAAGCCCATGGTGGCCACCGCGGCGGTGTCGACGAGGATGTGCATGCCAGCCTGCCGCAGGCGCTCGCCGCCGACGCCCCAGACCTCGATGTTCGAATCGCTGCGCCGCAGCGCGGTGACGAACTCGGCACCGTGCATGTCGCCGGATGCTTCGCCCGCAACCAGCAGGACCGTACGTGGCGCCGCGCTCATGCGCTCTCCATGTGGCTGCGGATGGCCTCGGCAACCTCCAGGGCGCGCAGCGCGGTGCGGCCGTCGACCAGCGGCGCCTGGCGCGTGCGCACGGCGTGCACGAAGTGTTCGATCTCGTCGAACAACGCGTCACTGTCGCCGAGGGTGTGCTCTTCGACGCTGATGGTTGGCCCGTTGTCGCCGGGATGCCGCCGGCAAACGCGCACGTGCTTTTCCCCGTAGTCCACGGACACGTAGGTGTCGGCCTGAAAGAGGCGGATTTTGCGTTCGCGCTTGAGGGCGACGCGGCTGGCAGTGATGTTGGCGATACAGCCGTTGGTGAAGCGCAGACGGGCGTTGGCGATGTCCGCGTGATCGGAGAGCACGGGCACCCCGACGGCCTCGACCGTCTGCAGCTCGGCCTGCACCACGCTGAGGATCACATCGAGGTCGTGGATCATCAGGTCGAGGATGACGTCGACGTCGGTGCCGCGCTCGACGAAGGGGGCCAGACGGTGGCACTCGATGAAGCGCGGCTGCGTGATGATGCTGGCGAGCGCGCGGATGGCCGGATTGAAGCGTTCCAGGTGCCCCACCTGGAGAATGCGCCCGTGCCGCTCGGCGGTGTCGACCAGACGCCGCCCGTCACCGATCGACTCGGTCATCGGTTTCTCGACCAGGACATCGATGCCGTGCGCGAGAAAATCGTACGCCAGGGCGAAATGCAGCGGCGCCGGGACCGCGAGGCTGACGCAGTCTACCTGTCCGAACAGGCTGCGGTGGTCGGTCGCGGCGCGGGTGTGGCAGCGCGCGGCCACACCCGCGGCGCGTGCCGAATCGACGTCGACGACGCCGACCAACTCGACATCGGGCAGATTGGCATACTTGTCGGCGTGGAAGGATCCCAGGTGGCCCACCCCCACGACACCGGCGCGCAGCGGCGGCGTCATGCGGCGTCCCGTCCCGACTCGGCAGCAACGTCGACACCGACGATGATCAAGCCCGTCTCCTCCGCCGCCCGCAGCAGTTCCTGCTTGTCCAGCAGCAGCGTCTTGCCGGCCTCGAGCGCCAGCACCGCAACCTCGGCGGCACGGCAGACGCGCACGGTCTCCAGCCCGACCGCAGGCACATCGAAGCGCAGGTCCTGGCCTGGCTTGCTAACCTTGACGACGACCGCACCGCTGCGCCCGGCGCGGCTAATGGTCGCATCGGTGCCTTCGATGGCTTCGACGGCCAGCACCATGCCGGACTTGACAACGACGCTCTGGCCGATGTCCCATTGCCCCACCGCTTTGGCGACCGCCACACCGTGACGAATGTCCTTCCACTGCGCCGCATCCGGCACGCGCGTCGTCAGCGCGCCGACCGGCGTCAGCAGCGACGACAGGAACAGCGTCGACTCGACGACACGGATTCCTTCGCGTTCCAGCTCGTCGGCGACGCCGCGCAGCAGCGTGTCGTCACCCCAGGTTCCGAGCCGTGCCAGGAAGCCGAGCGCGCGCTCGTCGGGAGCGAAATGGTCGAGCAGCGCCAGCTTGCGGATGCCGCCGGCCATGACCGCCTGTTCCACGCCGGCCGCTTGCAATGCCTCGATCATGCGGCCGAGCTCGCCGACCTTGATCCAGGTGACACGCTCGACGTCGGCACCGAGCTCCGGCGGTGTCTCACCCTCGTGTGCCACGGCGATCACCTCGACACCCGCGGCACGCGCCGTGCGCGCGAAAATCAGCGGGAAGCGACCGTTTCCGGCGATGAGGCCAACGCGTTGCATCGTCTGTTTGCAAATCGCCGATGGCTGGTCGTGTCGATCGACACGCGATCAGCCATCGGCGATCGGCGTCTTCGTTATCGGCACACCCCTCGTTCGGAGCTGTGGATGAAGGCCAGGAAGTGATCCACCTCGCGCGACCCGGGAATCTCGGCGCGCGCCCGCGCGATCGCCTCGGCGACTTTCAGGCCGGAGCGAAACACGATGCGGTAGGCGCGTTTGAGATCACGCACTGTCTCCGGGCTGAAGTTGCGGCGCTTGAGACCGACGAGATTGAGCCCGTGTAGCGTGGCGCGGTCACCGGTCGCGTTGCAAAACGGCGGCACGTCCTGGGTCACCATCGCACCGCCGCCAAGGATAGCCGATTCACCCACCTTTACAAACTGCAGGATGCCGACCAGTCCACCGATCACCACGTAGTCCTCGATGGTGACGTGGCCCGCCAACTGCGCACCGTTGGCGACGATGTTGTGATTGCCGATCCGGCAATCGTGGCCCAGATGGCTGTAGTTCATCAGCAGGTTCTGATTGCCGACACGGGTGAGCATGCCGCCGCCGGTGGTCCCGGGGTTGAGGGTGGCGAACTCGCGAATGATGTTGCGATCGCCGATGATCAACTCGCTGTCTTCGCCGCGATACTTGAGGTCTTGCGGCGGCGCGCCGACCGACGCCAGGTGAAAGATCTGATTGTCGCAGCCGATGGTGGTATGCCCGTCGATCACGGTGTGCGCGCCGACATGTGTGCCACGCCCGATGCGCACCTGCGCTCCGATGACGGCGTACGGGCCGACCTCGACGTCGTCGTCGAGCAGCGCACCGGCGGCCACGATGGCCGTCGGATGGATGCGTGCGCTCACAGCTGCCTCCACGGCGTCTCGGTGAGCGAGAACTCGGCTTCGGCGGTGACGTGACCGTCGACCCGAGCGACCCCCTGCATCTTCCAAATGGGCCGACGGCGTTTGATCAGCGTCACCTCGAGCATCAGCTGATCGCCCGGCAGAACCGGCCGCCGGAAGCGCACATGGTCGAGCCCAGTGAGCACCACCACCGTGCCGTCGGGCAGCCCATCCGTGGACGCCTTGGCAAGCAAGGCGCCCGCCTGCGCCATCGCCTCGCACATCAACACGCCCGGCATCAGCGGCTGGTCCGGAAAATGCCCCCGGAAGAACGGCTCGTTGATGGAGACGTTCTTCAGCGCCACGATCCGTTTGCCGTCCTCGAGTTCCAGCACGCGGTCGACGAACAGGAACGGGTAGCGGTGCGGCAGACGGGCAGCGATCTCGTGGTAGCCGAACGCCGGCGCTTCGCGTTGACTCATACGCGCAGCCTCGCGATCACGCGCGGGCTGCGGCGAGAGGACAGCAGCGATGCCGTCATTCGCTCTTCTTCTTCTTCCCGCTCGAGCTTGACGGATGCGTGGCGTTGTACTGCTGCATGACGGCGTCGGTGAGATCGGCGCTCTTGCTCCCGTACAGCACCGCGCTGCTGGTGGCTTCGAGGATCAGCGTGTATCCCTCGCGCTCACCGTATTCGCGGATGATGTCCTGCAGGTCCTTGATGATGCCCCCGGTCAGTTCGCTGTCCTTCTTCTGCAAGTCGGTCTGCGAATCCTTGTAGTTGCGCTCGAAGTCCCGCAGCTTCTTCCGGTAGTCGTCCTCGAGGTTGCTGCGCTCCTCTTCCTTCATCACCAGCGCCTTCTTCTCGAGCTGTTCCTTCAGGCTGTCGATCTCGTCCTTCTGCTTCTTGAGTTGGCCTTGTGCCCGGTCGACCTGGACTTTGAATTCGTCCTTCGCCTTGCGACCGGCCTCGGATTCATTGAGCGCCCGTTGCAGATCGACGTAGCCGATCTTGGTCGTCTGGGCGAAGGCCCCGTTGGTCAGGACCAACCCCACGATGATACCCCACATGATTCTCATGAAAGCTTGCCTCCTGGGAAATGACCCGTGGCTTATAGCGAATGGCCGCACGCAAGAGAACAGGCCGCAGTTCTCGCGGCGCCCCCGTCGGGTCCGGGGGCCACATCGTCCCGGAATCTCCAGGCCGAGGGAGCGCTCACAGGGCCATCGGAAAATGCTGAGAATCCGTTACGGCGGGCCGCCGAAGGAGAACATGAACGTCTGCGTGTCGTCGCCGACGTGCTTGTTGAGCGGGAAGCCGAGCTCGATGCGCAGCGGGCCGATGGGGGACAGCCAGCGGATGCCCGGCCCGACCGCCATGCGGAGCTCACCGATATCGGGACCATGCGATGCCGAGAAGGCGTTGCCGGCGTCGAAGAAGAAGAGCCCCTTGACCCCGAGGGCCTCGATGATCGGGAAGATGACCTCTTCGTTGAGGATGAGCTGGTTGCTGCCGCCGATGACGTCGTTGCCAACTTGGAAGCCGTTGTTGTCGCTGACGACGTTGCGCGGACCGAGCGACAGGATCTTGTAGCCGCGCACCGAGTTGATGCCGCCCGGGAAGTAGCGTTCGAACAGCGGCAACTCGCGTTGATCGCCGTAGCCGCGGCCGTAGCCGAAGTTGGTGCCGCTGGCGAACACCAAGGTGCCCCACGTCGGGCTCTTCCAGAACGGATAGTAGAAGCGCGTCCGCGCCTCCGCCTTGTAGTACTCGCTCTGGCCGCCCAGACCGGCGAACTCGAAGGAGACCTCCTGCAGCGAGCCGCCGGTTGGATCAAAGGGGTGGTTGCGCGTGTCGCGCACGAGGCGCGGCGTGATGCTGCTCGTCCAACTGCTGCCCTGCGACGTCTGAATCACCGTCGGCGCATCGCTGTTCACGTCGGTAATGTCGGCGTCTTCGATGCGGTACTCCAATCCCATGCGCGCATCTTCGAGGGAAAAGCCGCCGACCTGCTTCCAGCCCAGGGCGGTGAATGGGTACAGCGCGCGGACGCTGGCACCGGTGCCGCTGCGCGTGAACTGGTCGAAGATCAGCCGCCAGTTGAACAGGCTGACGCCGGTGGTGAGCTGCGTGTCCATGAAATACGGTTCGGTGAAGTCGAGGGAGAAGTTGCGGCGGATGGAGCCGAAGTCGGCGTTGAGCACCAGGCGCTGCCCGCGGCCGAAGAGGTTGATCTCCGACAAGCGCACGTTGAACAGGAACGACTCGCCCGAGGACACGCCGGCACCGGCGGAGAACGACCCGGTCGACGCCTCCTTGACGTCGACCAGGAGATCGAGTCGATCCTCGTTCTCGGCCTTGCGCGTCGTGATGTTCACGTCCTCGAAGAAGCCCAGCCGTTTCAGTCGCTCCTGGCTGCGGCGCAGCTTCGACCCGGAGAACAGCTGCTGCTCCTGCACTTGCAGCTCGCGGCGGATGACCTTGTCGCGCGTCTTGGTGTTGCCGCTGATCGACACGCGGTCGATGTAGACCTGCGGGCCCTTGCTCACCTTGTAGTTCACGTCGACGATCTTGTCGGCCGCGTTCACCGCGGTGTCGGGCGTGACGTTGACGAACGCGTACCCCTGATCGCCGTAGACCTCCGTGAGCGCCGTGATGTCGTCGCGCAGTTTGCTGGTGCGAAAGACCTCGCCGGGCTTGAGGCTCACGCGGGCGTTCGCCGGCTGCATATCGGGGAGCTGGTCGCCGCTGATGCCGACCGTGCCCACCTTGTATTGATCGCCTTCGTCGACCTTGATGGTCACAACGAGGCCGTCGGCTTTCCGTTCGATGACCGGCTCGTCGATCTTCACGTCGATGTAGCCGTGGTCGTAGTAGAAGGCGGTGAGGCGCTCGGTGTCGGTCTTCAACACCTCGTTGTCGAGGTTGCCGGCACCGGTGACGAAGGAAAACATCCACGCCTCTTTGGTTTGCATGACCTTCTGCAGCTCACTCGGCTTGAAGGCGCGGACCCCCTCGAAGATCAGCTTCTGGATGCGCACGACCTTGCCCTCGTCGACGGTGTACGTGAGGATGACCTCGTGCTCGCCGATCGGAGCGGTGCTGTAGGTAATGTTGGCGTCGAGGTAGCCTTTCTTCTCGTAGGCCTTCTTGGCCTCCTCGATGCCGCGCCGAACCTTGTCGGGCTCCAGGATCGTGTTCGGCCTGACCTTGAGGGCCGCCTCCAGGTCCTCCTTGCTGAGCTTCTTGTTACCTTCGAGCTTGAGCTCGCGGATCAGGGGCCGCTCGGTGACGCGATAGGTGAGCACCCACTGTCCGTTTTCCTGTGACACATCAGCTTCGATGTTTTCGAAGAAGCCCATGCGATAGAGCGCCCGAATGTCGCTGTCGACGGTTTCCGGGTTGAGGCGCGCGCCGGGTTGCATCCGCAGTTGAACGCGAATGGCTTCTTCCTCGACGCGTTGATTGCCGGTGATGACAACGCGGTCGATGCGTGGCGTCTCGGGCGGCCCCTGTGCGCCCACCGACGTCGCGAGCGCCGCCAGGAACGCGAGGCTCATGACCAGCGGCAACACCCGCTTCATCGCTCTCGCCGCGAACGGCGCCTTCCCCTGGGGCCTGCGGCCGGCATCATAGTTCTCGTCGGCTCCCCGCTGGGTCGCTAGAAGCGTCAACGTCGGGCAGACTGCTAGCAAACCCCCGCCGGGGTGTAAACACTGCGACGGCGGCCATGCGGCGCGGCTCCTCCCTGCATCACTGCAGCCGACCGTCTTGCAGGCGCAAGGTGCGGTGCACGAGACGCGACAGCTCTTCGTTGTGCGTCACGATGACCAGGGTCATGTGATGCTCGCGATTGAGCTCCATGAGCAGGGCGTGCACCTCCGCGCCGGTGACCGGATCGAGATTGCCGGTCGGCTCGTCCGCCAGAATGACACGCGGCGATTGCGCCACCGCACGCGCCACCGCGACGCGTTGCTGCTCGCCGCCTGACAGCTCGCCGGGCTTGTGGGTCAGGCGCTTCCCGAGACCGACGCGTTCGAGCACCGCCGCGGCGCGCGCCTCGGCGGCGTTCCGGTCCGTCCCCTGGATGAGCGCCGGCATCATCACGTTCTCGAGCGCGGTGAAGTCGGGGAGCAGGTGATGGAACTGGAAGATGAAACCGACCTCGCGATTACGAAACACTGCCTGCTCACGTTCGCGCAACGCGAACAGGTCGACGCCATCGAACAGCACCCGGCCGCTGCTGGGCCGATCGAGCGTGCCGAGGACGTGCAGCAGCGTGCTTTTGCCGACTCCCGACTTGCCGACGATGGCCACCGCCTCGCCGGCAGCGACGCTCAGATCGAGATCGGTCAGCACGTCGATGCGCCGGCCGTCGCCGTAGCTCTTCGAGAGTCCGATCGCGTGGATCAAGAAGTCGGACCGCTCATTCATACCGGAACACATCCACCGGCGCGAGACGCGCCGCCTGCCGTGCCGGGTAGAATGTCGCCAACAGGCAGATCAACAGCGACGCCGCGGTCACCACCGCAAAGTACTCGGGATAGATCTTCACCGGCAGGGTATTGACGTAGAAGACATCCTTGGGCAGCTCGATCAGCTCGTAGCGCTTCAACAGCCAGCACACGACGTAGCCGCCGAGGTTACCGATCAGCGTACCGGCGACACCGACGATCATGCCCTTATAGATGAAGATGCGGCCGACACCGGCGCGCGTCGCGCCCATCGATTTCAGGGTCGCGATGTCCTTACGCTTCTCCATGACCACCATGATCAACGTCGCCACGATGTTGAACGCCGCCACCAGAATGATCAACAGCAGCACGACGAAGTACGTCGTCTTCTCCAGCTTCAATGCCGAGAACAGGTTGTGGTTGATCTCCATCCAATCACGCACGCGGAACGAGCTCCCCAGCAACGTGCGAATGCGATTGGCGACGTCCGTGGCACCGTAGAGATCGGTCGCGCGCACCTCGATGCCGGTGACCGCGCTACCCAGGTCGAAGAACTTCCGTGCGTTGGCCAGGTCCATGTACACCAGGGACGAATCATACTCGGCCATGCCGGAGTCGAAGAACCCGACCACGACGAAGCGCTTGATGCGCGGCACCATGCCCACCGCCGTCGGCATGGCCACCGGCGAGATCACGCTGGCGACGTCCCCGACCAGCAACCCGAGCTGGCGCGCCACCTCCTTGCCGACGATGATGCCCGGCAGCTCCACGGTCGCTCCGCGGCCGTCTTCGAGCGGCACGTCGTGCAATTTGCCGAGCTCGTCGAGGCTGCCTTCCTTCAGGTGGCGATCGAGCTCCAGCACCTTTCCCGATTGCCGGCCAACGCCGCGCACTGCGGCACCGGTGACGTTCTGCTGCGCCGCCAGCATCACCTGGCCGGAGACGAACGGGGCGGCCGCCACCACGCCCGGGAGGCGCTCAATGCGCTCGACGATGCCGGCGGAGTCGCCGATCTCGCCGCTCGCATTCAGCACGACGACGTGCGGGTTGAAGCCGAGAATGCGATCGCGCAAGTCTTCCTCGAAACCGGTCATCACCGCCAGCACGATGGTCAAGGTCATCACGCCGATCATCACGCCGAGCGTCGAGATGAGGGTGATCCACGAGATGAACGCCTCTTTGCGCTTGGCGCGCAGGTAGCGCAGGCCGATGAAGAGCTCGTAGCGCATCAGACGGGATTCGAGGATCGGAGGATTTGAGAATTGGAGCGTCGGACGACGGAGGGAACTCCTCCAATCCCCCAATCCTCCGATCTTCCAATTCTCACCTGTCCCTCATTCATATCGGATGACATCCACCGGGGCGAGACGCGCCGCCTGGCGCGCCGGATAGATCGTCGCCAGCAAGCACAGCAGCAGGGCGGCGACGCTGACGGCCAGAAAGTACTCGGGATACATGCGCACCTGCAACGTATCCACGGCGTAGACGTCCTTCGGCAGCTCGATGAACTTGTAGTGCTTGAGCAGCTCGCACAGGAGAAACGCACCCAGGTTGCCGATCACCGTGCCCACGGCACCGATGATCATCCCCTTGTAGATGAAGATACGGCCGACCCCGCGGCGCGTCGCCCCCATCGACTTCAGGACGGCGATGTCCTTGCGTTTCTCCATGACTACCATGATCAGCATCGACACGACGTTGAAGGTCGCCACCAAAACGATCAGCAGCAGGACGATGGAGTATACCGTCTTGCCGACACGCAGCGCCGCAAACAGGTTGTGGTTGACGTCCATCCAATCGCGCACACGGTACGGAAAGCCCAGGGTCTGCCCGATCTGCGCGGCCATTTGCGGCGCGCGCTCGAAATCGGCAACCCGCACCTCGATGCCAGTGACCGCGTCACCAAGCTCGAAGAACTGCTGCGCCGCCGTCAGGTCCATGTACACCAGCGATGCGTCGTACTCCTGCATGCCGGAATCGAAGAGCCCCACGACCACGAAACGTTTGACGCGCGGCACGACGCCGACCGCGCTCGGGGCCGACAACGGCGCGGTGACGTTCACCGCGGTGCCCACCCCGACATCGAGCTGCTGCGCCAGCTCCTTGCCGATGATCAGCGCCGGCAGGGCGACGGTTTCACCGCTCGCCACCT
>Ga0070731_10005829_pt1 | contig 10046 bp, 6 predicted proteins | sample Coa_R1_2_FD_66448 | JGI IMG/M metagenome (GOLD analysis project Ga0070731, IMG submission 66448) | Surface soil microbial communities from Centralia Pennsylvania, which are recovering from an underground coalmine fire - Coalmine... | ecosystem: Environmental > Terrestrial > Soil > Unclassified ... | reverse complement strand
CATGCCGACGTACTTTGAATGCCGCAAGTGGCCATCGGTGGTCCATTCCACGAACTCGAACTGCGCCACCAGCACGGGTTTCAGCCACCGGCACTCCGTCATCTTCGCTGCCGTCAGCCCGGCACCCCAGCGTCCGGCCTTTTTTTCCGGCAGGTTGGCGAATGGGCATTTCGCAATTTCCAAAGGCTTCAGCTTCTTGAACAAGCCCACGCGTGATGCTGGCGTGAAACCATTCCGCGTGCGCGCGGCGTACATAAGCTTGCCGTCCTCGTAGTAGCCTATGACCAGCGAATCGAAATTCTTGGGTGACGGCGTGTATCCCGCGATGACCAGTTCCTGCCCCTGATTGACTCGCATCTTCATCCACGCACCCGAGCTTAGGCCCGCCTCGTACTTGCTGTCGCGTCGTTTCGCAATCAATCCTTCAAGGCCCTGCTCCTTTACGGAGCGGATCAGCCCGTTCAGGCTTGCATCCAGGATCGGGGAATAACGGATAGGCTCCCCAAGCTTGGGCAGCACGCGCTTCTCGATCAGTTCGCGGCGCCTGGTCAGTGGCTCCCCCATGACGTCGCGTCCACCTAGGACAAGCAGGTCAAAGATGAAGAAGTGCAGCGGCGCCCCAGCGGAACCGTAATTCTGGAGAGTATTGAAGGACGGCCTACCGACTCCATCGAGCGCCACCACCTCGCCGTCGATGACTGTATCATCAGGCATTAGGGCCAGCGCCTTCACGATGCTGGGGTAGCGGGTGTTGAAGTCGTTATCGTTGCGCGAGCGGAGATGGACCTTGCCGTTCTTTTTGATGGCGAGGGCGCGATACCCGTCCAATTTCAGCTCGTACGACCACTCCTTCCCCTCTGGAAGCTTCTCGGTGCGCAGTAGAAGCATGGGCTCGATGAACGCGGCTTTAGCGGACACCAGACCAGTTTAAGGTCTATCTGGGCAGAGCTTGCAAAGATTGGCCAGTGGATGACCGAATGGAGCGCACTGTGCGGCGTGCACTCTCCAAAAGAGCCCCGTTGAGGTCTCAGCAGGACACAACGCCCAAGTGCAGCTAATATATGGAGAGCCATGTCTCAGCAATCCGAGCGATCAATAGCTGGTCGTGAATGGTTTTGCGCTACGCATCCAAGCATGACCAACGGCAAGGTTCGAGTCTCACGCTACTACCCGGCTGGCAAAAGTGGAACATGGCGGCACGAACAGCCAACCTGGGCGTTTGAATTTCCGCTAAAGGACCTCAAATCGGCGAACCCGGTGACGTATTGCGTGTGTGAAAGCAAGGAAGGTGGCAGGTTCGTCCACTGCTTGCGTGTGTCGCACCAATACGTACTGGATCACCGGACTGCGTTGTACGAGCGTATCGACAAGAGCGGCTACGCTTCGATAGGCATTTTCCTAGCCGCAAGTCCGGCCGTGAAGTTCAGAGACGTACGGGGTACGGGTGGCATCCAGTTTGGGCAATTCCTGCTCACGTCTTCATGAGGCTGGCGGCCGTTCCTGAATTTCCCAGGGTCGACGGAAATCGTCGCGCTTTAAGTTTTCGAAAGCCGAGTGCATGTCACCCGCGCGACAGTCAACAGAAGCCATGGCTCACTCCAGCGTTAGAATCATAGGCACTGGTTGATGCGCATTATGAATGAAGAAAAGCGTGGCTCACATCAAGTTCCCACAGAGTTCCTCAAGACTGAGCCAGGATCAGATGACTTGCTCGAATCCCCCGCAATGCAGCCCTATATGAAATTGGCGCTCGCAATGATGCAGCAACGCGACCTGGTCCCGGCGACGGAAGAGATTGCCGTACTGCCACTGGAGAACCGATACGTCTGGCGTGTCGCATCAGCCTTGAAGTGGGCTTTTGCTGACCTTGAGACCCTGAACGTAGAGGTGGACCGCCAAACGCTCTCCACGGAAGATCGACAGCGGCTCCTGGAACTTCTGAAGCACCGCCCTCTTCAATTTTGTCTATTCTTGAGTGCACTCTTAGGGCAAAGGCAGATGGAGCTACTCATGATTTCGGCTATTCGGAATGCGAGGGTCGTTGCGGCCCAGACCGAAGGACCTAAGGGACACTAACCGTACGCTAAGCAGCGTTGCCCATCGGATTACGCACCCCTAGCTTGTTCGGCAGATTATGCTGCTCCATCCAACTCATCGTCATCATCGACATCAGATTGATCATCTGACGGCGCTTCGCTTGTCACGATTGAGTGCTTACCCATCGCCTGCTCTACGAGTTTCAGCAGTGTCGCCTTGCGATCCGCATAGAACCCATCGAAATCATCGGTTCGTAGAAAGCGTGGTGTAATGCAATGCGTGGACAGAATTGCATCCATCGCTGCTGGGGAGAGCTGTACGGCTTTGTCATTCTCGATCTGCGCAAGATAGGTTGAGGGAGCATTTCCACCGATCTTGCGATTCGCTTTGTATGAAATCGCAGTTTTATTCACGATCGCGTTAAAGACGCGCGGCGAAATGCCTCTGGCCTCGCACCACTTGCGCGGGAAGATGTGATGAATGTCGATGCCCCGCTCGTTGCGGTCTATCTCAACCATCTTCGCCTTCCAGAAGAAATCCTCGGCCCCTTGCTCCTGGAGCAAGACGTAGAGTCCGCGATACGCGGCTGAGGTCCGACTGCGAAGCGTGTCCAACCTGCTTGGCTGAAAACCTGCCGCCACAATGGTTGCCGGCAATGGACTAGACGGATCGCTGATCCATTTCAGTAGCTGTTGCAGGTCCAGCGCAATCCGGGTTTCAGACGCACTGCCGTAAAGTTCACCGAAGACTCCGCACCAATACCATTGGGAGAGCTTCTCCTGGATCTGGGGCTCCAGCCTTCGCTCACCGATGAGCGCGAGTGTGGCCGCCAGCGGAATGAGCTGTGCCCGGTACGGCAAGAACTTGGGATGGTGAAAACCGAGGTGCGCAAGAAACTGATGAACTTCGAGATAGCCCTTCACAAGGGGTTCAGACCACGTCTGATAGGCACTCAGCGGCATTGCCAGGATATGCTCGCGCTTCGCACTCACCCCGGTCGCCTCCTTTCCTGTCTTGCCAGCCTTGAGGTCCTTCTGCTGGCGCTCGTAGGTATGGAGAAGGCTTATGCCCTGGAGAAAATCTGTGGCCTCTGTATCCTTTAATAGCGGCCGCTGGGAGAGTCGCGAGTGACGGCCTTTTATCGCGCCTTCTCCGAACCAATCGCGGCGCAGGTTAAAACCGTCGGCGGCATATGTGGCCGTGACGAGCTCGAATACTGAAAGCTGCACGCCGCCCGTGTTCACTTTCTCAAATACGAGACAGACGGCCTCTTTGGTGGTTTCTTTTTTGAGTTCGATAACCGGGACCAAGTAGAAACGAAACGCATTCAGGATCTGCTTTCGAAACTGCATGTACTGGCTAAATCGCTCGGGGTAGGCCGTGTTAAGGCCCTCCTCCCATGCATCCGAACTCAGGATCTGGTCGCATGGAAAGTGGAACGATTCGTATTCTTTCGCTGGAGTGCTTAGGTCGAGTGAAATGTCGCGCCCGAAATTCACTCGCAGAATTCGATCTTCCCCAACAGCAACAATTGCGTCTTCAAGCGTGGTTGGCCCCGCCAGCGCTTTCTCAATGCTGAAGTAGTAGTGTCGTTTGATCTCCCGCTTCTTCTCGTCGCGGGTGGTCACCGGTTCAGGCAGTTTCAGCACCTGAGTCAATGAAGTCAGGCGCTGCTGTCCGTCGAGTATGAGACGTTCGGGCTTCGTGTTCTTTGCAAGGGTCACGCCTTCGACCGGGCGCACTTGAAAACGAGCGTCGCCTCCGCTCTCCAACAGCATGACGGCTCCGATGGGGAAGGATCGGGCAATGCTCACGAGAAGCGAACGAATATGCTCGTCGTCCCACACCCAGCCGCGTTGGAAGTCCGGGAGTTGAATCTTTCCATCGACAACTTCGTCGAGAAGCTTTCCGAGTTCGGTTTTGGTGGAATCGAAAGTAGTCATTGGACATCAACGATAACTGGCATTAGGGACTCGTGGAGCACAGCTTCGAGAAGGCTCCTACTTTTCTTTTGCACGTCAGTGATCTGCTGTTCAAGACGGTCGCATACGGCGATAAGTTCATCAACTATGGCTACGATGCGTTGTTGTTCGGCCAGGGGTGGGAAAGGGACAGGAAGCGCGTAGATGACGTCGCGCGACACATTCTTCATCGACAGGCTGGTACCGGAAGCCTCCTCGGCATAATAACGACGTGCGTAAGCCGCATGATTGTTAACGATGCTGACGAATCGCCGGCTACATTCCCTCGACAATTCAAGACGGACAATCTTATCACTTAGAATCAACTTGTGCGGCTCCTGTTCGACAAGGACGGACTTGGCAACCAATTCACTCGTGTTTGCGCGCGAGATCAAGAAATCGCCCTTATGGACCTGTGCCTCAGTAGGCGGTACAACTTTTGGCAATAGCTGTTTGTTTTCCTCTGCCAGAAACCGCTCCCAAGAGACGGCGCTGACTTTGAGAACGCCCCAGTTGTCGCCGGATCGGGGAAACGTCTCAGTTCTCGGACTCCATCCGGCAACTGCCTTGATGACAAGCTGTCCCAACCGAATCCACTGCCAGCTCGTTGGCAATGAAAATGGCGGGTTGTCGACGTCAATAGCTGACAGCGTCGGCAGCGGCTTTATCCTTCCTGCCTCCTCCGCCCGTATTCTTTCGGTTCGAAGTCGCTTGAGAGCCGTTGACACTGCTTCATCGCTGTTCCTCTGAGGAAGCAATTTGCCGCGAACTGCCAGATTAAAAAGTATGTGCCTTAACTGTTCTGTCTGTTCAGCACGAGTCGTCAGCCTAGGTAAATGATTGATGAAGAAGCGAGCGTGTTCCTGGATCTCATCTTTCTCTAACCCATTGTTGAGGTGATGAAGGGACGCCGCCGTTAGCCGAGCTCGTCTTTTCTCCCGTTCCTTGTGAGCCTCCTCAAGCCGGTCACAGAGCGCGATCAGTTCATCAACCTTCGCAACGATACGGCGCTGTTCGGCCAGCGGTGGTAGTGCCACAGGAATACGGTCCATCCGATTTTTAGGTAGGCCTCCTCGGCCAGCCCCGGTCTGTTCGCCAAATACAAACGACTGAAAATATGGTGAAAGAATGAGGCGATGCAGATATCCATGAATACCACTGATCGCTAGTCTGATAATGGCAACATGTTGGCTTACATTGGCCTTGCCCAAGCCACTTGGCACAAGGCAACAGCGCCCAATGGAGCCTCCGGTAATGTTCAGGAGGAGATCATCTGATCGAAGTGCAGTGCCGGCCATCTTTGCATTTGTTTCATCATCAATGTAGGCGACATCATCAAGGCGCAATCCATCGTCATAGATGTTCTGCGAACGAAGGAACGGCACACCATGATCGCCATAGACGGATTTTCCTCCGCGAGGTGTGCTACCCGATCCTGTTTTCGAACAAATGTCGGCGAGTCGTACCCAAATCCAACTTGAGGGAAGATCAAAGGGCGCATCTTCAGGGTCAATAGGCTCACCCCGCTGGATCTTGATTCCTTCCGTCGCGGCTAGACGAGCCCGTTCAGTTTGAATGCGCTCCAACAGCACAGGCGCAGGCTCGTCATTTTGGTCTTGCTCCACCAGCTTCCCGTGCACAGCCAAATCGAGAACGAACAGCCTCAATCGCGAACCAGCGTCAGGTGCCTCGCTGATACGATCAAAGTGCTTGAGAAGGATTTCAGCGTTCATCGAAGAAGCGCCTCTCCAAGAATGTTCTTGAGCTGATCACGCAGAGCGTTTGCCTGTCCTTCCGCTTCCTCCAGCTTTAGCAGCAACTCGGCGGGATTGCCATGGTCGTCCGCAACCGTGTGTGGATTTTTGAAGTCGAGATTGTATCCTCGCGCTTTAATCTCTTCCGCCGTAACCTTCCATGCGACGTCGCTTGGCTGTCGCCCCTTTCGCTTGGTGCCACTCCACCATTCGATACACGGTTTGAGGTACTCCATCCGAATCGGCTTCGTCATCGAATATGCTTTCTGTCCATCGGGTACTCGATGCTCGTAAAACCAGATCTCTTTCGTCGGCTCTCCCTTCTCGAAGAACAGCAAGTTAGTGCCAATGCTCGCGTACGGCTTAAAGACGCTGTTCGGGAGGCGCACTATCGTGTGGAGATTGCACTCTTCCATCAGGGCTTCCTTCAGACGCGTCTTCACGCCTTCTCCGAAGAGGCTTCCGTCGGGAAGGACCACGCCAGCGCGTCCGCCCGGCTTGAGGAGGCGAATAATCAGCGCAAGAAATAAATCCGCCGTTTCCTTCGTTCGGAATTGCTGTGGGAAATTGCTCTCAATTCCATCCTCTTCTTTGCCGCCAAAAGGCGGGTTTGTGAGAACAATATCCACACGATCAACCGCTCCGTAGCTGATGTATGGGCGCGCGAGTGTGTTGTCATGCCGGACAAAGCTCGGATTCTCGATGCTGTGGAGCAGCATGTTCGTAACGCAAAGCATGTGCGGGAGCTGCTTCTTCTCAACTCCGCGCAACGCCTGCTGCATTACCTGCTCCTGATCTACGGTTTTCACGTATCGCTCTCGCATATGGCGAATGGCGCAAGTGAGAAAGCCACCGGTACCGCAAGCAGGGTCCAGCAAGATTTCCCCGGGCCTCGGATCGATACGGTCCACCATAAAGGCCGTGACCGCACGGGGCGTATAGTACTCCCCTGCATTGCCAGCGCTTTGGAGATCGCTCAGTATCTGTTCGTAAATGTCTCCGAAGTGCTGGCGCTCAGAGAGGTTGTTAAAGTCCACTTCGTTAATCTTGTTCACAACCTGGCGCGTGAGTTGGCCGGACTTCATGTAGTTGTAGGCATCTTCGAAGACGTCCCGGACAACTCGACGGCGGTCTGCCTGCTTTCCAGCTACCTGTAAGTTCTTAAGCTGAGGAAAGAGCTGGGTGTTCACGAACGTCATCAACTCCTCGCCGGTGATGCCCTCCGGGTCAGCTGCCCAGGTTCGCCACTGAAAGGGTTTCGGGATGGGCGACTTGTAGTCCTCCTGCATCAGTTCCAGCTGCTGGTCCTGATCATCGATGATTTTCAGAAAAAACATCCAGCAGAGTTGGGAGATGCGCTGGGCGTCGCCATCGACGCCAGTATCCTGGCGCATGATGTCTTGTATGGATTTGACGGTGTTTCGGACCGACATCGTTTAAGCAACCCTCTTGTAGAGCTCGGATTGCATTTCACGGACGGCCCGCTCGAAATCGGCGAGTGTCCCGAACTGCCTAATGAGTTGAAGCGGTGTGCCCATGGTGTCAAACGGCGAGATCTGGAGAACCCTGGGATCGTCGAGGTTGATGACGCCCTGATCTTGGTACTTCTGTAGCAGCGCCTCCAACACGGCACGAGCCTGTGGACCGTACTTGGTGAATACGTTCCGCTTGCGGACATTTTCGGCTCGTTCACGCCGGGTCAACGGCGGTTGATCGAAGGCGACATGGCAAATGAGATCGAACGGGTCCAGATCCTTTCCGACTTCTTCCGCTAGCGGTTCGAGGGGAAGCCCTTCGCTCTCAAGTTCGTCGATAATTGCTTGCTTCCGCTCCGCTGCTCTCCACCGTCTCAAGAATTGATCGAGACTGGCAAAGCGCTTCTTCAGAGCTTTCTTGCTGAAATCTCTTAGGCTCTCGGTGACCAGACGTCCATCCTCGTCTAGATATTCCACGCGCTCGGCGATAATCGAAGTCTCGACACCATCAACGTAGATCTTTTTTACCGGCTGGTCGTCCGGGTGAATTGTGATATCGGGAATGTCTCCGTCTATGATCGTTTCGTCGCTTCCCGGCTCCCTCGGAATTGGAACATCGTTCTCCTGCGGCCGAGGTGCGTCGTCGGGCGGGGTCATCGGATCACCTTCGCTGGGTTCGTAAATCTGCTCCGGCGGCCCGTCGAAGAGCGGGTCAGCGAAATGGCCGGTTGCTCCTCTGAAATCAATCAGTGTGAAATAGAACTTTTTCGTCTCCTCGTGAACACGGGTTCCACGCCCTATGATCTGCTTGAACTCGGCCATAGAGCCGACGGGGCGATCTAGAACGATCAGGCGACACGTTTGGGCGTCGACACCGGTCGACAGGAGCCGAGAGGTGGTGACGAGGACAGGATACTTGGATTCCGGATCGATGAAGTTGCCGAGCTGCGCCTGGCCCTCGGTGTCGCTCCCTGTGATGCGCATCACGTAGCGGTAGTTCTCATCACATAGGTCCTTATTCTCGTTAACGAGAGCTTGCCGCATTCGGGCTGCATGTTCTTCATCGACGCAAAAGACTATCGTCTTTTGGAATCGGTCGCCGCTTTCCTTGAGAAATTCTGTCACCTTCTTCGCAACCAATTTGGTTCGGTCATCGATGACGAGGGTACGGTCGAAGTCTGTGGTGTTGTAGAGACGATCCTCGACTTCATTTCCCTCTCGGTCCATCTTTCCCATTTCAGGCCGGTAGCCCGCAACGTCAACGTCGATGTGAACTTTAATGACTTTGTACGGTGCGAGGAAGCCATCGCGAATACCTTCTTTCAGCGAGTACGAGTAGACCGGGTCGCCGAAGTAGTGAATGTTCGAGACATATTTCGTTTCTTTCGGGGTTGCAGTCATACCGATTTGGGTCGCCTTGGAGAAATACTCCAGGATTTCCCTCCAGGCGGAATCCTCGGCAGCGCTTCCACGATGGCACTCGTCGATGACGATTAAGTCGAAAAAGCCCGGAGAAAACTCTCGGAAGAGCTTTTGGCGTTCTTCCGGTCCCGTAATCGCCTGATACAGGCCGAGGTAGACCTCGTAGGCAGTGTCGATCCGGCGCTTCTTGTCGAGCGCCGTTGTCAGATCAACCTCGGTGCCGTCTTGACGCTCGATGGTCTTGGCACCCGTGCTGAGTTTTGCCATCGCCGCACCGAACGGTCGAAAGTCGTTCACCATTGTCTGGTCAACCAGAACGTTCCGGTCAGCCAAATAAAGGATGCGCTTCTTTCGTCCAGCTTTCCATAGTCGCCAAATGATCTGAAAAGCAGTGTACGTCTTGCCCGTGCCCGTCGCCATCACGAGGAGAACCCGATCCCGCCCTTTTGCGATGGCTTCGATCGTGGCATTGATGGCTATGCGTTGGTAGTACCGCGGCTCTTTGCCGCTTCCATCATCGAAGTAGTTCTGGAGGACGAGTTCCTCTTCGTTTGGCGTCAGTCCTTTCCATGCGCAGTACGTCGCCCAAAGCTGGCCTGGAGGGGGAAAGGCATTGAGAGCAAGAGTGGCCTCCTTCACGGAACTCTGACCGGTGCGATCGTGAAAAACAAAGCCGTCTCCGTTTGAAGAAAAGACAAAAGGGATGTTGAGGGTGACGGCGTAGTCGAGCGCCTGCTGCATCCCGTCTCCGACACTGCAATTGTTATCCTTTGCCTCAATGATGCCGATCGGGATGTTCGGTTTGTAGTAGAGAACGTAGTCGGCCCGCTTTACTTTGCCCCGGGTGACGAGCTTTCCACGTACGATGATCCGGCCCTTGGTAAAGCTGACCTCTTCTCGCACCTGGGTCATCTCATCCCAACCGGCTTGCCTGACGGCTGGAGTGATGTACTTCGTGCAGATGTCGCGTTCGCTGAGTTCCTTCTTGTTCATCGGCCTTGTCATGGGCCTGCCCTTCTGGCCCATGCAATCGAAAACATGCAATCTTCTTGGTCGCTTGTTCTTGAGAACTCCTAACGTACCAGACGGCGAGCATCTCCGTCGCCGGAGGTTGTTCGGTCTGGCAGCTCACCGGAGCGGTCAAGCCCTGAGCTGCTACCGTCCAGAGACCGAACTCTGGCCGGCGAGCGGGCCCCCGAATTCGTGTTCAATGTTGGACACGGCATTGTTCAGCCGTACCAACTCGGGACCGTAGCCATCGACGTAGCCAAGCCGCTGGATTCCGGCGGATTCAATGGACGATTTGAACCGTCACCGCCCCACAAGTCTTTGATAACGGACATAGGCGGAAGCAGTGGACAACGACCCTTCGAACTACGAACCAGCGAGGAGGGATT
>Ga0070731_10005826_pt1 | contig 10052 bp, 6 predicted proteins | sample Coa_R1_2_FD_66448 | JGI IMG/M metagenome (GOLD analysis project Ga0070731, IMG submission 66448) | Surface soil microbial communities from Centralia Pennsylvania, which are recovering from an underground coalmine fire - Coalmine... | ecosystem: Environmental > Terrestrial > Soil > Unclassified ... | reverse complement strand
TTCAGCGCCTCGATCACCGGCTTGGCGGTGTCCGAGGGGATTGAGAAGGCGATGCCGACATTGCCGCCGTTGGGCGAGTAGATGGCGGTGTTGATGCCGACGACATGGCCGGCGAGGTCGAAGGTCGGGCCGCCGGAATTGCCGCGGTTCACCGGCGCGTCGATCTGCAGGTAGTCGACATAGCTCGACTCGCCCAGCGAGCGGCCGCGCGCCGAGACGATGCCGTTGGTCACGGTGCCGCCGAGGCCGAAGGGATTGCCGACGGCCAGCACCCAGTCGCCGACCTTGGTCTTGTCGCTATCGCCCCATTCGAGCGCCGGCAACGGCTTCGGCGCCTCGACCTTGAGCAGAGCGAGATCGGTCCGCGCGTCCTTGCCGATGATCTTGGCCGGATAGCGCGTGCCGTCCTGCAGGATGACCGTCACCTTGTCGGCCTGGCCGACCACGTGGTTGTTGGTCACGACATAGCCCGAAGGATCGATGATGAAGCCGGACCCCAGCGCCTGCACCGGGCCCTGCTGCATCGGCATGCCGAAGCCCCGCGGCCCCTGCTGCTCGAAGAAGCGGTGGAGGAACTCGTCGAAGGGCGTGCCGTCGCCGGGCATGCCGGGCGAGGGGCCTTCGTCGGGGACGGCCTGGCCGTCCTCGTCGTCGCCGACCGGACCGACATTCTTCTCGATCACCGAGATGTTGACGACCGATGGCAGGACCTTGTCGACGATCGGCGAGAAGCTCGGCATCTGGATCACCGCCTGAGGCGGCGTGTCGGCGAAGGCGGAAACGAGGGGACCGGCGGACAGCGCGGTCGTGGCGCCCAGCAGCACAAGCGTGCGGGCAAAGCGAGGCATTGCAGACATATGGACAGAACTCCCAGGGTCGGCGCCGCGGGCGGCGGTGCGTTCACTGCTGAGAGATCGTGTCGCCAGCTTACAGGGACCTTGCGGGAGGATTAAATCTTCGACAGGCGAAGAGTCCGTAGGCTTCGGACCGGAGGAACCCATGCGCGTCGCGGAGATGAACTGGATGCAGATCGAGGCCCGGGTGGCGCTCGACGACCGCTGCATCCTGCCGATCGGCTCGACCGAGCAGCATGCTTATCTCAGCCTCGCGACCGATTCGATCCTGGCGGAGCGGGTGGCCGCCGATGCGGCGGGCGACGTGCCGGTCTTCCCGGTGCTCCCGTTCGGCCTCGCCTCGATGTTCCTCGCCTATCCGGGCACCATCGCGCTGCGCCTCTCGACCTTCGCCGCGCTGATCGAGGACATGCTGGACAGCGTCCATCGCCACGGCTTCCGGCGCATCATGGTGGTCAACGGCCATGGCGGCAACGCGCCGGTGGCCGCCGTCTTCGCCGAATGGATGGATCGCCACCGCGACGCGCGAGTCCGGCTTCACGATTGGTGGCGGGCGCCCCGGACCTGGGCGAAGGTCATGGCGATCGACCCGGCGGCCTCGCACGCCTCCTGGATGGAGAACTTCCCGTGGACCCGGCTTCCCGGTATCGCCATGCCCGCGACGGCCAAGCCGGAAGTGCCGCGCGAGGCCTTCGCCACCGCCGATCCGACACGGCTCCGCCACGCCGTCGGCGACGGCAACTATCACGGCCTCTACCAGCGCGACGACGCGGAGATGCTCGCGATCTGGGAGGTCGCGGTGGCAGAGACGCGCGACCTCCTGGAGAACGGCTGGTCGTCAGCGTAGGAACTGATCGCGGGTGTAAAGCGCGATCAGCTCGATTCCTTCGGAAGAGAGAAACTCGCGCGCGCCCTCCTGGCGGTCGACGATCGTGACGACCGCCGTGACCTCGCAGCCGCGCTCGCGCGCCTCGTTCACCGCCATCATGGCCGATCCGCCCTTGGTGGTGACGTCCTCGACGATCACGACCTTGGCGCCCGGCTCCAAGTAGCCGTCCGCCTTGGCCTTGGTGCCGTGGTCCTTCTGCTCCTTGCGCACCCAGAAGCCGCGCAGCTCGTAGCCGGCCGCGTGGGCCTTGACCAGCGTCGCGACCACGATCGGCACGGCGCCCATCGCGAGGCCGCCCACGACATGCGCGCCGATCGCCACGACGCGGCGGAGAACCTGGTCGGCGACGAGGCTGATCCCCTCGGGATCGAGCATCGTCTTCTTGAGATCGAAGAAGTAGGTGCTCGTCGCTCCCGACGCGAGCACGAAATGCTCGCCCGGCGGCGCCTGCCGATAGGAGAGATCTCCGATCAGCTCGAACAGCCGATCGGTTCCCGGAGTGGCCTCCGTTTTCGTCGCCGCCATCATGCTTCCCGTATGCTTTCGGACGGCCGCGACACTACGCTCGCCGCCCCGCGGCGAGAAGCCTGCGCTTCGAAAGCGCGGGTTCTCGCGCGGCCATAGCCCGCGTATGATGAGGGCCTTCTCGACAACGGATCCCAGCGAAGATGCCCGTTCTGGCGCGGCGACGGCGAGCCCCGGTGGAGACTGCCCCCGAGCCGACGAACGGACGTCGCCGGCTCGCCGCGTCGTCATATGACCTATCGGGCATTGTCGACCCGGCGGCGCTCGACCAGGCGCTGGCTGAAGCGGCCGTGCGCGAGGATGGCGCCACCGACCAGGCCGTGAGAGACGCCGTCAAGGCGGCGCTTGGCGCCGGCCGCGCGGTCATCCGCGAGCGCTTCACGGCCGATCAGGATGGCGCCCGCGTGCTGGCCGGCACGACGCTTCTCATCGACACGCTGGTCCAGGCGCTGCATCGGGTCGCGACGGACCGCCTGTTCCGGGTTGCCAACCCGACCAAGGGCGAGCGCATCGCCGTCGCCGCGGTCGGCGGCTATGGGCGCGGCGAGCTGGCACCGCATTCCGATGTCGATCTGCTCTTCCTGCTGCCCTACAAGCCGACGCCGCACACCGAGCAGATCGTCGAGTTTCTCTACTACGTGCTGTGGGATGTCGGGCTGAAGGTCGGCCACGCCACGCGCTCCATCGACGAGTGCATCCGCCAGGCCAAGGCGGATATCTCGATCCGCACCACGATGCTCGAGATGCGGTACATCGCGGGCGACGAGGCCTTGGTCCGCAGCCTGGAGCAGCGCTACTGGAAGGAGGTGGTCGACGGCAGCGCCGCCGCCTTCGTCGACGCGAAGCTGGCCGAGCGGAACGAGCGCCACCGCAAGCTCGGCGACAGCCGCTACGTGCTCGAGCCCAATATCAAGGAGGGCAAGGGCGGGCTCCGGGACCTGCATGGTCTCCTCTGGATCGTGAAATATATCTTCCGGGTCAAATCGATCGACGAGCTGGTCAAGCAGGGCGTGCTCTCGACCAACGAGGCGCGGCGGTTCCACCGCGACCAGCAGTTCCTGTGGACGGTCCGCTGCCACCTCCACTACCTGACCGACCGGCCCGAGGAGCGGCTGACCTTCGAAGTGCAGGAAGAGATCGGTCGCCGCATGGGCTACCGCGATCACGCCGGCACCCGTGGCGTCGAGCGGTTCATGAAGCACTATTTCCTGGTGGCGAAGGATGTCGGCGAGCTCACCCGCATCTTCATCGCCGTCATCGAGGACGACCAGAAGCGCAAGCCGCTGCCGCTGTGGCGGCGGCTCCTGCCGGGCAGCGCGGCGAAGCTGGTCGACGGCTTCGCGGTGGATGCGGGCCGCCTCACCATGGCGCGGCCCGACGCCTTCGCGGCCGATCCGGTCAACCTCATCCGGCTGTTCCACGTCGCCCAGGCGCATGGGCTCGAAATCCATCCGAGCGCGCTGCGTCAGGCGACTCTGTCGCTCCGGCTGATCGATTCCCGCTTTCGGCACAACCGGGAGGCCAACCGCCTGTTCCTCGAGATTCTGACCTCGCGGAACGATCCGGAGCGGGCGCTCAGGCTGATGAGCGAGGCCGGGGTGCTTGGCCGGTTCATCCCGGATTTCGGCCGTGTCGTGGCCCAGATGCAGTACGACATGTACCATGTCTTCACGGTCGACGAACACACGCTATTCGCGGTCGGGATCCTGCACAAGATCGAGAGCGGACAGCTCAAGGACGAGCTGCCGCTCGCCACCGCGATCATCGGCTCGATCGAATCGCGCCGCGCGCTTTATCTGGCCGTGTTGCTGCACGACATCGCAAAGGGCCGCGGCGGCGACCATTCCGAGATCGGTGCGCGCATCGCGGTGAAACTGGGCGCCCGGCTCGGCCTTGCGCGCGAGGAGATCGAGACCGCGTCCTGGCTGGTGCGCTACCACCTCGTGATGAGCCGCACCGCGTTCAAACGCGACATCGACGATCCCAAGACGATCCAGGATTTCTCGGCGATCGTGCAGTCACCGGAGCGGCTCAAGCTGCTGGTCATCCTGACCGCGGCCGATATCCGCGCGGTCGGGCCCAATGTGTGGAACGGCTGGAAGGGCTCGCTGCTGCGCGAGCTCTACGGGCGGGCGCAGGAGCTGATGAGCGGCAACGTCGCTGCCGACACCCGCGATGCCCGCATTGCCCGCACCCAGGAGCAGCTGCGGGGCGTGCTTGCCGATTTCTCGGATGCCGATTTCGCTTCCTTCACCCAGCTGGGCTACCCGTTCTACTGGCTGGCCAACGACGCCGAGTCACTTGCCCGCCACGCCCGGTTGATCCGCGAGGCCGGCCGTAACCAGACGCCGGTGACGGTGGCGACGCGAGTGGATACCCATTCGGCGGTCACCGAGGTCACCGTCTACACGGCCGATCACGCCGGCCTCTTCTCGCGCCTCGCCGGAGCGCTGGCGGTGGCCGGAGCGCACATCGTCGACGCCCGCATCTTCACGATGACCAACGGCATGGCGCTCGACATCTTCTGGGTGCAGCAGGCCGACGGCCGCGCCTTCGACCGGCCCGACCGGCTGGCCCGGCTGGCCGTGCTGTTCGAGAACGTGCTGCGCGGCAAGCTCAACCCGGCAGTGGAGCTGAAGCGGGCGGTGCCGTTCCCGAGCCGCACCGGGGTCTTCACGGTGCCGCCGCGCGTCATCATCGACAACCGGGCGTCATCCATCCACACCGTCATCGAGGTGAACGGCCGTGACCGGCCGGCGCTGCTCTTCGATCTGACGCGCGCGCTCAACTCGCTCGGCCTGCAGATCGCCGGCGCCAAGATCTCGACGTATGGCGAGAAGGTCGTGGACGTGTTCTTCGTGAAGGACGTATTCGGGCTGAAGATCGACCAGGAATCGAAGCTCGCGCGGATCCGCAACCGCCTGGTCAAGGTGCTGGAGGAAGGCGACGCGCCCCGCGCCCGCGAGACCAAGGTCAGGGCGACGGCGTAAGACCGGGATCGTGGTAGGCACCCCCACCCAACCCTCCACCGCAAGCGGGAGAGGGCCCGTTACCCCCTCTCCCGCAAGGCGGGGGAGGGCCGGGGTGGTGGTGGTTCCGCTGGCGCTGTGTTGCGTTCTGGCCGCCTGCTCCAAGCACGCCCCGCCCGACGAGGGTCTGGCGGTTCACCAGACGGTGACCGTCGCCGGGGCGGGAACGCCGGGTGAGCGGCGGCTGGAGGTGCTGGAGGATGCGCGCATCACGCCGGCGCTCAGGACGCTGATGTGGGGCGGCAGCAAGGACCCGGCCTGGCTCCTGGCGCAGCCGGGGATGGCGGATGCAGCCCTGGCGCGGTCGCTGGCCGAGACCGGGTTCCGGCATGCGCTGCTGCGCCTCGTGGATGGGAAAGGCGCCGTGCTCGCCGACCGCCGACTCGATTGCGAGCTCGGGGAGATCGCCGAGCCGGCTTTGCCGCAAGGCGACGGTACGGCCTGGGGGATCGGCGACGACTGCTCGACCGGCGAGGGCGATTTCGCCGGGCTGGTCACGCGCTTCCTCAAGCCCGCCGGCGACAAGATCCGCTTCGAGACCTATCGCGAGCCGGACGGGCGGGAGCTGGAGCTCACGCTGGTGACCGCCGAGCGGATCGCCTGGCACCTCGTCCCGCACGGCGAGGCAAACCTCGTCCACGAGGTCTCATCGCACCCCGATTTCGACGACCCGCGCTTCGTGGCGCTCAAACCGGGCGAGGCGCCGCCGGCCGACCTGCCCTGGGTCGTCGACTACCTGACCTATCGCTGGGACGGGGCAGGAGCGTGGGTTAAGGCGGTCAGGACGGAGAAGGAAGCACGCTGGAGCGCCGATGACGAATGGCCCGAGGGTGAGCGGTTTCCGGAGTGATTCCGCTCGTTCGGCCTTGACCAAGTTGCGTCAGGTCACAAAATAGTGATCGAACTACATTGGGATTGGGGTCATGGCCCGTTTCGTATCCGCGGCCGATGCCAACCGGCAGTTCTCGACGATCCTAGGGGAAGCCAGCCGGGGTGAGACGGTCATCATCACGCGGCGGGGTCGACCGGTGGCCCAGCTTCTGCCGTACGGCCGACGGCCGGCGGACGAGGCACGCGACACGGCGTGGAGGGGTCTCATCTCGACCCTTGAGGAGGGCTTGCCGCTCGGCGTTGCCCGCTTCGACCGCGATAGCCTTCATGATCGGTGAGCCGTGCGCTTTACGCTCGACACCAACGTGCTGGTCTATGCCGTCGACCGGCTCGCCGGCGAGAAGCACCGGATCGCGCTCGACATCGTTCGCCGCGCGCAGGGTGCTGACCTTGTTCTGACGCTCCAGTCGCTCGCCGAGCTTTTTCGCGCGCTCACCGGACCCAATTGGGCGTGCCGCCAGCGCAGGCGGCCGGCATCGTCGAGCAGTGGCGCAGCGCGGCCTCCGTGGTGGCAGCAGATGAACCGTGCCTCGTGGACGCAATGGATGCGGTCACACATCATGGCTGGTCGTTTTGGGACGCCATGATCTGGGCGACCGCGAAGCGCCACGGCTGCCGGCTGCTTATCTCCGAAGACGGGCAGGCCGGGCGCACCCTCGGGGGCGTGACTATCGTTAACCCCTTTGCCGCGGATCCGGATCCGCTGCTCGAGGCTGCGCTGGGTCCGCCTTCTACTCCTTCAGGTCCTGCCAGAATTCCTTGACGCGCGCGAAGAAGCCGGTCGATTCGGGGCTGGTGCGGCCTTCCTCGCCTTCGGCTTCGAACTCGCGGAGCAGCTCCTGCTGGCGGCGGGTCAGGTTGACCGGCGTCTCGATGCCCGCCTCGATATACATGTCGCCGCGCTGGGCCGAGCGAAGCACCGACATGCCCTTGCCGCGCAAGCGGAACTGGTGCCCCGTCTGGGTGCCCGGCGGGATGGTCACGCGGGCGCGCGAGCCGTCGATCGCCGGCACCTCGATCTGCCCGCCCAGCGCCGCCGCCGTCATCGGTATAGGCACGCGGCAATGCAGGTTGGCACCGTCGCGCAGGAAGAGCCGGTGCGGCGCCACGCTGAGGAAGATGTAGAGATCGCCCGGCGCGCTGCCGCGCAACCCGGCCTCGCCTTCGCCCGCGAGCCGGATGCGGGTGCCGTCCTCGACGCCGGCCGGAATGTTGACCGATAGCGTCTTCTCGCGCCGGACCCTTCCCTGGCCGCCGCAGGAGCGGCAGGGATTCTCGATGATCCGCCCGGCCCCCTGGCAGGCGGGACAGGTCCGCTCGACCGTGAAGAACCCCTGCTGGGCGCGGACCTTGCCGTGCCCGGCGCAGGTGGCGCAGTTCGCCGGTTTCGAGCCGGCATCGGCGCCGCTGCCCTTGCACGCCTCGCAGGCCGCGGTGCTGGGAATGCGAATCTGCCGCGTGGCGCCAGTGAAGGCCTCCTCGAGGCTGATCTCCATGTTGTAGCGGAGATCGCTGCCCCGCGACTTTGCGGGCCCCCGCCTGCCGCCCATGAAGTCGCCGAACACTTCCTCGAAGATATCGGCGAAGCCGGAGCCGAACGCGAAATCGCCCGTGCCGGCTCGTGCCCCGGCGCCGTTTTCGAAGGCGGCGTGGCCGAACCGGTCGTAGGCGGCGCGCTTCTGATCGTCCTTGAGGACGTCGTAGGCTTCGCTGATCTCCTTGAACTTGTGCTCGGCCGTGTCATCCCCCGGATTGCGGTCGGGATGGAACTGCATCGCAAGCTTGCGATAGGCCTTCTTCAACTCGTCGGCCGACGCACCCTTGTTGACGCCGAGCGTCTCGTAAAAATCTTGCTTCGCCATCTCAACCGGCCCCGGAGACGCCGCCGCCCGAAGGATTTCTCTCGATCCCGGACGGCGGCTTCATGGTCGTCGGACGTCCGGCCGATCAGCCGTGGCCCTTGCGGCGCTCGTCGACCTCCTCGAAGTCGGCGTCCACCACCGTGCTCCCGTCATCGGCCCGACCGGCGCCGCCGCCAGCCGGCGGCGCTTCGCCGCCCGCCTCGGGGCCCGCTTCCTGCGACGCCTTGTAGATCGCCTCGCCGATCTTCATCGAGGCTTGCATCAGGACGTCGTGCTTCTCCTTGATCGCGGTCGCGTCGTCGTTCTTGAGAACTTCGCGCAGCGACACGATCGCGGCTTCGGCGTTCGCCTTGTCCTCGGCCGAGATCTTGTCGGCCGATTCCTTGATCGTCCGCTCGGTCGCGTGGATCAGGCCTTCCGCGTTGTTGCGCGATTCGACGAGCTCGCGGGTCCGCTTGTCCTCCTCGGCATGGGCCTCGGCGTCCTTGACCATCTTCTCGATCTCGGCGTCCGAGAGCCCGCCCGACGCCTGGATGCGAATCTGCTGCTCCTTGCCGGTGCCCTTGTCCTTGGCCGAGACCTGGACGATGCCGTTCGCGTCGATGTCGAAGGTCACCTCGACCTGCGGCAGGCCGCGCGGCGCCGGCGGGATGCCGATGAGGTCGAACTGGCCGAGCAGCTTGTTGTCCGCCGCCATTTCGCGCTCGCCCTGGAAGACGCGGATCGTCACCGCGGTCTGATGGTCCTCGGCGGTCGAGAAGATCTGGCTCTTCTTGGTCGGGATCGTCGTGTTGCGGTCGATCAGCCGCGTGAACACGCCGCCCAGCGTCTCGATGCCGAGCGACAGCGGGGTCACGTCGAGCAGCAGCACGTCCTTGACGTCGCCCTTCAGCACGCCGGCCTGGATGGCGGCGCCGACGGCCACGACCTCGTCAGGATTGACGCCCTTGTGCGGCTCCTTGCCGAAGAACTGCTTCACCGTCTCGACGACCTTGGGCATGCGGGTCATGCCGCCGACGAGGATCACCTCGTCGATATCGGCCGCCTTGATGCCGGCGTCGCGGATGGCGTTGCGGCACGGCTCGACGGTGCGCTCGATCAGATCGTCGACCAGGCTCTCGAGCTTGGCGCGCGTCATCTTGACGTTGAGATGCTTCGGACCCGACTGGTCGGCCGTGATGAACGGCAGGTTGACCTCGGTCTGCATCGCCGAGCTGAGCTCGATCTTCGCCTTCTCGGCGGCTTCCTTGAGCCGCTGCAGGGCCAGCCGGTCCTTGCGCAGGTCGATGCCCTGCTCGCGTTTGAACTCGTCCGCGAGGTAATCGATGATCTTCTTGTCGAAGTCTTCGCCGCCGAGGAACGTGTCGCCGTTCGTCGACTTCACCTCGAAGACGCCGTCGCCGATCTCCAGGATCGAGATGTCGAACGTGCCGCCGCCGAGGTCATAGACCGCGATCGTGCCGGCACCCTTGCGCTCCATGCCGTAGGCGAGCGCCGCCGCGGTCGGCTCGTTGATGATGCGCAGCACTTCGAGGCCGGCGATCTTGCCGGCGTCCTTGGTCGCCTGGCGCTGGCTGTCGTTGAAATAGGCCGGCACCGTGATGACCGCCTGGGTCACCGGCTCGCCGAGATAGGACTCTGCGGTCTCCTTCATCTTCTGCAGGATGAAGGCGGAAACCTGGGATGGCGCGTGCTTCTTGCCGCGCGTCTCGACCCAGGCATCGCCGTTTTCGGCGGCGATGATCTTGTACGGGACGAGATCGACGTCCTTCTTCACCATCGGATCGGTGAAGCGCCGGCCGATCAGGCGCTTGATCGCGAACAGCGTGTTCTCGGGGTTGGTCACCGCCTGGCGCTTCGCCGCCTGGCCGACCAGCCGCTCGCCGCTTTCCGTGAAAGCGACCATGGACGGCGTCGTCCGCGCGCCCTCGCTGTTTTCAATGACCTTCGCGGTCTTGCCTTCCATGACCGCGACGCACGAATTCGTCGTGCCGAGATCGAT
>Ga0070731_10005825_pt1 | contig 10052 bp, 4 predicted proteins | sample Coa_R1_2_FD_66448 | JGI IMG/M metagenome (GOLD analysis project Ga0070731, IMG submission 66448) | Surface soil microbial communities from Centralia Pennsylvania, which are recovering from an underground coalmine fire - Coalmine... | ecosystem: Environmental > Terrestrial > Soil > Unclassified ... | reverse complement strand
AACCACGCAAGCGTAGATACGAAAGCGATCGAGACGCCAACGAACGCCATGCACCGATAGACTAATAACTGTGCCGCCGAAGTAGCGAGTGCGGTCGCGGCAGTCACAAATCCGTAGAAGACAATGCTCCAAAACATCAGGCGCCGGCGCCCCAGGCGGTCGATTAGGTATCCTCCGAGTAACCCGAAGACGCCCCCGCACACTGCTGGAATATAGAAGAGCCTTCCAACCCACATGTTGAAGATCGGACTGCCAGGTTTGGCACTCAATACTTCACTTAGTGCCGGCTGTACCACGAGGCTAAGGATGAGCAGGACGTACGTGTCGAAGGCGAATCCGATTCCTCCCACCGCGAAAATAAGCCACTGCCTCGGACTCAGCCGGAAAAACCACGCCTTTTTCTGCGAATCTGGCATGAACCCTCTCTAGCCGGGATTTCAAAAGCAAGTCTCGGATTCAGTAAGTGTTTTCGCTCTCGTTCTGCAACCCTCTTCCTTTATGGAAGGCCCGCAGCACGTGCGTACGTTCTTGTCATCTAGTTTCTCCCGATTCTGCGCCGAGAGACTTAGGGACGTTGTAGTAAGGCTTCAACCAGATCTCGTTGAAAATATCAATTTTTCTCGTGTTGCACATCTCCCAATGCAATTTGTTTAATTTGCCGTGCTGTTCTCCAATATCGATTGGCGATACGCCAGCTTGGTGCAAGTGTATATTGTTCTACGAAAAAACAAAAGTTCGTATACTAAACTTATCTTCTTGACATGTTTTGCACCTGAGTGCTATACGAATGCACCTGAATTGACCTTAGTAGCGGCTCGATCCGGTTTTCATTGCGTAGGGCGGATTCTCTTCAAGATTTTTTAGGAGGATTAAAGAAATGCAAAGGGATTCGGTTCTAAGAACTGTGCTCGGCTTGTTCGTGATTGCCCTATGCGGTGTATTCCCCACTGCGGCGTGGTCCCAAACCGCCAAACCGGTAGGCATCCCCTTTGATGCTGCAACAAGTTTGAACATTGAATCACCACCACCAGAGGGCATCGCCATCAGAGCCGGCAGGCTATTCGACCCGCGATCTGGAACCGATTTACTGAACCAAGTGATCATCATTAAGGGCGACAAGATTATGGACGTTGGGCCGGCTGACAAAGTCCAGATTCCAGCTGGGGCCAAGGTCATCGATCTGAGTCAGGCGACCGTACTCCCGGGTCTGATTGACATGCACGTCCATCTTTTCAACACCCCACAGGCGCCGAATGAATCCCAACGCGAAGTAAGGGCCGTGAATTTTGCCCTACGGGACCTCTTAGGAGGCTTCACGACCCTTACAGACATGGGGTCACGCGATACCTACGGCAGCGTTGAATTGCGCGACGCAATCAACAAGGGTTGGATCCCGGGGCCCCGCATGCAGGTGGCCGGTCCGCACGTCAATCCTGGACACGGCGTCTACCCGGCTCCGTCCGTCCCTCAGCCATTCGGATACGGCGTTGGATCGCCCACTTGGCAGGTAACTAGCAATACGAACTCGCCGTGGCTCATGACGCAAGCTGTGCGCGAACATGCTCGTTACGGCGTTGACCTCATCAAGATGTACACCACCGATGATTACTCGGGCTCGGGATACTGGGCCGACAGGCCTGATCCCCAACCCGGCAAGCTTACTCCCCGCCAAGGCGCGTTCAAGCCAGATGGCACGATGAACGATTATCCTTCGATGTCTCTAGAAGAGGCCCGTGCGGGTGTCGTCGAAGCTCACCGCCGGGGATTGACTGTTGCTTCACATTCCTATTGCTGTGAAGGATTGCGCGTTTCTCTCGAGGCCGGCATAGACCTTCCCATGCACGTTGCCGCGGGTGTTACTGGAGCAATTGGTCTGGATGACGAGACCATTAAGCTTTTCAAAGTGCCGCTAGACAATGGGAAGCAGCGGCCTGTGATTCAGACGCTCTGGGATCTGGCGGGTGGCATGGAGGCTGGTAACTTGGCGTCAACCGCGTTGTCAGCTAACGGCCCAAGAACCATTTTCGGTATCACCGAGCTGAGCTTTAAGAGGCTTGTGGCGGCGGGCATTACCGAGGTTTTTGGCAGCGGCGTTTACGAATACGGCCACGGCACGCAGGCTTGGCAGTTTCCAATTTACGTGAAGTGGGGAATGAGCCCCGCAGACGCATTGCGCACAGCCACGAGCAATGCTGCCGCAGCTCTAAATTATGATTTGGGCAGTTATGTCGGCTACGTCGAAAAAGGAAGGTTCGCTGACATCATCGCGGTTCCGGGTGATCCCCTCAAGGACATCAACGCGATGGAAAGCATCAAGTTCGTAATGAAGGGCGGTGCGATCTTCCGAAACGAGTTCGCGCCCGGAGCGACTCCACTCAACTTGAGCAGACCTGCTGGATCTGGCGCTGGCCGTGAATCGGAAGGCGGAGGCGAAAACGATTGAGCTCCTACCAATTAACCGGCAATGGTGTGATTTTCTGTCGAACACTAGTTCGCATGGTGCACCTCGAGAATCAAGGAAATCGAAGCGAGGGGATTCGAATTTTCGTTCGAGACAAGCCCGAGGAGCCGACCATGGATGGAAGATCCGTTCTATTGCGTGTCACTTTACTGCTCCTTTTGGCGCTGAGCCTAAGCGTGTGGGCTCCAGTTCCAGTTAGCGCACAAGTTGTAGGGGCAACTTTGACGGGCACTGTGTCGGACTCCTCCGGTGCAGTGATTGCCGGCGCTCAAATTTCAATCAAAGACGACGCGACCGGTGTCACTCGTGAGGTGACTACTGATTCTGCGGGCCTCTATTCCGCGCCGAACCTGCCCGCCGGAACATACGACGTGACTGTGACGGCTTCCGGATTTTCAACGCAGGTACGCGCCGGTTTGACGCTTACAGTTGGGGCCCAGCAGCAAGTGAATCTCGTGATGACGGTTGGTCAAATCAGCCAGAAGGTACAAGTTAGCGGTGAAGCGCCCTCGGTCGAAACTGTTTCCTCGGAAATCAGTGCCGTTGTGAGCCCGGCGACGATCGTTGATCTGCCCTTAAATGGCAGAAGCTGGACGGATCTCACCGAGCTGCAACGTGGTGTGTCCGTAATCACGACGACCTCCTCTGACGTCGAGGCTGGGCAGGGGGCCGGTGGATCTTGTAACCGCGGGTGTGGCGTGCAGTACTCGATCAATGGTGGCCGCCCGCAGCAGAATAGCTATCGTATCGACGGCGTCAGCATCAATGATCAATTTAACGCCGGCCCCGGCAGCCAGGCGAACGGCGGAAACTTGGGAGTGGACGCCATCCAGGAATATTCGGTGATCACTGACAATCAATCAGCCGAATACGGAAGGGAGGCGGGCGGCGTAATCAACGCCGTAACGACTGCTGGGACGAATGACTTTCACGGGACCGCGTTTGAATTCCTGCGTAATAGTGCTCTCGATTCAAAAACCTTCTTCGACCCCACGACAACGAAGATTCCGCCTTTCCGACGCAATCAATTCGGCGGTTCGCTCGGAGGCCCGATTCAGAAAGGTAAGACGTTCTTCTTCGTGGCCTACGAGGGTTTGCGCCAATATCTGAATACAAGTACACCGATTATTGTTCCGTCGCCCAACGCGCGCATGGGGACTCTCGCACCCGGAAATGGCTGCACGACAGCAACGGGCTGCCAAATCACAGTGAATCCTTCAATTGTGACTGCCCTAACGCTATTTCCCAGCTGCCCAACGCTCGTCGCCGGTTCCCCCAACGAGGCGCTGTGCACTTTGGTTTTGCCCGACGTCACCAGCGAAAATTTCGTTGATGCTCGTGTGGACCGCACATTCTCTCCGGAAGATAGCGTCGCCGGCACCTTTCAGTACGATAAAGCCAAGGCGGCGTACGCGGACGGCTTTGACAATCAAACTCTGGGGAACCTTACACAGCGCCTTCTCGCGAGCATCGCAGAGACGCATGTTTTCAGCTCTTCTTTGCTGAATACTGCCCGCTTCGCGTTTACACGGTTCTCAGCTCCTATCGGCGAAAGTCTGGGGGCAATTAACCCCGCGGACAATAACACCAGCATCAGCACGGTGGGCGCACCCGTGGGCATGGCTGTGGTATCTATTTCGGGAGGTTTTACCTCAAATCCAGGAGGTCGCGACGCTCAGGCCTCAAGTTTTAATTTTTTCAATACATTCCAGGTCTATGACGATTTGTTTCTGACCAAGGGTAAGAATTCCTTCAAATTCGGTGTCGCCTTCGAGCACGACCAGCAAATTTATGACAACAGCACTCAGACAGGCGGTACCTGGGCGTTCAGCAGCTTGGAACAGTTCCTTCTAGACGAGCCCACGTCGCTTTCGTCCCAGATACCCGGCACACTGAAGCCGCGCCACATCCATCAAAACATCGTCGGTACCTACATCCAGGACGATTTCCGCTTTCGTCCCTACCTGACGCTGAACCTTGGCCTCCGCTACGAGATGTCAACAGTGCCTTATGAGACCAGCGGGGAAGTCTCAAACCTTGCGCTTCTTTATCAACCTACGCCAACGCTGGGCAACCCTTTTTGGCAGAATCCTACTTATCGGAATTTCGAGCCGCGCCTCGGCTTTGCTTGGGACCCATTCCACGACGGCAAATCGTCAGTCCGCGGTGGCTTCGGCATATTTGACATCCTGCCCCTGTATTACGAGATCACCTCCCAGGGTGCACAGGCTCAGCCCTTCTTCGAAGTGGGAGCCGGCAGCTTTAACGGAACGACTCCCGGACTATTCCCGACCGTAGGCTATGCCCAGTTAACCGGCGTCACGTCGACCTTCCGTGGGACCCAGTTCCAGGACAACCCCAAGCGAAACTATGTGCAGGAGTGGAACCTCGATCTCCAGCACCAGCTAACTCCCAGCTTGTCGGTAAGTGCTGGATACGTGGGTACTCGGGGAGTTCACATGGTAACGAAAACGACTGAGGACGATATCGTGGAACCCACGCTGACTTCAGCAGGATGGCTCTGGCCTGGGCCATTTGGCGCTGTCGGCATTGACACAAAAAACCAGAGGATCAACACAAACTTCGGCGATATCAAGGCCACCTATTGGAGCGGAAAATCTGATTACAACGGTTTGGTAACTCAAATTCAAAAGCGCATGTCCCACGGTTTCTACATACAGGGTGCTTTTACTTGGTCGAAGAGTCTCGACGATACTTCATCTGTCGCGGAGGGCAACGGTTTCACAAACTCCATTGGCGGGCCCGACCTGTTCGACATCAACCACTCCGCGTTTCCAACACTCATCCAGAATCTCGACTACGGCCCGTCCGATTTCAATGTCGGACGCACATTGTGGATCAACGGAGTTTGGAACATCCCTGGTCCTCAATCGGAACAGCGCTTCGTCAAGCTCGTCGCCAAGGGTTGGCAGGTCAGCGGCATCTTTAGAGCCAATGACGGCGCGCCATTTACGCCTACATGGGGAACTTCAGGAAACGTCACCGGAGGCTTTGGATCCACGAACAACGGTTTCGTCGATGCTATTCCTGGATGTAACACCACCAATCCTCAAAATACCGTCCACTATGTCAACGTTTCTTGTTTCACGCTTCCAGCCGCTCCCAGTATGGCTTTCTGGACAGCGAACTGTGATCCCAAGTTGACGGGGACCGTCGTGGAAACATTCCCGACTTGCGTCAATCTGCGCGGCACTGCTCGCCGCAACTCACTCGTCGGCCCGGGACTCGTCAATCTGGATTTTTCCGCGTTCAAGAATACCTACGTCACCGAGAGGCTGAATGCTCAGTTTCGTGTGGAGGTATTCAACATCGCGAACCGGTCAAATTTTTTGCCTCCGTCGTCAACTGACCTTTTCAGCTCCACTGGTGCGCTGGTGGCCACCTATGGCCGCCTCACGGCGAATTCGACAACGGCAAGAGAGATTCAGTTTGGGCTGAAGCTCATCTGGTAGAGCGGCGGCTATCGCTCATTACAACTTCGGTCCAATGCGCTTAGGCATTGGCGCATGATCACAATCCGGGCACTTAGGAACGCATTTCGGAACTGCGCAGTCGATGCCGAAGATCCCACTTCCACACGGCACAAATAGGAAAGAACAGAAAGATGGTGGGGCTGGGGAGAGTCGAACTCCCGACACGCAGTTTAGGAAACTGCTGCTCTATCCATCTGAGCTACAGCCCCGCTTAAGCCAATCAGCAGGATTCTATATGATTTGTCGCGTTTGCGTCGAAGTTCAAAACGTCTCGCAAGTGAGCTCACGAGAACAAAGTAGATTCGATCGGTGGCTCGTCCGCAATTTCCTCCAGCTCCGGGTAGCGGTGGCGCAGCGGCTCCGGAACCTTCACCTTTTCGCGCGTTAGCATGTTGATCAGTTGCAGCGCGTTCACCACGCCTTTTCCCTCGAAGTGATTGTTGGTGATCACAAACGTCGTGCGGCTGCTCTTCTGCACGGTGCGAATCCGCTGGGCCCATGGCGCTAGTTCCGCCTGCGAGTAGAGATAGTTGTAGCGTTCGTGGGGTGGAAGTTCCGGATCGTCGCTGAACCATGTGTCGTAGCGCCTGCCGTGAAGGCGGACGTAGCCGACGGGCGCGGTAGCGATTTCCGAGGCCTTCAGGGAGCGGCCGATCAGTGGCTGGTCGATGTTGCAGAAACCCACGCCGATTTCGTGCAGCAGCTGAAAGATCCCCGGCTCGTTCCAGGAAGCATGGCGCACCTCGACGACAAGAGGGTAATCCTGGAAACGGGCGGCCACACGTTTCAAGTAGGCAAGGTTGTCTGGTGTCTGATGGAAAGAGAAAGGAAATTGCAGCAAGATCGCACCGAGTTTTTCAGCTTCGCGCAGCGCGTCGAAGCCCGCGCGAGTATCTCTTTCCTCTTCCGCTGTAGCGTCAGTTTGGTGAGTGAATCTCTGCCAAAGCTTGGCGGTGAAAAGGAATTGAGAGTTCGCCGAAACTCGTTCGATCCACTGCGTGCAATGTTCCGGCTTCAGCGGTTGATAAAATGAAGTATTGATTTCGATGGTGTTGAAGTAGTCGGCGAGATAGGTCGCTTCGTGAAAGCCGCGCGGCCGCGGAGCGGGGTAAACGATACTTTGCCAATCCTTGTACGACCATCCGGCAGGACCGATGCGAAGCTGCCCCTGGGTGAGCTTGGGGTACCCGGATTTTGGGTGCTTGGGTTCGGGCATCGTGGTAGGGGTTTCGAAACTTCTTTGAGACCTACGGGGCATTGCCTTTGTGCTTCTGTTTGGGCTGTTTTGAGGGCGCGCTGGCGGTTTCGCGGTGATAAACGATTTCGGTGATATGGGCATCGCCTTTTTCTGACGCGAGATCGAATCGCGAGACGTAGGAATCCGCTCCTTGCCGCGTAAACGTGGCCGTCTTTGGCTCACCGTCGGCGTGATTTTCAAAGATTGCGGTGGTTGGATTGACGCTCTTTAAATTCAGCGCCACAGGGCCTTCCTTTTCCCAGGCAAGCAGTGAAGGAGTGAAATGGCGGATATGCAATTTAAGCATGCCGTCCTCTTCGGTCAGCGTAAAGAGCTCTACAACCAGCGTCTTGCCATTTTCCGACAGTTGGAACGAGCCGAGCATGGCGCCGGCACGCGGCGGCGTCCACGCTTCGAGCGCGAGCCGGGGTCCCCAGGTGCCATGCCATTCGCCCGCGAGCCACGCGAAGTCCGCAAGTGTCGGATGAAGGAGCGGTCCGGAAGGAACGGCCGAAACGGCACTAGCCGCGGACGACGGGAGCGTTCGTGTGTCGGTACCGGTAGGCTCTTGCCCGGATGCAGCCGCTGCAAAGCTCAGTAGGATGAGCATGGCAGCGAGGGCCACCACCGCCGGTCGATGGGCATCAGACGCCATAAGGGCTGTGATCACCACGACTATAGCAAGAGAGGAGCCGAAGTTCCGAATGCCCACAGTCGATTTATGTGCGCGGGGTCGAATCGGAGCAGAAGAGAGCGGAACAGCCCATCCCGGAAAGCTTTGACGCGTCCTTCTATGTGTACGATAATTGTTAGTTGGTGACGAATGAAGGCCATTCTTAGCGCGGGCATTGCAGCGCTTCTGATCACGGCACCGCTCGCGCTAGCAGAACCTCCCGCAGGAGCGCAGGCGGCCGGCGCTAAAACCGCAACCGATTCTACGCCGGGTGACGCCTATTACTACTTCACTCTGGGACACCTGCAAGAACTGCAATACGAAGCCACAAATCAATCGCAATTCGCGGAAGACTCGATCGAGTCCTACAAAAAAGCGCTGGCGATGGATCCGGATTCCGCCGTGATACAGGAACGGCTTGCGGAGATCCACGCGAAATCCGGGCATATGCGCGAAGCCACGGAAGAAGCGCAAGCGGCGCTGAAGATTGAGCCGGACAACGTGGATGCGCACCGGCTGCTGGCGCGGATTTATGTCCGGGCATTGGGAGAGGCCAGCGCGGGCGAAGTTCCACAAACGGACATCACTCAGGCGATCGAGCAGTTTCAAGCGATTCTGAAGATCGAGCCAGACGATACGTACTCGGCGCTGTGGCTGGCGCGGCTGTACCGTTTCGAAAATCATCATGAGGATGCGGAGAAGATCCTGCGGCAAGTGTTGCAGAAGGATTCGGAGAACGGTCCCGCGCTTGAACAGTTAAGCCAGCTCCTGATTGACGAGGGCAGGTCGCAGGAGGCCATCGGTCTGCTGACGCAGGCTTCCAAGGATTCTCCTTCCCCCGATGCTTACGATCTCTTAGGCAGCGCGTATTCACAGGCGAAGGACTACCCGAAAGCCGAAGACGCGTACCGCAAAGCGGTTGCGATCGATCCCGACGATGCGGGCCACCGGCACGGCTTGGCCGAAGCCCTGATGGAGCAGGACAAGTACGCCGACGCGCTCGAACAATATAAGAAGCTGGTAGAGCTTGAACCCGGGACTTCGGAAAATCATCTCCGGCTGGCACAGCTGTATCGAAGGCTGGGTCAGTTTGACAAGGCGCAAGCGAGTTTGGAGCGTGCAAAGGAGCTCGCGCCCGGAAGCCTCGAGATTCTTTTCAATCAAGCGCTGCTCGATGAGGACCAGGGGCATTATGACGATGCGGTGAAGCTTTTGACGGACGCGATCGCAGGCATAAAGAGCCAGGCTGGCGGGGGGCATTCCAATGCGCTGGCCATTCTTTATGAGCAATTGGGCCGCGCCTATCGTGGCGCGCGAAATTACCCGGCAGCCCTCGAAGCCTATGCGGAAATGGGTAAGCTCGGCGGAGATTCGCAGAAGCGGGCAGAGACCCTCACGATCGAAACGTATCGCGAGAACCACAATATCGACCAGGCAATCGCCGAAGCTAAGAAGGATCTGGATGCGGACCCGAAAGATCCCGAGATGACGGTTACGCTGGCTATGCTTTACGGTGAAAAGACCGAGACTGCAGCCGCCACGCAGCTTCTCCAGGGGCTGCTGCAAGGCAACGACGCCGATCAGGAAATTTACGTCGATATCGCCCAGGTGCAGGAGCGCGGCCGAAAATACACGGAAGCGGAGCAGACGGCGCAGAAGGCCGAACAGATGGCTCACGGGGACTCCGGCAAGGAGACGGCTTGGTTCTTGCTAGGATCCATCTACGAACGGCAGAAGAGATTCGACCAGGCCGAGCAACAATTCCGCAAGGTGCTGCAAGTGAATCCGGATAATGCTCCGGTGTTGAACTACTACGGCTACATGCTGGCGGATCGTGGGGTTCGCTTGGATGAGGCTGGCTCGTTGATCGAGCGCGCTCTGAAGCAGGAGCCCAATAACGGCGCATATCTCGATAGCTTGGGTTGGGCTTACTACAAGCAGAACAAGCTCCCGGAAGCGGAAGAAAATCTGCGCAAGGCGATCGATCGCCAAGGCAACGATCCCACCATCCTGAGTCATCTTGGCGACGTCTATTTGAAGCTCGGCCAGAACGAGCGGGCGGCAGAAACCTTCGAACTGGCCCTGGCAGAGTGGCGGAAGGCGGTGCCTGCCGACTACGAAGCCGACAAAGTGACCGAATTGGAAGCGCAACTCAAGACGCTGAAGAAGCATCTCGCGCAGAAATCC
>Ga0070731_10005824_pt1 | contig 10053 bp, 13 predicted proteins | sample Coa_R1_2_FD_66448 | JGI IMG/M metagenome (GOLD analysis project Ga0070731, IMG submission 66448) | Surface soil microbial communities from Centralia Pennsylvania, which are recovering from an underground coalmine fire - Coalmine... | ecosystem: Environmental > Terrestrial > Soil > Unclassified ... | reverse complement strand
AAGAATTTTAAAATGGAACGCTCGAACCACTGCGTGAAGTCGCGCTTCTTCGGAGAACAGCATTTCGTGAGTGATCTGCGGCTAAACATTCGCGCCGAGGAACAGAAGCTGTCAAGAGAAAAAAGGACAGCAGTCCGTAATACGGAACTAAACAACGTATTCGTGAAACTGCTTTCCGCTCATGCAGTTCACCAATGACAAAGCATGCAGCACATGTGCCGGTGCTGTGTAGGTATTGCCATATCACTGCTTGCCGGCAGACCCCAATGCTATGATGACGCCGCTCGCCGCCCTATCTAGAGCGCCAGAACCGCTTCACTTCCCGCGAGCGCATGCCTATATGAATTGAGGATCGAATCTCGACATGGTCAGACGTTGTTTACGCTTCGCTTACGTTGCATTCACGTTCCTGTGCGTTACCGCAGCAGCACAACAGCTTCAGAGCGGAAATCTGGCGTCCGCGGCCCAAGTCATTGTCTCGAGTTCCAGCGAGGACACGAAGCCCGAATATCTGACTGACGGTAATATTACGCGTACTCATTGGACTACAAAAGACGGTGCAATTCCGTCTGAGACTTGGATCGAACTGCATTGGCCGACGGCTTTGGAATTTCAGGAACTGGTTATCCGGCAAGAAGATCACCCCAGGCTCTCGCATATTCAATTGGAGGTTAACGACGCGCGCGGTTCCTGGCATGTATTCGCATCAGCAGGAGATTCGCAGCACCTGCTTCCAAGAAATATCCTCCTTCAATTTGCGACTCAAACGACTCGTACACTCCGGATTTCTGGCTTTGAGGGATCGGTCAGCCTCAATGAGATCGAGGTTTACAACAGGAAAGACGCTCCCGTCCTCGAACTCGGCTCAGATTTGCTGAACCATATCGTGGGTGTGGTTACGGATGCGTTCGGAACTCGCCCGTTTGTAAATTGCAAAGTAGAACTCACCGGTTCGGCGGGTGGGAAGGAGTGGCGGCAGACGTCCGAAACGGATGAAAACGGTATGTTCCAGGTTGCAATGCCTGTCGGTTTGTACGGCAGCATAACTGCCTCCGCACTGCTGGCGGACGGAACTCAAATCACTCGCACAATCACAGCGGGAGATCTGAGTCCCGGTCTTAGCGCGTTGGACAAACAATCTCCTGCGCTCGAGCTTACAGGAACGTGGCTGTTCAAAGCAGATCCGGATGGCTCGTTTTCGCGACCGGAAGTACCCGACGCCGACTGGAAGGAAATTCGCGTTCCTTCACACTGGGTGATGGAAGGTTTTACGAGTGAAAATGGGGTGGCCGCATACCGGCTTCATGTGCACATTCCCAACAATTTTCGAAACCAGAGAGTAAAGTTGGTTTTCGACGGAGTGTATAGCGGAGCTGAAGTGTGGCTCAACGGAAAACGCTGTGGTTTCCATGAAGGCGGTTTTGCGCCCTTCGAACTTGACGTGACGCAGGCTGCGAGAGTCGGAGCCGACAACTTGCTTGCCGTACTGGTGACTGAAAAGACCTTATCGTCGCACTTCGACGATATGAGCCACTACGCCGACTTTCCACTCTCGGGAATTTTACGAAGCGTACACATGGTTGCAGTCCCGAGCACTCATCTGCGCCGTTTTCATGCAAAAGCAATGTTCGACCCGCAGTACAAGGATGCAAGTCTTTCTTTCGACATTTCCGTTGAAAATGAGTCTGACATAGCTTCGGATTCCGAGCTTGTGCTTCATTTGATCGATCCCGATGGACATGAAATTCCGATCTCTCAATACCACTTCGACTTATCCCTTGGCGCCTGGTCGCGCCGCGAGCTGAATGCTTCTGTTCCGATCACAAGTCCCAAACATTGGGAAGCGGAGCACCCAGTGCTATACACCCTTGTAGCGAATCTCATTCGGCGGGGAACGACCATCGAAACGGTTTCGCGGCGCATCGGTTTTCGACAAATCGAAGTTCGGGGCACAGAACTTCTCATCAATGGACGCCCTGTGAAACTGCGCGGCGTCGGATATTTCGAGGTGGATCCCTTACGAGGCAGAATAGTCACGCCAGAAACATCCCGCCACGATCTGGAAATGATGAAGGAAGCCAATCTCAATGCATTCAGAACGGAGGTGATCCTTCCATCGGAAGAGCTCTACAATCAAGCCGACGAAATGGGATTTTATGTTGAAGCCGAGAGTCCATTCTGTTGGGTCGATGAAAGTTCTGATCTCCGTTACTTACCCTTATTTGTCCAGCGTACGGCAGAAATACTGGATCGCGATCGCTCTCACCCGAGCGTGATCATCTGGTCTCTCGCCAATGAAAGCACCTGGGGCCCCGACTTCGAGGCCGCATACCGGTTTGTGAAGAAGAACGACCCCTCTCGCCCGCTGAGTGCTGGCCAGAGTGCGAGGCTTGACCTCGAGACGATGCACAATCCGATTTCCCTGGAACGCATGAAGGAACGTGAGGACGTTCCTGTTCCCATCATTTGGGACGAGAGCTTCTGCATTTTCCAGGGCCACTTATGGGGCGATACTCGCGAGATGTGGCTCGATCCTGGGGACCGCGACTACTACATCGCTCCTCTAATGGACATTTGGGACGCGGTGCAAGCCAGCAAGAATGTCCAAGGCAGCATGATTTGGGCTTGGGTGGATGACATCTTCCTTGTGCCGGGCCGCGACTCAGAGTACGGCCGCAGCGGAATCGGCCGGCCCGAGCATCCCTTGGACGGCATTTATCACATTCCCGGACGTGGCGTCGTCGGCGACGCGCCTTGGGGCATCGTAGATGGATGGCGTCGAAAAAAACCGGAGTTCTGGCACGTCAAGATGCTGATGTCTCCTGTTCACATGAATGAACGAGCTTTGCCGGCCTGGAGGCAAGGTTCGCCGGTGACCTTCACGGTCGACAATAGGTACGATTTTACGAATCTGTCGGAGACAAACCTGGAATGGTCTGTAGGCACTTACCACGGAGTGCTCCACCCTGACGTCGCTCCCCATACCAGCAAATTGATATCTCTTCCCTTGCCCGCGGACACGAAACTGGGAGACACTCTGTCACTGCACTGGACCGGCCACGCTGGCCATCTCATTGCTCCGTTCCGTATTCGCTTGGGAGTCCCGCCTGCACGATTACTGAATACCAATCACGTCCAGTCGATTCGGCATCTCCATGAATCCATGTGGCTCGAAGGTCCCTTGGATCGTTTCCTTGGAGACAATTTCGAGATCGCGTTCGACGCATCGAGCGGCCTTATCAGGCGCGCACTCGTGAGCGGTCACTCGGTAATATACGGTATGCCGAAGCTGCACGTTTTGCCCATTGAAGACAGGCTGCGCGAAGTACCGATGCTTGAAAGCTGGAGACTGTTGCGTCCTCTAGGAATCCATGTGATCGGAGACACTTATGAAGTAGTTGAGATGGGTACGTACCGGGAATTTGCAGGCGAGTTGCGGTTTCGAATCTTCCCGGACGGGTCGCTTACGGTACATTACGATTTCACCTACACCGGCTCGGATCTGCGTGCCCGAGAAACCGGTCTGCAGTTCGGGGTTCCGCTTTGGTGTGACCGGCTGGAATGGAAACGGATGGGAGAATGGTCCGTTTACCCTGACGATCACATTGGCCGCAACGAAGGGTCAGCGATGGCACATGCCGCGCAGCCGCAACCTGTACCGCCTATTCAAAGTTTTGCTCTTGACGATACTCCATTAGGCACAAATGATTTTCGCAGTGCTAAGCGTAATTTTGTCTTTGCCTCAATCACGGATACGGATGGATACGGCGTGGGAATTCAAGCCGTTGGTTCGCAGCACCTGCGAGCCTCTGTCGCTTCGGATGAGATCGAACTGAATGTGAACGATTGGTTTGGAGGAACCGCGGCAGTCGCCTGGGGAGAATGGTGGCAAAACTATGGCCAAGGCCGGGAGATCCGCTCGGATGATCCCAACGAGGGTGTAGCTCACAACCGCCTTAGCGGGACCGTGCAACTCCAACTGCTCGGTCCGACAAATGTAACAAGCTGGCGCGACAGGATGGGAGAGATTGGAGAGGTAGAACCGTAAACTCAGTGAAATCGGCCAAGTTGTCCTGTTCTCCGAGTCGCTAAAGGAATGCGATTACCACTTCTCCTTGAGAAGCGGTCAAAAGTGTATCGTAGGTATTGAGCGCTTTTGGAACAAAAAGAAAAGTCTACTTCTGTGCTTGTTGAACTACAGGTTGCGCGTCACTTGGGGCATGGAACAGACACATGCCTAAACGTAAGAATCATGTCTCATTTTGGCTGCCATCTGCTCTGGTGTTTGCGACACTGAATATTGTGGAATGTCGCTCTTCCCGTCGCGAATATAGATGCAGGGTGATGAATTCGAGAAATTTAAAAACTTGGATCGAGGGGTTGCAACCCGATCCGCCGACTCATTTTGCCCACGAGATGCACAGAACGGAAGGATTCGAGGAATTGTCATACACCCGCAAACTAGCCGCTTAATGCCCGCTCTGTATTGTCCCGATTGGAAGACCGCCGCATTCGTGGTGACGTTCCTGGGGCGTGTCCGCGTGTGCGCTAATCCTAAATGCAACGCGGTTTTCGTTCCGTCAACGGACAAAGAGCATTACTGCATCCCCGCGCACGGCGTCGCGTACCGCGTCGCTCGCTCTCGCTGGAGAGCGAAGCAACGCGTGGGTGAGTCACGGAAGAAAACCAAGAAGACCTGAAAATACTTGATCTCGATGTCGGAGTTTTGCAACTCGGTCCACAGAAAACCCCGAACTTCCACAGCTTTTCCAAACATTTCATAATTAAAATGATTTTCGCCTAGTATTCGCCTGCATACCATAGTTTGAATTCCACTTTCGTGGAAGCTAAGGCATGGGACGCTTTCAAGTGACTTGTATTAACAAAAGAGGGGACCACTTCGATCCTCACGAACGTATCTCTACATCGGAAATTCCTCGACCAATTGGAAGTTATCGGAGGACAGTGCTATCAGGCGCATCCGTCGGGGGACCGGCAGCTTCTACACTTTCGTTAATGGACGGCAGGCAGAGGTTGTAGTGTCTGAACACAATGGACGTTCTTATTTGAAAACAGCGGCGGATGGCTATAGTCCAGACAACCTCCTCAGCCTTAAGGAGTGCGGATCCAACTGCGACATCAAGGGTTGATGCGTGCAGGAAGGAATAACAAGTATGAGGAAATGCCTGTTTTGTGACAACGTGGCCAATTCTAGAGAGCACGTTTGGCCCGATTGGATACTAAAACGCCTCAACGAGCGCGACCTAAAACGGCAGAAGATGGGAAACGATGCGGAGCAACTACTTCCGAATCCAGAGCTGAAAGTCAAGGCGGTTTGCCGAACGTGTAATAACGGTTGGATGCACTTCCTTGAGCAATCGAACGTTCCGATTGTCGGCAATCTCATGCAAGATGTAGCACTCTCGCTGAATGGCTTTCAGCAATATCAGCTCGCAACGTGAGCGGTCAAAACGTCGATGATCGGGGATTTTCTAGCTCGAAGCCGTCGTCCGTTATTTTTCGATCAAACTGAGCGTGAGCAATTGCGGGTTGCGAGCAACTTGCCTACGCGGACGAGCGTCTGGATCGCGCGATATGCGTTCCCCGACCACATTGGACTGTGGGGAACGAATTCGTGGAACTTAGAGAAGACCGTTCGTGCTTTCATTACCACAGTTCTTGTAGGGCATTTGGTAGTGCAGGTTATTAATTTACAATGCTCCCCGCAATGGGACGGAACCGAGGTTGTAGTCAATCCCGAAAACGGAGATCGCCCTTGGCCCCAAATGCTCACTGACGTTTGGCCCACAAAAGTCTCCGCGCCGTGGCCACCTAACTTCAGTTTCAAGAATGACGGGGCGTCCGCACTCATTGCACTGTCCGCCGATATTCGTACGGTGAAAATGTGCTCGGTTCCTAGTTCCTCAGCGCGAACACTTCGCAGCGGAACTGCGAAAAAAGGCCGCCTCAATTAAAGGCTGCCTTTTGCTTTTCTGGAAACAAAGAAAGACTACGCGGGTACTTGCCTCACGACGTTGGGCAACTCAGCTTCCGCCGTGTGTCGCGCTCGGAGTTCGGAGGCTATGCAAATCAGAAAGCAGACGACACTCGCCTCAAACAGATTGCGCTGCGTAAGGTCTATCCCAGAGAACAGTCCTCTCGCAATGTTGAAGTGAACGAGCGCACCACACAACAACCCTGCCCAACCGAGATAGTAAGTAACTCTTCCGACCAACTGCAATCGCGCGATGTGGTCCATGTTGAACCCCCTGGAGCGCCACATTACACCGTTCGTGGCGACTGTCAAGGTTGAATGTGTTTGCAACTGTCGCGTGCTCCTAACAAGTCCAGTTACGACGGCAGCTTATCGAGTCCAAGTAACACGTTTAGAATCAATAGTATACAGTTGACAACGCCCTCCTGTTTTGCTATGTTTTTTGTGCCTTGGGGGAGGCGCTTTTCATTATGTCCCAGACCCAGCTCCACCGGCTCCGCAACCTTTTATCCGTCATTCTTGGCGGCATCGAGTGCGACAAACCAGCATTAGCTGTCCAGGCAATTCATCAGGCGGATGAATTACTCAGGAGGGTTGTCATCAATGCGCCGATGTCCCCCGACTCTATCTTTGGGGGGTGGATTCAATGACCACATATCGACCACGACACCGCTTACCGCGTGGGGGGAACCGCTGTGATTTTTGCGGCGGCCAAGACATTCACTCCCTGCATTCGTGCTCGAATTTTGATTGGGAGGGTAAGCCCGTGTTCCAACAGGACACCGGGCGTTGGGCTGCGTGTTGGATGTGCTCCGGCTACATTGAAAAGGAACGTAGGGGACAGTTAACCCGGCGCACCCTTTGGCAAGTATCTAAGCGCCAAGGCATCAGCGCCAATGAGTTAAAAATCTTGCGCGAGAGCTTGAAGGAATTACACACGCTATTCGCATCGCATGTAGTCCAGGGCGAAGCGCTGAAGATCCACGAGCCTCACGTGCGGCGGGTATTTCTTGACGCGTCCGTTTAGCTCAAGGGCGCGCGCTGCAGCCCAACCTTAGAGCTGAAGATCGGCACAGTTCGGGCAGGGACACTTAAATGCGGTATCGTTCTGAAATACCACATGGCCGCAATGTTCGCACCTGTACCAGTCTCCCCGCGCGATGGGAGACATGATTTTGAACTCGACGCCTTCTACGCAGTAGGGACAGCGGATGATTGGGTCTTGATTAGACACTCTTGGATGCGTGCTGTTCTTTTTCGGGGCTCATCATTCGGCCTCCGGTAGACAGAGGATTCTCGCAATCTTTCTGCCAATGTTCCGTCGGGAAAATTACTAAAAAAAGACTTATCCGAGGGACATTTGCACTAGTTTACGTTTACCAAATTCGTTAAAACATTCACAGCGCTGTCGTGGTATGCTGCGGATTCGATGGAAAACATTCCGAAGAATCAACCGGCAGAAAAGAACGTATACGAGACTCCAGCACTCGTGCGCTATGGTGATCTCGTTGAAGTAACCCAATCATTTGGGAACATGGGAACGGCGGACAGCATTATCGTCGGACAGAATCACAAGACTGGCTAGCGCAAACTACTTGAGTGCGCGGAGTGCTCGGACTCGATGAATATATTTCGTGTACCCGCTCTCCGAGAATCGGAAAAGCCCCTTACCCTTGGTTTGAACGGAACCTTCAGCAAATAGCTCCGCCATGCACTCCCGGAATGCTTCATAGTCTTTGTTGTCCAGCGCGAAGCTGTACCAGCGAGCCTTAGTCCTCGACTCAAATTGATCCGCCAACGGGATTAAAACTTGGTCCAGAACTGCGGTGTTCATGGCGAACGCTTGGATGTCACGCTGAGCGCCTCGGTTTGCGGTCGTCCGTCGCGTTTTGCGGTGCTTGCTTCCGAAGCGACTCGAACAACTTTGCCGCCTCTTCTTCGCTGCAGTTCCTACGTTCTGCGATTAGCTTTATGGCTTGTTCTCGTGTCAGTTCGGTCAGCGCGGGGGACGAATAGGGCTTCTTCTCTTGCGTCATTTCAGAGTTAGGTCTCCATGTTCTCGGCCCAATCGTTGACGGAAATTTTGTCACATCTCAACATGTCGTGATCATCGGGAAAGACACTTTTACGAAATCCGAACAGTCGCGGGCCCCACTGCATACGGGAAATGCTGTATAGCGAACGGCGGAAGCCTGTAAGAACTTAGGCGTGCCCTGCAACCACCCCGAGGACCGCATTCGCGAACTTTGCTCGAAAGCGGTTACATCTGACGATTCTGAGTTTGCAAGTGCAATGTCCGAACTTCGTTCCGCGATGCACGAACATATTGAGAAAATCCGAACACTGGCCGTTCGGCAGATGGCCGGGGAAAGGCCCCGTGGAGACAAACCCAGGGAATAACCGAGAGCGCTTGCGCGAACTGACCGCCAAGATCGCAATTGAACAGGACCATGACAAATTTACGGCCCTCATCAAGGAGCTAAACCAACTCCTGGATGAAAGGCCGCTGGAGAGGCACAAAACTACCGACGCATGAGACTCACTCAGCGTTCCTTGGCGCAACAATCTCGATAGACGGGAAAGCGCGTTGCACAGTGTCCCGGACAAAGTGGATGAGTGAGTACGCCACGCGCAAGGCATCCGTTTCCATCCGCATCCGCAATCCGAAGGGGCGCTTGTGGTGGCACGCGAATAGGACATCTGCATGTTAGGATTTTTTCGGGCAACCGGAGCGAAGGGGGATGTACGCATTCCGCTCCGTGCTTGCCCTACGAACTGGCGCGTGTCTGTACGGGTTGGGACGCGATTTTCAGTAATTCTCTGAGCATGTAACAATCCTCATGCACAGTTTTGCCTGTAGCGTCGGTTTTGCATGTCTTGAGATCGACCGGCCAGTTGCAAATTGAGCAAATAAATTCTGACTGCGTGGCGCGTGGCATTCGGAACCTTCTTTTGAATGGGGAGCTGGGAAGCGAGTTGCTGGAACATCCCCGTTGACTCCTATTGTAAAGCCGGTGTCAAACGGGGTTTGCAGCCCCAGTGAAACGTAGGGTTGTGCCGGAAGATTCGTCAAAGTGTCGCCGCAGGTACATTTAGTACTGCACGCGGGGGTGCGCTTGCGGGGGCTGGACAGATTGGCTCTTGTGCCTTGGCGTCGTCTTAGTATTCCTTACTGACATGGCTGTGCATAGCGTCATTGCGAGACTTAGAGCGCTCTTAAATTCGCTCTCGCCATTGCGTAGGGTATTCGGAGTTCTTTCCCTCCTTGCTATCCCGTACATGGTCAGCGTGGCATTTGGCGAACAGGCCTCTTCACCTATGAATCCCGAGAAGCCCATATTATGGTTTGCGGGAGCGGCAATTATCGCCATTTTATTTTTTTGGGTGTGCGAAGAGCTTATTAGCGCCGCGCCCTTGCCTCGGAGATTATTCCTACTATTTATCGGTATCGTGGTATTAGCAGCTCTGCGGCATGAGATTCATTGGCTAATGGCCGCAGCCGATGATGCCGCAACGGAACACGAAAAGCGAGATGCCATAGAGGGTCAACAAGACGTAATGCAGCGGAAGCTGCTCCAAGCGCTAAGAGCTAAACCGCAGAAGAGGAACCTTTTGGGGGAATGGGCTGCAGACCTGAGAAATGCTCGAGCCTGCTCGGTCGTTAGCACCGACATTTCTCTGCATTGTGGGCTGGGAAGCTGAACTCCCTGCGTTGGGTCTGAGAGCAGCAACTGCCAACGTATCGCTTGCCTGATTGCAGCCCGCAAAACGGCATGAGCGTGGCGAACAGTGCGTGCCGAGAGTTTCCGGTCGATCATGATCTGATATGCCGATTGGATCTCGAGCGGCGAGAGTGAGGCCAATATCCTAGTGCCGATCGCCGGGCGGATGTATCTCCGCAGCATGGCTGCGTAATCGCTGTATGTCTTTCCACGAACTCTTGGTTCCACGGCTGTTTTCAGCCAGTGATCCAAGAATTCGTCTACCGTGCACTGAAGACCTTCGACGCCGCGAGATAGGTCGCGCTCGTGCAGCCTTCTTTGTCAGGTAGGCCTGGG
>Ga0070731_10005823_pt1 | contig 10053 bp, 9 predicted proteins | sample Coa_R1_2_FD_66448 | JGI IMG/M metagenome (GOLD analysis project Ga0070731, IMG submission 66448) | Surface soil microbial communities from Centralia Pennsylvania, which are recovering from an underground coalmine fire - Coalmine... | ecosystem: Environmental > Terrestrial > Soil > Unclassified ... | reverse complement strand
CTCCTGCCGGGAGGCTCTGGGATGCAGCCGTACGCTAGCGGCGGACGCTGACATCGCGTTGCGACACGGCCTGCACCTCGGCCTCCACTGCAGCTACTGCTGTTTGAACCTGACAGTGATTCTCCTAGTCGTCGGCTTCATGGGTCTGCGCGCGATGGCTGTCGTAACCGCAGCCATCACCGCGGAACGCCTCGCGCCGGCCAGTCATCGCGTCGAGCGAGCCATCGGAGCCCTCGCCGTCGGTGCTAGTGTGCTTCTTATTGCACGAGCGGTCGGGCTCGGATAACGCGGATGCCCGTTACCTGCCGACTCACAGGCTAACTTCGCCCGCGAGTTCAAAGGCCTTGAGAATCACGCGGCTGGCAATTTCCGTAAGCTCGTATTTCTCGAGCTCAGCGGGGGCAGCCCAGGCCACTTCGGTGACATCGCTTCCCGCCCGCGCGGTTCCTCGGGCTGCCTCGCACAAATAGTCCAGGACGACGAAATGATATTGCAGTTTTCCGGACCCATCGCGATCGATCCTTTCGAACACCTCAATCAGAGTTCGCACTCGCACGTCCATCCCAGTTTCCTCCGCGAGTTCACGACGCACCCCCTCGATCAGCGTCTCGCCAACTTCAAGAATTCCGCCCGGAATCGACCACCGGCCTTGAAGGGGCGGGCCGGCGCGCCGTACGAGTAAAACTCGGCCATCTGAAATTACGACCCCGCCGACGCCTATTATCGGACGCTCAGGATATTCGCGGCGCTCAGGCATGTCCTTTTACGCGAACCTCAGGGAAAAGCTTGACACGGGCGTTATATAATACGCTGTCCAGCGAACGTCCTCAGGAGGAAAGAGTTCCGTGACAAAGTGCCCTGAATGCGATGCTGAAATTGACTTGGACGAAGACGAAGTCGAGGAAGGCGAAATCGTAGGCTGTCCGGAATGCGACGTCGAACTCGAAGTCACGCAGACCCACCCGGTGCATCTCATCGTTCTCTCCGAAGACGAAGACGAGGAGGAAGAGGACGAAGATGATGAAGCGAAGGACGATGACGACGAGGAAGAACCGGACGCCGACGAGGAAGAAGAGTCCCTGTAACCGTCGTCTGCAGCTGTGGTCGGCAGATCAAGATGAAATGGGTGCGTCTCCTAGCCTGCTTTCCGTCGTTTCAGGAGAACAAACTCTTAATGCCATCGATAAGTGGTGTTGGACAGAGGAAATTTTGAACATTCGAATCTTTTGCAGCGTTGCTCTCCTACTCGCGCTAACGGCTTTCGCTATTTCTCCGGCGAGCGCGCGTAATCAGGATAAGAAGGGCGAAGCTGCCCTGCGTACCATTCACGGAAGCGTTGTGGATAAGAATGAGAACCCGGTTCCATCAAGCGTGGTTTATCTGCTGAACGTGAAGACGCAAGCGGTGAAAACCTATATTGCCGACGACGCGGGCGCTTATCGGTTCAGCGGCCTGGATCCTAATGTCGACTATGAAGTTCACGCCGAGCACAACGACATGACCTCTTCGAACCGGACGGTTTCCAGCTTCGATTCCCGGCACGATATCGAGGTGATCCTTAAGCTCTCCCGCAAGAAGCCGGCTCACTAGAGGTTCGCGCAGCAGCGTGGCCGGATCGCGATTTACTAGGGCAAGCTGAAAACCGATACGGCGTTCCCCGCTGCTGCTTCCACGTACTGCTTGCCATCAACGGCATAGGTGATTGGGTTCGCGCGGACCGAGTTTCCGAGTTGGATGTTCCACAACGGTTTGCCGTCGTTTGCATCCAAGGCAAAGAAGTTGCCCTGGCTATCGGCGCAGAATACAAGTCCTCCGGCAGTGGCAAGCGTTCCCGTCCAGGAATCTCCTACCATCTTGAACTGCCACTTTATTTTTCCTGTCGTGCTTTCAAGCGCCTTAATCGCGCTATATGCATCATCCCCGTAGACGACGCGCTGTCCGCCGCCTCCGCCGATATCCAGCGGGTTCGCAGGTTCCATTGTCGGATGGCCCTTAAAATAGTAGGCGCCTTGCTCGCGCGTATCCACGTACACGAGCCCGGTCAACGGACTGTACGATGAGCTGGTCCAGTTAACCGAGCCCGTGATGCTGGGATAAATGAGGTTTCCCTGGGTGGTCGGATCGATATTCGGCATCTCGATCGGCCGCCCTTTCGCGTCCAACCCTTTTGCCCAAGTTTGCTTGGCATAAGCTGCGCCCGCGAGGAACTGGCCTGTCTCGCGATCGAGAACGTAGTAGAACGCGTTGCGATTTGCTTGCACAACGAGCTTACGCATCTTACCGTCAATTTTTGCGTCGAAAAGGATCGGCGGCTCCGCCGAATCCCAATCATGCGTCTCGTGCGGCGAGAACTGGAAGTACCATTTCATCTTTCCTGTGTCTGCGTCGATGGCCAGGAGCGAGCATGAATACAGATTGTCGCCCTTACGCAGGTCTCCGTTCCAATCGGGCGCCGGGTTGCCGGTCCCCCAGTAGAGGGTGTTCAACTCGGGATCGTAGGCGCCAGTGTTCCAGGTGGTTGCGCCGCCATACTTGTAGCTGTCGCCCTCCCAAGTTTCCACGCCCGGCTCGCCCTTGGTGGGAATAGTGTAGAGACGCCAAAGTCGCTTGCCATCCTTCGCGTCATAGGCATCAATGTATCCGCGCAATCCGCCTTCGCCGCCGCCCATGCCGACGATGATCTTCCCGTTGATGGCGAGTGGCGCCTGCGTGATGGCCACAGCCTTCCTGTTGTCTCCGATTTCGACACTCCATCGCATGGCACCTGTTTTAGCGTCCAGCGCGACAAGATGCGCATCGATCGTTGCTACGTAAACGGTATCTCCTAGCACGGCCACGCCGCGGTTCGTAGGAAAAAGTCCAATGGTCAGCAGGTTTTTGGGGAGATCGGCGGTCCATCTCCAAATGGGTCTACCGGTACGGACGTCGAGGGCCGTCACTGTGGTTGGTGGTTCCGTTAAGTACATCACGCCATCCACGACGATCGGAGAAGATTCGAAGATGCCCGTTCGCCGGAGTTGATAAACCCAGCGCAGCTTTAGAGTGTTCACGTTCTGCTTGTCGATCTGGTTCAGCTCTGAAAAGCGTTGTGAGGAATAATTGCCTCCGTAAGTCAACCATTCGCTTGGGTGGCTGGCGGCATGCAAAATCTCGTCGTAAGTTACATTGGTATCGTCTTGTGCGGCGCATACGAGTCCCAGACTCAGCAGCAAAGCGAACACAGCAAAACTGCAAACAATGCGCTCGGTCGTTTTCACTTTGCCCCTCCCAGGCTGGCGAGATAGGCTACCAGATCATTCAACTGCTCGTCCGTAAGCTTGCCCTTGTAAGTGGGCATAAAGCTCTTATCCGGCACTCGCACAATCTCCTTCACGTCGAACTTCTGAACGGAGTGGATATTCCCGCTCTCGTCGCGCAACTGCATCGTGAACGAGTCTTCGTTTACGCGTGTGCCAAGAAGTTCTTTCCCATTTTTCATCACTACGCGGTACATCTCGTATGCGGGGTATTGAGCCCGTTCTTGAAGGTCGTCGCCGGTTGGGAGGTTCCCGCCAGGATCCAACAAAATCTTGTGCAGGAGGGCTGCCGATCGAACCGTTCCTACCTTGCTCAGATCCGGACCGGAGCTGCCGCCTTGTCCATCGATCATGTGACAACTGGAACAAGCGTTGGTATCGTAGATAGCTTTTCCTTTTTGGGGATCGCCCGATGCCGCCGCGCCGGTTGGCTGCCCGAAGGAGCTGACGTAATCAACCAGTTGCCAAAGTTTTTCTTCTCCAAGACTTGCAAAGGAGGGCATGCCCGAGCCCAATACTCCGGTGTGAAGGGTTTGATAGAGAGCTTCCGGACCTAACCTTGTACCGGCATCGCGGATGTTCGGACCGTTTGCGCCGCTTCCGTCGACGCCGTGGCAATTGGCACAGGTCCCTTCGAATAAGGCCTTACCTGCGGCAATGCTCTCCGGCGTCGTCCTCGGACGCGGGCCGTGAGCTGCGGGCGGCCCGCCGAACTGTGCGGTCGCCGAAGGAGCCATGAGCACAATTCCCAGAGCGATGCCGGGAACAGCCCCACACAACGAGCGAATCACGTTCATCGAAACTCCCCCACTAATTTTTTGACGTCTGTTTCACATCCTCGTTACACCAAAAATTCTCTGCCGATTGCTTTTCCACCGCAGATCCTAAGGCAAAGCGAACGCGAACACCGAGTTGCCCGCCGAATCGACAACGTATTGTTTGCCATCTACCGAATAGGACACAGGGTTCGATCGCACGGACGATCCCAGCAACAAGTGCCACAGTGGCTCACCGGTGTCCGCGTTGAGCGCGAAGAAATTCCCCGCGGCATCGGCTGAAAACACCAAGCCGCCCGCGGTGACCAGGGTCCCGGTCCAAGAGTCGCCCACCATTTTGTATTCCCACTTCTTTTCTCCGGTGGTTGCGTTTAGCGCGCGAATCGAAGTGGTCGTCTCATCCGCGGGGCCGGGGCGCGATCCGCCACCGCCACCTCCCACAACGCCGTTCGAATTCCCCTTTTCGAACTTCCGCTCTCCTTTGATGTAATAGGCGCCGCCATCGCGAGCATTGACGTAGAACAATCCGGTGATCGGACTGTAGCACGGGCTCGTCCAGTTGATCGCTCCCGTCAACGTCGGATACACCAGCGTACCTTCGACGCTCGGCTCGATTAGCTTAGCCGGCAACTTGATCGGCCGGCCGTTGGCATCGAGTCCCTTCGCCCAAGTTTGCTTCGCGAAGGGCACGCCGGTGATGAATTTCCCCGTTATGCGATCGAGCACGTAATAGAAAGCATTGCGATTTGCCAATGCCACCAGCTTGCGGGGCTTTCCGTCAATGGACGCGTTAAAAAGGATCGGTGGCTCAGAGGAATCCCAATCGTGCGTCTCGTGCGGAGAAAATTGAAAATACCATTTCATTTTTCCCGTATCCGCATCGAGAGCGATTAGCGAGCATGTGAATAAATTGTCGCCCATACGACCTTCGCCATTCCAGTCCGGCACGGGATTTCCCGTGCCCCAGTAGATCAGATTCAAATCCGGATCGTACGAGCCGGTGTTCCAGGTCGTTCCGCCGCCATTCGACCAGCTTCCGTCGGCCCATGTGTCGGCGCCGGGATCGCTTGCGCTTCGTGGCACGGTATAAGTCTGCCACAGGAGCTTTCCGTCGTTTGCGTCGAAGCAACTCAGGAATCCGTGCGCACCCGCCTCGCCGCCACCCACTCCCACCACAATCTTTCCGTTAATTGCGAGCGGCGCCTGCGTGATTGCGTATCCGTCGGCCTTGTCCGCGACCAGCGAGTTCCACCTTACTACGCCGCTCTTCGCATCAAGTGCGATCAGGTGATCGTCAATCGTCGCGAGGTAGAGTTTGTCGCCGAGAATCGCAACGCCGCGGTTCGTCGGGAAAAGTCCGACCGGCACAAAATCCCGCGGTACCTGCGGAACGTAATGCCACAGAGGCTTTCCCGTTCGCGCGTCGAGCGCCGTCACGTTGCTGGGTGGTTCCGTCACGTACATGATCCCGTCCACAATCAGAGGCGATGATTCCATCACGCCGCCACCGCGCATCTGATAAACCCAGGCCACGCGCAGATTCGCCGCGTTCTGCGGAGTAATCTCCTTGAGTCCCGAAAATCGCTGCGAGCCGTAATTCCCGCCGTACATCAGCCAGTTTTCTGGCTCGGCGTCCGAATGCAAAAGCCGCTCGTAGGGGACTTGCGCGAAGCTCGGCAGCGCCCAGCACAGCGTCATCACCATCACGAAATATTTCGCGGCTCTCATTGCCCCCCCTTCAAACTCGATAGGTATGCGACGAGATTGTCCATATCGGTCGCAGAAAGATTTCCGTAGCTCGGCATTACCGTTTTTCCCGGCTCACGCTCGATCGTCTTCAGGTTGGTCTTATCAAACGAATAAAAGTGCCCTCCCACGTCGCGCAGCACAATAGTGTACGTATCCTCATTCACGCGAATGCCCGTAACATCCTGTCCGCCTTTCGTTACCACGTGCACGAGCAGGTATCCCGAGCTGCCTCCGCGCTCCGGCAGCGATGTATCGGCCGGCGGATTCTTTCCGGGATCGCGCAGAAACTCGTAAAAGTATTTCGGCGGCCGCATTTTCCCAACGATCGTCAACTGCGGTCCTACTCCTCCGCCCTGGCCATTGATCGCGTGGCACGTCGCGCAACCGTTCGCTTCGTACACCGCTTTGCCCTTTGTCGGATCACCTTTCGCAGCTTCTACGGGAGCGGTCTCGCCCAGCGTGCGAACGAATCCCACCACTTGCCACACACGCTGATCATTCAGCGACATGACGGGCGGCATGGCGCCGGTTCCATTTCGAATCACTGAAAAAATTCCCGCGTCTCCCCTTCGCGCGTCCACGCCGTGGAGATTGGGACCGAGCTGGCCGCTGCCGTCAAATCCATGGCATCCGGCACACTGCGCCGCGAAAATCTGCTTGCCTTGCGCGATATCGGCGGGCGTCAGCTTGTCGGCCGGCGAACCGTGAGTCTCTTTGGCGCCATTTTGACGAGCTTGCGGAAATGCAGAGAGTGACTCTCGCGCGAACCCTAGCAACAACACGTAGAACAAACTTGCCGCACACAACCAGCGAGCCAGGATCATACGAGAGCCTCAATTGAAATTTGATGGGTGCTAGGTAATACGATGCCGCGGTCTCTGTCAACGCGAAGGGCCTGCTGTATTAGCAAGCCAACATTCGACATACTCGTGCGGTTCATACTAGCCATGTTAGGCGCGGAAGGACCCTCGATCAAGCGACTGTGCCTGTGGAGTGCGCCGTCCTGCCCCGCATTTTGCCGGCCAATGGATTGTCGCTTCACACAAGACACCATCTGAAATCCGGACACGTCAGGTTCGTTCTTGCGCGCCCTCAAATTTACTGCGAAAATTCACGCGGCGGTTGGATCGTGCCTGCGGAGCAGCAAGTTCTCCTATGACGACGGTGGACACCGAGATCAAGGTCACACTCCAGACCGCAGCTGACCATGGCCTAACATCAGATGAATACTCCCGCATTCAGAAAATCCTGGGACGCGATCCGAATTTCACCGAACTCGGCGTCTTCAGTGTGATGTGGAGCGAGCATTGCTCCTACAAATCTTCGCGCGTCCATCTGAAGCGCCTTCCCACGCAGGGCAAACACGTGGTGCAAGGGCCCGGTGAAAATGCAGGCGTCGTCGATATCGGCGATGGGCTGGTAGCCGTCTTCAAAATCGAATCGCACAACCATCCCAGCTTCGTGGAACCGTTTCAGGGCGCCGCCACAGGCGTGGGAGGAATCCTGCGCGACATTTTCACAATGGGCGCGCGCCCGATTGCGATCCTAGATTCTCTGCGATTTGGGCCGATTACGCCGGGGCCTTCCTCCGGAAACGCCGGTACCGCGGAAATCGCCGCCAATCGGCGCATCCTGGATGGCGTCATTCGCGGTATAGGGTTTTACGGCAACTGCTTCGGCGTACCGACTGTCGGCGGCGAAGTGATGTTCGAGCCTTGCTACTCGAATAATCCCCTTGTGAACGCGCTCGCTCTCGGCATTGCGCATAAAGACGAGCTTTTCTACGCGCGCGCGCACGGCGCAGAAAATCCCGTGATCTACGTGGGCGCAAAAACTGGCCGCGACGGAATTCACGGCGCGTCGCTGCTCGCGTCAGCCGAGTTCAGCGAAGAGTCGCAACAAAAACGGCCCAACGTCCAAGTGGGTGATCCCTTCATGGAGAAGCTTCTGCTCGAGGCGTGTCTTGAGGCCATGCAGACCGGCGCCGTGGTGGCCATTCAGGATATGGGTGCCGCCGGTTTAACCAGCTCGAGCGCTGAAATGGCGTCGCGAGGCGGCGCAGGAATCGAAATCGCCCTTGCTCGCGTTCCCCAACGCGAGACGGGCATGACCCCGTACGACATTATGCTCAGCGAATCGCAAGAGCGAATGCTGCTCGTTGCCGAGCGCGGCCGCGAGCGCGCGGTCTTCGACGTTTTTCACAAGTGGGGACTCGATGCGGTCGAGATCGGCCGCGTCACCGAAGATGGCAAACTACGCGTGCTGAATCATGGTGCCGTAGCCGCGGAAATTCCCGCGCACGCCCTCGCCGAGGAAGGGCCTCGCTACAGTCGCCCGATGGCGTCGCCTTCCGCGCCGACCGCGCTGACCGGACAACTCGTAAAATTTGCCGCGGAAGGAACCGACCTCACCGAAAATTTCCGCCGCTTGCTCGCTTCTCCCTCAATTGCGTCGAAGGCTTGGATCACCGAGCAGTACGATTCAATGGTGCGCACCAACACGCGCGTCGGCCCCGCCGATGCGGCCGTGCTGCGCCTCAAAGGCACCAAACGCGCGATTGCTCTTTCCACCGATGGCAACGGCCGCTGGTGTTTTCTTTCACCGCGCCTCGGCGCGATGCACGCTGTTGCCGAAGCCGCTCGTAACGTCGCCTGTACCGGAGCGCGCCCCATCGCAGCCACGAATTGCTTGAACTTCGGCAATCCCGAAAAACCTGAGGTGATGTGGCAATTCAGCGAAGCAATCGACGGCATTGCCCAAGCCTGCCAGGCTCTGGAAACTCCGATCACCGGCGGCAACGTCAGCTTCTACAACGAAACACTCGGCAAGCCTATCTACCCCACTCCGGTTTTAGGCGTGCTGGGCCTGCTCGAAGACGCCGAATACACTCTTGGTTCCGTTTTTCGCAATGAGGGCGATCTGATCGTGTTGCTCGATGGTGCGGCCGCGGACAATTCGCATGGCGGCCGCCCGCAGGCCGGACAATCTACGCAGGCGGCTGAATTTTCATCGTCCGAATACGCGAAGGCGATTCACGGAATCGTCGCCGGCGTGCCCCCGGCAATCGACTTAACGGCTGAGAAAAATCTGATCGATTGCCTTGTGAAACTTGCCGCCGAACGTGCAATCGTCTCCGCGCATGACGTCAGCGACGGCGGTCTCGCCGTCACGCTCGCTGAATCGTGCTTCGATAGCGAGAGCCTTTCCGCAGATGTAAAGCTCGATGCCCAAGGGGTGGCCGCTGAAGCTGCGCTTTTCGGCGAGCGCGGTGCGCGGGCACTAGTATCGCTTTCTTCCGCGTCGCTTGCCCATGTGAGCGAAATTGCGGCACAATATAGAGTTAGAGCTCAACACATCGGAGCCGTTGTCCGCGGCGACTTTCGCATCCAATATAATGGTGAGCCTGCGATAAAAGGTGACGTGAATTCCTTTCGAAAAATTTGGGCGGAATCGCTCGGCAAGGCCGTCGAGGCCGCCTCGTGAGCAAGGTCGTCGATTGGGGCCATTGGCTCATAACGCTCTTCTTGGGGTTTCTTGGAATGTGGTTCTTGTTGGAATCCATTCGCCAAGTTCCGCAAGTTGTGCATACCTTGAGACAAGCCCGACCGACGGCCGGAGAGGTGGGGTATCTCCTCGACATCGACTTCGTGTCTTGGGTACCAGCTTTGCTGTGTGCTTGGGGTCTGTACACATGGCGGCGATGGGGCCAGGTGCTAACAATCGTGTTTTGCGGACTCACGATGCTGTTTTATGCAAGGTGGCTGGCAATTTTCGGTAGATCGATTCTTTCGGTTCGGTGGGTCGGCACTTTATCGGCGGCGGTCCTGATAGTTTTGTGGCTCGTGTTGCCCCTGGTGCGACAGCGTTTTCACGTGTGAGAACAAGATGAATCGTTTGCCACAACTCGAAGACGATCACTTTCACGACCACTGCGGCGTGTTCGGTATCCTGGGGCATCCTGAGGCGGCGAAGCTCGCTTATCTGGGTATCTACGGGCTGCAGCATCGCGGTCAGGAATCCGCGGGGATCGCATCATCCGACGGGGCGGATCTCTATGTTCACAAAGCAGTAGGCCACGTACAGGAAATTTTCACGCCTGAGACAATCTCGCGCCTTCCCGGCTCTGCGTCCATCGGACACACGCGCTACTCCACTGCGGGCGATACAACTCTGCTGAACGCCCAGCCAATCATGATCGACTGCAACAAGGGCAAGCTCGCGCTCGGCCACAA